>Ga0074195_1000483_pt1 | contig 77451 bp, 71 predicted proteins | sample EPASupsiteHSE623_FD_64525 | JGI IMG/M metagenome (GOLD analysis project Ga0074195, IMG submission 64525) | Bioremediated contaminated groundwater from EPA Superfund site, New Mexico - Sample HSE6-23 | ecosystem: Environmental > Aquatic > Deep subsurface > Groundwater > Contaminated ...
TAGGCTTACGGATTCAGAACCGCTGACCACTTCATCTGCAATCTCTACCACTGCATGGGCAACTTACCGGCTCCGCCTCTCATGCACAGATTTGTGTGAGGAGCCCTTTTAACTCTTGGTTAAATTTATGGATAATAATCAACGAATTATCATTATTAATAAGTATGTAACTCGCCGAACATTGGAACCATGTTCGAGAAGAAGGCTACAATCCAAGCCCTGATTTTTCGATTAGTAGCCTGGTGCTGCTGCAAGGATGTACGCTGATTAATGACCGTCTTAATAAGCGGATCTAATTAGGTTACTTTGAAAATGCTGGAAAAAAGGTGCCCCCTAGAAGGTAAAGGTATTTTCAATATATTTCTGCTTTATAAAATAGTCTGGTCAATTTAATTACATCAAACAACTTCTATTACTGCTGCAGAACCACGATATACCCCGTCCTCAGAATCCATCAAATGGCATTTTTGCGCCTTACTAAATCGTAATACTCCCAAGTTTGGTTTATGATCATCTACCCAACATGCGACTTCATTGTAAATTTTTTTCATCTCAGTGCCTAATGGATCAATACCAGAATAAAGAAAGGTTACAAAGGCTGTGTATTGAAGTTGACCTTCCCTTGCTTTACCAAAATAATTTTGCAATTCTCGCAATCTAGAAATATCCTTCAGCGCTTCGTTTGCATTCCAGCCACGTTTTGCCTCAATAGCACCGATTAGATGATAACCATCTTTACCTTCTTTCCATAATGCCAGGTCAACTCTACCGCCTTCTCGTAAAGTGATTTTTCGTGGTCCTCGCTTGGGAATGGCTTTCGTATAACCGTGAAATGAATAAACAGGTTCTTCGAGAGTGACATAACCAGTTGCATAATGATCTTTAAGTGCTTCAGAAATTTCTATGGCAAGAAATGATGCCATGAAACTCTCTACTCCATAATCACACAACCAAGCCCCATCACTAATTTTCTGGTACTTTCGGTTCGCTCTTAATGTTGCACTGAGCAAAACGTCAGTAAGCGGTTTTTTTAAAATCATGTTTTCAACCTTTACACATCTGCTCGATAATCTATCTTTCAGCACGGGAAGTTAACATATTTCCAATACATGTTCACCTGACCCGATTCTCACTTTGATGCGGATTCTGACTTTGATGAGCATGGTCCATTTCAACAGCAGCAGAAAAATTGGTGCTTTTCTTTTATCTGGGTGGCAAAAAAGGGCAGGTGCAAGCCATTTCAATGACCGCCTCTTCAGCCATCGTACCAAACCATCTTAGACCTTGCCTGTCAATCTCTACCACAGGAGAAAGCCCATGACACTTTTTATAGTGAATCCGGAAACCTGCAACCGAGACGGCATCTGCGCCGCTGTCTGCCCGCTCGGTATTATCGACTGGCAAAAGGGCGCGTTGCCGGTTCCCACAAGTGACGCCGAGATAACCTGCATCCGCTGCGGGCATTGCGTGGCGGTTTGTCCCACGGGAAGCCTCGATCATCGGGATATGTCGGTATCGGCCTGTCCGCCGATGCGGCCCGAGCTGCGCCTGGAGGCCGAGCAGTGCGAACATTTCCTCCGCGCCCGCCGTTCCATCCGGGTCTACCGGGAAAAACCGGTGGAACGGGAAAAACTTGCGCAACTGATCGACATGGCTCGCTATGCGCCCTCGGGGATCAACTCCCAAGGAGCGAGATGGCTGGTGCTCGGCAATCGGGATGAGTTGCGCCGCCTCGGGGCCATTGTCATCGACTGGATGCACTGGTTGCAGGCCAATATGCCGGAGATGGCCCAGGCCCTTCATGTCGGGCGGACCATCGAGCGGTGGAACGCAGGGAACGACGTCATCCTCCGGGGGGCACCGGCACTGATCGTCGCGTATGCGGAGAAAGACAACCGCATGGCACCTTCCACCTGCACCATCGCCCTGACTACCCTGGAACTGGCGGCCACCTCCCTGGGGCTGGGCGGTTGCTGGGCCGGCTACTTCAACGCGGCCGCCAATACCTATCCGCCGATGATGGTGGCTTTGGGGCTGCCGGAGGGGTATCAGTGCTATGGCGCAATGATGATCGGCTATCCGAAATTTGTCTATCACCGGTTGCCGACCAGAAAAACGCCGGTCGTCGACTGGCGGTTGTAATACCGGTCTGTTTGCAAATCGGCTCAATCCGGCACAGTGTGCAGCTATGCCGTAACCGATGCAAATGCCCCGCCACCCTCCTGGCCCGAGTCTTTTGCCGGTTGCACGGTCGGTATCGATGCTTATAAGAGAGAGACACTTTTGTTCTTTCTCCTAAACAGTATTTTTTTCACCCAGATCGATGACCACAAACAGCACAAATTCCCCTCAGGGACTTGCTTGGCACACCATCGACGCGGATGCGTCTTTTCGCGCACTGGCAAGCAACGAGTCCGGGCTCAGCCCAGAGCAGGCCGACGAGCGGCTCCATCAGTACGGTCTCAACCAGATCAAGAGGAAACCGAAAGACAGTATCCTGCAACTCCTGTGGCGGCAGATCAACAATCCGCTGATCTGGGTGCTGCTCGGCTCCGGCACCCTGGCCGTGGCCTTGGGCAAGATGACCGACGGCCTGGTGGTGTTGGCTGTGGTGCTGATCAATGCCGTGATCGGTTTCATCCAGGAGTTCAAGGCTGGCCGGGCCATCGAGGCACTCTCCTCCATGGTGCCGCAGAACGCCATGGTCATTCGTGGGGGAAAGAGCGTCATGGTGCCGGCAATCGAGTTGGTGCCCGGCGATGTGGTACTGCTGGCCGCCGGCGATAGTGTGCCCGCCGACATGCGGCTGGTGGCCCTGAAAAACCTCCAGGTGGAAGAGGCGGCCCTAACCGGCGAGTCGGTTCCGGTCGAGAAAAGGCTCGCCCCGGTTGCCGCCGAGTCTGTGTTGGGCGATCGCACCTGCATGGTCTACAGCGGCACCCTGGTCACCTCGGGTACGGCCACGGCGGTGGTCACCGGAACCGGCATGACCACCGAGCTGGGACGAATCTCCGACATGCTGGAAAGTACCGTCAATCTCGACACCCCGCTTACCAAAAAACTGGCGGAGGTCAGCACCTGGATCACCATCGGCATCGTCGTCATTTCGGCAGTCATTCTGGCGGTTGGGGTCAAGCGCGCCCTGGACATCGCCATCCCGCTCGGCACGGCCCTCAAGGAGACACTTATCTTTGCCATCGCCCTGGCGGTCGGGGCCATCCCCGAGGGGTTGCCGGCGGTGGTGACCATTGCGCTCGCCATCGGCGTGCAGCGCATGGCCCGGCGCAACGCCATCATCCGCCGTCTACCGGCGGTGGAAACCCTGGGCTCGACCACGGTGATCTGTTCCGATAAGACCGGCACCCTGACCTGCAACGAGATGACCGTCACCGAGCTGGTAACTGCCCGGCACAGCTGCCGGGTCAGCGGCATCGGCTACGAGCCGGTCGGTGTTTTTACCTGTGACGACCGGACACTGGACCGGCTGCCGGAGGATCTCCAGGCTCTGCTCGTCCAAGCCGTGCTCTGCAACGACGCCACCTTGAGCCAGGAAAACGGCGAGTGGACCATCACCGGCGATCCGACCGAAGCGGCACTCCTGGTGGCTGCCGCCAAGGCGGGGATTCACGCCGAGGCGGTCAATCGACAGGCTCCACGGCTCGATGCCCTGCCTTTTGCCTCGGAGAACCAGTACATGGCTACCCTGCACGGCGGCGAGCAGCGATTCGTAGTGCTCAAGGGGGCGCCCGAGGTGGTTTTCCGGCGCTGCCGGGAGGCGGACGATGCCGATTTTCACCAGAAGATGGTGGACGAGATGTATCGCATGGGAGCCAGTGGCATGCGGGTCCTGGCGCTGGCCATGAAACCGTGGGAGGTTGACGAGGTCGAACTGCCACCCGAATCGGTCGAGAACGGCTTTGTCTTTCTCGGTCTGATCGGTATGATCGATCCGCCACGCACCGAGGCGGTCGAGGCGATTGCCGCCTGCCACCGGGCCGGGATCGTGGTCAAGATGATCACCGGCGATCACCGCACCACGGCCCAGGCCATCGGTATGGATCTCAATTTGGCGGCGGGCGGCCAGGCGGTCACCGGCGTGGAGTTGGCCACCATGGAAGAGGGGGCCTTGCGAGAGACCGCCCGTACCACCAACATCTTCGCCCGTGTGGCCCCGGAACATAAACTGCGCTTGGTGCAGGCGCTGCAAGCGGATAACCATGTCGTCGCCATGACCGGCGACGGCGTCAACGATGCACCCTCGCTGAAACAGGCCAATATCGGCGTGGCCATGGGTATCACCGGCACGGCCGTGTCGAAGGAGTCGGCGGACATCGTGCTCGCCGACGACAATTTCGCCTCCATCGGCGCGGCGGTGGAGGAGGGCAGGCGGGTCTACGACAATCTGATCAAATCGCTGGCCTTCCTCCTGCCCACCAACCTCGGCTTGGCGTTGATCCTCATCTACGGGATCATGTTCTTTCCCTTCGATCCGGTGACCAAGGTCCTGCTCCTGCCGATGCTGCCCACCCAGTTGCTGTGGATCAATCTTGTGGCGGCGGTGGCCCTGGCGCTGCCGCTCGCCTTCGAGGTCAAGGAGCCGGACATCATGCGCCGGCCGCCGCGCAAACCCGATGCGCCCCTGTTCAACAGCTTTGTGGTGTTTCGAGTAGTCGCGGTATCAGTGTTGATGACGGCGGGCACCATCGTGTTGTTCAGTATGGCATATCGGCAGGCTCTGACGGTGGTTGCTCCCGACCAGGCACTGGCCAAGGCCCAAACCATCGCCGTCACCTTCGTCATCTTCTTTCAGATTTTCTACATGATCCACTGCCGGTCACTGAAGGACAATATCCTCAAGATCGGCCTGTTCAGCAACCCGACCGTGTTCTGGGGGATCGGCGTGGTGCTGGGTCTGCAAGCGTTGTTCGTCTACCTGCCCCTTCTCCAGCGGGTGTTTCAAACGGCGCCGCTATCGCTTTCTGATCTTGGCCTGATCCTGGCCGCCAGTTTCGCGATTTTTCCGCTCATCTCGCTGGAAAAATGGATTCGCTCCCTGGCGCGGTCACGAAACGGCAACGGGAGCTGAACACAAGCCCGCCACCTCGGCGGCATGGACCAGCGGGGGCAGCCCTGGTCCGTTGCCTGATTGGCTGGGGATATTGCCTTCTGCTAAAAAAACACCGCCTTTCAGCGCGATATCGGGTATGCTCGGACGGTTGGCGTGGCGCTCGCTCGTCCCGCTTGGTCTGCCTTTCCATGTTTGCCCCAGACTGTATCCATCGTTGAACCCCGAAAGGAGGTTGGTATGCAGGGTGCGTTTGCCGGAGTGAAGGTGTTGGATCTGTCGCGCCTGCTGCCTGGGCCATTCTGCTCTATGCTGCTTGCCGATTTCGGGGCGGACGTGATCAAAATCGAAGATCCCAAGGGCGGCGATTACATCCGCTGGTGGCCGCCTTTGGTGGGCAAGAACAGCGGTTTTCATGTGGTGCTCAACCGCAACAAACGTTCCCTGACCTTGAATTTGAAAAAGCCCGAGGCCAGGGAGATTTTCCTGAAAATGTTAGCCGAAGCCGACGTGGTGCTGGAAGGGTTCCGACCCGGAGTGATGGACCGGCTGGGGCTGGGCTACGAAGCGCTGCGGGCGGTCAACCCGCGCCTCGTCTACTGCGCCATCACCGGTTACGGGTCCGACGGCCCCCGCGCCCAGCGGGCGGGGCACGACATCAACTACCTGGCCCTGAACGGTATGCTCTCCTACAGTGGCCATCAGGGCAACCCTACCCTTTCCGGGGTGCAGATCGCCGATCTCGGCGGCGGGGCGCTCTATGCCGCCTTTGCCATCGCTACCACGCTCTTTGCCAGGGAACGGCTCGGCGTCGGGCAACACATCGACCTAGCCATGGCCGACGGCGCCCTCACCTGGCACTGCCTCCGCTGGGGCAAGTATCTGGGCGACGGTCTCGTGCCCTGCCAAGGCGACGATTTCCTCAACCACGGCTTTGCCTGCTACAATCTCTACGCCACCAAGGATGGTCGAACCATGTCGCTAGGCGCGCTGGAGCCGCAGTTTTGGAAGCTGTTCTGCGAAACGGTCGGCCACCCCGATTGGAATACCCCCACCTATTTCGAGCCAGGCCCGCATCAACGCAATTTGCAGGACGAAGTGTGTGACCTGTTTCGAACGAAAACCTTGGACGAATGGACCGAGCTTTTTGCAGAGGTCGACTGTTGCTGCGAACCGGTACGCAACCTTGATGAAGTACTGGCCGATGAACAAACCCGCCAGCGCCGGATGGTGGTGGATTTGGTTCATGCGCAATGGGGCGCTTACCGCCAATTGGGCATCGCCCCCAAACTCTCACGCACTCCGGGAACAATCCGCAGCCACGCCCCGGAACTGGGCGAACACACCGCGGAAATCCTCGCGGCCATGGGGCTTGACCAGGTCCGGCAGGAGCAACTACGGGCGGCCGGCGTTATTTGAATATTTCGGCCATCGCCGGCAAGGAGCCTGGACCTATGACAGCATTTATGAACAACCTTTGCGTGTGAGCGACCCATGGCGTTGGTACACTGTCATTTTTTTTCACAAGTCCTCGGGATGATGTCGACCATGAGCGTCTTGCTCCCGGACCCACCACCCCCGGCGGCCGCTCATGCCACGACCGGGCAGGGCTCAAGGTGGCCGACCCTCTATCTGCTGCATGGTCTGTCCGACGATCACACTGTCTGGCTGCGCCGCACCTCCATCGAACGTTACGCGGAAAACTTGCAACTGGCCATCGTCATGCCCGCTGCGAACCGCAGCTTTTATGCCGACATGGTGGCGGGACCGCGTTACTGGACCTTCGTCAGCGAAGAAGTGCCCGCCGTGGCTCGCCACTTCTTCCCGTTGGCCGCCGAACGCGAGGCCAATTTCGTCGCCGGTCTGTCCATGGGTGGCTATGGGGCCTTGAAACTGGCCCTGACTCATCCGGAACGCTATGCGGCGGCCGCCAGCCTCTCCGGCGTCCTCGACGTGGCCCGTTACGCCAAGGACGAGTTGGCTGACGGTCAAGCGGAGATGCGGCACATTTTCGGCGATCCGGCGGGCCTGGCAAACAGCGCTAACGACTTGTTTCGGCTCACCGCGCTATTGGCCGCCAGCAACCGCCCGCGTCCCAAGCTGCACCAGTGGTGCGGAACCGAGGATTTCCTCTACGCCGACAATCTTCGCTTCCGCAAACACGCCCAAGCGCTGAACCTGCCTATCACCTACGAGGAGGGAACCGGTGGCCACGACTGGTCCTGCTGGGATGCGCAGATTCAACGGGTGTTGCAATGGTTGCCTGGGTGACCCTGCCATGGATGGCATTTCGACCGCACTTTATTGGACTGGGTAGTTTTGGTTAGGACGCCGGGGGTAAATCCTGCGTATAACTTTGGAGACAATCAGGAGACAAAAACAGGGGCGGCGATTGCTCGCTAGCCCCTGTTTGTATTGAAAAAAAATGGCGGAGAAGGAGAGATTCGAACTCTCGGTACTCTCGTACACACGCGTTCCAGGCGTGCACCTTAAACCACTCGGTCACCTCTCCGGAATGAGTTCGTCGACGGTAAATCGTTTACCGCGCCCGTGTCCGGCGAGCCTTTTCTATCCTGAGTCCACCTTTTTTACAATAGAAAATTAACGCCGGTTCCGAAAAAAGTCCCGGAGAAGGCAGCTGCATTCGTCCGCACAAATCCCGCCGGTGACGGCAAAACCGTGGTTGAGCAAACCATCCCTGCCGATTTGGTATTTCGAGACGACCGCGCCGCCTTTCGGATCGATGGCTCCAAAGACCAGCCGGGCGATCCGAGCGTGCACCAAGAGGGCCGCGCACATGGGGCACGGTTCCAGGGTTACATACACGGTGACGCCCGGCAACCGGTAATTGCCGACAACGCGGGCTGCTTGGCGTAGCGCCCTCATCTCAGCATGGCCGGAAGGATCGGCTGCGTTGATGCAGTCGTTGCCAGCCTCTGCCAGAATCGTTCCGTCGTCGGCGACAACCACCGCTCCGACCGGAACCTCCCCCGCAATCGCCGCCAACCGGGCCTGTGTCAGCGCCCTGGCCATCATTCGGTTGTCGATGGCGGTTTGTTCGCGATCCACAGGGATTGACTGCGCGATTTCTCTTGGCATAGGCGGTAAAACTTCCGGTTGCTTTTCCGGGCAGGCAGTTTATAATTACAAAAAAGATATTGAAAGCACGAAATCGAAACCAGCAACAGGTGCATGGGCCATGAGCGAGAAACGAGCAGCAGTTCTAGCGTACAAATGCCCCCCGGAAAGCAGGCTGAGTATCGAGATGGCTTTGGCGGCAAATTGCGATCTCACCTTTCAAAACGATCCCGTGACGTTCCAAACCGAGGTCAGCAAAAAGCCCTACGACATCATCTTCATGAACTATCAGCCTGAGAACGGGAAAAAATTCAGGCTGCTCGAAAAAGTCCAGGAGCAGACGCCGTTCACGCCGGTGATCATCACCTGCGAATCCGAGGATTCGATTCACTTCGATAAAAAAGTCGAACCGATCATTTACGATATCCTCAATCTGCCCCTCTCGCCGGGCCGGGTCAAGCGAACCGTGCGTCAGGCCCTCTACAAGCGCCAGCAGGAAAATGAACTCGCCTACCTGCGCCGCACCCAGGATATCGTCTACAGCTTCGACCGGATCATTGCCGAAAGCGAGAGCTTCAAGGCTATCATCAGAAGTCTGAAGAAATTCTCCTCCACCGATGCCACCATTCTCATCACTGGCAACACCGGTACCGGCAAGAGTTTTCTCTCGGGCACGGTGCACCACAATTCGCCCCGCCGCGATCGCCCCTTCATCAAAATCAACTGCGCCAACATCCCGGAAACACTGCTTGAATCGGAACTCTTCGGTCACGAGAAAGGATCGTTCACCGGCGCCGACAAACAGCGGATCGGCCGCTTCGAACAGGCCGACGGCGGCACCATCTTTCTCGACGAAATCGGCGAGATTCCCCTGGAGATCCAATCGAAGCTGCTGCGGGTGCTGGAAGACAAAGCCTTCGAGCGTGTCGGCGGCAACAAGACCATCAAGGTGGATGTCCGGCTTATTGCCGCCACCAACAAGGATCTGCCCGAATTGATCGCGGCCGGTAAATTCAGGGAGGATCTGTATTACCGGATCAGCGTCCTGCCGGTCCATCTGCCCGCGCTCAAGGATCGGCCCAGTTGTCTGGCACCCTTGGCCATGAAACTCCTGGAAAAATCGACAGCCTCGTTGAATAAGGGCTTCATCAAAGGGTTCACCCCCGAAGCGCTGTCCCTGATACAGGGATACGACTGGCCGGGCAATATTCGTCAGCTCAGCAACACCATCGAGCGGGCGGTCATTCTCGAAGAAGAGGAGCGCATCGGTCTCGCCTCGATGCACATCCCGGAACTGGGCCGGACGGCAGCGCCGCTGATTCCGGTTACCGAGCCCCTCGAAGTCCACGAGCGGGAGTTGATCCTCAAGGCCCTGTCGGAAAATCTCTGGGTGCAAAAGGACGCAGCCCGTTGCCTGGGGATCAGCCCGCGGGCGCTCAACTACAAAATCAAGAAGTTCGGCATTACCCACCAAAACTGGCGCAAGCACAAGAAGGAGTAGCCCTTCAATGCAGGTGGCCGCCGGTGCTTGACATGGTCAGGTTGCCGTTTTTCACTCCGCGCAGAGCAATCATCTTCTCCGCCAACTCGCGCACCTGCGAGGCCCTGCCTTTGACGATCGTCACCTCCAGGCAGTTGTCGTGATCCATGTGCACATGGGTGCTGGAGGTGATCTGGTGGTGGTATTCGTGCTGCAAGTCCGTGATCTTCTCCTGGAGTTGCGGCTGATGATGGTTGTACACCAGGGTCACCACTCCGACCACCTCGCTGTCCTGTTCCCACTCCTCGTTTACCAGCATCTTCCTGATCAGGTCGCGCACGGCTTCGGAGCGGTTGGAATATCCCCGTTTGCCGATATACTCGTCAAACTGGGTGAGCAGCTTTTCGTCCATTGAGACGGAAAATCGGATAAGCATGGCAATCAGATTCCTCTTTCCAGATCCTTGAGTTTTTCGACGAGGGCGCGAGCCTCGGTCCGCATTTTTTCGGGAACACTCGTATCCTTGGCCGCCCGTTTGAGATACTGCTCGGCCAGCTTGATCTTGCCTTTATAGAGATGGTGCTTTGCCAGGTAAAAACCGCTGACGCCCTCCCTGCCTCGGTTCGCCTCAAGCTGGCCGAGATCGAAATAGAGCTGGGGATACTCGGGCATGACCATGGCCACCCGCTGGAGCAACTGTTCCGCCCTGGGATTGTTGCCGCGCATCAACTCCATCTTGGCCAACTGATACACGCCGTACATATCGTTGGCATCCCGTTTGACCGCCTGCTCCAGGATAGGGCGGGCCTCCTCGTGACGGCCGAATTGCATCAAGAGAACAGCCCGGTCGATCTCGAGGATGTCCTTGCGTGGATACTGCTCGCGCACGGCGGCCAAATGCCGGAACGCCTGCTCCTCGTTACGGTCCTCGGCCGCGAGCAGCGCCAGCCCGTAATGGGCCATCGCCCGCTGTTCCGCATCCGTGGCCGATGCCACGGTATTGGCGCAGTGGGTGCGGAGCTTGTCGTGGTCGGCGGCCTGGACCATCACCCGGTATTTGAAGCGGAGAAAATCGAAATTGTCGGTTTTCCCGTAGGTGTGGGCACCCTTTTGCCGTTCGAGTTCCAGCAGCGATTCGACATAATCAAGCCGGGCTTCGGGGTTGGGATGGGTGAGTAGATACTGCGGCGTTTCGCTGCCCATGCGGTAGCGGGTGATGCGCCGCATGGTCCTGAGCATATCCTCCATGGCCTCGGGATTGCGCTGCATCTTCTGCATCCAGCCAAAGGACAGGCGATCGGCCTGTTCTTCGTCCTCGCGGCTGTACTGGAGATTGACCGTCTGACCGGCGGCGAGCGAACCGGCCAGCAACCCCTGGGAAAGGCCGGGGACGCCCAGGGCGAGGCCAGCGACGGCACCCAGCAGGGACAGGGCGCCGACCTTGGCGCTCTTCTCCAGCCGTTGCGCGATATGGCGGCTGACCACATGGCCGATTTCATGGGCGAGGACGCTGAGTAGCTGGTCCTCGTTGTTCATCGTCTCGATGAGGCCGGTGTAAAAAAAAACCAAACCGGCCGGAGCGGCAAAGGCGTTGAATTGGTTGCTCTTGACCACAAAAAAGCGATAGTCGAAATATTGTGGGCCAACGGTTTCCAACACCTTCTTGCCCAGGGTGTTGATGTACTGGCTGATATCGGGATCTTCGAGAATGGCCAACTCCTTGCGAACCGAAAAAAGGAGCTGATCGCCGATTTTTCGCTCCTCGCCGATGCTCAATGCCCATACCTGAAAGGGCAGGGTCACGGTGGCGAAGAGGGCCAACAGGGCAATGAAGCGCAGGATTGCTGAGGTTTTTTTCATGATTGGCGTGAAGGATGAGTGAACCGGTTGCAAGGCGCGGGGCTGCCGGTGTTCGGGCATTGTCCATCAAGGTAACCCTTTCCTGGGCTTGCCGCAACTCTAGGTGTCTATTTTTCCCTCCGTCGTCCGTTCAATCGCAGGTCCAGCCGGTCAACGGCCAGCGAACACGGATAGGTCAGGAGAAAGTAGAGGGCGGCCACGGTCAACCAGACCTCGATGGTCAGATAGGTCGACGCCATCAACTGGGTGCCCTGGTAGGTCAGCTCCTGGATGGAGATCACCGAAACAATGGCCGAATCCTTGATCAGCGAGATCATCTGTCCGGCGAGCGGCGGCAGCACTCGGCGCACCGCCTGGGGCAGAATCACATGGCGCAGGCTCTGGCCACGGGTGAGTCCCAGGGCTTTGGCCGCATCCCACTGCGGGCGGCCGATGGACTCGATCCCGGCGCGGAGGATCTCGGCCACATAGGCGCTCTCGAAAATCGCCAAGGTGATCACGGCGGAGAGAAAGGCGGCCATCTGCTCCGGTGGTGCGAAGAGGGCGACTAGCCCTTGCCGGACACCGGGCGGGCTCGACGCGACCAGGACATCCAGGTGCAGCAGCGGCAGCACCTGATCCGCCACGAAAAAATAAAAGAGAAAGATAAGGACCAGCGGCGGCAGGTTTCGCATCGACTCGATGGCGGTGCGGCTAATCAGTCTCCAGTAGAGGACGCGACCGGTGCGGGCCAGCGCCAGACCCAGCCCAAGGGCCAGCGCGAGGAGGCCGCTCCATACGCTGAGCCGCACCGTGGTGAGCAGCCCATGCACCAGGTAGTTGGCCACCCAGCGGTCGGTTTCCTGGTCATAGCGAAAGAGGAACTGGGGAATCGTCGCCCAGTTCCAGGTGTAGTTGAGTTTGGCGGCGATCCGAAAGAAGACGACCCCTGCCGCGCAGAGCAGCAAGGTCAGCAGGATCAAGTCAAGCAGCGTGATGGATCGGCGCCGGGCAAACACGACAAGGATGCGGGAAGAGGTGGGCGGTGCTCACTGCACCAGGGTTTGCCATTGAGTGGAGCCAAACCAGTAGCGATAGCGCTCCTCGATCCAGCCTTTGCCGCGTATGGACTCGATCCAGTTGTTGAGAAAGTTGAGGGTGTCGACATCGCCCTTGCGGATACCCATGCAGATGGGTTCCTGCTGCAACTGTTCCGGATAGTCCTTGAGCACCTCGGGCGCGCCGGCGGCACTGTGGGCGGGCAGCGGTTGGCCCGCCACCATGGCATGCACCCGGCCGTTTTTTACCTCCTGAACCGCGGCCGGTTCGTCGTCGAACAGTCGCAGGGCAGCCTTGGGAAAGCGGGTCTTGGCGGCGAGGGCCGCGGTCGAGCCGAGACGGGCGGCCAGGGTCACCCCGGGTTTGTTGAAATCGTCGAGCGTGTAGCCCTCGGTCATTTTTCGGTTGGCCAGCAGGGCTTGGCCGGTATGGTAATATGGTGCGGTGAAGTTGATCTTCAGGTTGCGCTCGGGCGTGACGGTCATGCCGCCGATGATGACGTCGAACTTGCCGGCGATGAGCGAAGGGATGATCCCGGACCACTTGGTGGGCACAAACTCCACCTTGACCCCCATGTCCTGGGCCAACTGCTTGGCCACATCGATCTCGAAACCGATGAGATCGCCCTTTTTATCCTTCATCGCCCACGGCACGAACACATCCATACCCACCCGCAGGGTGCCGCGTTGCACGATCTGCTCGATGGCGCTCTCTGCCACGAGTTTTTGCTGAATTTCCCCGGCCATGACGGTCGTCGCCCACAACAAAACCAGTATTGTGGCGATCATCCCTGCTCCTCTCTTATGCATCTCCTTCTCCTTATGCAGTTCTCGATTGGTCTTGCGAACTCCGATTACCGGCGGAGACGACGACAAGTGGTCTAGCCCTGACAAACGCATTTCAACGAGCAAGCAGGTGCGTTGAAAAAACAGCTCTCCATTGCCCGATACGGCATGCAGCTTTGCTTGTGCGCGATCCCTGCGTTCACAGGATTTGCCGCAAGAACTCCCGGGTCCGCTCTTGTATCGGCCGGAGGAAAAAGTCGGCCGTCTTTGCCTCCTCGACCAGGCGTCCTGCTTCCATGAACACCACCCGGTCGCCGACCTCGCGGGCAAAGCCCATTTCATGGGTGACCACCACCATGGTCATGCCCTCCTGCGCCAAGGTGCGCATGACATCGAGCACTTCGCCGATCATTTCCGGGTCCAGGGCGCTGGTGGCCTCGTCGAAGAGCATCACCTTGGGTTGCAGGGCCAGGGCCCGGGCAATGGCTACCCGCTGCTGCTGACCGCCGGAAAGCTCGTCGGGAAAGGCGTGCATCTTTTCCTGCAACCCGACCTTGTGCAACAGCGCCCCGGTCGTCTCGGTCGCCTCGAATTTGCTTTTGCCGCGCACCAAACACTGGGCGAGATTGATATTGTCGAGGACCGAAAGGTGGGGGAAGAGGTTGAAGGATTGAAAGACCATGCCCACCTCCCGGCGGATGGCCAGTCGATTCGACTCGTTGTCGTCGAGCGGCACCCCATCGATGACGATACGGCCGCTGTCGATGGCCTCCAGGCCGTTGAGACAGCGAAGAAAGGTCGATTTGCCCGAGCCCGAGGGGCCGATGAGCACCAGCACCTCGCCGCGCTTTACCTGGACGGAAAAATCGTCGAGGGCAACCACCGGTCCGGGAAAGGCTTTGTTGAGATGCTCTGCGACGACGATCGTCTCGTTTTGCTCGGTCATTGCGGCGGCATGTTGCATCAGGCGATTCGAGGATACCGCCGTTCCAGTGCGTTGGCCAGGGCGGAGAGGGTCAGGGTGAGCGCCAGATAGATGGCGGCCACCACGAACCAGATTTCAAAGGTGAGAAAGGTGTCGGCGACGATGGTCCGCGCCTCCATGGTCAGGTCGTAGACCGCGATGGTGCTCACCAGTGCCGAATCCTTGATCAGCGAAACCGCCTGGCTGGTCAGGGGCGGGAGGACGCGGCGCAGGGCCTGGGGCAGGATGACCCGCCGGTAGCTTTGCACCCGGCTCAAACCCAAACTGTAGCAGGCCTCCCATTGGCCCCGGCCAATGGAGGCAATGCCGGAGCGGAAGATTTCCGAGGCATAGGCCCCCTCGAACAGACTGAGCGCCAGCACCGCGGTTGCGGTCCGGCCGAGATCGAAGATCGGCGCCATGACGAAATACAGAAAAAAAATCTGCACCAAAAGCGGGGTGTTGCGAATCGATTCGAGATACACCCGTGCGAGGCACCGCCCGACAAAGGAACCCGAAAGCCGCAGCAGCGCGGTGGCAAGGCCGATGAGCGCGGCCAGCACCAGGCTGATCAGGGTGATTTCCACGGTCACCGCCAGTCCCTTCAGCAAGGGGCCGGGAACAAAGGCGCCCTCACTGACCGTGAACAGCGCACGCGGAAGCTGTCGCCAATGCCAGGTGTAGCCAAGCTGCTCGGCCCCGCGCTGTACCAGCCATACCAGGGCGAAGCCGGTCAATCCGAAGCAGACCAAATCTCTGAGCGTGGTGAGAGAAGCGGCAAATGTTCGCATGCGGACCGTGGGAACGCGGGCGGATTGCCCGGCAGTAACGGGAAAGAGGCGGCCTCAAGTCCATAACCGGTGCAAAGGGCAGCCTCCGATCGTCACCACGATGTACACCAAGTTCGCATTGCTTTTCAAGGCCGGAATGCCAGGGTGTGGATACGCACAGCCCGCGGGATTCGGACCATCTTCCTGTTGCCCTGCGACCGCCCCTCGGGTAGAGTTCCGCCATCACCCAACATTTCTTTCGGAAGCGCCATGCCCCCCCTGTTGACCATCGACAACTTCTCCCTCACCTTTCGCGATGCCGAGGGTAACCTGTCCCCGGTGCTCGATCGCGTCAGCCTCCGGATCGAGCAGGGCGCCACCCATGCCCTAGTCGGCGAATCGGGTTCGGGCAAGTCGGTCACCGCCCTGTCCATCCTCCGTCTGCTGGAAGAGACCAACCAGGTGGAGAGCAGCGGCTCCATTGTATTCGAAGATCGTGAGTTGACCTCGCTCGGCAAACAGGAGATCCGGGCCTTGCGCGGCAACCAGGTTGCCATGATCTTCCAGGAGCCGATGACCTCGCTCAATCCGGTCTACACCATCGGCAACCAGTTGATGGAGCCGTTGCTCCTCCATCAATCCTTGGGCAAGGCGGAGGCGTATCGACGCGCCCTGCAATTGCTCGAACGCACCGGCATCGACAACCCGGAATACCGGATCAACTGCTACCCGCACCAACTCTCCGGCGGTCAGCGCCAACGGGTGATCATCGCCATGGCCCTGGCCTGCCGCCCCAAGCTCCTCATCGCCGACGAACCGACCACTGCCCTCGATGTCACCATCCAGAATCAGATCCTCCATCTCATCCAGGATATCCAGGCGGAGTACGGGATGTCGGTGCTGCTCATCACCCACGATCTGCCCATGGTACGCAAGATCGCCGGCACGGTTTCGATCATGCACGGTGGGCGGATTGTCGAGCAGGGAACGGTGGCCGAAATCTTTACCCGGCCCCATGAGGACTATACCCGCCACCTGCTGGCCGCTGTTCCCGAGGGCATTCAGCAAACCAGGCCGGGTGGGGCCAGGCTGATCGAGCTGGATAACATCACCTGCGCCTTTGCCCTGCAAACAGGTTGGAGCGGCCTGTTCAAGCGCAGCAAAACGGTGCTCAAGGCCGTGGACGAAGTCAGCCTCACTCTGCAACGGGGCACCACCCTGGGACTAGTCGGCGAATCCGGTTCCGGCAAATCGACCCTCGCCCTTTGTCTGCTCGGCCTGACCAAGTTCGACGGCAAGGTAGTGTATTTTCCCGATGCCGAGACCAGCCATTGCCTCTCCGAACTCACCGGCAGCCAATTCCGCCCCCTGCGCAGGGAGTTGCAGATCGTTTTCCAGGATCCCTTTTCCTCGCTCTCGCCCCGGATGACCATCGAGCAGATCATTACCGAAGGATTGCAGGTGCATGGCCTGGGCGGTACCAGGGAAGAACGCCGTGCCTTGGTGACCCAGGCGCTGCGCGATGTCGAACTCGACCCCGATCTGGCCGGCCGGTTTCCCCACGAGTTTTCCGGCGGCCAGCGTCAGCGGATCGCCATCGCCCGGGCTATCATCCTTCGGCCCAAACTGCTGATCCTCGATGAGCCAACCAGCGCTCTGGACATGACCATCCAGAAGCAGATTCTGGAGTTGCTGCGCGTTCTCCAGGAGCGCTATCAGCTAAGCTATATCTTCATCACCCACGATCTGCGCACCGTGCGCTCGCTGGCCGATCAACTGGCGGTGATGCGCCGGGGCAGGATCGTCGAGAGCGGCCCGGCTGCCGCCCTTTTCGCCAATCCACAGCACGAGTACACCCGGCGGCTGTTCGACGCCGCCTTTTACCGCAGCGACCACCAAGGAGAACACCGCGCATGATCTATCGAGCCGTCTTTCACATTGACCTGGACGAAATCAAGCCTTTCACCATTGCCTTGGCCAATGTCGGCAACCTGCTTCGTGCCATCCCGGAAAAGCACTACGATCTGGTGCTGCTCTTCAACGGCCCGGCGGTCACCCTGCTGCAAACCGAGCAGTGCGCCCCGTATCGCGAGGAGATCTGGCAGTTGCAGCAGGCCCGAGTGATGTTCAAGGTCTGCCGCAACGCCCTGAATCACTTCAATATCGACCCCGACAACCTGATCGAGGGTTGCGAGATTGTCCCGGCCGGGGTGGTTGCCCTGATCGAACTGCAACAGGACGGCTACGCCTATATCAAACCGTAAACCGCTTGCATGCCCGCTTGCCGGAAAACGATCGTCAGCCCCCAAAACGCAAAACCCCTCCCAAGAAAATCTTCAACTCCCTGTTGCGGTTGGTTTCCGGAAGCGTTTTTCCTTGGGCGATTAAGCCCTTGTCTGGGGGGTGACGAGGTTACGAAAAAGGTGCGAACAACATCAGAGTGCGCTTGGGTCGCACAGATGTTCGGCATCCGGCGACAATCCGCCGCATGAATCGCACTTGAACCGCATCGTCGGCATTTTCTCGTCGCAGACTGGGTCGGTCGCGGTCGCGCAGAAGGTTTTCTCGAAGTTGTCGCTGGAAGGATTGCACAGGTCGTTGGGTTTGTGTGAACTTGAGCCGCAATTCAAACATGTATATTTCATGACGATCACCTTTGATGAAGTTTTTTTCGCGTGTATCGCTGGGTTTAGCAGGTCGCCACGCCCAAGCGGAGAGTCGCGGAAAGGATGTATTGCATACAGGAACCCATGATAACCGTATGGATTCTGCCTTGAAGGTAAGGCGATTAGGAACCTTTGTCAAATTTCAACCTCCCTAAAAAATATGCGGCAGTCCTCCGGAAAGCCACCGTCATGAAGGCCGACGAGATTGCCGGGAAGTGCCGATCAACCCAATACCCGAGGACGCAACTTTGATGACAACCGAGTGCTTTGCCTACCATCTTGTTCCTGCTGTCGAAATTTCCGGTCGTGTTGCGCGGCTTCAACACCGGTTGCACGAAAAGGGCGCGGATGGCGCGCTCATCCTCGATTCGCTCAACATGTATTATTACACCGGGACGATGCAGCAGGGACTCGTCTTTGTCCCAACCGAAGGGGAGCCGGTCTTCCTGGTGCGGCGAAGTATCGAGCGGGCCCGGCTGGAAACCCCCTTGCAGAGGGTGGTACCCATTCAGGGATTCAGCGGATTGCAGGGGATTCTGGCGGATTTTGGACTGCCCGCTAAAACCTTGGGCATCGCCGAAGCATCTCTGTCCGTTGCCGTTTACAAGGCATTGGTCAAGGCATTCCCAGGGGCGACGTTCACGGATATCGGCGCTCTCTTGGGCATGGTCCGGGCAGTGAAATCCGAGTACGAAATATGGTGTATCCGCAAGGCCGGGAAACTGCATGAGCAGGTGTATGACGCCATTCCCGCGATGCTTTGTGAAGGGATGACCGAATGGGAACTCGGCGCCGAGATCCACAGGATGATGATGGCGTTGGGATACACCGGGATCGCACGGTTTAACGTCTCCGGCATGGAGTTGTTTTTAGGAATCGTCAGTTTCGGCGAGTCGGGCAACTATCCCACCGCCTCAATCGGTCCGGGCGGTGTGGTGGGGCTTTCTCCGGCTTTTCCACTCGTCGGAGGAACAAAAAAATTGGGGAAGGGGGAACCCGTCTTCGTGGATACCGGATTTGGCTGCGAGGGGTATTTTACCGATAAAACACGGGTCTTTTCCTTTGGCGCCTTGCCCGCGCAAGCGATGGATGCGCATGCGATGTGTTTGGACATCCAGGAGGCGGTCCGCTGCCGCCTCAAACCCGGCGCCGTCCCCTCCCGGATATACAAAGAGGTGTGTGACGAATTTGTGCATTCCCGTGGCTTTGCCCAGCATTTCATGGGATTTGGCGGCAATCGAGTGCCGTTCCTTGGTCATGGGATCGGCCTGGCCATCGATGAATTTCCGGTGCTCGCCGATAAAGTGCATACACCCCTTGAGGCCAACATGGTCGTTGCCGTGGAGCCGAAAAAAGGATTGGCAGGTATTGGCCTGGTGGGGGTGGAGAACACCTTCCTGGTCACTGACGAGGGGGGAGAGCGATTGACACCCGGTTCGGACGAGGTGCGGATCGTCTAATCCGAATCCGGGTGATTTTCAGCGTGTGGTCCAAGAACAGAGGTGAACGAATGCAACCCCATGTTGTCATCGGAGACGAAACTGCTGCCGAGGCGGGATTCATGGCGGATACCCCCTCTTCGGTGAACCGAGGAACCCTGCCCAACCTTTTCTCGTCGCTCTCGCATCTGCCATGACACCAGCGATCGCCGCGGTCAAACAAGCCAAGGTCGCGTACCGGATTCACGAGTACGCCCACGATCCCGGCTCGGCATCCTATGGCGAGGAAGCGGCGCACAAACTGGGGATCGAGAGCGCGCGGGTCTTCAAGACCCTTGTGGTCGAGATGGACGCTAAAAAGTTTGCCGTCGGCATCGTCCCCGTTTCCCGGCAGTTGGATCTCAAGCTGTTCGCCCACGTCCTTGGCGCCAAGAAGGCGGCGATGGCGGACGCGCAGGATGCGCAAAGGATGACCGGATATGTGCTCGGCGGGATTAGCCCCCTGGGGCAAAAGAGAACGCTGGCGACGGTCATCGACACCTCGGCGACGGCATTCGACACCGTATTTGTCAGCGCCGGTCGCCGTGGTCTGGAGATCGAGCTTGCTCCGGTCGATCTCTGCGCTCTGACGAAGGGTAGATTCGCGGTTATCGGCAGATAGGCGGCGCGATTCTTTCTTTCAAAGCATCCCGGTCAGCAATGCCATGGAAATACCTAAAAGCAATACACCGGTGATGGTTTGAATGGTGCGCATGGTGAGTTTGTGCAGGTAGCGTTTGCCGATGAGGACACCGGCAAAGGCGGCCAGGCAACCCACCGCGACCATCGCCCATTGCCGGCTGTCGAACGCGCTACCCGATCCGGCCAGGAAAAAGAGCGAACCATAGACCGCGATGCGGGCCAGATCGACGAGAAAACCGATGAGGGCGTTGGTGCCCACGAAGGTGTGCGGCGAGACACCCACCTTGGTGAGAAAGGCGGAACGCAACGCCCCCTGATGGCCGGAAAATCCACCGAAAAAACCCGAGAGCAGTCCACCGAGGACAAGATATTTTCGGTCGAAACGTAACCCGCGCAGCGCCGGCACCAACTCGAAGAGGGCAAAGGCGAACATCAACGAGCCCATGATCAGTTTGACCGGTGTGACGACGGCGGTTCGCGGACCTATTGCATAGCTGTATAACTCGCCGAAATGGGCGACATAGCCGAGCAACGCCGCGCCTGCAAAAGCGGCGGCAATGGCGGGGATGCCGAACCGGAGCACCAGGTCTCTGTCGGCATGGCGGCCGACCACCGTCACTTTGAGGATATTGTTGGCGCCATGCACGAGGGCGGTTGCTCCCACCGCCACCTCCACCGGGAAAAAGAGCGCGAATACCGGCAACAGCAAGGTGCCGAGGCCAAATCCGGAATAAAGCGTCAACCCGGAGGCCAAAAAGGCGCAAAGGGCTATGATCAGGTAGTCCATCGTTTCTTTTCGGTTGTATTGATTAACAGTCCTTGCTTGACTGTCCGGCTTCTAAGCGCAATTCACCGAGGCAACCGCGAACAGTCTCCAGAATTTCCCGGCCCTTTTCGGTCAGATAAAACGAACGTCTTGCCTTGCTTCCTTTTTCAGGATCGACTTCGCTGCGCAGCCAACCCAGCTTTTCCAACCGGTGCAACATGGGGTATAGGGTCCCGGGGCTGACCTCGTACCCATGCCGTCGCAATTCCGTCAGCATCCATTGGCCGACGACCGGACCGGACGCGGCATGGTGGAGGATGTGTACCTTCCAGAATCCGATCAAAATTTCCCGTTGCAGAGCTTTCATTTGCTCAGTTTCCATGCCCTCTCCTTTTTACGGTAAAGATAGACGTTAATCGTAATAAGAGCAAGGGTGTTTTCCGGAAAAATATTGTGGTGAAACGGAGCGTACATGAGTATGACCCGTTTCAAGCCGATCGGCACGACAACTTCATTCGTAACCCCGTCTTTTCGGTACACTTGAGCGTAAGGCCCGATTCTTTCTCCCCGGTGGCTCCCGCCAGCGGTTCAGTGAAGACGGATGAATGGAATGTCGTGGGATTGATTGTGCTCTCTTTCTTAAATCAGAATGAAAAATGAGATAAAATCCATCCGTTACCTTGAATAATCGGTACAATTTCGAGCAAGAGATAGGCCCAAAAAAACCAGACATTTTGCTGCATTGAGCGACGGACATGGCGTGGACGAACAGGATAGGTGTCTGGTTCGACCATTGTTAATCGGCGAGGAATGAAACGGGGGACTTGGTTTTGGTAGCGTTCATACTCTTGACCAAATATTTGCAGAAGGTTGAACTCCTCAGCCCACACCACCAGTGGATAATAGAGGATAAAAGCCATGGCGATGATGGCCAGAATGGCAAGATGCATGGTCGCCAGTCCCAACCCGAGGGCACCGACGAAACTGAACAGATAAAGTGGATTGCGTACGATGGCGTAAGGGCCTTCGCACACAATTCGGTGTTCTTTGTAGCCGCTGATGTAGAGACTGCACCATGTACGGCCCAAGCTGGCGATAACGACCAATAGTAAACCGATCGTGTCGAGCAGGCGTCCTGTCGTGCTCTCGTGCATCCATGTGGGCGGAGTGGCCAAGAGAAGAATTGCGCATGCAAGGATGACGGCAAGGGAAAACGGTTGTCGCCACTTGATGGCCCATTCCAGGGGGGTGGCTTTCGCGGGATATTGTTCCTGTAAGACGATCATGAGCGTTTCTCCTCTATTGTGAAAGCATTGCGTCCCCTCCCATGATCCCTGCTTTTGGTAAGGGAGGAGTGTACGCTCGCTGCATTACCACAGGCGTGATGAAGAAATGATGAACGAACCTGGAGCCAACTTCATCGTTTCTTCATCCATGTTTGGTACATAAGGATGCGGCGACGGTATGAAGTGCGGGCAAAGGGGTTGTACGGAATTGGCTTGCTGTTGTTGATAGAGAAAGAGCCGAGAACCTGGCAAATAGAGTGGACAAGGTGGTAAAAAGAGGATCGCATGCGGGTACTGATCGTGGATGACGAACCGGAACTGTGCGCACAGATCGCGCACACCTTGCGCCAGCAGCGCTATACCGTCGAAACCGCAGGGGAGGGTGCCACGGCGCTGGAAAGAATCTGTACCGAACCGTACGATTTGATCGTGCTCGACATCATGCTGCCGGGAAAGGACGGATTTCAAGTGCTTGAGGAATTGCGCGCCGAAGGGGTGCGGGTGCCGGTTTTGATGTTGACCGCCAGGGGCGAGGTTGAAAATCGGATCAAGGGGCTCGATCTGGGTGCCGACGACTACCTGCACAAGCCTTTTTCCATGGCCGAACTGCTGGCGCGTATCCGGGCCTTGCTCCGGCGCAGCCATGAACAGGCCAGCCCCTATCTGGTGGTAGGCGACATCCGCCTCGACACAAATACGAGAACCGTCACCCTCAGCAATGCGCCCGTCCCGCTCACGCCCAAGGAGTTTTCCGTACTCGAGTTTCTGCTCTACAACCGCAATCGCGCGATTTCCCGGTTCAATCTCGCCGAGCACGTCTGGGGCGACGCCTTCGATCCCTTCACCATGTCCAACAACATCGACGTGCACATCAAGAATCTGCGTAAAAAACTCGACGACCAGGCAGGTCGGATCATCGTGACCGTCCGGGGAGTCGGCTATATGGTCAGGGACGGGCAAGCATGAAAATTCGCAACCGTATCACGCTTTGGGCCAGTCTGGCCGGCCTGGTTTCCACGGTGGTGCTTTCCGTGATCGTTTTTCTGTGGGGCCTGGAAACGCCCTATGAGTTTCTCGATCAGGAGCTGGAAATTCGGGCCAGGACTATGGCCAATGAGATGGCGCGGGTCCGGGCGCTAAGGGAGGGGGGCAACAGTGAAACGCTGGAGTTGTTCGCCCATCTGTACTGGACCAGAATATATGATGGAGATGGCACGCTGCTTTTTGATTCCGCCCTGGCGCGAAAGATCGATATGCCCAAGAAAATGGGCGATCGGGGGTATCTCGTCCCCACCGCCATCCCCCTCAACCAATTCTATGCCGATGAAGACGACCAGCCTGCGGGCTTCTGGAACAGGGTGTTCATTGTCAAAACCGGGGATGCGTCCTATCAGGTGCATGTGGCGCGGCCAGTGGAAAATCTGGTGGGCGAATCGATCGAATCGGCATTGATGATCGGATCGGCCCTGTTGGCCTCGACCCTGATCCTGCTCGGGGTCGGTTATTTGGCCGCCGGGAGAATTCTGCACCCGATCCGAAAAATTAACCGGTTGACGGCCGAAATCACGGCCAAGACCCTGGAGAAGAGAATCCCGCTGACCGGAAACAACGACGAAATCGACGAACTGATCGGTTCGCTGAATGCGATGTTCAATCGGCTGCAATTCTCCTTCCGCCGCCAGAAAGAGTTTGTCGCCAATGCCTCCCATGAGTTGAAAACACCCATCACGCTGTTGCGATTGTCCATGGAGGAGACGCTGCAGGATGAAAGCCTCCCCCTCCCCCTTCAAGAAAAGCTCCTGGCGCAGGAGAAGGCACTGGCTCGGATCAGTCGGTTGGTCAAAAGCCTGCTCGATCTCTCTCGGCTGGAATTGAGCGATACGTCCGAGCACGAACGGTTTTCCCTCAAAGAACTCGCGTTTTCCGTTGTCGAGGAATTCAATGTGTTGCTGAATGAGCAGGAGGTGCGATTGACCTGCTGCTTCGAGGGGAAGCATCCGTTTGTCGGGGACGAGGCAAAGATGAGGCGGGTGTTGATCAACCTGCTGGACAATGCGGTTCGTTTCAATCGCAGGGGAGGGGCCATTCGCTGCCTCCTCGCAGACGGCGGGGCGGGTGAAACCCTGTTAACCGTTGCCAACACCGGCCCGATGATTGCCCCGGACGACCGAACGCGCATTTTCGACCAGTTCTATCGTTGCGAAAAGTCCCGCGCCTCGGCCCTCGGCGGCGCCGGTCTCGGGTTGACCATCGTCAAACGGATCGTGGAGTTGCATGGCGGCAGCATTACCGTGGAAAGCGGGCAGGATGGGTGGAACGCTTTCCAGGTGATACTCCCATCCGGTCGTTTCAATGGGTGAGGAAGGTCACCGCTCATTCCACTTTTTTTCGCAATGAAGCGAAATAGCCCGGCGTTCTTTTCTTTCTTCAAATACGCATGTCACTTGCCGATCTTTTCTTTGCTCATTTTCCAGCCGCCGCCGAGAGCTTTGTGCAGGGCAACCAGGTCGGTGAGCTGCTGGCCATTCGACTCGCTCAGGTTGCTTTGGGCGGCGTACAGTGCCCGCTGGGCGATCAGCACATCGAGAAAGGTGGTCAGGCCTCGGCGATAGCGATCAAGGGCCAGGGTCACGGCTTCCTCGTTGACGCGGACCGATTCGGTAAGTACGCGATTTCTCTCACGCTCGGCATAGTAGGCGGCCAACGTGTTTTCGACATCCTCCAGGGCGGAATTGAACGCCGCCCGGTACCGCGCAAGCGTTTCGTCGTACATCGCCTGTTTGACCTCGATTGTGGCCCGTCTTTTGCCGCCGTCGTAGAGCGGCAGCGTCACACCGGGGACAATCGACCAATATCGGCTTGCCCGTTCGAGGAAGCTGGATGAGCTGGACGATTGCAGCCCCAAGCCGAGGGTGAGGTCGAGGGTTGGATAGAGTTCGGCGGTGGCTACGCCGATATCGGCGGAAGCGACGGCCAACTGGCGTTCGGCCGCGCGAAGATCGGGCCGCCGGGCGAGCAGCTCCGCCGGCAGACCGGGGGCGATCAGCCCATGGATCGCGGGCAGCGGACGGACCGGCGTCAGTTCGGCGGTAAGAGCTGCCGGAGGTTGGGCCACCAGGATGGCCAGCCGATGCATGGATGCTTTGATGGCCGCCTCAAGCGGCGGGATGTTGGATTCGGTTGCTGTCCGTTGCGCTTCCGCCTGGGTGACATCGAGGTAGCTGGTCAGCCCCAACCGGTAGCGTTCTTGGGTGAGGGTCACCGTGTCCTGCTGCGTTGCCAGGTTGTTGCGGGTAATCTGGAGTTGTGCCTGCCGCGCCCGCAGTTCGATGTAATTTCTTGCCACGTCGCCCAGCAGGGTGAGGGTGACGCCATGCAGCTCCTCGATGCTGGCGTCAAGCCGCGCCTGGGCCGATTCCACACTGCGCCGGACCCCACCGAACACGTCGAGTTCCCAGCCGGCATCGAATCCGGCCTGATAGAGGGTGCTGGTCTGGCCGGAACCGGTGGCCGCCACGTTGCCGCTTCTCCTGCTGCGGGTAACGGCCCCGGCCGCATCGATTTGGGGCAAGCCGGGAGCGCCGGCCAGCACCACGCCGGCTCGGGCCTGGGCAATCCGGGCCTTGGCCTGTTCGAGCCCGAGGTTGGCATCCACGGCCCGTTCGATCAGGCTATCGAGCAGCGGGTCGTCGAAGGAATGCCACCAGGCGGTTTGCGCCAGATCGGGCGCCTGCTGCCCGGAATCGCTGCCATGGGCCCAACGGGCTGGCGGATTAAGCGTCGGTTGCCGATAATCCGGCCCCACAGGCGCACAGCCACAGAACAGCAGCATCACCGCCATGGCGAGTGTTGTCCTGTTCACGGTTTGCCTCCCACGGCTGGTGCGGTGACCAGGATGTCGGGTGCTTCAATGAACACGTCCATCTGCTGGCCGACATAGGCGGGCAGAGCCTGGCGCGGAAAACTGTACAGCACCTGCAAGACGCGGGTGTCGACCCGTTCGGTGCTGCTGCCGGTCAGCGACTTCTTGGCGGTAACAAAGGGTTCAACCCGCACGAATTGCAGATCTGTTTTCAAATCGCGATTGCCACGCATCGAGGCTACGGCCTTGGTTTCTGGGGTAAAACGCCAGGCATCGTTTTCGTCGATGTCGACCCGTACATACAGGAGATCGAGGTTGCCGAGCAGCATCAACGGGGTCGAAAGAACCCCGGTCTGAGCGTACTCGCCCGGGCGGATGTTGACCTGCATCACCTCGCAGACCATCGGCGCACGCACCGTCAGCCGCTCGATCGTCATCCGGTTCGCCTTGAGTTCCGCTTCCGCCACCGCCAGCGCCGCCTTGGCGTTTTCGACCTTGGCCTGGGCCAGCAGTTCGGCGTTGCGGCGTTTCTGGACCTCGTCGACGCTGACCGCCCGGCTGTTGGTGGCCGTACGCACCAGGGCGTATTGCGAACGGGCATCCTCCAGTTGCGCCTTCGCCTCGTCAATACCAGCGCGCGCCTTGATCAGGTTGGCCTCCTTGACGAGCAGTTCGGCGTTGAGATCGCGGTCGTCGATCAGGAAGAGCGGATCGCCCTGCTTGAGCCGGTCGCCGACCTTGACGTAGACGGTTTTCACCAGGCCGGGCAGGGAGGTGCCGATACCGATGTTGTTGCTGCTCGCCTCGACGATGCCGGCCCCTCCGATATACGAGGAGAAAGGGGCCATGGCCGGCAGGGCGATGGGCTGGGCCGGCGGCCGTTTTTTCTGGGTTTGCACGGCGACAACCAGGGCAAGAATCACACCTGCGGCGGCAATGGTGGGGAGGATGGTATTTTTCAAGTTCATGGCGTTGCGGCTCCCGCCTTTGGGCTGGGGACATCGATGTGGACGATTTTGCCGTCGTCCATGTGGGCGATGCGATCGGCAAAGGAAAAGATGCGGGCGTCGTGGGTGACGATCACCAGGGCTCGATCATGGCCCACGGCCAGTTGTTTCAGCGTTTCCATCACCTTGAACCCTGTTTCATGATCAAGGGCGCTGGTGGGTTCGTCGCAGACCACCAGCTTGGGATTGTGCACCAGGGCGCGGGCTATGGCCACCCGCTGCTGCTGCCCGCCCGACAGTTGGGTGGGCAGCGATCGTTCGCGGCCTGCGAGTCCGACCTCGGCCAGCCGTGCATCGGCGTGTTCGATAGCCCCCGGCATGGCCATGCCGTTGATCAGCAGGGGAATGGCGACATTTTCCGCGGCGGTCAGCGTCGGGATCAGGTTGAAGGACTGGAAGACAAAACCGATATTCCGGCCCCGGTAGAGCACCCTTTCCTTGGGGGCAAAACCGACGATATCCTCCCCGAACAACAAACATTGGCCTGCGTCCTGGTCGAGAATACCGGCGATGATGGAGATCAGGGTGGTTTTGCCGCAGCCCGAAGGCCCCACCAGCATGAGCAACTCGCCGGCAACGACATCGAGATCGACGCCTCGCAGGGCCTGGACCTTGGTGTCGCCGCTGCCGTAGGCCTTGGTGATGCCCGCGCAGTGGACGGCGAGGGGAAGGGAGTTGGCGGTCATTTGAACACCACCGCAGGTTCGAGTTGCATCACCTTGCGCACACTGATCAGGGCCGCGAACAGGACAATGATCGCCACCGCGATGGAACTGCCCACAAGCAACTGCCAGTTAAGGGTCATGGCCAGACCGGTGCTGCCCTGGGTGAGGGCGGCGAAGAGACCGGTGACGCCGGCGCCGAGACCAAAACCGACAAAACCCACCAGCAGGGCCTGGAGCAGGATCATCCCCTGCAACATCCGGTCGGTGGCGCCCATGGCCTTGAACACGGCAAAATAGCGAAGGTTGTCCAAGGTGAAATTGTAGAAGATCTGACCGGTGACCGCTGCGCCAACAATGAAGCCGACTACGACCACGAATCCGAAGTTAGTGAGAATGCTGGTGTTCTTACGGAAATATTCAAGCGTCATCGTCTTGAATTCGTGGGCGGTCCTGGCCGCCATGCCGGTTGCCTGGTTGATGCGCCCGGCAACGGCCGACACCGTGTCTTCCGGTTTGGTTTTCACCAGGATGTACGAGAGCATTTTTCGCTCCGACAGAGAATAGCTCCTGGCGCGGGTGAAGGTGGTATAGATAATCGGCTGGGAACCGAAGGTGGCGGTGGCCTGGGCGATGCCGACCACCACTGCGCGCTTGTCGTTGATTTCGAGGCTGTCGCCGACCTTGAGTGGCGTCGGTTTGCCGCCGGGTACGGGCGATGGTTTAGCCAGCCTGCCTTTGGCGCCCGCCTCGTCGATGATCACGCTGTCGGGCAGACGGAGGTCGGCCAACCGTCCTTCCAGGATGATGGCCGGGCCGCCGATCAGGGTGGCATCGTCGAGGCCCAGGATGTTGGAGGTGACCAGCTGGCCATTGGCCATGCGCACCCGGGTGTTGCCCTTGTACAGCGGCACGGCCCATTCGACCCCCTGGACGCCTCGCACCCGGTACAGTTGGGTGTCGAGCATGGGTTGGGAGTCGTCGATGAACCGCACCATGGGGTCCATCACCCAGATGTCCGGTAGGGCGACATCGGTGATGAAGCTGTAGGTCCGGGAAAAGATCGAAATCAGGATGCCCGGCTGCTGGATCATGAGCACCGAGGCCAGGGCGATACCGGTGACGATGCCGATATATTTGCCGCGATCACCGAGGAGCATTTTGAGGGCGATTTTCAACATGCGCGTGTTCCTGCAAAAAGGGGAGTTGTGGCAAAAGAGGCTGGGGAGCGGCAGTGAAATCGTTGCGCAGCGGTGCGCCGCAACAACCCAGGGGGTAGATGTGGTAGAACACTGTCTGTCTGCTCCAATGGTTCGATGGCGGGGATTTTTGATGGGGAACCGGTTGGAGTATACCGATAGGTACAGTCATGGCCGCCTCTCAGGTAAAGATGCCGTGCATGAACTGGTACACCGCCCGGTTGGCGACGACCTCGTCGAGAACGATGTGACCGTTGAGGGCCATGCCGATGTAGGTGTGGATCATGCCGAGAAACGTCGCGCTGTAGATGCGGTCCCGCTCCTCTATGTCGTTGAGCCGATAGGGTGCTTGGGAGAACACGTTTTGGATCAGCTCTCTTTGTTGCCGCCTGAACGGCAGGGTCAGCTTGTAGGGCGCGCTGTCCGTCGGCGCAAACCACATGGCCAGTTGCATGCGGTAAAAGACCGGGTGGTCGTTGGCGAAACGGAAGTAGGCGGAGGTGATGGTGTTGAGCGTCACCGGCAGGTCGCCATTGTAGGCTGCGGCCACGGTAAGCGAGCGATGCAGGCGATTATAGTAGATGTCGAGCAGCACGTTCAGCAGGCCCTGTTTGCTGCCGAAATAGTGATAGAGGGTGGGTTTGCTGACCCGGGCCGCCTCGACGATGCGTTGAATGCCGACCCCTTCGTAGCCGTGGCTGGCGAACAGGTGTAAGGCGCATTCCAAAATGTTCGTGCGGTTGTCAGGTTCCATAGGGGCCTCCGGATTACGGGGCCAGGATATACCGATCGGTATGGTCGCTGCAATCGAAAAATGGGTCGAGGTTTATTTTAGGTACACGTTATCTTCGAAATGATGACGAAGAAAGTTGTACGCCCGCCGAAGTTGCCGCACTTCCTTATTTGTTCGGCTCTCCGCCCAAGAACGTTTATTTGGCCAGCATCAAAATGCCGAGTCCGATCAGGAGGATATACACAAGGCGCAGGTAGGTCCGGCGGTTTATCCGGCCACCGATCCGGGAGCCGGCATAGGTCCCCAGGAGGACGAAGAACAAGGTCGCGGCGAAATAACGGAGAACGTTTGGAGTGATCACCCCGTTGATTGCGTGCACCGCGGCGGTCATATAGCCATTGAGCACGAAAAAGCCGGTGAGAGTTGCCTTGATTTCGTCTTTTTTCCAGTCGTTCAAGGTGGTGTAGACGATCACCGGTGGTCCGCCGGCGCCGACCGAAGCGGTGATGGCGCCTGAGAAAAATCCGGCGATATAGCCCCAAACAATGGGCGGATTGACAGGTTTGGGCTTGAAGGTCAGGTTGAAAACACTGATGCCGATCAGGAGTAAGCCGAGGACACGGTTAATGAGGAGAGGATCGGCTGCCTTGAGCAGGACCGTCCCCGCAACAATACCGGGCAGGGAGCCGACGAGCAGCGGCAGGATTTTGCGCCATTCGAGCAGGCGGCGCAATTCGTACGCCATTGTCGTTGTGATGACCACGCCGCTGAGGATGGAGAGGGGCACGGCTTCCTTCACGTCCATGATCATGCACAACAGGGGAATCGCCACCAAACCGCCGCCGAATCCGGTCAGCCCTTGGATGAATCCGGCGAGGAGAAAAATCAGGCTGGAGAAAAGAAAAAGTGTCATGGGTACGGCAGGAAGCTGATGGTATCTCCATCCATACGAGCACCGGTGGCGTCGGAAGCGTCGACAGGTCGCGGTAAAGATAATCGCGGCATTCGGAGAGGAAATCCCCGTTTGTTGTGCTCAGGCATGGAACGGCCTAACGCTCGCGGAGGAAAAGAAGGGCTGGAGGAGCGGGAGAGGCGAAGAGCCGGACGCGGAGGTGAGATCGCCTCTCCATGTAGAGGATGGGGATGCGCTCACATGCCCACGGCGAACATGGCTTCCAAGTCGTGGCGGGAGTAGGCCTGAAAGGCGAGCATGGTCTCGGTTTTGACGATACCACCGATCATCAGCATCTTTTTGGTGACCAGATTGGCGAGATCGTCGTTGGTTTTGACCCGGACGATGGCAACGAGGTCATACTTGCCGCTGACCGAATACACCTCGGACACACCGGCGATCGTTTGCAGTTGTTCGGCGATATCGTTGATCTTGTTGCGTTCGGCGTTGATGAGAATGATCGATGTGACCATCGGCGCACCTCTCGGCGGAAGCGGGTTCGTCACCATGCGGGACGAACCCTGGGATTTGAAGGAAAAAGACCGGGCGGATCGAAGGGAGGGGCCGCCCGGCCGCACGCACCCCGGCAGGGATTATTCGTTGGTGATGCATCCCGCGGGGCAGGAACCGATGGCCTCGTCGATGCAATCCTCGTCCCCGCCTTCTTCCATGATGACATAGGCCTTGGCAAGGTCGATATCAAAGCCGAAAATTTCCGGACACAATTCCACGCAGGCCTCGCAGCCCAAACACTCTTCCTGATCGATAGCTACTTGTTTTGACATTCTCTTCCTCTTGAGAAGTTGAAAAAAAGCGTCGTCCCCGCTGATCGCGTCGGACAACGGTTGTTTCCGGAAGGGCCGAACGGTCTCCTTCCGCTTGGAAAGGCCGGGGAAAGCCGGCCCGAACGTTTTGCCTTACAATTTTGCGGTTTTCAGATCGATCGTCAACTTGTATTCCGAGGGATCTTCGCCCTGCTTGATGGTGAAACCGAGCTTTTTGCCCAGCGCCAGCATATAGGCGTTCTCCGCCAGTACCGTGCCCCATACCATCTCCATGCCGCGCTCCTTGGCGATTGCAAGGCATTGCAACAGCAGCTTCGCGCCGATCCCCTTACCCTGCCAGGGGTCGCCGATGAGCACGGAAAACTCGCCGCGCTTGCCATCCGGCTCGCCGACGATGTTGGCCACGCCGAGCATCCGTTCGACACCTTCCTCCTGATCCTCCAGGGCAACGAACGAAATCTCCCGGTCGTAATCCACCTGGGTGAAGCGGGCGAGAATCTCCGGCGAAAGCGCTTTGACCACGCTGAAGAAGCGGTAATAGATGCTGGTGGGGGTGAGCGAATTGAACAGCTCGACAAAGAGCGGCGCATCCTCGGGCTTGATCGGCCGAATGAACAGCGGCATCTGCATGTCGGTGAGATCGTGCCGTTCCAGGTGTTGCGGATAGGGGCTGATCACCAGATGGAGCTTGGCGTCGTCCTCGACGCGGGCCAGCCGGATGCGGGCATCGACCGCGAAGGGTTCCCCGTTCTTGACCAAGAGCGGGTTGATGTCCAACTCGACGATCTCGGGGAAATCGATCACCAGTTGGGAGAGCCGCATCAGCACCTCTTCCAGTTTTTCCAGGTCGGCCGGGGGATGGCTGCGATACCCCTTGAGCAGCGGCAGGATGCGGGTTTCCTCCATCATCCGCCGAGCGAGCAGCCGGTTGAGCGGCGGCAGGCCCAGGGCCTTGTCGTCGAGCACCTCGGCGAACACGCCCCCCGATCCGAAGCAGAGCACCGGTCCGAAATTCTCGTCGGTTTTGCTGCCGACCAGCAGCTCGAAATCGGGTTTGGCGATGAAGGGTTGGAGCGAGACGCCGTCGATCCGCGCTTCCGGATTATACGCCCTGGCGCCCTCCATGATCCGTTCGAAGGCTCGGCGAAGGTCGTCCTCGTTGCGCAGATCGAGCTGGACGCCACCCGCATCCGACTTGTGGGTGATATCCGGCGAGACCAGCTTCATCGCCAGGGGCATGTCCATCTCTGCGGCGAGCGCCACCGCCTCGTCGGCCGAGGTCGCCAGTACACTCGCGTTCACCGGGATGCCGTAAGCGGCCAGAATGTCCTTGCTTTGTATTTCGGAGAGCAGCTCGGTCTCCTGCTCAAAGCATTCGTAGATGGTGCGGAACACCTGGTCGCGGTTGAAATAGAGTTCGGTGGGCAGCTTGGGCGGCGCTTGGGAGAGGAGTTCAAGGTTCTTGGTGTAATCGACCATGTAGAGAAAGGCCCGCACCGCCCGCTCCGGGGTTTCGTAGGTGGGAATATTGGCCTTGTTGAGAATGCCGACCGCCTCGGTCATCTGCTTGCCGCCCATCCAGCAGGCAAAAACCGGGAAGCGCTTGCGTTTCACCAGCTTGGCCAAGGCCTCCGCCACCTCTTCGGGGCGGATATGCGGCTCGTTCACCATGATGATGAGCACGCCGTCGAATTCCCTGCTCGCCAGACAGATCTCCATGGCCTTGCTGAACCGTTCCAGGGTGGCGTTGCCCAAGATATCGATGGGGTTGGTGCGGCTCCAGTAGGAGGGGAGGATCTCGTTGAGTTGCTGCGCGATGTTTTCGGGAAGGGGGGCGGGGTCCAGGCCATACTCGGCCAAGGTGTCGGCCGCCATAATGCCGGGCCCGCCGCCGTTGGTGAGGATCGCCAGCCGCGAACCGGCGGGACGCGGCTGTTTGGCCATCAACTCGGCGCAGTCGAACATGCGGGCCAGCGACGGCACCCGGACGATGCCCGCCCGTTTGAAGGCCGCATCGTAGACCGCATCCTCACCGGCCATGGCGCCGATATGGGTCGTCGCCGCCTTGGCGCCGGCCGGACTTTTCCCCGCCTTGAGCACGATGATCGGCTTGATCCGCGAAACGGCGCGGGCGGCGCTCATGAACTTGCGGGGATTGGTCAGGTTTTCCATGTAGATCAGAATGGATTTGACCGTCCCGTCGTTGCCCAGGTAGTCGATCATGTCGCCAAAATCGACATCGAGCATCGAGCCGATGCTGACGAAATGGCTGAACCCGGTATTCTCCTTGGCCGACCGGTCCAGGGTGGCGGTGCCGATGGCGCCGCTCTGCGAGATGAAGCCCACGCTGCCCACGGCGGGCATGCCCCTGATAAAGCTGGCGTTGAGTTTCTTGCCGGGATGGATGACGCCGAGACAGTTGGGGCCGATGATCCGCATGCCCGAGCCTTCGGCCGCGCCCCGGATCCGCTCCTCGATGAGGCTGCCCGCCTCGCCCAGCTCCTTGCCGCCGGCGGAGATGATGATCACCCCCAGGACTCCGACCCGCACGCATTGGCGGACAATCTCCGGGGTGGTGGCGATCGGGGTGGCGATAATGGCCAGTTCCGGGGCGGTTTCGACATCGGTCACCGAAGCGTAGGTCTTCAGCCCTCGGATGGTGTCGTGGTTGGGATTCACTGGAACGATAGACCCGCTGAATCCACCCTGGAGGAGGTTGTCGATCAGGGCCGCACCGATGGAATCCGGCTTGTCGTTGGCGCCTATGACCGCGATGCTTTTCGGGTTGAAGAATTGTTCCATGGAAGACAGGCTATCCTTTAAGGGCTGGGTTGTCGGTGTTGCCGGAGTCGTTTGCAGCGGTGCCGACTTGGCCGGCCACCGGTTTCTCTCACCTAACCTTTCTTGCTGCGCTTGACAAGTCTTTTGCGTAGGCAACCGGCCGCACGATTCCGGAAAAGGGGGACGGTTCACGATAGAGCTTGACTGCCCCGTCGTTCTTTGCCAAGCTGATCGGGTGCCGGCGTTTCGCAAGCGGGTGCCGGCCCCGTTGGATCGTACACTATAGAGTGAACTGCGCATGCCCAAAAAGGTACTGATTGTCGAAGATGAACAGCTGATTGGCCTTATGCTGGCGGAAAACGTCAGGGAACTGGGCCATGAGGTGACCACGGTGGTTCGCAACGGTCAGGCGGCGGTTCGGGCGGTCCGCAAGGAACCGCCGGACGCCATTCTCATGGATATCAGTCTCGACGGCGTCATGGATGGCATCGAGACCGCCCGCGCCATCAAGGCCAAACAGGACATCCCCATCCTTTTTTTCACCGGCTACCAGGATCGGCAGCTGCTCGACCGGGCCATGTCCGTGCGGCCGGTCGGCATCGTCGACAAACTCGACACCACCGACAACATCCGGGCGGCGATTTCGGCGCTGCTTCGGTAGGTGTTTGTTGTTTTTCCTTTCGCACCGCACCGCCGCTTCATGCTGCCACTATGCATTCGGCGGCGAGCAACAGGTTTTTTCCATCCAATTCCGTCACCTTTTCCGTCCCGTTCTGCTACAATGATCATACAGACTTTGCCCATCTCTCCGACCGGAACAGAGGAGTATCGACCATGATCATCGGCATTCTCAAGGAAATAAAGGCAGAGGAAAATCGCGTCAGCATGACGCCCTCGGGCGTCGAGGTGCTCGTGGGGCAGTGCCATCGCGTACTGGTCGAGCAGGGCGCTGGTTTGGGTAGCGAGTTTGCCGACGGCGAATACGAGCGGGCCGGTGCGGAGATGACGAGCGGTCCGGGCCCGGTGTATGCCGAAGCCGAGATGGTCATGCACGTCAAGGAGCCGCTGCCGGCGGAATACGAGTCGATCCGGGAAGGGCAGGTGGTTTTCACCTATTTTCACTTTGCCGCCTCCAGAGAGTTGACCCAGGCGATGATGGCACGCAAGGCGGTGTGCATTGCCTACGAAACCATTACCGACCAGCAGGGGAGGCTGCCTCTGCTGACACCGATGAGCGAGGTCGCGGGCCGGATGGCGGCCCACGAGGCGGCCAAGTACCTTGAGCGCAGCCAGGGCGGACGCGGCATTTTGATGGGCGGGGTGCCGGGGGTGGCTCCGGCCAGGGTCCTGATCCTGGGCGGGGGAACGGTGGGCAGCGAGGCCGCGAGGATCGCCGCGGGGCTCGGGGCGACCGTGCATCTGCTCGATACTAGTCTACCCCGTCTGCGCGCCCTGGCCGAGATCCTGCCGAAAAATTGCACCCTGTTGATGTCCTCGCCGGCTACGATCCGGGAGCTGGCGCAACAGGCCGATGCCATCATCGGCGCGGTTCTCCTGCCGGGAGCCAAGGCTCCCAAGCTGATCTCCCGCGAGATGCTCGCCACCATGAAGAAGGGGGCCGTTTTGGTGGATGTCGCCATCGACCAGGGCGGCTGCTTCGAAACCTCCCAGCCCACCACCCATGATCGTCCGGTGTACGAAGTCGACGGCATCCTCCATTACTGCGTTGCCAACATGCCTGGCGCCGTGCCGTTGACCTCGACCCTGGCCCTAACCAACGCAACCCTGCCGTATGCGGTGGCCTTGGCTGGTAAGGGCTGGCGGCAGGCAGCACAGGACGACCCTGGGATCGGCGCGGGCATCAACATGGTGGCCGGCCGGATCACCTGCCAAGGCGTCGCCGATGCCTTTGCCTTGCCCTTCACCCCGCTGGCAACGTTTTTGGCGCAACACGGCACTTCCTGATCCCATTTGGAAAAATGGCAGTGGAGCGGTTGCGACTTCATTGTGCTGATCGTCTTTCGGAAGCGAAACAGCCTGGCGTCCGAAGAAATCTTTACACAGCGGTATAAAAAACGGCTCGCCCAATCCCCACGGATCGGGGTATAAAGCAAGTGTGCTTGAGACGGCGAAGTGCGCGGTGTGCTCAAGCGCAACTTTGCGAGTCATGAGGTGCCGATATGGGAAAGAAAACACTCCTAGCCCTTGTTTTGAGCCTGATGGTGACGCCGTTTTCGCCTGCGACGGGTTGGTGCCATTATCATCATCATTACGACGGCGGCGTCGCCCTGGCCTGGGGCTTGACCGGCTTTTTCCTGGGCTCGACCCTCGCCGCCTTCACCTATCGTCCGCCACCACCCGTGGTGTACGTCGCCTCGCCGCCGGTCTACGCTCCGCCGGTCTACTCGTATGCGCCTGCGGTGCCTCCGGGTATGTGCCGCTGGGAGCGCTACGTGCTGGACGGGTACGGCAGAACCCTATTGGATCGTTACGGTCGGCCCGTCAAGGAGTACACGATCGGGCCCTGCGACTACCCGCCCTACTGAGCGCCCCAAGAGCAAACCGCGGCGAATTCCTTTTTGATCCAGCGAAAACCGGGCCAACCCGCGTCGACCCGGTCGAAGGCCAGTCTACAGCGCCTCTTCGAGGATCCTACGGCTGATCTCCAGGGTGACCTGGCGTTTTTCCCCTAGCTTGGTCATGCCGTGCGCTTCCAAGGCGCGGACGACATCGTCGACCTGCGGTGCCGTGACTCCATAAGCGCTTAGGCGGGTCGCGACCCCCAGCTTCTCGAAAAAACCACGGGTCTTGACTATGGCCTCGTCGATCCGGCCGTCTTCGCTTCCTTCCCGCAGATCCCACACCCGCTCCGCGTATTGCAACAGCTTGGCCCGCTTGTGTTCCTTGCACACCGACCAGACGGCCGGCTGCAGGATGGCGAGGGTTTTGGCATGGTCGATGCCGAAGAGGGCGGTCAGCTCGTGACCGATCATGTGGGTGGTCCAATCCTGCGGCACGCCGGCCCCGATCAGGCCATTGAGCGCATTGGTGGCGCACCACATCAGGTTGGCGCGGGCGTCGTAATCGGTTGGCTTGGCGATGGTGATCGGCCCGATCTCGACCAGGGTTCGGAGAATGCCCTCGGCGGTCCTGTCCTGAAAGCGCCCTTCCGCCGGCAGGGTGACATACTGTTCCACCGTGTGGATAAAGGTGTCGATGACGCCGTTGGCAACCTGGGTTGGGGGCAGGGTGAAGGTCAGTGTGGGATCGAGGAGGGAGAACCGGGGATAGACCAGTGGATGGAAAAAGACGAACTTGCCTCCCTGGTGACTGATGACCCCGCCCGAATTCATCTCTGATCCGGTTGCCGGCAGGGTGACGACCGTGCCCAGGGGAACGGCGGTGGAGAGTTGGGCCGGTTTGACCTTGCCAAAGAGGATGTCTTCGGCGTTGCCCGTGAAAGGGGAGGCCAGGGCGACGAATTTGCTGCCGTCCATCACCGAGCCGCCACCAACGGCGAGCAGGAAATCGATCTGCTCGCTCCGCACCACCTCGACGGCCCGCATCAGGGTGGAGAAGCGGGGGTTGGGCTCGATGCCGCCAAATTCGACCAAATTCCGGTCGCCCAGGGCTTGGCGCACTTTGTCGAGCGTACCGAACCGCTGGACGCTCCCACCGCCAAAAAGAAGCAATACCTTCGCCTCGGCCGGTACCAGTCGGTCCAGCTCCTTGAGGCGATCCTTGCCAAAAACGATCCGGGTCGGGTTGTGAAATTCAAAGTTGAACATCTGCGTCGTCTCCTCGGAAATACGATGAAAGGTTGGTCTGTGGCGCGTTGACGAACGATCGTCCGCCCTTAAGCGATTATGGAACAGGGTTATGCAATGTACAGGGATCGACGTTCAGGGTTGCGTACGCTGCGCGACGGATTGATCGCCCTCGGTCGGCCGAGATGTTGCGCCGGTCGCGGGCAGTGAGGCGAGAATCACCAGGAGAACGCCGCCGGCCACGACCGCCAGGTTGGCAGCCATCGAGATGCCGTGCAGGGTGCGGAATTGCACCCGAAGCGGATCGTCCTTGGGCGTTGTCTCGAAAGAGACAATTGCCTGTTTGAGGCCTGCCGCTCGCGGTTCGATGACAAAGGCCTGAACCGTGGTCAGAAGCAGCATCGTGGCGAGGATCGTCAGCGTGGCAATGGCAAAACGGCCACGGTTGAACAGCTGACAAATCAAGGCCACTGCACCGCAGGCCAGTCCCCAGCGAAAATACCCTGGAAAAAGCTGGCCAACGATGGTGCCGGCCAGGTCGCGGGAAAAGACGCCGAAGAGTTTGGGCGTTAGCACAAAGGTAAACAGCGCTGCGCCCCCGAGCCAGCAACCCACCGCAAGATTGTAGAGGACGGTTATGAATTGCATATTTTTTTGTCTTTGAATTTATTGAAAAATAATGAAATGGAGTCTGTAAAATTTCTCTTGGTTGGGGCCTAGCTTATCATGCCGGAGCAAATTATTGTATTGTTATCAAAGCTGGTGCTTTTCAAATTCCATCGGGAGAAATGCTGTCATGCGCGCCACAGTTGCCGCCGTTCTTGTTGTGCTGCTTTGCCCCTCCATCACCCTTGCCGATCGTCATCACGGTTACCGGCCCGATGGCTCCTACGGCTATGATAACCGGCGCTACGATCATCGGTCCTCCCGTCACCATGGCCACAGCGACGACTGGATCGTCCCCTTGGCCATTGTCGGCGGCATCCTTGGCGTTGTGGCACTCTCGCAGATGAATACCCCCGCATCGGCGCCTCCGCCACCCGAGCCCCTGTGCCGAGACACCTACAATCATTACGACGAATACGGCAACTATCTCTATTCCCGTTATGTCGATCGGCCGTGTTACTAAACGGTATTTGGGCGTCCGCCTCAACGCCACACTCTGTCTCTGAAACGCAACACATTGTTTTTATAATATAAAATTATTGTACGGATCGTTTTCGCTGTTGTATCATTTTGTAACGGCAAGAAATAAAGGCTTGTTTGCCAAGATTTTTTTTGCCGAAAATGGCCGGATGCCCAACCGACCCGCAGTTAATCGCGGGCAAAGGAGATATCGCCATGACAAAAGGAGAACAGCCAGATGCCGGGACCTGAGAAGGAACTGAAACGCACGCAGGAGACGAGCACCTTGCAGTTGCGTGAGTTGCAGGCCCATCGCGCAGAACTGGAACAGCAGAACGAGCAACTCCTCCTGGCGCGGGCCGAGGTCGAGGCGGGACTGCAAAAGTATTACGAACTCTATGATTTTGCCCCGGTGGGCTACTGCACCGTCGATCGCACCGGCAGGGTCGTTGAAAGCAATCTCGCCGGGGCGCTGCTGCTGGGGCTTGATCGCGCCCGATTGCTGGGACGCAGTATCGGCGAATGCGTATCCGAAGGTTCGCGTCGGCCGCTCACAACATTTCTCGAACGGACCTTTGCGGCTGGGACCAAGACGACCGGCGAGATGCAGGTGCCGAACAGCGAGGGTGGCGCACGGCATCTCTACCTCGAAGGCGCGTCGTTTGAGGCCGCCTCGGGCGAACCGCAGTGCCGGATCGCGATGATGGACATTACCGAGTCGCGGCAGACGAGTATCGAACTGGAACATTACCGCTATCATTTGGAGGAGATTGTTCAACAACGCACCGGACAGTTGGAGGAGGCCAATGCGCTTTTGCGGGAGCAGGCGGAAAATCTCGCCTCGATCTATCAGGCCCTCGACAGCATCGGCCTGATCGTGTGTCATCTAGACGAGCACGATGCGCGGATTGCACTCTTCAGCGCCGGTGCGGAAAAGCTGTTTGGCTTCAGCCAGGCGGAGGTTCTCGGCCAATCGATCGGTCTGATCTATCCTCCCGAAAACAGGGCGGCTGTTGCCGAGCAGGTCAGGCGGCTCCGGCGGGGAGAGGCGATGCAATCCTCGGACATGACCCTGGCGCGCAGGTGTGGCGATCGCTTTCCCGCAGTGGTTTCCATTCATCCCTTTGCCCAGCACGATGGTGTTTTTACCAAGGCAGTCGGCGCGTTCCGCGACATTTCCGAACTGATGCTCATCCAGGATCAACTTCAGGCGATGAACGACGACTTGGAGGTGCGGGTCAATAAACGCACCGCCGAACTGCACGAGTCCAATGTCGCCCTCAAGGTTTTGCTCAACAAACGTGAGGAAGACAAAATGCTGTTGGCGGAACAGGTCATCGCCCATACCGCCAAGCTGGTGGATCCGTTTCTCGACCGGTTGTCGAAAAGCGGCCTGACCGAACAACAGCAGGTGCTGGTCGAGATCCTCCGCACCAATATCGAGGAACTGACCTCGCCGTTCGCCAGCAACTTTTCCTCCAAGCTGACCCGACTGACCCCGGCCGAAATCCAGGTGGCCAATCTGGTCAAGCAGGGCAAACGGACCAAGGAGATCGCTGAAATCATGCATCTCTCGGCCGGAACAATCAGTATTCACCGAAAGAACATCAGAAGAAAACTCGATCTGACACATCAAAAAACCAATCTGCAAACCATGCTCTCAACCAATTGGTAGCTTAAATGGCGCTAAATGAGGGACACTCCCCTATTTCTTTTTTGCTAAAAAAAGAAATAGAGAAATAGGGGAGTGTCCCTCATTTAAGCGCAAGCAAGGAGGACACCATGCATGAAGCGCTTTTTTATCAGCAGGCAGGCGAGGGAAAAGTGGTGTGCGGGCTTTGTAGTCATCGTTGCCGGATCGCTGCGGGCAAACGTGGAATTTGCGGCGTTCGCGAAAACGTGAACGGCCGGCTGTTCAGCTTGGTCTATGGCAAACTGGTTTCGGAGAACATCGACCCAATCGAGAAGAAGCCACTCTTTCATTTCTTGCCAGGGAGCCGGTCTCTCTCGATCGCCACCGTCGGTTGCAATTTTCAATGCCAGCACTGCCAGAATTACCAGATATCCCAATATCCCCATCTCCATGGTGGCGAAATCGGCGGTGTAGACCGCAGTGCGGATTCGGTGGTTGATGGGGCGATTCGATCCGGTTGCGCTAGCATCAGTTACACCTATGTCGAGCCCACGATATTTTATGAATTTGCCTATGACTGTGCCCGGCTGGCACGCGGCAAGGGCATCCGTAACGTGTTCGTCAGCAACGGCTACATGACCCCGGAAGTCATTCGCCACCTGGCTCCGGTGCTTGACGCGATCAACATCGACCTCAAGGCCTTCACAGGAGGATTTTATCAGAAAGTGTGTAAAGCTCGGCTTGAGCCGGTGCTCGAAAGCATCCGGCTGTTTCACGAACTGGGCGTGCTAGTCGAAGTCACTACCCTTGTCATTCCGGGCCTCAACGACAGCGATGAGGAACTTAGGACCATTGCTCGCTTCTTAAGAGGCGTGTCGGCCCACATTCCCTGGCATGTGAGCGGCTTTCATCCCACCTATAAAATGCTGGACCGGCCGGCTACGCCGCTCGCGACCCTGAAGAAAGCACGTGAAATCGGTTTGTCCGAGGGTTTGAAGTTTGTCTACGAGGGAAATGTCGCCGGCTCAGGCGGTGAAGATACCTTGTGTCCAGGCTGTGGAACCCTGCTCATTCGCCGTTTTGGTTTCAACAGCGAATTGGTGGCCATGCGCGATGGTAGTTGCGAGCGATGCGGGTTGGCGCTCGCTGGGGTGTGGGGGTAAGCGGGGTGGCGTTATCGGCGTACTTGTTGAGCTTCTAGGAAAATGAAGGGCTATGGGTTCCGTCATTTCGACCGGATGGAGAAATCGCTTTGTTTTCGAGACCTGGATTTATCGCATGCGCTCGAAATAACAGCATAAATCAACTCGACCTTCCGAAATGAAAGTGAGATGCGCTCTATGATTTTGCATTGTGCCCTAGGCTCTTGTTTGGTGACATTTTTTTTGTGAAGGTGACGTTTTGTGTCACCTGGACGGTTGCTGTTGTTGCACCGGAAGAACGTATAATTTTTTATTGGATAATAAAATGCTGTGTTGATGCGTGGTTATTGGAGAAAGTCCTGTTTTTGCCAAACAGGCACGGTTTGTGATAACTACACGGAAAAAGAATGCAGCAGCCAACAAGGCTGACCAGAACAAACCATCCTTTAACCACACCCTGGGAGGGGAACACTCATGATGAAACGTCTTATGAAAATGAAGAAGGACAACAAGGGCTTTACCCTGGTGGAGTTGATGATTGTCGTTGCGATCATCGGTATCTTGGCGGCCATCGCCATTCCGCAGTTCCAAGCCTATCGTGCAAAAGCCTTCAACAGCGCGGCTGAGAGCGACCTAAAGAACTTCAAAACCGCCATGGAAGCCAGCCTTGCTGACAACCAAGCCTACCCCGTCATCTAAAACATAAAAAAATTTGCATAATAATACTGGAGAAACGAATTATGAAAAAAATTATTTACTGCGCAACTACCTTTATGTTTCTTTTGGGTATGGCAAACGTGGCATCTGCTGCTGCAAAATTCTCAACCACGGCTACCACTGTTCTTAATGGAGTGGCGTTTTCCCCATCAACCGGTGTCGGTGTTGAGGCCGTTGCCGATGCCACCAATTGGGCTGCCGCTGCCAAACACGAGACGGGCGGGACGACAGGGTATGGTTTGTTAAGCACCGACACCAATATTCGAATGGCAACAAACTTGGCAAAGGATGCTCAGGTTACCAAGCCAGACAGCGTCACCGCGCTTCCCGCAATGTATAAATTACCCTAACGTTGGACTGGACAACCAAGGGGAGTGAGAAGTATGCTCATTCCCCTTTTTCTTTTACTCAACGAATAGCGGTATGGTTAGAATCGTTACGACTACTTTTAGAGGCGTCTTGCGTGACAAGATTTTTCACGGGATTCTCTTTATCGTTAGTCTGTTCCTGTTCATACCTTCTGCGAGTTCTTTTTCTTTACGTCAGGTCACGCAACTCTCTGTCACGCTCTCTCTATCGCTCACCTCCGCTCTTCTCCTGCTTCTAGCCGTTTTTCTTGGCGGAACTTCGCTCTGGAAAGACGTGGAACGCCGGTATATTCATAGTGTGCTTGGCGGCACCCCGATTAGCCGCTCCTCATACTTGTTTGGAAAATATAACGGCATCAGTTTGTTCATCCTCACAACTGCACTGCTTTTGGGAGTCATGAGTTTTGCCGCGATTTGGTATACCTCCACGGTATATCCACCGGATCGCCCTGTACTCTGGTTGAATATTCTATATGCTGTGTTTTTTGATGCGCTGAAATATGTTTTGTTGGTTGCGGTAGCCTTCCTGCTTTCCACGGTGAGCACTTCTTTTTTTCTCCCGATTTTCGGCACAATAGCCACCTTTCTTGCCGGGAGCGCCACTCAGGAAGTATATGATTACCTCCACACCGACCAGGGAGCGCAACTCTCCGCCGGTCTTAAAACGGCGGCCCTGTTTTTTTATTATCTGCTGCCCAATTTCAGTGCGTTCGATCTGAAGGCACAGGCTATTTACAGCATCCCTCACGAACCGGCCAGCCTCCTTCTTACCTTAGGCTATGCAGTCGTCTATATTGCCATCCTGCTGACCTCCGCCTCCTTGCTCTTTAGCAGAAGGGAACTACGGTGAGATCGATCGCGTTTTTGGCATTGCTCCTCATTCTCTACGCAGCGCTTTTAGTCCCTCTAACTCGCCATTTGCAGGAGAAACCCTTTCTCGAAAAGGTCGGTTACGTTCCGCAACCTTCGATTATCAAGACATTGGCCTGCGATCAGAGACATGCCGTTGCCGCGGGATTGGTCTTCAAGGTGCTGATTTATTTTGGGACCTTGGTCGAAAAGAAAAAAAATACTGCCGCCAGCCCTCCCGACGACACCGCGATGCGCGCTATCCTGATGGCGACTTCGCGGCTCGATCCTTACAACATGGATACCTATTATTTTGCCCAATCCCTTGTTTGGGACGAGACCAAGGTTCGGGAGACCGTCGAATTGCTGGAATACGGGATGCGCTATCGCGATTGGGATTTTTATTTGCCCTTTTTTGCCGGGTTCGATGCCGCTTATTTCCTCAAAGATTACAATACAGCGGCCAAGCACTACGCCACTGCTGCTCGCCTCACAGGTTCCGATCTCTTTAGCAAACTGGCCAGCCGTTATATGCACGAGGCCGGCCAGACCGAATTGGCGATCGGCTATCTCGATGCCATGATTAAAGGGAGCCGCAACGAGGCGATCAAAGCATCGTTTGAAATGCGCCGGTCCGCTCTCTTGGAGGTCAGGCGCATCGAGGTGGCCCGCGATCAATTTCGCGACAAGTTCAAGCGGTTTCCTGCCTCTCTTGAGGAATTGTATGACAGAGGATTTCTGATCAGTCCAGTGAAGGACCCGTATGGAGGCCATTTTTATCTGGAAGCGGACGGATCGGTTAGAACGACAAGCAAGTTTGCCAGCAAGAGCGACAAGGCACAGTAATCGTTTCGAGCGAAAGTGAAAGATTTTGTGGATGAAACAAGCGGTTTCCTCCTTCGATCAAAATAACAGAGGTGGCAACTAGGCTTTTTTACGAAAAGAGGAGAGTGTTGATTGGGTCTATCTGTCTCTATACAGATGAGGCCTTTTTTTTCGTCCTATCGATCATTCTGGAAAATTCCATCGTCTGAAGCAAGTGTTTCCTTTCATGTCAAAGAACACGCATAGGGCCTCCGATCATTTTGTACGACTTGTGCATGTTATTATTTGTGAAAAGATCGCCTCTGACATAAGCTTTCTTCAGAGGTTGCGAGTATGCACCACACTCGTTGATGAGCCTCTCGTTAGGTAATTCCGCAGTTCATGAAATAACTGCCTTGCGCACAAATCTTTTTGCTCCCGCTTAAGGGATACAAAGCAATGTTGTCTATGGATGCGATTAAAACAAACGGGTTGACAAAAATTTTCCCTGGCAAACGAGGAGACAGTATCCTGGCTCTTGATCATCTCGACCTGACTGTCAAGCAGGGTGAGGTTTTTGGTTTTCTTGGACCAAACGGTGCCGGGAAAAGTACCACCATTAAGATACTTATGGGCTTGATTCGTCCCAGCCAGGGTGAGGCCTCCCTACTCGGCGTTTCTTCCATGGTACCAGAGGCGCGTCGCCACGTAGGATACCTGCCGGAAAATCCTGCCTTTTACGACTTTCTGAACGCACTGGAATACTTGGCCATGGTGGGCGGCATGTTTGGTCTCTCTCAAGATGAGATCGCAACACGTTCGGAAGCAACGCTGCGCCGCTTTGACCTCTGGGAAGCACGTAAGCGCCCTATCCGCAGTTACAGCAAGGGCATGGTGCAGCGTGTCGGATTGGCTCAGGTCATGCTGCATGATCCGCAACTCTATGTGCTTGACGAACCCATGAGCGGACTCGATCCTCTTGGTCGTGCTCTCGTTAAAGAGGTCATCCAGGAACTAAAGGCTGCTGGAAAATCTGTCTTTTTCAGTACACACATTACCAGCGATGTGGAGGCCGTCTGTGATCGGGTTGGGATTATTATTAAGGGAAAACTCCAGTGCGTTGAACAGGTGGATACCATCATGACCAGCGGCATTACCGGATACCGTGTCCGTCATCGCCTCCCTGGTGCAGATACGCTTCGCGATACGGATATCGATAAAGAGGATGTGCAACAATTCATGATCGAGCTGCAGCAGCGAGGTGAGGAGATTCTGCTGATCGATCCTTTGCGAAAAAATCTGGAAACCTTTTTCCTGAAGATGGTACGCAATAGAGAGAGGGTGGTCGAATGAGAATGACCGAACGGTCGTGGCCGCTCCTTATTGTTGCAGTGATGCTTGTGGTCTTTTTTCCGGCATTTTTTGGTGAAATTTGCAATATCGACGACGCCGGAATGGTTGAACCGCTTCGGCAGATCGCCCAGTGGCGACTCTATGATGTGTTCTTTCCTAATGTTTCAGGTGGATTGTACTATCGTCCTTTGCTCGGCCTCTCTTTCCTCGTCAATAAGACACTGTTTAACCTGAGCCCTTTTGCCCTGCATACCGAAAATGTCCTCTATCATCTCGCAAACACCCTGCTGGTGTATTTCCTGATCCGGTTGTTACTTACCTTGAAAGGTGGGACCACTCATCCTGGCTATGCTTTTGTCGGCAGTCTGCTCTTTGGCCTCCATCCTATAGTCACGGAATCGGTCAATTGGATTTCCGGAAGAACCGATCTCCTCATGGGTTTTTTTCTTCTCCTCAGCACTTTGTTTCTTGTTAGGTATCGGATCAGCGGCCGGAAAGCCCTTCCCTGGTTGGCGGCCCTTTCCTTTCTCTGCGCCTTGCTATGCAAGGAACTGGCGATAGCCTTTCTTCCCGGTTTTTTTCTGATCCTGTATACCAAAACGCAGGAACAAGGTGACCCGGCCGATTCTGCAAGTTCGAGGCGAAAAAAACTCTTGCTCATTGCAGGAGTCACGCTTCTTGTTATCGGCTCTTTCTTTTTGTTACGGACAGTGGCTTTTTCCTCCAATTCCAGCAGAATCGGTTTGACCTTGCAGTATATGCAGATCAATCCCGAGCATTCCTTTTTCCTTTTCCTACGAGCGATAGGTTTTTATCTCAAGAAATTATTGATTCCATGGCCGCTTAATTTTGCGATTGTTGAGGTCGATCCGCTGTATGATCTGGCAGCTATTCCTTTAATAGGAATTTGCATGTATATCGCTCTCAAAGGTACTCTAACCTCTGCGCTATTCATTACCGGACTCTTTTTGTTTTCTCCGGCGTTGCTGATTGCTCTCAACCAGATTGCCTGGACGCCCTACGCAGAACGCTATCTGTACAGTACAACAGCCTTTTTCAGTATAGCCATCATTCTCTGGTATACTCACAGTTCATGGCCTCGAATGAAAAAATGGGGTCATTTGTTCTGTGTTGGTTTTTTAATGGCTGCTGCTTTAACTACAATGCAACGTAACTTCACTTGGCAGAAAAATCAGCGAATTTTGGCTGATAGTGCTGAAAAGTCACCACTCTTTAGCAATATTCAATGGCTGTATGGAGCTAATCTCTATGAGCAAGGCGACTATGAAAATGCCCTAAAATATTCGCAGCGTGCAGTCAATCTCCCTGGAAGCCCTTTATTTCTCAACCCGTTGCGTGAAATTACCCTGGGGTATATTTATTTGCGTCTTGATAGGGTTGCAGAAGCAATCGCAGTGTTCGAAACGGTGATAAAAAAAACCAAAGACAAAATACCCGAAGCCCATGAAGGGTTAATTGACTGCTATGGTCGGCTCTGGGAGCAAGCGGTTGATCAAAAACAAAAACAAGCATATCTCGATGCAATGCTCTCCCACGGAAATAGCCTTTTTGCTTTACGACCCGATCCGCTCATCTATTATAATTTAGGGAAAAAAGCCATGGCTGGTAAGGCATTTGAGCAAGCTGGAATGCTTTTCAATAAAGCAGTGTCAAACATGCAGGAAGGGCATGAGTATTTACCGTTCGCTCGAAAACTCGCCCAGGCATTTTATAAAAGCAATTGACCCGCAAATGTATGGGAATCCTTCAACTTCTTCGACCCAAGCAATGGCTTAAAAACCTGATGCTTATTTTCCCGCCGCTTTTTGGCGGGGCGTTGTTCAGGCTCGAAGTTTGTTTAGAGCTTGTCATTCCGGTGTTGGCGTTTTGTCTTGCCTCGAGTGCGAATTATGCCTTCAACGATGTCCTGGATGCGGACAAGGATGCTCTTCATCCGACCAAAAAGAATCGCCCTATCCCTGCTGGGAAAGTGAGCAAAAAGAGTGCATTGTTTTTGAGCGTCTTACTTTTAATGGGCGCCCTTCTCAGCGCCTTTTACACATCCCGGCCTTTTATGTGGATGCTGATCGCCTATGTTCTTCTAATGGGGGGATATAGCGTTTGGCTCAAGCATTTCGCGTTGCTCGATATATTTTGCATTGCCGCAGGGTTTCTCCTCAGACTTGAGGCCGGCGGGAATGCCACAAGAATACCTGTTTCAAGCTGGCTCTTTCTCTCCGTCTTTTTTTTGGCCGTTTTTTTGAGTACAGGCAAAAGGTTCGGTGAGAAGCTGGTGCTTGACAATGTAGCTTCATCACACCGGAAAACCCTTGCCGATTACCCTGATACCTATCTGGATGGGTTGATGCTGATGACCGGAACAGCTGCCATGCTGACGTATGCTCTGTACAGCATTGACCATGCACCACTCATTTATTCAGTGCCATTGTGCTGTTTGGGGCTCTTTCGTTACCTCTTCTGGATTAAAAAGGGCAATAGTGGCGACCCTACCGAGGCATTGCTTCAAGATCGGATGCTCCTTGGAATCAGCATCGTCTGGATGACCTTAGTTGCATATGTTGTGTATGGATAATAATCAACAACTTCCTGTGACCGGAGACTCTGGCTTTAGGCCCATGAATATTGGTTTTTACCGCTACTCTTTTTTAAATCGGGGTGGTGACCGAGTTGTGGTCGATTATGCCAATCATTTGGCAAAACAAGGTCATCAGGTGACTTTTTATACTTGTTTGATGCAGACGGTCTTTACTATTCATCAAGCAATAACAGTAAGAAAGCTGCCGGTATCGAACGAAATCGGTTTTCTGCTTTATCCTTTATGCAACCAACTGAACCATGATTATCTGATTTTTGATATAATCCATTGTTCCCCCTTTCTGAGTCTGCGCCATAGTAAAAGTATGCTCTATTTTGCCCAGGCAGATGACGTGGAGTACTATGACAATTTCGTGCTCCGAGCGATTATCGATTTGCTTTATCGTCGTTATTTTAAGAAATCTATGCTGTCTGTTGCAGTTTCAGAAGCACTGACGAATACCTTTCTTAGTAGATACAACGCCTCCAACTGTCATACAGTAACCAACGGCATCGACCAGCAGACTTTTTATTCGGAACCGGATTCGGAGCTGTTATGTGCAAAAGGTCCGCGCAAGGCCATATTCTTTATGGCCCGTGGAGACCATTTTCGGAAGGGATTTGATCTTGCCATGAAGGTGTTCCAAAAAATCTCGGTCGATGTCGCAGAAGTAATGGAACTCTGGGTTTGTGGTGAAGCGCTCTCTGAAAATTCCTTTCATTTTCCGGTCAGACAGTTCGGAGTGGTTGATGACGCCAGGTTGAGGCAGATTTTGAGTAGTGCCGACATCTTCTTCTATCCTTCCCGCCATGAGGGATTTGGACTTTTTCCTTTAGAGGCCATGGCCTGTGGCTGTTCTGTGGTCACGACTTTCGCGATACCATACGCTAAGCATGGAGAGAATGCTCTCGTTGCGCGGATTGAGGACTGTGACACCCTTGCTAAATATTTGCTTGAATTGTTGCATAATCCTGCGACTTGCAAACGTCTTGGTCAAGACGGGATGTTTTTTGCACAGCAAAACTATTCCTCAGAAAAATCGGCCCGTCAATTTGAGGCGGTACTTGCAGGGATAATGAAAAATGGAAATTGACTTAGGACGTTCTCAAAAAATTTCCTTGGTGACCGTGTGTCGCAATAGCGCGGCAACCATTGCGAAAACCATTGACAGTGTTCTTTCTCAAAAGGATGCAGGGGTGGAATATATCATTATTGATGGAGCGTCAACCGACGGCACTCAAGCTGTCGTCGAGTCTTATGGGAGTAATATCGATATTTTTTTCAGCGAACCGGATGAGGGAATCGCCGATGCTTTCAATAAAGGGATTGCCTTGGCAACCGGTAGCATCATTGGCTTGATTAATTCCAACGACACCTTGACGGATGGAGCATTGCAAAAAGTCAGAAATTATTTTGCCAATCATCCGGACGCCGAGGTGGTCCATGGCGATATTTTACTGTTAAGCGGCGCTCAAGTGATCAAGCGAATCAAGCCTCCGGCCCATTGGTGGTATCCTTGGCGACTTGTTCTCTTTAATCATCCGGCAACATATGTGAGACGGACGGTGTACGAGAGACTTGGGGGGTTTGACACAACGTACAGTATCGCCATGGACGCCGATATTTTTCTAAGATGGTCAAGCAATGGTGTTAAGATTGACTATCTTGCAGAAATCTTGGCGCACATGCAAGCTGGGGGGGTGAGTGATCGCTGCGCAATCGAACAGTTTCGTCAACTCCGCAATGCTCTGATCCGCCATGGATTCTCACGACCTTTAGCCCATTTGCAGTATTGGGGGAAGTCGCTGCTTTGGTGGATACTTCAGATAGTGTTTTGGTTGCGACGAAAACTGCATCTCCAAACAGTTACCATATCAACGATAGAAACTCCATTTGGGAAAAATAGCAGGCCATGAAATCGTCATGAACGCATCGAATGAAATTTATGTTGTTAAAAATCATCTTGCTTCTCAATACTTGATGTTTTCGTAAAAAATCGATTTCTGTCATTTCGATGAATACCGCTATGAGAAAGTCTTTATAATTCTCTAGAGTTCTCGCTACGCACGATATGACAAAATATAGAGTTTTCCTTTTTTACGAGTTCATCAATATATGAATATCTCGCTTTCTATTCTGAAGACCCAAGCAGCGCTTCAGCGCCTGCGCCTTTTTGTTCGATTTGTGCCGTTTGATACTCAAACATCGGAGGGACGCTCTCACGAGCGTTATCGTCGAGCCTTGATATCAGGTTTGGCCTCTGCGTTTTCCAGCGGAATTAACATTGCATCTCTTTTGATCTCGATTCCACTGACAATAGGTTACCTTGGTGTCGAGCGGTTTGGTGTATGGATGACGATTAGTTCTTTCAGTGCCTTGTTAGCCTTTGCTGACATGGGGTTAGGCAATGGCCTTATGAACGCTGTGGCGGCGGCCCATGGTCGGGAGGATGCAAACAGCATAAGAAAATATATATCGAGCGCCTTCCTGGTCTTGGGAGGAGTGACGCTATTCTTCATAGGAGCCTTTTATCTTGCCGATGCCTATGTTTCCTGGCATGAAATATTGGCGGTGCCCCCCGGGAAGATGGATGGCGAACTGAACACGGCACTTGCGATTTTTGTGCTGTGTTTTGCCTTGAACATCCCCCTGAGTATTGTACAGCGTGTACAAATGGGATTGCAAATGGGGTATGCTGCTAGTTTATGGCAGATGGTGGCGGCGCTTGTAGGGCTAATAGCGCTCCTTGCAGTAATTGCAGGCCATGGTGGGCTGCAATGGCTTGTTGCCGCCAATTTCGGCACCCCTCTGGTGGTTTCAATGTTTAATGGCTTGGTTTTTTGGTGCAAATTTCGCCCAGACCTCAAGCCTTCATTTCGTATATTTCATTGGAAATATGCAAATAAATTGATGCAATCTGGCTTCTTGTTTTTTGTTCTTCAGGCGATGTCAGCCTTGGCGTTTGCCTCGGACAACATCATCATTGCTCACCTGTTTGGTCAAGCAGCGGTTGCCCAGTATTCCGTTGTATCAAGACTATTCGAAAGCATGCTCATGGCTTTAAGCGTATTTATAATCCCTCTGTGGCCAGCCTATGCGGAGGCGGCGGCAAGAGAAGATTACGGCTGGATTCAAATTACCTTGATTAAAACGATACAATTGACATTTGTTGTGTTGATGGTTGGGGTGCTGTTGTTAGTGGTGTGTGGTAAATTTATAGTGCATCTATGGGTTGGCGATCATATTGAATATTCATTGCTATTGTTTGCCGGCTACGGTCTCTGGGCTCTATTGAAGGGACATGGAAACACTCTGGCTATGTTTCTAAATGGCTTGAATGTTATTGGCTACCAAACGATTCTTTCTGTTATTTTTGCATTAGCAGCAACAATTGCAAAATTTTATTTTGGCGTCCAACTTGGGTTGGTTGGTATTCCGCTTGCACTTATATTGAGTTACGTTGTTTTTATTGTTATTCCATATTGTTTTTTATTGCCAAAAATACTTCAAAGAATAACCACTGATCCAACATGAATACATGTTCGATATGTAGTAGCGCAATACATAATGTTTTTACCGCCAATATACTGAAAAAATATGAGGTCGTTTATCGTCAATGTACGGAGTGTGGATTCTTGCAGACTGAGAATCCTTATTGGCTGGACGAGGCTTATAGTGAGGCCATAACTGTTGCCGACACCGGCTTGGTCATGCGTAATTTCTCACTCGCATCGAAACTTGCCATTTTGCTTTACCTGGTATTCAAGCCGAAGGGGGCCGCATATCTTGATATCGCTGGGGGCTACGGGTTGCTAGCACGCCTCATGCGCGATTACGGTTTTGATTACTTTTGGGATGACAAGTATTGCCAGAATCTGTTGGCCCGTGGGTTTGAGGCCGACAAAGCAACACAATCGTTCGTTGCACTGACGGCCTTTGAAGTGCTTGAACATGTTCATGACCCCTTGGCTTTTATTCGTGAAAAACTGAATCAACATGGATGCCGTACTTTAATATTTACGACGGAGTTATATGTTGGGGAAGATCCTCCCAATAAAGATTGGTGGTACTATACCTTCAATACAGGCCAGCATATTTCCTTTTATAGAAGAAAAACTCTCGAGATGCTCGCAGAACAATTAAGCCTAAATTTCTACTCATTGCATGGTTTGCACATCTTCACCAATCAGGTTATCCAGATAACCCCGCTTTTACGGATAATGACAGGAAGGCTTTCTCCTTTAATAGCGGTGTTGGTAAGAAATAAGCTTGATTCTCTGACATTAGCTGATCATTTAATGCTTATGGGGCAAACAAAAAGAGGCCAATTGGATTGACCAATGCGTATCGCCTTTGATCATCAAATCTTTGGCTGGCAAGAATATGGAGGAATATCTCGGTATTTTTATGAAATAGCGAATATTCTTTCCAGAAACTTTGACACCACAGTAGGCATCGTCAGTCCAATTTACGTCAATGCTTACCTCGCAGATGAATCGAGTTGCCTGCAAGTCATGGGTAGAAAAATGCCGAAAATTGGTCGTGCAGGAATTCTCTATTGCAATATCAATCAATTGTTGGCACCGTCAATAACCGCGTGCTTTCATCCTGATGTAGTGCATGAAACTTACTATTCGGAAAAACGTTTTGCTCCGATTGGCAGCAAGATTGTTTTAACTGTCTTCGATATGATCCATGAGCGTTTTCCAGAATGTTTTTCTCCCCGAGATTCGACTTCTAGGAGGAAGGCCATTGCTGTCAAACGTGCCGATCATCTTATCTGCATTTCAAAGCAAACGCGCGATGACCTTATTGATTTACTCGGAGTCGATCCCGCCAAGATCACCGTGGTTCATCTGGGCTTTTCGTTAACCAAACCACCTGCCAAGAAAGTACAACAAATTACACGCCCTTATTTGCTGTATGTTGGTAATCGTGACGGCTATAAAAATTTTGACGCACTATTGGCTGCCTACGCAGCAAATAGTGCGTTGCAGCGCGATTACGATTTGATTGTATTCGGTGGTGGAATTTTAACCACACAGGAGCGAAAACTCATCGATCGCTTGGGGATTCGTGCTGACCGAATACAACATTTAGGAGGGGATGATACGGTCTTAGCAAGTCTATACCGGAGTGCAGCTTTGTTCGTATATCCGTCATGCTTTGAAGGCTTTGGCATCCCCATTTTAGAGGCCATGAGTTTTGATTGCCCTGTGGTATGTAGTAACGCCGGTTCTATTCCGGAAGTTGCTAGCAATGCTGCTGAGTTGTTTGACCCTAGATCTCCAAATGATCTTGAAAAAGCTATCGAGCGTGTGTTGAATAATACAAGTCTGCGACAAACTTTGATTATGGCTGGTCGAGAGCGCATCAAACTGTTTTCTTGGGAGCAGTGTTCCCGGGAAACGCTGGAAGTCTATCGGAGGACTTTGGCATGAAGGCTCTCGTTTGTGGCGTTTCTGGCCAAGACGGTAGCTATCTTGCGCGACTCCTTCTTGGAAAAGGTTATGAGGTTGTCGGTACATCACGGGATGCGATGGTCACTTCATTTTCTAATCTTGACCGGTTAGGTATTCGTAAAGATGTACATACCACCTCTATGGCGATTAATGACTTCCGTAGTATCCTCAACGTAGTGCAACGCTATGCCCCTGACGAAATATACAACTTGGCTGGCCAGACATCTGTTGGTTTGTCCTTTGACCAACCTGTAGAGGCTATGGATAGTATTGCTGAAGGCACACTCAATATGCTTGAAGTGATCCGGTTTGTTGATCGACCAATCCGTTTCTATAACGCGGGTTCGAGTGAATGTTTTGGTGATACCGGTGAGGCGGCCGCAGATGAACTTACGCCTTTTCAACCACGCAGTCCCTATGCAGTCGCTAAGTCTTCAGCGCATTGGCTGGTGCGCAATTATAGAGAGTCATACGGGCTATTTGCGTGTACAGGGATACTATTTAACCATGAATCCCCATTGCGTCCGGAACGCTTTGTAACCCAAAAAATCATTAGTGCAGCTACTCGTATTCGTAGCGGCAGCGATGAGATTCTTGAGTTGGGAAATATTGACATTCATCGTGATTGGGGGTGGGCTCAGGACTATGTGGAAGCTATCTGGCATATGCTTCAGCAGGAGCAACCAGATGATTTTGTTATAGCAACAGGGAGGACTGAATCCTTGGAGTACTTCGTTTCCCGAACTTTTTCCTTTCTAGGTTTGGACTGGCGGGATCATGTCCGAATTAAACAAGAACTCTTTCGCCCGACGGATATTCGTACAAGCCATGCCAACCCTGATAAAGCTAAGAAGTATCTCGGTTGGTCATCACAAACCGATGTGGATGGTGTGATTGAAAAAATGTGTGAGGCTGCGGGAGAAAAATAATTCATAAACAAGGAAATGAAACACGCCATGAAAAAGGCTTTAATTACAGGCATAACCGGTCAAGATGGAGCATATTTGGCGGAGTTTCTTCTTGGGAAAGGCTATGAGGTGCATGGCATCAAGCGTCGGAGTTCCCTTTTCAATACCGATCGAATTGATCACCTCTATCAAGATCCCCATGAGAGTGGTCGGCGGCTTATTCTTCATTATGGCGATATGACCGACTCCAGCAGCTTGATTCGAATTATCCAGCAGGTTCAGCCTGATGAAATCTATAATCTCGCCGCTCAGTCCCATGTAGCAGTATCCTTTGAAGAGCCTGAATATACAGCTAATTCCGATGCTCTCGGTACCCTGAGAGTTCTTGAGGCGATCCGTATTCTCGGCCTTGAAAAAAAGAGTCGCTTCTACCAAGCTTCTACTTCCGAGCTTTTCGGCAAGGTACAGGAGATCCCACAGAAGGAGATTACCCCGTTCTACCCCCGCTCACCGTATGCATGTGCAAAGCTCTATGCCTATTGGATTACAGTAAACTATAGAGAGGCCTATGGAATGTATGCATGCAACGGTATTCTTTTTAACCACGAATCGCCCATCCGGGGTGAAACTTTTGTTACCCGTAAGATTACTCGCGCTCTGACCCGTATCAAACTGGGTCTGCAGGAAAAGCTTTTCCTCGGCAATTTGGATGCCAAGCGCGATTGGGGCCATGCTCGTGATTATGTTGAAGTGCAATGGTTGATGTTGCAGCAGACCGAACCCGAAGACTTCGTCATCGCCAGCGGCGAGCAACATTCGGTGCGTGACTTCGTCGATGCGGCAGCCGCTGAACTTGGCATGACGCTTAGATGGCAAGGCAGCAATATCGAAGAGAAAGGTTATGATGCCACTGGCCGATGTATCGTCGAGGTTGATCCTCGTTACTTCCGGCCCACTGAAGTGGAAACTTTGCTGGGTGACTCAACCAAAGCACGAGAACGGCTTGGCTGGACCCCCCGTACAACCTTTAAAGAACTGGTATGCGAAATGGTTCACGAGGATTTAAAAGTAGCAGAACGCGACGCGCTGATTAAACGCCACGGTTTTAGTACATTCGACCATAACGAGTAAAACAGGGGTCCATGCGCCAAGATTCCAAAATATACGTGGCAGGGCATCGTGGCCTGGTGGGTTCGGCTCTGGTTCGGAGCCTACAGAAGCGAGGTTTCAGCAACATCCTGAGCTGCACACACTCCGAACTTGATCTCACCGATCAACACGCGGTAGCTGAATTCTTCGCAAGCGAGCAACCCCGTTACGTTTTGTTGGCCGCTGCCAAAGTTGGCGGTATTCAGGCCAATAGCATCTATCGCGCCGAATTCATCTACACCAACCTGATGATTCAGGCCAATATCCTACATTATAGCTACTTGTATGGCGTTGATCGGCTTCTCTTTTTGGGCAGCTCGTGCATTTACCCCAAAATCTGCCCTCAGCCTATCAAGGAAGAGTATTTGATGACCGGGCCGCTCGAAGAGACGAACTCGCCCTATGCAGTCGCTAAGATTGCCGGGGTTGAGATGTGCTGGGCCTATAATCGACAGTATGGTTGCCGTTTCATACCGGTGATGCCCACCAATCTTTATGGCAGCAATGATTCCTTCGACTTGGAAAACTCCCATGTGCTGCCAGCATTGATACGCAAGTTCCACCTTGCCAAGTTGGCCACTCTTGGCGATTGGGCGGCGATTAGGCGTGATGAGGCACGTTTTGGTCCTCTAAATTCCGATATAGAGTCGACTCTTGGCATAGATGGGGAGCTGGCTAACCAACAGTCACACCAAAAAGATCCGGAGGTGGTAGTATGGGGTTCTGGTATGCCAAGGCGCGAGTTCCTCCATGTGGATGATCTGGCTGACGCCTGTGTGCATATACTCTCGCTTCCGGAGCCGGAGTTTGTCCGCGAACTGTCTGGGCAGGAAAAACCTCTGGTGAATATTGGTGCCGGCACCGACTGTTCCATCGCCGAACTGGCGCAATTGGTCAAAGAAGTGGTTGGATTTGCTGGAGCTGTGGTTTTTGACAGCTCCAAACCTGACGGTACTCCCCAAAAACTCCTCGATATCACCAAGGTTAATCGACTTGGTTGGCATACAAAAATTTCTCTTCGGGATGGGATCGAGCAGGTTTACGAGTGGTATAAACAGCAGGTAGGCGAAAAGTGACCACGTCAACTGTCAAAATCATTGTCGCCGTTATATGCGGCCAGGCCTCCTTGGAGGGGAGCACACCGTAAAGAACGCCTCGACCGGACCCCGGAAAGGAAATCCAGCTGTTATTGTTACGGTAACAGATTGTGTATACCGAAAATTGGCTTTGGTAAGGACGACTGAACAGTCAAGATGAATATTTCTTTACTCAAACAACTTGACGCCTGGATTGGGCGTCTGTTGGTTTATTTGCTACCGGCGCCTTCACGGTCTGTTGATTGCTCATCACCCCATTCTATTCTCCTTATTCGTCCTGGCGGTATCGGTGATGCGGTACTGTTGGCGCCAACCATCACTGCCCTGAAAAAGAGGTATCCGCAAATACGGCTTACCGTACTTGCGGAAAAGAGAAACGCGGGAGTCTTTTCCCTCATTCCCGCTGTCGATCAAGTGTTGCAATATGATGTGCGACGGGAATTTTTTGCAGCCTTGCGACTCAAACCCGATATTACTATTGATACAGAGCAATACCATCGACTTTCCGCGGTGGTTGCTCGTTTGACGGGTGCTCACACCTTCATTGGCTTTGGTACGAACGAACGGGCTCGACTTTTTCACCATGTTATTTCTTACTCCCATGACGACTATGAGATAGAAAGCTTCTTTCATCTGATCGCTCCATTTGGTTTGAGCCCACCAGTAACAAATGACACTCCTTTTCTTATAGTGCCCCCTTTGGCGCAAATCCGCGCAAAACAACTGCTTGCCTCCATTGAGGGACACTCATTTATCGTTCTTTTTCCTGGTGCAAGCATCCCTGAAAGGCGCTGGAGCATCGAACGCTTTGGTCAAGTGGCATTTAGTTTAGCGGAACAAGGGCACCCTATAGTCGTTGTTGGTGGCGCGGAGGATACACGCGCTGGAGCGGCAATTACTCGATTCGCTGGCGGTCTCAATTTAGCCGGTCAAACTACACTCACCGAAACCGCTGCTATCTTGCAGCAATCCGCACTTCTTGTGAGTGGTGATTCCGGATTGCTCCATATGGGGGTTGGTCTTGGAACGCCCACAGTTTCTCTTTTTGGTCCCGGTGTTGCGAAAAAATGGGCGCCTCGCTGTCGGCGACATATCGTTCTGAATACACAACTCCCTTGCTCGCCCTGTACGAAATTTGGTTACACCAAGCCCTGCCCCCGTCAAGCAGAGTGTTTACAAAGAATCAATCCTGAAGAGGTGGTAGAAGCAGCGCTTCGTCTTCTGGCCAACGGATTCAATTCTACAGGTGAGAAAAATTAAGATATCCCTTTGTTTGTCGCTCTTTGTTCTTACCAGTGGGAGCATGCTGGTGACAAATTTTGTCATGCTACCCTTTTGGGCGGGTGATATTTTGACCAGAGAGTGCCGCCATCTCCAGCGAGTGCTTGCTGCCGTGCCGCCTTCCGATGTTCGAGACGGCAAAATCCATCTCCCGCAGGTCTTGCAATCGCTGCTTGCCGATTTCTCCAGTGGATGTGTCGCGTATGCCAGCGCATTTCATTCCGGTCGGCACAGTGATTCCGCCTGCGCGTTGGGCTTGGAGCCCGTGGCAGCCGTTGCTGCTGAAACGGGCAGGGTGCAGACCTCGCTGCCCTCCCTCTCCCTCGCCGAGCTATTCAACTCCCGGTATCTCTATGTTGCGGTGCCGATCAATCCACCCGCTGCGCCGCCCCAGGTAGCAGCGGTTGGTGTGCCCTTGTCCCATTTTATGCAGTCGTTGTGGAACAAGGAAAAGATCGTCGCGGCCTATTTGATTTTCAATGCCTTTATCTTGGCGGCACTGGCCTTTTTTCGTCTGCTGAAATCCTACGTGCAACCGGTTGATAGAATGGTGCGAGCCGCAGAGAATTATCGGAGCGATGGGTTGCACGCCTTTCTTGCCGAGCGGCCGGCCAACGAGCTGGGGCAACTGGCCGGGTCCATCCAGGCCATGGTGCAGCGCATCGAGGCGGACCGGGAAAAATTGGCCAAGGCAGTGGAGGAACTTGCCCGCAAGAACGCGTTGCTCCAGGAGAATCAGCGGGAGATGATCCGTGCGGAGAAATTGGCTTCGGTCGGCAGACTGTCAGCGGGTTTGGCCCATGAGATCGGCAACCCGCTCGGGGTGGCGCAAGGCTATCTGCAGCTGCTGAGCATGCACGACTGCCTGGACCATGAACGAGTCGAATATGCCGAAAAAGCCTTTCGCGAATTGGAGCGGGTGGACGGCTTGATTCGTCGGTTGCTCGATTATACGCGCTCCGGCCAGGGCAAGCCCGAGCGGTTCGATCTGCACGATTTGCTCGGGGAAATTGTCGAGGACCTGCAAGTGCAACCGTTCCTCAAGGAGATTCGGCTCGAACTTGTTTGCCAGGCCAAAGAGAGCGTGGTGTGTGTGGATCGGGAGCAGTTGCGTCAGGTCTTGCTCAACTGTGTGCTCAATGCGGCCGACGCCATCAAGGCAAGCGACAATCGCGGGTGCGGCGTGATCGCCATTGCGAGCGATGCGCATCGTTTCAAGGAAAAAGGGCGACACATGCTGCGGATTACCCTGACCGACAACGGCACCGGCATTCCGACCGAGTTGCTTGACACGGTCTTCGATCCCTTTTTTACCACCAAGGAGCCCGGCGCCGGCACCGGATTGGGGCTTTCGGTCTCGCTGGCCTTGATCGAAGCCATGGGGGGGCGCATGGAAATGCAGAGCGCAAACGGCGAAGGCACGACGGTTCTTATATCGCTACCCTTGGCGGACGAGAATGGAATCGGGTCTGTTGCATCGTCCGAGGAAACGGAACGACACTATGAACAACCGCTCGGATAGTTGGCGATGGTAAAGACAATCCTCGTCATCGACGATGAAATCAACATGCGGCACATGCTGCATGCTCTGCTTGCCAAGCAAGGTTATAGGGTCGATGCTGTCGGCAATGGCGCCGAGGGGCTCGAACAAATGCAGCGCACGAGCTACGATTTTATCCTCTGCGATCTGAAGATGCCGATCATGGACGGGATGACCTTTTTGGAGCAGGCGCGGAAAGCGCATGGGGCGGCGACCATCATCATGATGTCGGCTTACGGCACCATCGATCTGGCCATCGAAACCGTGAAAAAAGGCGCTTACGATTACATTTCCAAACCTTTCAAGCTCGACGAGATCCTCCTGGTGCTGCGCAAGGCCGAGGAACGGGAGCGGTTGCGGCAAGAAAATCGGCAGCTCAGGGCGCATTTGGACGCCATCGACGGGCAGCGATCCTTTGGCGGCATGGTGGGAAAGAGCAAGGCGATGCAGGAGGTCTTCCAGCTTGCCGACAAGGTGGCGCGGCATAGTACAACGGTATTGATAACCGGTGAATCGGGCACCGGCAAGGAGTTGGTCGCCAGGGGAATTCATGCGGCGGGGAAGGGCGGCGGAGCGCCGTTTGTTGCCGTCAATTGCGGCTCGATTCCGGAAAACCTTCTGGAAAGCGAGTTCTTCGGCTATGTCAAAGGAGCCTTTACCGGTGCTGATAAAGACAAGAAGGGGTTGTTCGAAGAGGCCGACCACGGGACGCTCTTTCTTGATGAAATCGGTGAGTTGCCCCTTGAACTCCAAGTCAAGCTCTTACGGGTGTTGCAGGAACGGGAAGTGCGCCGGGTTGGCGGAGCGAAAAGTCAGGCAGTCGATGTCCGAGTGTTGGCGGCGACGAACAGGAATCTAGGCGAGTTGGTCGAGCAGGGATTGTTTCGGGAGGATCTGTATTACCGGCTGAACGTGCTCAACATCGAAATACCGCCCTTGCGGCGACATAGAGAGGATCTGCCGTCTCTCTGCCGTTTCTTTCTCGACACCTTTGCCATGCGTTTGGGGCTTGAGGTGCAAGGCATAGCGCCGGCGGCCATGGATCTTTTGATGCACTATGACTGGCCGGGAAACGTCCGGGAACTGGAGAACGTGCTGGAGCGGGCCCTCATTCTCAGCGATAAAAACATTATCCTGCCGGAGCACCTGCCGGGGCAGTTCGGCGCAAAGGACGAACGTCGCCGTATCGACGATTTTTTCGGAACTTACTCCCTCAAGGAAGCGAAGAAGATCATGGAAAAGCGGTTGATCGGCAGGGCCATGGAGGCAACGGGCGGGAATAAAAGCAGAGCGGCGCAACTGTTGGAACTCAGTTATCCCGCCCTGCTGGCAAAATTGAAGGAGTATAGCTGCTCGTAGCTTATATTAAAAACTCGTCACTTTGATAAGACAATCAATAGGCATATAATGATGTGAGTCGAGCATTTTCACTGGATGCGCCACGCCCTTGAGTTTCAATCTGATAAATATATGGGAAGTGCTGAGGGGTAATCGTACCGCTATTGTTGTTCACCACGCCGCCACCTTGCAGTAGATTGGTTGAAGTACCACTGTTTCCACGGCTGGTGCTGATTATGGTTGTATTGACTCCAATGTTGGGACCGGGTGGCAAAACAAATGTCACCGTGGCGTCAAGGATATCGTTAGGATACGTTCCATCGTTGAGCCGTCCGGTTTTTCTTAGCTTTTTATCCATGTTCGCATTTGAAATCGAAGGGGTAAAATTAAGGTCTCCATAACTTCCCATCGCGCTCAAGTTGGTCCCACCTAATCCTCTTTGGATGATTTCCTTGGCAAAAAAATTCATTCCACCGTGGGCGGCGCTCAGCGCCATTTGATAACGTTTTTTCGATCCGCTCATAAACGTTCCACTATCCACCATGAGGAGGAGTGAGGCCACCATCAGCATACCGATTAAACCGAGGATAAGCGCAGAGACTAAGGCAAGTCCCCTCTCATTATTGCAGAGGATTTTTGATGAGCGATAGAGGCTTTGCATGTGTGAATTCCTGTAACTGTATAATTATTTTATATTTTTTGGGGTTATTGCCATGCTGTCCACCTTCCAACGATAATTTCTCCAATCGCCGCCAATTGTGGCACTGAGATCAAATGTTCTGCCAGCCAACAAGGTCGTTCCAGCCGCATTTACCTCGCCAACATTGACCGTACCATTTGTGAATGTGAACGAACGATCTATTCCTCCTTCATGGGTGAGGACGTAGAAACGAATCGCTTTTACCTGATTACGAATTTGTTCGGCGGTTAGTGCGCTTAGGCCGCTGGCGTTTTCTCTAGTGTCCCATCCTCCGTCTCCGTTCGTGTCACGGTAATAGAGAACCTGAAAATCAGCCACACAATCGACTATGGGCATGATGGTGAAATTGTCATCTGCCTGATTCACTGTCGCTTTGACCAAGACCCCGGTATTCGGTGCGCAGTGCGTCGGCACATTGGCGTTACTGATATAATAATCGGTTCGATTGAAGGGCCTTCGTATATTGGCGTCATCGTTAAGCCCATACACTAAATATTTTTCGCCGTCAGGATCGTTAGGTGTATCAATCGGGGCGAAATCGTCATCTGCCAGCGATGTTCCGGCGGCAATCGCTGTGAAATAGGTTGCTCCATCCATCACAAGTTGGCGGTATTCCCCCGAGCCAATTTCAGGACGGATTACAATTACTCTGTCGCCGGTGGCAAAACTGTCTTCGCACGTGGATTGAACAAGAATGCTATGAGTTGCATCTCCGGCTCGACCCACATAGCCACATTTTTGGCTACTCACTCCCCGTGTCGCATTCGTGGCCCGAATAACCAAGTAATCGGAATTATTTAAACTGGACGCAGATGTGTCAGCGCTAATGAGTGCTCGTGGAATGTTGGGAACATCCGCCAACGGATTAGGTTCATTGTAGTTTAAAAGAGCGGGTGTTTGCCATATCCATGGTAGGCCAAAGCCAGCATGTTCCAAATCGGCTCGTAATATTTCAAGCCCAACATTGGTCTCGATTTTTGTCTCCGCGATATTGGTCTGCTGTGCACTTCGTTGCATGGTTTTGGTAAAACTCATAACAACTAGCGTCATGAGAATCCCCAATATCCCCATATAAACAATCAATTCAATAAGGGAAAAACCGGATTGATTCCGATGAAAAGACTTGTTTAACTGTCTCATGGCCAGCCTTTACTCACCTTGAATTATAATAGTGCTTAAAGATGTTTGATGGTTTCTGTTTGTGGGAGCGAGGAGCGTGGCGTTGTTGCCTTGAGTCCATCCTACAGCCACATCTATGCGTTTCATTGCAATGGCGCTAGTTGCAATATCGGTGATTTGAATAGATCGTGCAAAGGTTTGGGCTCCATTTCGCATGTTCACCGTAATGTTTTGATTTGCAGACCAGGCACCTGCTGTTAAAGCGGCTGCGGTACCCGAAAGTGTGAATTGCTCTCCCTTTAGGCGGCTCAATTCGTCCTCCGCCAACCTCAGCGCCTCGTCACGAAAGATGTTGTTCCTTTGTGCCCATAGGGCAGCAATTTCTCCTTTGGCTAACCCTAAAGCAATTACCATGAAAATAAGCAGGGCAATCATAACCTCCACCAAGGTAAACCCCTGATGTCGATTTGACGATTCTCTAACGTTGAACACAGGTGCCTCCTGTCCATTTGCCGATGTTAATGCGTGTGGGGCCTATGACTATACAGTCCGTGGTTGGCTCTACTTTTGCTGAGTAGCCAGTGATGCGTATGGTCTGTAGGTTATTGGTGAGTCCTCTCCTGTCAAATAATACGTCCGCAGCAAAATTTATTGTGAATCTCGGGAAATTATGAATAACATTTTCACCCTGATCGGTGGTATCGCCGTCCTGATTTTTATCTTGCACAGTACGGATTTCGTTTGCAGCTAAATTGACCGTGCATGGTGAGTTGATGTTCGAAGCATCGTTTCGTGCCTGCATTAGAATTGTGTAGATATCTTTTGTGTATGATTCTACAGCATATTTTTGATTGAGTTGCGAAAAATTCAAAGTGACTGCCGCCAGGACGATGCCTATTATGGCCGCCACTAACACAAGCTCAACCAAGGTAAAGCCGCTTTGAGCCTTCATATTATTCTTCCTGAACATGCATGAATTTTTTGATGGGACTTGGATTCGTGATCACCATAAGGCCTTGTCCCGTAGGTGGAATGCCCTGAAAGCCTACCGTGCGTCTATTGTTTCTCGTGCTGAACGTCGTCGCATCAGACAAATCAAGCTCCTTGATCTCACCTGTGGAGACTTGAACTAACGCTTTGCCTTGCATAACATAAGTTACCTTGTTGCCGGTTTTATAATCCATCGCCCAGAGATAGGTTGTTCCGCCAAATCCGCAGATATCTGAGGTCGGGGCAAAGCTTAAGAAATAAATAGCACCAAGCGTATCGGCAGTCGGGTTTGAAATAACACGTTCCGCACCAACTGTTGAAGAAGATGGATCAAGGGTGACATACCATCCTTTGGGGTCTGTTATTGCCGTTGCATCGGTGTTCTGAAGATTTGTCAGCGTGAGGGAGCTTGTGCAACTAGCTCGGACATCATAATCAACGGCAGTGGTTAATAAATCGTCGACATAACAGGGTTCCTGAATGCCATACAACCGTCGGGTCGTTGTGAGGTCGTCTTGTTTATGAAAGTATCTGCCCTCGGCAAAATAAAGCCAAAGTTTTTTGTTTTTTCTATCGAGTAGATTGGCAACCGAAGTAGTAACAGGTCCGATGTTATCGATTACTTTGCTTGTGGTCCAGTTAGCGGGATTGATATCATCGTTGATGACAAGCCTTAGAACGCCACCACTTGTTGTGTTTTTGACATAACCAATATACACAACATCATCTTGATAGTTACCGGCAACTGAAGGAGAACTCTTTTCGATGTCTATCGAGTTTGTCGAGATGGAACCGGCAAAGGCATTGGTGATGCCCGTATCGATAGTGCGAAGGAGTGCTCCTGTTTTAAGATCAATAATGAAGAGTTTTAAATTTTGGTCTGATGTACCTTTGAAATCCTTTGTATTCGTGCTGATGGGGCCAGTCGAACCCGAGGCAAGAATGGCAAACCATCTGCCGTTCTCATCAACACATTTTCCGTTAACCCCACAATCGCTATTTAATGAGCAAGAGGTGTTGTCGGAAACGCATCGTTTTTGATTGCCCACCTTAACAATTGCAGGCCCAACGTTGGTCACGCCAAGGTCGGGATTGCTAAATTCCCATAACAGCGCTGGATTGTCCTGATCTGTTACATCGAGAGCAAAATACGACGACCAACCTACAGGAATCCCTCCAACATTCAACGGTGTCGTTATACGATCGGTGTCTACGGTGCTGCAAGTACCTCCGCCTATACCCATGCTGCCAATGGCGATGCTTCGCCAGCTTGTCGATGTGGTGGTGGTCTGCTTGGCACATTCCCAATAGTTTGTATCGGAACAATTTGTAGTTGCGGTACTAGCTGCGTTAGATACACTAGCATCCGTTAAAAAGATCGGTCCATCTACCATGTAGACGTGGCAGTAGTCGGGCTTTGAAAGGTACTGTAGATACGGAAGGACATTATTAGGGATAAACGCCCAACTTTCAGTGCCGACACCGCCACTTCCTGTAACCCCTTCAAGCTTACCAGGTTGCCACCATTTTTTTCCAGACCAGCGTTGCAGCACCTTTCCTAATTTAAAAGCGTGAAACATACCATCATTGGCGCCTACGAATACCCGTTCTCTGCTTTTATAGGCCGTGGTAGAAACGAAATCTTTATAAGTAAGATCTCCATATCCGAGAGGTGGTAATATATTGTAATTGTTAATCGGGGCCGGTCCCATGATACGAGGTGTTGAGGAAACAACATCACCCAGTTTCCAGGTATGTGTTTCTTCTTCACAGAGACCACCGGTTGCGGAACAGTCCAAGCTGGTAGTACAAGGCATTTTACTAATCGAGCAAACTTTCATAGGTACGGTTCTCGATCTGGTTGTCTCGCAGGAGCCAACAGTTCCACCGCAATCCGCATCGGTGGAACAAGGGATTCTGCTGGTTGCGCAGAGTTTGTCCTGATCCGTCCCACGAACGTAGTTAATGGTTGCGTCGGCGGCATCTGCGCTTGCGGTTTGACCGAGATAATCGTCAAGCAAGGATCTGTTCGCGATGTTGAACGTCATCAGGTTTGGCAGATCTCCTGTCACCGGAGTATACCCGTTCAGCCTCGGGGTGTATATAAGTCTGTCTGCCGGATCGGTCCACCAGAGGTCTACACCAGCCCTCCAGATGGCCTTGGCGTCCTCGATGGCTACTGTATCGATAGTGGTGTCACAGTCGCCGTCGGCATCGGTATCCTGGCAGCGTGCCGCCACGGTTTTTTGTTGCCCTGCATCAAAGTAGAACTGAGTGATATAGTCAGTCTTGAGATCGAGCAGGGTGTAGTCGGCGTCATCTCTAATAGTATCTTCCCTGATTTGCGCATTTTTGAAGTACGGGTCGAAATAATACCAGTAGTTCATCAAGTCGCTTGTCCAGGTGATCTCGACAGAGGAGGAGAAGGAACGTTTGGGGTAGAAAAGAGATTGGACAATATTGGCGCCACTGCCTTCGCTGGAACTCAACACCGAAACCGCTGTGCTTGAGGCGGCTCGTTTGACAATGTCACTAATTGCATCCTTGATGTTCTGCTCTAGCGCATACCCGTCGTTGCCCTCAAAATAGGTGAGAGGAAGGTCATCGCCATTGGACTCGATGACGCCATCGCCATCGGAATCCTTGTAACACTCTCCGGGAATGGTCGTACAATCCGGTTTGTTGTTGCCATTCAGATCCGTAAATCCGCCATAAATGGAAACGTCTTTGAGCATTGTCGATCCGGTGCCGAACATGAAAACTGGATAGAGATAAATATTTTGGGTTCCGGGCAAACTTTTACGCCAAGTCACCGGCACATCTGTTTCTGTCCCGGGCCGCATGTCATTGGTTCGTGCCCAGTAGGCCACATCGATCATGTAATCGGTACCGGAGCTTGGGTAGGTTGTACCAATCGTGGTCCCCGCAAATCGAGGATTGGGATTATTTGGGGTACCTCCATAACCGGAACACGCCTTAAGGTTGGTTGATGTGCAAGCGCCATAGGGCGAGGTGGTTGAACTGCCTGGCATGCTTTGATCTTGAGTGGACTCGCCGTCTGTCAGAAAAAGAATGAACGACTTGGCGCAAGGTACGTACATATTAGTTGCATTGGTGTCAACGTCTTTAAACTTGTACGCATAGGGATCCCTGTAGATGTCGGTTCCTGTAAAATTACCGCTCCCAACCGTGTAATCCCCTGTGCTGTAATAAGGGGCATCCTGTCTAAAGTATCGCACCATTTCATGAAGGGTCTCACCCAATGGTGTCCAGGTGGACGGAGTCAAGCTGCTAATGGAAGTGATCATATCCGCGGTTGACTTGAAGCCTATTTCCTTGACGACCCGCCCGCCATTGTCAGTGTTGTAGTAGCCAAGGCCAAACCTGACATCGTTTTTGAGGTTATCGATCAATCCAGTGGCATTGGTTGTTCCTTGGTTAACAATAATATTGTACGGGCCACCGTCAGGGATGGAGATTACAGCCGAAAGGTATATCTGAGTCACCTGAATATATGGGGTTCCCGAGTAGTTGGAAGAGGCTTTCACGCCAAACCCGTTGAGATTTTTTATCTCGTCCCAGGTCCAAGCCGCACCAGTGGTCGGATTCACTGCCCATGTATAAGTGTAAGTGTTCCAGGAAGAATTGATGTCGGAGTTTGCTGATACGTAATCGGTCCCATTTATTCTCAGAACCCCTTGAATTCTTCGTGTGATTGTAGAGGTTGAACTTTTTTTGGCGCGGATACTGACCTGCACCGAGATAGTGCCTGCGGGCTCGGTGCCTGTATAGGTGAAACCCATAATCACCGGATCTGAGCTGTTTTGATTTTCGATATAAGTTGTTGTTCCATCGGGTGTCGACTCATAAACTTTGGTATAGGCAATCGTTGAACCAGAAACTGGGTATTCTCGCCATCCCGTTGGCCATGCAGTATTGAACGATACGTCGGAATTGGGGCGGGCAATATTGGTGACAGTGCTCGTTTTAGCGGTAATGTTAAATATTCCATTTTTATTTTGAAACCAATAATCTCCGACAAAGGGATATATGAGGTCTCCAGTGCTGGTATTGAAATCCTTGTTGAACGTATTGTCATTATTGTAGCAGTCAGTCTGAGCATACAATTTTACCGGATTGCCTGCCGAGTAGATGCGTGGACTAGCCTTGCCACCAATCAGAAGCTTTTTGGAAACTTCGGTGCGGCGCATGGTGGCCCAATTAAGAAAACTACCGTTGGCAATGGGGTTGGTCACGGTCCCTGTGGTCATGGCCGCAGTGGTCACTTCCCAGTCGGTTCCGTTATATCTGTAATTTTTTGTTCCATCGAAATAGCCGTAATAAAGACCGTTACTAAACTGTGAAGGGGTGTAGCTGCCGTCGTAGGCGCGTTCACACATGCTCCCAGAGTTGTCAAGGTTGATCAATACATTGGGTGGAATGGATTGAGCCACGAAGGGTGGAGAGACGCAATAATCGTTCATGGCGCCTGAAGAGTTAGAAGCGGGACCTGCCAACAGTACGAAAAACAGGAACAATAGGCTCTTATCCCAAAAGGTCGAATGTCTTTTCATTCCACACTCCTTTTCCTGTCACTGTTTTTTGGGGTTTCTTTAATATACACGATGACCGGCTCCATTTGTTTTGGCTTGCTTTCCATGTAGCTGTATTCAAAATGCACTTCGGATGGAACGGAAAGCTTATCCAGAGGAATAGGGCGACCTGCGGCGTTCACAATCAGCGCGGATGTGTCGACGGAATACCCTTTTTCATTGATAAAAATCGTCGCTGAAGAATTGCTCTTCTCAACTTCCGTGAGTTTGCCGCTTTCCTGGTAGCGACGTGGGTCGCCGCTGTCTGCCGCATGAACGCCACCTGCCAACAGGGCAAACACTATGGTCGGCAATAAGAAGAAACTGTGTTGTCCATGCCTTCTGGCGCAAAAGTGGAAGTTGTCTGTTTTCATGTGCTCCTCGAGAAATATGGGCTCAAAATAAGCTGTGAATAATCAAAGGATAACTCCTGTAGTTTTGCAATAATCGAACCACTGAGATGTTGAGGCTTCAATTGAGAGTCATTTATAATTTTATCGTTTAAAATAAATATGTTATGAATATTCCTTGCGGAAAGATGATTGGGTGGGGCTAAGAATATTGTTAATTATATATGTAAAGTAGTTTGATAGCGAAGTGAAAAACCGATAATTTTTTAACAGCCAGTTTTTTTTGTGAATGTATTTTTTGTGAAATACCCGTAGGCTTTTTCAAGAATCGGATTTTTTAGAGGTAGAAGTGGCTGCTTTGTTTCATTGAATAAATTGTATCCATCAGCCCGACTGATGGGTTGTATGAGTTTTTTTCTTGACTTCCGCTGTTCTTCTAGATAAATAACTGCCATGACTGAATACTGGTTCAGTTTTTCACGTCGGACCGAATCCGGCGCATCCCGCCGGAATTGATGCAGGTTAAATGTTCTCACAAAGAATACAACCAGAGAGGGAAAAAAGTATGAGCTCAAAATTGGTAGCACCCCACGGTGGAAAAGGTCTTGTATGCGCCTTGCTTGAGGGTGCCGCACGCGATGCAGAGTTGAAGAAAGCCGCTGGATTGAAGCAGGTTGAAGTTTCCGATCGCGCCAAGGGCGACCTGATCATGATGGGCATTGGCGGATTTTCTCCGTTGAGCGGTTTCATGACCAAAGCCGACTGGAAGGGTGTTTGCGAGAATTTTCAGATGGCTGACGGCACCTTCTGGCCGGTGCCGATCACCTTGGACGTTACCGCTGCCGTTGCTGCCGACATCAAAGTAGGCGACGAGATTGCCCTGGTCAACAAAGGCGAGACCTATGCTACCATGAAGGTCACCGAAAAATTCGAGATGACCGAGGCCGACAAGCGTTGGGAGTGTGAGAAGGTTTTCAAGGGCGAGGGCGAAGAGTCCGCAGACGATAAATTCTGGGAAATCGCACCGAAGGATCATCCTGGCGTCATCATGGTCTTCAATCAGGGTGAATTCAACCTGGCCGGCCCGGTTAAGGTCCTCTCCGAAGGCGAGTATCCGAAAGAGTATCCGGGCGTCTACCTGCGTCCTGCCCAGACCCGCGCGATGTTCGACGAGCGTGGTTGGGCCAATGTTGCTGCCCTGCAGCTGCGTAACCCGATGCATCGCTCCCATGAGTTCCTGGCCAAGATCGCTGTCGAGGTTTGCGACGGTGTGATCATTCACAGCCTCATCGGTAACCTCAAACCCGGCGACATCCCAGCCGATGTTCGTATCGAAGCCATCAAGATCCTGATCGAGAACTATTTCGTCAAAGAGCACATCATCAATGCCGGTTATCCGCTGGATATGCGTTATGCCGGTCCTCGCGAAGGCCTGCTCCATGCCACCTTCCGCCAGAACTACGGCGTGAACAACATGCTGATCGGCCGCGACCATGCCGGTGTCGGCGATTTCTATGGTCTGTTCGAGGCACAGCAGATTTTCGATCGCATCCCCGTGACCGGCGATCCTGCAAAAGACCTGCTTTGCAAGCCGATGAAGATCGACTGGACCTTCTATTGCCATAAGTGCGACGGTATGGCTTCTCTCCGCACCTGTCCGCATACCAAGGACGATCGCGTCATCCTTTCCGGCACCAAGCTGCGTAAGGCTCTGTCCGAAGGCGCTCCGGTCGTTGACCACTTCGGTCGCGAAGAGGTTCTGGTTCGTCTCCGTCAGTACTATGCCGGCTTGACTGAGAAGGTTGAGGTCAAGATGCAGGGTGCCGCTTCCGGCGCATCCATGTAAGACCCCTCAGTTTTTCTGAGATTCGTACCATAAGGAGATGTCGCCTCGGGCGGCATCTCCTTTTTTTTATTGAAAAGAGTCTCTTGGTACGGTACGGACGGAGACGAATATTCAAGCGGAGTGCAATTACGAAAGGAGAGGGCGGGGTGGAACAAACCATAACGGTTGGTCTTGGCGAGAGAAGTTATGCGATCTCGATCGGCAAAGGGGTGCTGGAACGTATCGGCGATGCGTTGCTGGCTGCCGATATTGCCAAACGCTATGCGGTGATCAGCGATGATCGGGTGTCGGCCTTGTATGGCCAGCGCGTCCTCGATATCCTTGGTCTGGCCGGGATAGCCGCCGAACTGTTGACTTTTCCCCATGGCGAGGCCAGCAAGCACCTCGCGACTGTCGGCGCCTTGGCGAGCCAATTGGCCGAGCACGGTTTCGACCGCGGCGACGGACTGATCGCCTTAGGCGGGGGCGTCACCGGTGACATCACCGGATTCCTCGCCTCCATCTACATGCGCGGTATCCCCTTTGTCCAGGTGCCCACGAGCCTGTTGGCCCAGGTGGACAGTTCGGTCGGGGGCAAGACCGGGGTCGATCTGCCCGAAGGGAAAAATCTGATCGGCACCTTTTTCCAGCCGCGAGCGGTCTTCATCGACACGGACGTGCTCCATACCCTGCCACACGACGAGTTTCTGGGTGGCATGGCGGAAGTGATTAAATACGGAGCCTCCATCGATGCCGAGTTCTTTGCCTGGTTGGGCGAAAACAGGGCGGCTATTCTTGCCCTCGATCCTTTGGCGATCGTGCCGATGATCCGGCGTTGTTGCGAAATGAAAGCTGCGGTTGTCGAGCAAGACGAACGCGAGGGCGGATTGCGCCGCATTCTTAATTTTGGACATACCATCGGGCATGCCGTGGAGGCGGCGTCCGGTTACCAACTCATTCACGGGTTTGCCGTGGCCATTGGCATGCGCGCTGTCACCGACTTGGCGGTTCGCGGCGGCATTGCCGAACCATCGGTTGTCGAGAAAATTGTCCGGCTTCTGGAAGCGTATAATCTGCCCATCGATATTCCCCCTGGCCAAGATCGGGCGACATTGCGTCGCTATCTCAACACCGACAAGAAGACGCGCGGCGGTCGGGTATTTTTCGTGTTGCCCGAACGGATCGGCAAGGTGCGAATTACCGATCAGGTCGAGGAGGCCGACATCGATGCGGTGCTGAGTGGTGAAGTGGGATGAAGGGTTTCGGGGCGATGGCCAATGCTGGCCGCCTTGCTTGGAAATGCAACAGCTGAGGATGCAAGATATCTATGCCGATTTATGAGTTTTTTTGTGACGACTGCAATACGGTGTTCAATTTCTTTTCCAGCAGGCCGAACACGGAGAAGCGACCCGATTGTCCCAAGTGCGGCAAACGGCCACTCAGCAAGATGATGTCCACCTTTGCCACCATCGGCAAAGCAAAGGACAAAGACGGGGACGACCCGCTCGCCGGTGTGGATGAATCGAAGATGGAGCAGGCCCTTGCCGGTCTGATGCGGGAGGCCGAGCACCTCAACGAGGACGATCCTCGGCAGATGGCCAGCCTGATGCGCAGGTTTGCGGACACGACCGGCCTGAATTTGGGAGCGCCGATGGAGGAAGCCATTGCCCGGATGGAGGCCGGAGAGGATCCGGAACAGATCGAACACGAGATGGAATCGCTCATGGACGGAGACGAACCCTTCAGCCTGGAGGCGATCAAAAAAAAGGCGCAGCAGGCCGGAACCCGCCGCGCCCCCCTCCGTGACGAGCGATTATACGAGTTGTAATCCCTTCCTTATCCCGCCAGCAGTCTCAAATATCGCCTAGAATTCGATTCGGTGCAGCCGCATCTTCTCCCAGAGATTTTTGCGGCTGATTCCCAAGGCGCTCGCCGCCTTGGTCCGGTTGCCGCCGGAACAGGTCAGCGCGTTGACAATGCATTGCTTTTCCGCGTTGGCCATGGCCTCGCAGAGCAGCGTGGCCGAACCGCCCGTTTCCTGCTGCGGCCTGCGCAGATCCGCCGGCAGATCCTCCCGGGTAATGACCGGTCCAGGGGAGAGTACCGAAACCCGCTCGACGATGTTTTTCAACTCCCGCACGTTTCCCGGAAAGTCATAGTGGAGCAGACACTGCATGGCCTCGTCGGACAAGGAAAGACTCCTCCCCCGTTTCCGGCTGAATCCGTGGAGGAAATGGCCGACCAGCAGTGGAATGTCCTCGCGGCGCTCCCGCAGGGCCGGCAGTTGCAAGGGAATGACGCTCAACCTATAGAGCAGATCCTGGCGGAATAGGCCCGCCTCTGCCTCCTTTTTCAGGTCTTTCGCCGTGGAGCAGAGCAGTCGCACGTCCACCCGGATCGACCGGGTTCCTCCCAGCCGTTCGCACTCGCCCTCCTCGATCACGCGCAGCAATTTCGCCTGCAATCCCAGCGGCAGATCGCCGATTTCGTCCAAAAGGAGCGTGCCGCCGTCGGCCAGTTCGAAACGCCCCATTTTCTTCGCATGTGCGCCGGTGAAGGCGCCTTTTTCGTGACCGAAAAACTCCGATTCCAGCAGGCCGTCGGGGATGGCGGCGCAGTTGATGCGAATATAAGGCTTGTCGGCTCGCGGACTGGCCCGATGCAGAGCATTGGCCGCCAGTTCCTTCCCTGTTCCCGACTCTCCGGTGATTAACACGGTGGAGTCGGTGGGGCCGATTTGGTTGATCAAGGTGAAGATGTGGCGCATGGCTGCACTGTTGCCGATGATCTCCTGGTGTTCCTGGCGGCAGCGGTCTTCCAGGGAAGCGCAGCGAGCCCGGACGGCCTGCATTTCGAAGATGCGGTTGATGCGGATGATCAGATCGTCCATTTCAAAGGGCTTGAGGATGTAATCGGCCGCCCCGTTGCGCAGGCAGGCGATGGCGTCCTCGATCGAGCCGTAGGCGGTCATCATGAAGATGTCGACCAGGGGCAAATGGCGTCGGGCCCGCTCCAGCAATTCCATGCCGCCCATGCCCGGCATGCGGATATCGGAAAGAATCAGGTGGTAGCGTTTCTGCTCTAGCCGGGCGAGTGCCTCCCGGCCGTTGACCGCGGTATCGACCTGCCATTTCTCCCGGATCAGTCGATCGAAGACCGTGATTCGCATGATTTCGTCGTCCTCAACCAAGAGTATCTGTTTCATGCTCGCGCTCTTTCGGGGGTATGGAAGGTCGTATCGGAGTTCAAACACTCGCGGTTGATCGGCAGGGTCACGACAAAGATGGAGCCCTTGCCCGGTTGACTGCGCACGTCGATCTGGCCGTTTAAGCGTTGCACCATGGCCAGGGTGACCGCAAGCCCGAGGCCGGTGCCCTCACCGACTTCCTTGGTGGTGAAAAAGGGATCGAAGATCCGGTCCAGCAGTTCCTCGGCGATGCCGACGCCGGTATCCTCGATGGTCAGTACCAGCGATCCGTTTTCCTCGCGGCTGGCGATATGGAGATGTCCGCCCTCCGGCATGGCCTGGGTCGCGTTGAGGGTGATATTCATCACGATCTGCTTGATGGCCTCGCTGTCGATACAGCAGCGGTTGTTGAAACGCAGGTCGAGGTTGACCACGACATTGCGTAACCGGTACCCCAGCAACTCCAGGCAATCGAGGATGACCAGGTCGATGTCGACCTCGTGGATCTGCAGGGGCTCGACCCGGCCATAGTTGAGCAACTGGCGCATGGTCAGCTCGATGCGCTTGAGTCCTTTGTGGAGCAAGGGCAGGTAGCGTTTCTGCAGATCAAGATTTTCCGGATCCTCTTGCATCGATTTGACGCAGTTGAGCATCCCGGACAGGGGGTTGTTGATCTCATGGGCGATGCCGGCGGTCAATTGTCCGAGCGCCGCCAGTTTTTCGGCGCGGAACCCTTTTTCTCCGGCTGCGGCGAGGGCCTGCTGCGAGGCTGACAACCTTCGGCACAGAGCGGTGAAGTTGCCGCCAAGGCTGCCGATCTCATCCTTGCTCGCCGGCAGGTTCAACATTTCGACCGGGTGCTCGGGAAAGGCGGTCATCGCGTTCGAAAGTTGCTGCAACGGCCGGGCGACCAAGCGGTTGAACAGCACCAGCATCACTGCTGCCGCGGCGAGCACGGCAACCAGGCCGAGCACGAGGATGGTCCGGTTGTTGCGGGCGATGAAGGTGTCGGCCCAGGCAATGGGAATGGAGATGGAGAGGGCGCCACGGATGTCGCCGGGATGATAACCGTGCTCGCTGTGGCAGGTCAGGCAAGAGGTCTCGGTGATCAACGGCGCGGCGTAGCGCAGCACTCGGCCGTTGCCGGTGCGGTCGATTGCCAGGTGTTCGGTTTGGCCGGCGCCGAAGCTCTGCAGGCTCTCCTGCTCAAAAGCATCCGGGGCATTGTTCGGGTTGACCGGCCGCAGGCTGGTCACCCGGAACCAACCCATGCCGCTCTTGGCGGCATATTCCGAAAGCTCGCGCGTGACCATGGCCGGGTTGCGCTTCACCAGGGTCAGGCCGTTTGCCGAGGTCATGACCGGCTCGTTGAGAAAGTCGTTGGGCCGGGTGGTTTCGGATTGGATAAGGAACAACCCCTGGTGATCGGCAACCCACTGCCGAGTGAGCAGGACCTGTTTGGAAAGCATCCGGGCCTGCTGCTCAGCCTGACCGATGACCAGCCGGTTCTGCAGATGGGAGGTGTAAGCGATCAGCACCCCGTAGGAGAGGGCAAGGATGGCGACAACGGCGAGGATGAATTTTCCCTTCAGCGTCATGGTCCCTTCATCTTCGCATAAGGATCCTGGCAGAGCAAGAAACGGCGAACGCCGCGTATCCAATATGGCCGCAAGGTAACACACCTTTCTTGCGATTGCTACCCAATGGTAACAAATATCGCGATCCTTCCGGTTTCGTTTTGGAAAAACTGGAGCTGTCCCCTCGGCCTTGCGTCCAGTCAAGGGGAATCGCTCTCCGCCTACTGCTGGAACTGCGGGGCCTGCATCGACAGTTGCGAACATGTGGCGCTTCGCTTCACCTGGCGAGAGGAACTCGAAGGTTACGACTCCACCGACGCACCCCTGGCATCGTCCCGCCATTGAGCGGGGTGATCGCCGGGGCGTTTCATCCCTTTATCCAACCAGCACAGCGTTGTTCTCGGAGAGGAAACCGCTGTTCGCATCCCTTGAACTTCCCTTTTCTTTCTACGATGGACCGGCATGCCGATTCTGTCGCAGGCTTCCCCTTGGCTTTTTGGGCGGCATTGATTACCTTGCTGAGCACTGTCGTCAAGCGAACAAGGGGTGATACTGTGAATCGAGATTTGCCGGAACGCTCGCACGGGGTGCAGCGGTTTTTGGACGAAAACCGAACCAACAGCCAGGTGCGCATGGTGTCGGGCAGCGCCCGGACCGCCCAGGAAGCTGCCGACGTCCTGGGATGCACGGTGGCGGAGATCGCCAAATCCATCGTTTTCCGCGCCAAAACCAGCAATCGTCCTGTCCTGGTGATTGCCTGCGGCGATAACCGGGTCAACGAAAAGAAGGTAGCTGCTCTCATCGGGGAGAAAATCGGCAGGGCCGATGCGGAGTTTGTCCGCACTCGCACCGGGTTTGCCATCGGTGGGGTCGCCCCGTTTGCCCACAAGGAGCCGCCGTTGGTGGTGGTCGATACCATGGTGCAGCGGTTTCCTTGCATGTGGGCTGCGGGCGGCACCCCGGAGACGATGTTTTCGATCGCCACAGCCGACCTTATTCGATTGGCCGGCGGTCCCCTTGCCGATTCGCCGACTAGAGCGCGGATTGCACCGGCGCAAGAGCCATGGCCTTCCCTGGAGTTTCGGCAATGAAAAACCCTGACCGTGCAACCGTCACCCGGCTCGAACACCTGCCCAACATCGGCAAGGCCATGGCTGCGGATTTGCGACTGCTGGGAATAGAGCGGCCGGATCAACTGCGCGGCCAGGACCCGTTGCGTCTGTACCAAGCCTTGGAACGTACAACCGGGCAACGTCACGATCCCTGTGTGCTCGACACCTTCATGGCGGCGATCGATTTCATGAACGGCGGCGATGCACGACCCTGGTGGTCCTTTACCGGCGAGCGCAAGCGGCGATACGGTTAGCGTGCATCGGAAATAGGGTCAGCGCGTTCAGCAGCTGATTCGGTTTTAGAACAGGGAGCCGCGAAACAGGTAGGCGGACAGGGCCACGCCGAGGGCGGCGACAAGGAGGTTGGCCCAGGGCGCGACAAAGGTCAGATAGCCGGCGGGAATTTCTTCGGGTTGCAAGGTACGCAGAACCCGGCGGTACTGCACGACTCCCACGATTGAGACAAAGGCGCCGAGCAGGATGAAGGACAGGCCGATCCAGAAAGAGAGCCCTCGCTGAAGCGATTCGCTCTGCTGTGGGAACATGGTGAAGAGAAAAAGCCCGAACCGTTCGACCACAAAGCCAAACGCCATGAGGGTCAGGGAGGTTCTGGTCCAGGCCAGCAAGGTCCGTTCCGCCGCGAAAAAAACTCTCGGGTCATGCAACGCCGACATCGTTCATCTCCTTTTGGGTGTGACCGTGGAGGCTGCGAAGCTCGTGACCGCTGCCCAAGCCGGTCGGTCACGCAACAAAGGTAGCATGGAAAGCGTGCGGAGAAAACCGCTTATTTTCTCCCGGAGAACTGCATCGAAAAAAAGCGTGTTGAGGAGAGTGTCATGGGATGGGTGCAGATCATGGAAAAAGGAAAACCGCAGGTTTGTCATGCGGATTGGCCGCTTTTTTATATGAACGATTTTTCCCGGTTGGGTTTGCTGGTCAGTCGCCTGCACGATGCCGTGACTATCCTGCGATCCAGCCGCTACCAACTTTTTTTTTACCACCCCGGCCCCC
>Ga0074195_1000484_pt1 | contig 77348 bp, 69 predicted proteins | sample EPASupsiteHSE623_FD_64525 | JGI IMG/M metagenome (GOLD analysis project Ga0074195, IMG submission 64525) | Bioremediated contaminated groundwater from EPA Superfund site, New Mexico - Sample HSE6-23 | ecosystem: Environmental > Aquatic > Deep subsurface > Groundwater > Contaminated ...
CTCACGGAAGCCGGCTACGTAGGCGAGGACGTGGAGAATATCCTCCTAAAGCTCATTCAGGCCGCCGGCGGCAACATAGAGGCGGCGGAGCGCGGCATCATCTATATCGACGAAATCGACAAGATCGCGCGCAAGAGCGAGAACGCCTCGATCACGCGCGACGTTTCGGGAGAAGGCGTACAGCAGGCCCTCCTTAAGATAATCGAGGGAACCATAGCGAACGTCCCCCCGCAGGGCGGACGCAAGCATCCCAACCAGGAATATCTCAAGATAGACACCACCAATATCCTGTTCATCTGCGGCGGCGCCTTCGTCAGCCTCGATAAGATCATCGAATCGAGAGTATCCAGTCACGCGCTCGGCTTCGGCGCCGACATCAAGCTGCACAGCGAGAAGAATCTCCACGAAATATATTCGCATCTGCATCCGGACGATCTCATCAGGTTTGGCATGATACCTGAGTTCATCGGCCGCCTTCCCATCCACGTCGCCCTGGACGATCTCAGCAAAGATGACCTGAAACGCATCATAACCGAACCGAGAAATTCGGTGCTGCGCCAGTACCAGGCCTCCCTGAAGCTGGATAACGTTGAACTCGTCTTCGAGAACGACGCCGTGGAGGCGATCGCTGAAAAGGCGATTTCGCAGAAAACGGGAGCCAGGGGCCTCCGCTCCATCGTCGAAGCCATGATGATAGACATCATGTTCGACCTTCCTAGCGAAAAAGGCATTAAACGCGTCATCATAAACAAGGCTGTCGTGGAAGGTACGATTCCCTGCATCGTCGAATATGAAAAAAAGACGGCTTGAGAGATTGCGCCAGCCAGGCGCCTAAATTCGCAACACCGGGGTGTCACGAAATCCTTCGTTGAAGGATATCGTGTCTGAGATAAGACCCGATGAACCTGATCCGGGTAATACCGGCGGAGGGAGAAATGAATACCATTCGTTTCTTTAAAACGAGGACTTCACGCAAGTCTTTCGTCGCATTTTTTTCCACGGTCCTTATGACCGTCCTTGTAGCGATCCTGGCGACATCCTGCCAGGAGGCCGAATCCAAAAACCTGACCGTATGGACCTACGACTCCTTCGTGTCCGAATGGGGTCCGGGCGCTGGGCTCGCGAAGCTCTACGAGGAAAAAACCGGCACGAAAGTGGAATTCGTATCCAAGGGCGATGGAGGCGGGCTTCTCGCCGCCGTCCTCAATGCCGGCAAGAAAGCCGAAGCCGATATCGTCATCGGACTCGACGACAACATGGCCGGACAAGCCCTGAAAACCGGCTTATTCAGCAGCGTCACGTTGAACAATCTCCCCAAAATCGATCCCAAACTCCTTGTGGATGAAAAAAATCGGCTCATTCCCTACGATTACGGCAACTTCGCCATCATATGGGACAGCGAGTCCGGAATAACGCCTCCCTCCAGCCTGGAAGATCTCACGAAACCCGAGTATGCCAAAAAACTGATACTAATGGATCCGCGCACCTCGACGCCCGGCCTGGGATTCCTCGCCTGGACCCAGGCGATCTATGGGGAAAACTGGCAGGATTACTGGAAGCGCCTGGGTCCGTCGGTGCTCGCGATGACGCCCGGCTGGGACACAGGCTATGGGCTTTTCACGAAGGGAGAGGCGCCTCTAGTCCTGAGCTACAGCACGAGTCCAGCCTATCACAAGGCATACGAGAACACCGAACGATACAAAGCCCTTGTTTTCGCCGAAGGGCATTCGGCCCAAATAGAACTGGCAGGCCTCCTCTCCTCATCCAAACACAAAAAGGAAGCGGAAAGATTCCTCGACTTCCTCATCTCCGAGGAAGCGCAGGCCATCCTGCCCGAAACCCAGTGGATGTATCCCGCCAACGGATCTACGACGCTCCCCGCATCCTTCTCCGTCGTGCCGGTCGATATCGTCACCCTGAAAACGGGAATCGCCGATTTCCGCAGCGATTCCGAAACGGCGGCGGCTTTGCTGGCGGAAGCGGCCCGTTGAGACGGTGAGAGAATTCCGATGAGAGGCAGGAACGCGAGTTCCCTGAAGGCTATCGCCTTCGTGGCGGTGGCCTTCACCCTATCTCCGCTTATCGCCTTCACGCTGTCTTCCTTTCAGAGCACAGCGGGAAGCGTCTATCCTGGCGTCGCCATTCCTGGCGTCGCCATTCCTGGCGTCGCCATTCCTGGCGTCGCCATTCCTGGCGTCGCCATTTCTGGCGATGCCGGAAGTGGCGGCGCGGTTTCGGCGGCTCTCCTCGTACGCTCGCTTTTTTCTCCGTCCACCCTCGCGGCCCTCAAATTCAGCCTGACCCAGGCCTTCTTAAGCACTTTGCTCGCCCTGATCATCGGTTTTCCGGGCGCCTATTTCATCGCTAAATACGACTTTCGCGGCAGGCGCTTCTTTCTGGCGCTCGCCGCGATTCCCTTCTGCCTTCCGTCCATACTGGTCATTCTCTCCTTTATTCTTTACTACGGAAAAAACGGCTGGTTTACCCAGGCTCTTTCCAGGGCAGGCCTGGAATGGCAGGGCGGCAGCCTCCTCTACTCGCTCTGGGGACTCGTTTTCGTCCATGCCTTCTACAACTTTCCCATAATCATCCAGAACGTCGGCTCTGTCTGGGCCAAGATGCCCAAAAGCAGGGAGGAGGCGGCCAGAACCCTGGGCGCCGGCAGACTGCGCGCATTTTCAGTAGGCACCCTTCCCTATCTCCTGCCCTCCATCCTCCAGTCCGCCAGCCTGGTCTTCCTATTCTGCTTTTTCAGCTTCACTATCGTCCTCGTGTTCGGCGGCCTGGCCGGCACGACGCTGGAAGTGGGAATCTACAGGGCGATACGGTTTACGAACGACAAGCCCAAAGCACTCGTCCTCGCTTTTGCGCAGACCGTCATAGCCCTCCTGGCTGTGGGCGCCTTTTCGCATTTCGACAGGAAAAGCGTCGCGGCGGCGAAGGGTTTTGGGGAGTCGCCCTCACGCGGATCGCCCTCGAGAGCCGCCATTACCGCTATCGTCGCGTACTTCGCGCTCATCGTCGTGTTTTTCCTGGGTCCCCTCTTCGCGCTTGCCGCCGAGGCGTTCATGGTGCGAAGCTCCATGGCGGGGGGGACCCGGTTCGGGCTGGATAATTTCGCGCGCCTGCTTGGCTTGAACATCTTAGGGACGCGGCCCTCCGGCGCGAACCTCACGGGCGGCGCCCCGTTGCTTAAGGCCGCGGCCAACAGCCTTCTCCTTAGCGGGTCGGCCGCCCTCCTGGCTACTTTTTTCGGCCTGGCGGTCGCCGCCTCTTCCCATTACGGCGAAAAAACGACCTTAGGCAAAGGCCCGAGCGGCTGGAAGGGGCTTTTCGGCATCAGCGGCGCGAGAGCTTCGCTGAGCGGCTGGATCACTTTGCTGCCGCTCGCCCTTTCTCCCGCCCTCATCACGGCGGGATGGAGCGCGCTGCTCGATTCCAGCGGCGGCATCCTCATCGTGATCGGCCAGACATCGATCGCCTGGCCCTTTGTCGCCCGCTCCCTCTCGGCGGCCTTCTCCGCCCTCGACAGGAGAAAGAACGAGGCGGCGCGAACCTTGGGCTCCGGGCCTTTCCACGCTCTCGCGCGCGTGGACGCGGCCATCATCGCGCCCTCGGTGGCCAGCGCCGCCGCCTTCGCCTTCTCCATCACCATGGGCGACGTCAATATTCCTCTCATCCTCGGAAGCGGGAAGTACGAGACACTCCCCCTTCTGCTCTACAGGCTCACCTCATCGTATCGCTTCAACGAGGCTTGCGCGGTGGGCATCATCCTGGCGATCTTCACGAGCGTCGCTTTTTTCTTCAAAGAGAGAACCAATGAATCATCTTGAAATTTCAGGTTTGGGCTTCGCGCGCGGAGATTTCAGCCTCTCGGCATCCCTCGCTCTGGAGAAGGGCATGACAGGCGTCATACTGGGGCCATCGGGCTGCGGCAAGACCACGCTGCTTCGGTGCGTCGCCGGCCTGGAGCGCCAGAACTCGGGGAGCATCGTCGTCGAAGGCAGGGAAATCGGCCTTATGCCGCCGGAACAACGCAATATCGGCTTCGTATTCCAGGACCTCGCTCTTTTCGATCATCTGACGGGGAGGAAAAACATCGAGTTCGGCCTCGAGCGGAGAAAAATCCGCGGGACAGAGGCAGGCCTCATCGTCGAAACCCTGGCCGAGAAACTGAGAATAACAGCGCTGCTCGACCGAAGGCCATTCGCCATGTCCGGAGGCGAAAGGCAGAGGCTGGCCTTCGCGAGAGCCATCGCGGCAAAACCGGGCCTCCTCCTCATGGACGAGCCCCTCTCCTCGCTCGACGCGCCCCTCAGGCGGGAGCTGAGGGCTTATCTGAGATCGACGCTTTCGCGCGAAGGCATAACCGCGCTTCACGTGACACACGATGTTGAAGAAGCCCTGGAACTGGGCGACAGGATTTTTCTCATGAACGCGGGAAGAATCCTCGCCGGAGGCACGCCCCAGGCCATCTACGAGAATCCGCCCGACGCATGGTGCGTCCGCTTCCTGGGGCTGGGCTCTCTCCTGCCGGTGGAGGCCTTTGAGGCTCGTGGAGTGGGCTTGATGGTGGCCGTCACTCCCTTCGGCCGCTTTACATGCGCCGCGGCCGCCTGCAAGGTAGACGGAAAGGACGGCGGGGATCATGGCGTCTTTTTCTTCATACCGAGGAAGGCCGTCTATGTAGCGGAAGCCGCGGCCGCGGCGGAAGCGGCCGGCATCGACCGCATGGACGCGATCGTGGAAAGGGTGGTTTTTCAGGGCAATTACAGAAGGATAGCGCTGAGGCCCTTGCTTTCCAGACAGCGGGTCGGCGGCATCGGCGCGGAAAGCTCCGGCGCGGAGGATGTCATCGAGATGGAAGCCGATCTTTCGTTCAGAATCGTCCCGGGCGAGAAAATCAGGCTTTCCATCGATCCGGGGAAATGCGGCATCCTGCCCCTGCACGCAACGGCCGGCTGACTCAGCGGCTGTCGTCCAGAATTTTCAAGATAGCGCCAGCCGAATCGCTCGTGGATTCGTTTTCCTTCCAGCGATAGACGAATCGGCTGGCCTCCTCGTAGAGAGGCCTCCTGAGGCGCAGAAGTTCTTCTGCCTTTCTCGCGTAGTCGTCGGAATTGAGGAGGGGTCGGTGGCCGGTTTCGCCCGCAAGCCTGCGCAGGAGTTCCGCGAGGGGTACATCGATCCAGACGGTGCTGTAGGCGCTCGCGAGAAGCTTCCTGTTGGCGGGCGACATGACAATGCCGCCGCCGCAGGATAGGACGAAGTCGCCGTCGCGCCGCCCAAGGTCGGATAGCATTACCTCCTCCAGCTTCCTGAAGGCGGCTTCCCCTTCGCTTTCGAATATTTCGCGAATGCTACGCGCGCTGTCGCGCTCTATCTCCTCATCCGTATCCAGGAAAGGAACCGCCAGCCTCGAAGCCAAAACCTGGCCAATGCGGCTTTTGCCGCTCCCCATAAAGCCGATGAGGGCTATCTTGCGTCCTTTCACCTAGAGAATCTCACGGATGACCCTCTCCCAGTTCTTCGAGAAGATCTTTTCGATCTGCCCCGCCGCGTAGCCGCGCCGCGAGAGGGCCTGCGCCAGGATGGGAAACTCGGAAGCGTCAGCCAGAACATGGCCTTCCACGCCTCTGTAACCGTCGAAATCCGAGCCAAGGGCTGCCGAATCCAATCCGCCTACGTTGACGATGTGGTCTATATGGTCGATCAGGTGCTCAAGGAAGGATTTCTCAGGCTTCATGGACACGAAATTGGGCACGAAAACGGCCCCGACGGCGCCGCCCCCTTCCGCGATCCGCCTGATCTGCCTGTCCTCGAGGTTGCGCGGATGGTCGTTCAGGCTGCGGGCGTTGGAATGCGAGGCGATGAAAGGCCTCCTGGCCACCTGGGCCAGGTCGTCGAAGGCTTTGTCCGAGAGATGGGAGCAGTCCACGATCATGCCCATGGACTCCATTTTCTCCACAAGCTCGCGGCCCAGCGGCGTCAGGCCGTCCTCTCCTTCAGCCCGAACGCCGCGCCCGAATGCATTCCGCCTGTTCCAGGTGATGCCGATGGCGCGCACGCCGCGGCCGTAGAATTCATCGACGGAATCCAGGCTGCCTTCCAGGGCTTCGGCTCCTTCAATGGAGAGAAGGCCGCCCACGCTGACTCCCGGCAAAGCCTTGTCCAGGTCCGAAGCGGTCCTGACGGCGAACATCCGACCTTCGGCTTTAGCGCAGATCGCCTCGAACTCATCGATGAGTCCATGCGTATAGGCTTTTACCCGCGGCAGATCCGCGTCTTCGGCGAAAAGCGCCATGAACTGACAGCGGACTCTTCCTTCCAGAAGCTTCGGAAGATCGATATGGCTGATTTCGTTTCTCGCGAGAAAATCACGTCTTCCCGTATCGCCGGGAATCTGGCTCTTGCCGATGACGGCGAGAAGGGCATCGCAGTGCGCGTCGATGACAGGGAAATAGGCATCCTCTACGGCGAATTCCCCGCTGGGGCTTTTTTGCATCATAACTTCCTTGAATTTGCTTTAAAGCCTAAAAGTCAAGGCGATTATACATCGCCGCCTTCCTTTACGCGAGCGATTTCATCGCGGATGAGCGCCGCTTCCTCAAACTCCAGATTCTTGGCATGTTCCAGCATGCGCTGCTCGAGGGCTTTGACGAGGGACTTGCGCTGCTCCGGCACGAGCATGTTGTGTGTCTTCTTAAGGAAGCTGACTTCGTCGAGTGTCGTGTCGATCTTCTCTTCCTTGTGCCGTTCCAGTATGTCGTGCACCGACTTTCGGATGGTCGTCGGCGTGATGCCGTGCTCGGTGTTATAGGCTACCTGTATCGCCCTTCTCCGGTTCGTTTCCTGGATGGCGATCTTCATGGCGTCGCTTTCCCTGTCGGCATACATGACAACGAGACCGGCGGCGTTCCTGGCCGCCCTTCCCACTATCTGGATGAGGCTCGTGGCCGATCGCAGGAATCCTATCTTGTCGGCGTCCAGGATAGCGATGAACGATACTTCGGGCAGATCGATGCCTTCGCGGAGAAGGTTAATTCCCACGAGCACGTCAAACTCTCCCGCTCTCAGCTGCGTCAGGATCTCGACGCGCTCTATGGTTTCGACCTCGGAGTGGATGTAGCGCACCCGCAATCCTAGGCCGCTTAGATATTCCGTCAATTCCTCTGCCATTTTCTTGGTGAGCGTGATGATGAGGCTGCGTTCGCCGATGGCCGCCCTCTCCTTCACCCTCGCGTAGATATCCTCCATCTGCCCTTCGGTCGGCCTGACTTCTATCGCGGGATCCACAAGCCCCGTCGGGCGGATCATCTGCTCGGCAACCACCGCGGAACGGTCCATCTCCACCTTGCCGGGAGTGGCCGAAACGTAGACTACCTGTTTCACCATGGATTCGAATTCCTCGATCTTGAGAGGCCTGTTGTCGAGGGCGCAGGGAAGCCTGAAGCCGTAATCCACGAGGGAAGTCTTCCTGCTCCTGTCTCCTGAGTACATCGCGCCTATCTGCGAAAGTGTCACGTGGGATTCGTCTATGAAGGTCATGAAATCGCTTGGAAAATAATCGAGCAGGACGCCAGGCCTTTCGCCTGGGCCCCGTCCCGAAAGCGGCGCCGAGTAGTTCTCTATTCCCGAGCAGTACCCCATCTCCTCCATCATCTCGATGTCGTATTCGGTGCGCGACTTGATCCGCTGCGCCTCAATGAGCTTGTTCTGGCTCATGAAAAGTCCGTATTGCGCTTCGAGCTCTTCCTTGATCCTGGAGACCGCTTTCTGGACCTGGTTTTCGGGCATGACGAAATGCTTGGCCGGATAGATGACGGCTTCGTCCAGATCGTCGCCTGCGTGGCCGGTCAGCGGATCGAACTTGCGGATTCTCGCCACGGTGTCGAAATCCAGTTCTATGCGGTAGGCTTCCTCCAGGTAAGCGGGAAATATCTCGAGCATATCGCCCCTGACCCTGAACCTTCCCCGCTCGAGGACCATATCGTTCCGTTCGTACTGAAGATTGACGAGATTGCGCTTGACCGTCTCCAGATCCAGCACCATGCCCTTGTCAAGGTAAATCCTCATCTCCCGGTAGAGGTCGGGCGAACCCAAGCCGTAGATGCAGGAAACGGTCGCCACGATAATCACGTCGCGACGTTCCATGAGGGCCGCCGTGGCGGAGAGCCGCATCCTGTCGATTTCGTCGTTGATACTTGAGTCCTTCTCGATGTAGAGATCCTTGGATGCCACATAAGCCTCGGGCTGATAATAATCGTAGTAGGACACGAAGTATTCAACCGCGTTCTCGGGGAAAAAGCTCTTGAATTCGCGATAGAGCTGGGCGGAAAGGGTTTTGTTGTGCGAAATGATGAGGGTGGGTTTCTGAAGCGCCTCTATCACTTTGGCCATCGTGAAGGTTTTGCCCGAGCCCGTGACGCCTTTGAGCGTCATGAATCTGGTCCCCGACTTCGCGGCCTCGACGAGCGTATTGATCGCACTCCCCTGATCCCCCGCCGGTTCGAAGGGGGCTACGACCTTGAATGGTTTCATCGCTGTTCCTTTTATTTTCCAGCTATTTATCCTGGACTTGTTCCGTAAGCGTTACCGTCGTCCTCATTTTCTGCTTTCCGCGATAGAACTCTACCGGGACCTTTTCCCCTGGCTTGTTGTCCTCGAGCGCGGTATAGAGGTCCGCGATGCTGTCTATGGACTGGCCGTCCACGCTGACGATGATATCCCCGCCGATCTTGAAGGTGGATTGTCCATAGCGCACGGCTACGCTTCCGCCCTTGAGGCCGGCCTTGTCAGCGTCGCTGCCTCCCTTGATAGCCGAAACGAGAAGTCCTTTTTCCACGGGCGAAGCGTAGCTGGACTTTTCGAGATAGGAAAGGAGGGCTGGAAAAAGCTGTATGGCTTCCATATCGATCCATCCGCGCCGCACCCTTCCCTCCTTGATGAGCTCGGGAACGATACGCTTCGCCGTATCGACGGGTATGGCGAAACCAATGCCGACCGAACCGCCTGACGGCGAATAGATCATCGTATTGATGCCGACCATCTGTCCGGCCGAATTGAAGAGCGGACCGCCGGAATTTCCCGGATTGATCGAAGCGTCGGTCTGAATCATGTTCTGGAGGATGGTCTTTTCATCCTTCTGGATAGGTCTCCCCAGGCCCGAGACGATGCCCTGGGTCAAGGTCCTTTCAAGGCCGAAAGGATTGCCGATGGCCAGCACCTTCTGCCCCACCTTGAGTCCTTTGGACGATCCGAAGGATATCGGCCGAAGCACCATCACCGAGGGCGGGCTGAACTTGATTACCGCCAAGTCATTCTGGGAATCGACCCCCACGACGGAGGCTTCGTACTGACTGCCATCGGCCATGTTCACGAATAGCTTATAGGCGCCCTGTACGACATGGTAATTGGTGAGGACATGACCCTTCGTGTCTATGATGGAGCCCGAGCCTGATCCTCCGCTTTGCGGAACGGGTTCGAGAAACCAGTTGATGTTGACGACTTCGGTCGTGATATTGACGACCGATTCATTGTAACGCTCATAAAGGCTGATGCTCTCGCGTTCGTCCGTCGAATATGCCAATCCTGATGGGTTTTGGTACTCGTCGATATTGGACGCGGCATTCTTTCCCTCGACGGCTATCTGTCCCTGGAGGACCTGGGAACTGACGGGAGTCGGCTCGATGGTTGATTGGGCGGAACCCTGATCCTTATCGATCTGGAATAGTCCGCTCCTGGCCAGAAAAAAAGCGGAAACGAAAATGAGGGCGGCGCTCGCGAGCACTCCAGCGGCAATGCCCAGCGTCATCTGTCGGCGCGAATATAGTTTCATGGGAATCCCCCTGAAAGGTTTGTCACACGAAGGTCAGCTTGCCCGCGGCCACTTCCTCGGCCCTGGCAAGCATGAAAATATAATCGGAGAGTCTGTTGAGAAACTTCCTCAAGTCGATGGAGACATCTTCCTTTCTTGCGAGCGCCACAACCCTGCGTTCGGCGCGTCTGGCTATGGTTCTGGCCATGTCCAGTGCTGCCGATCCCGCCGTCATGCCCGGAATGACGAAACCCCTCAGCGGAATTCTTTCTTCAAGCGATGAGGTTTTCACGGCAATTTTTGCCTCGTCCCCGGCGGTTATCGGCCGGTCGAAGGGAATGCCTACCGAAGCGAGTTCGCCGGCGACGCGGAAAAGCACGCGCTGTATCTCTTCTATGGCGTAAAGGACTTCGTCCTCCATGCAGATATGCCTTGCGACGCCCAGCGCAGAGGAGAGCTCATCGATCGTGCCGTAGGCCTCGACGCGCAAGTCGTCCTTGCCCACCCTTTCTCCCGACCAGAGTCCCGTGTCACCATCATCGCCCGTTCGCGTCATGATGCTCATACGATAAACATACTGCTTCAAAATCGTCTTCATCAAGTCGAAAAGCACCGCCCGCGTGACTATATGGACGCAAAGGCACGGAATATCCTACAATTTCCCACGACGTGAAAACCACCCGGCTTCCCACCTTCTCAGAGCCCTGCCCTTATGTTGCCGGAAAAACATCCATCGGCGAGTATCTCCCGGGGGAAGCGCTTTTCAGGGACTACGAAGCCCTCATTCCCCTTGGATGGAGAAGATCTGGAAACATGCTCTATCGTTACCGCTGCGAAGACTGCTCTCTGTGCATTCCTATAAGGCTCCGCGCATCCAAGATACTTGCCGGGAAACGTTTTGGCCGATTGAAGCGCGTGAATCGCGATATCTCCATAGAGCTGCTTCCCGCGAATTTTCGGCGCGATCACTTCACCTTGTATGAAAAATATATCAGAACTCGTCACAAGGGAACCTTTTCCGTGGCCGACACATCCGATTCCTCTCTCGAATCCTCCTATCGTGGAATGCTCGAGGCTCCCATGGCAGCCATTTCAGAGTACCGCGACGCCTCCGGCAAACTCTGCGCCACCGGCTTCCTGGATATACTCCCCAACGGTCTATCGTCGGTCTATTTCTCCTTCGATCCGGATGAGGGTAGACGAAGCCTGGGATCCTATTCGATTTTCGCCGAATCCGAGATGGCTCTGCGCAGGGGAATAGAATACTACTATCTGGGATTCTGGGTGCCGCGGGCGGCGACGATGGATTACAAAGCCGATTTCCCTCCTTTCCAGCTATCCGTTCCCGGGGAAAACGGCAGGGAAGCGGGCGGCGAACCGCCTATATGGAAAGAATTTCCGAACAAATCAGCGGCCTTGAGCTGGCTTTCGGCGATATCGCATCGTTGACAGTCAATGCCTATCATGGTACCGTAGTTCCCGATACTTTTTGAATACTGTTTTCAGAAGGAATACTATGGCATCCCAGATCAGCAATCCCGAAGGCGCCGAGGCGAAGAAAGTCCAGAAAAAGCCTACCAAACGCGGCGTGAAGAACCCCTTCGTCTACGGGGGAACGATTGTCATCCTGATAATCACCGTCATCGCCTTTGTGTTCATACCATCGATAGGCGGCGGTATGGGTTCCTCCAGTCAGTCGCCGACTTTCGGCAGCTGGGCGGGAAAACCCATCACCTATACGTCCGGATCGTACTTCGCGAGCCAGGTGGCCCAGATCAACGACTACCTGCGTCAGCAGGGGCTTTCCGAACAGAACTTCCAGCTTTATGCCTACCAGGTATGGAGCATGGCCTTCCAGAGCGCCGCCATCAGGACGGCCGTTGTCGAGACCGTGAACGACAGCGGTTTCAGGCTGACGGAAAAAGGTCTTGACGAAGCCATCGCCACCCTCCCCGAATTCCAGGAAGACGGGAAATTCTCCATCGAGAAATACAACAAGACAGCGGCCGCCACCCGCCTCACCCTGCGCAAGAACACGAAAGAAGATTACACCGTCAGGCGCTATTACGAGGATCTGTATACATTGGCTCCAAGTTCGGCGGAGATCGCTTTCGTCGCCTCGATGGCAAAACCTCAGCGCACTATTTCCTATGCCACCTTGCCCCTCGCCGACTATCCTGCCGAAGAAGTGGCCGCATGGGGCAACAAGAACGCCGACCTGTTCAAGACTCTTGAAGTTTCCCGCGTCACGGTAACCAGCTCGGAAGCCGATGCCAAGAAGATTCTCGCCCAGGTCAGGGAAAACAAGCTTTCCTTCGAAGACGCGGCCAAGAGCCATTCGCAGGACGCCTACGCCGACAAGGGCGGAGACGCCGGTACCGTCTATTACTATACCTTCGCCGAAGGTTTCGCCAACAAGGACGACGCCGCGAAAGTGGCTGCCCTCCCCAAAGGCGAAATCTCCGATGTCTACAAGATCGCCGACAAGGCTTGGGCCTTCTTCAAGCTCAACGGCGAGCTGACCATGCCTGATTTCGGCAAACAAGCCACGCTGGACGAGGTTCGGTTCTATATCAACGACAAGGAAAAAGGAACCCTCGAGAGCTGGGCTATCGCCAAGGCCAACGCCCTCCTTTCATCCGTCGATGGGGTTAAATTCCAGAGCGCCGCCAAACAAGCGGGCCTCAGCGTAAAATCGGCAGGTCCCTTCATCGTGAATGTGGGCAATCCCACCTTCTATGCCTACAACCAACAGATCCCCTTGCTCCAGACGCCCTTCCAGAACAGCGATCCCGCCCTACAGGCCGCCGAACAGGATGAAGCCTTCATGACCGAGCTTTTCACCCAAACCAAGGGCAAGGTCTCCAAGCCCCTCGTCGTGGGCGACAATGTCATCGTTTTCGCCGTGACCGAGGACAAGGAAGCCTCGGACGACGATACGGTCATGGTAACCTTCGCCTATCCCTACTTCCACCAGCAGACAATCGACACGCAAACCCGGGATACTTTCCTGAAGAGCAAGAAATTCAAGGACGAATTCAGCACGACCTTCTTCAAGATTTTCCAGACAAGCAATACTGCTTCCGCCCAGGAGACCACGACGGAAACCACCACGGAAGCGCCCGCCGCGGCGAACTGAAGACGCCTCGGAAGATAAAAAAGCCGCCCAGGGAAACCTGGGCGGCTTTTTTATGTCATCGCGGCACGAAGGGCTATCGCTCTTCGTGCCGCGCATAAGGTCATGTCTCGTCGTCGTCGGTCCTGAGCACGGCAAGGAAGGCGTCCTGGCCCAATTCGATATTGCCTACCATCTTCATGCGTTTCTTGCCCTCTTTCTGCTTTTCGAGAAGCTTGCGCTTGCGGCTTATGTCGCCGCCGTAGCACTTGGCCAGGACGTCCTTGCGCACGGGATTGACGGTCTCCCGCGCGATGATCTGACCGCCGATGGCTCCCTGTATGGCCACCTTGTACTGCTGGCGCGGAATATTCCTCTGGAGGCGCTCGCAGACCTTGTGGGCCCTGTCGTAGGACCCGTCGCGGTAGACCAGCATGGAAAGCGCGTCCACGGGATCCCCGTTGATGAGGAAATCCAGCTTGGCGAGGTTGGTCGGCCTGTAGCTCGTCACTTCGTAATCGAAACTGGCGTAGCCGCGGCTCGTCGATTTCAGCTTGTCGTAGAAGTCGAAGAGCACTTCGGCCAGCGGCATCTCGAAGACGAGCTCGACGCGTTTCTCGTCCAGATGCGTGAAGGAACGTTGTTCGCCGCGCTTGCCGATACAGAGCGAGATGAGGTTGCCGATATAGGCCACAGGCGTGATGATCTGCGCCTTGATGAAAGGCTCTTCGGCGCTGTCGATCCTCGAAGGATCGGGGTACTGGCTGGGGTTGTCGATGAAGACGGTCTCGCCGTTCTGGAGTTTTAGCTTGTAGCGTACCGACGGGGCCGTCATGATGATGGACTGGTTGAATTCACGCTCCAGCCTTTCCTGGATGATCTCCAGATGGAGGAGCCCCAGGAATCCGCAGCGGAACCCGAATCCCAGCGCGAGCGAGCTGTCCTTTTCGCATATCAGGGAAGCGTCGTTGAGCATCAGCTTTTCGATGCTCTCCTTGAGGTCGTCGTACTCGGCCGAATCCATGGGATAAATCGAGCTGAAGACGACGGGCTTTATCTCCTTGAAACCGGGAAGCGCGGAGAGGCAGGGATTGTCGTTGTCCGTGATGGTGTCGCCGACTCTGACGTCCCTGACCGTCTTGATGCCCGCCGTGACATAGCCGACCTCGCCGGCGGCCAGCATATCCGTATCGCTCGACTGATCGATCTTGAAGAGGCTGACTTCCTCTATCTCGTGGATGGCGCCACTCGACATGAAGCGGATATTCATGCCTTTCTTCATCTTTCCGCTGATGACGCGCACGTGCACGATGGCGCCCTTGTAGGCGTCGTAATGCGAGTCGAAAATGAGGGCCTGGAGGGGTTCTTCGGAGGAGCCTCTCGGGGCGGGAAAACGCTGGACGATAGCCTCGAAGAGCTCGTCGATACCGATGCCCATCTTCGCCGAAACCGCGAGGGCCGCTTCGCCGTCAAGGCCGAGATCCTTGTCGATCTGGCGCCGGACGCCTTCGACATCGGCGGCGGGCATATCTATCTTGTTGATGACGGGCAGAATCTCGAGATCGTGCTCGAGCGCCATGTACATATTTGAAAGCGTCTGAGCCTGCACGCCCTGCGTGGCGTCGATGACGAGGATAGCCCCCTCGCAGGATGAGATAGCCCTCGAAACCTCGTAGGAAAAATCCACATGTCCCGGCGTGTCGACCAGGTTGAGCGTATATTTCTTCCCGTCCTGGGCGAGGTAGGGCAAGGTGATCGCCTGGCTCTTTATGGTGATTCCCCTTTCCCTTTCGATGTCCATATTGTCGAGCATCTGATTCTGCATCTTCCGCTCGTCCACCAAGTGGGCCTTTTCTATGAAGCGGTCGGCCAACGTAGATTTGCCGTGATCTATGTGGGCGATGATACAGAAATTGCGGATGAGTTCCTTTTCGTGCATGGTCTCACTCTACAGGAAAAGCGGCCTTTGCGCAATTATGCGTTTGGTGCCGCCCCGACGCCTTGAAAAGGCCCGAGGGCTGGGGCATAGTAAGCCATAATGACAGGATTCAGAAGCCTTCCGCGGAACGCGCGCTCATGCATCGCCATCGAACCGCTCTGGGCTTTTTTCGGTCCCATGGTCGCCTACTACATGCCCCTCTACCAGAGGCAGCTGGGCCTGAGCGAAGTGCAGATGGGACTCGTCAATTCGGCCAACATCGCCGCTGGCCTCCTCTTCTATACGCTCGCCGCTCCGATAACCAACAAGTTCGGCAGAAGAAACACGAGCATGTGGCTCGATTTCATCGCCTGGTCCCTGTCGATGGTCCTATGGGCGATCTCGCGCAGTTTCCTGTGGTTTCTCGTGGCCGCGGTCACGAACGCCACCGTGAGGATCGTCTATGTCTCTTGGAACCTTCTCATATCCGAAGACGCCGACGACGGCCAGCGGGCGACCATATTCAGCTACATCAATCTCATCGGGACCTTCGGCGGCTTCACCACCTTCGCGGGGGGAATGATCATAGCAAGCGCCGGCATCGTTCCGGCCATGCGCGGCATCTTCTGGGTCGGCGCCGCCATCCTGACGCTGATGTTCATCCTACGCTATTTCGGCACCAGCGAAACGAAGACCGGCGTGTACCTTAAAACCAAGACCAAAGGCCAGAGCCTCCTAAGGCTCGTCTGGCAGCAGGTTCCTAGCGCCCGCCTGGCGCTGCGGGATCCCTTTTTCATAAGGATGACGGGCATTTATTTCATAGGCAACGCGGTGCTCTCCATCGATTTCTTCCGCATCCTCTACATGAAGGACGTGAAGGGACTCTCCTCCTTCGTGGTATCGGCCGTCCCCGCCCTGAGCGCCGTCGTCAGCCTCGTGATCTTCTTCTTCATCCTACCGCGCCAGAAGGCCCTGAAGAATCGGGAACACCTGGCCAACGCCTTCCTCGCCTGCCTCGCCGCCCAGGTTCTCTTCATATTGATGCCCAAGGGATCGCCTCTTTCGGCGATTTTAATATTTCCTTCCCTCCAGGCTTCCTATGCCCTTCTCCAGACCTTCCGAGACACGGTGTTCATGAACAGCACCGCCGCGGACCAGAAAAGCGACCGATTCAGCCTCATCCAGGCGCTGATGATGTTCTTCAGCATTCCCGTGGGCTGGCTGGCCGGCCTCCTCTACTCCACGGCGCCTCAGCTGCCCTTCATCCTGGCGAGCATTCTGTACGCGGCCGGATTCCTCCTCGCGAGGAGCCTCCATCGTTATGAACAGCAGCGCTGAAAGGAACCTGGCCAGCCTGACGGGAGCGGTCCTGCCAGGGGAAGCGCGCGCCGGCGCGGCCTCGATAGAACAGGCGCGCATGAGCTTCCAGCCCGAGGCATATCCCAAGAAACCAGCTGACTATGTACTTGTCTGGATGCAGAAAGCTCAGCGATCGAGGGAAAATCCAGCCCTGGACCTCGGATTCCACCTCGCCAATACGCTGGGCCTTCCCCTCCTCGTCCTTTTCGTTCTGGTCGATTACCCGGAAGCTATGCCGGTCCATTACCGCTTCATGCTGGAAGGACTGCGCGAGTGCGCGCTCGACTTGAGGCGGAGAGGCGCTCTTTTCTGCATAGACTCAGGCGTCATGACCTCCAAAGTAGCCGAATACGCCCGCGGGGCCGCCCTTCTCGTGGCGGACGAGGGCAAACTGGCCTTGGAGCGCGCCTGGAGAAAGGAAATAGCGGCGACGCCAGGGATGCCGCCCATGATCACTGTCGAAACGGAGTCCGTCATTCCGCCTTTCGCGGCGAGCGACCACCTGGAGTGGTCAGCCGCCACTCTGCGGAGGAAAATTTCGGCCAAGCTGCCCTTCTTCCTGAAATCCGCCGAATTGGGAGAAGGCTTTCCCGTACCCGAATGCCGCGTATCGGCCAGAGCCTCGGATTTTCCGTCACGCGACGAACTGTTCGCGAGCCATCGGGAAGCGGCGGGAGATCCCCTTCTCGCCCTGCAGAAGCTTCGGTTCGCTCCGGGCCGGCTAGCCGGCATGGCCCGTTTCGGCGAGTTTCTCTCTTCAGGAGCTCTCGAACGCTATGCCGAGGAGCGGAACGACCCCTGCAGAACTGGCCAGAGCGATATGAGCCCCTATCTGCATTTTGGCCAGGTGTCCCCCGTAACGTTGGCGGGAGCCGCTCTCGGGCATTCGGGGAGCGCCGCGCAAGTCTATGTCGAGCAGCTCGTCGTGAGGCGCGAGCTCGCGCTCAACTTTGTTCTCTTCAACCCCGGCTACGACCGCTACGAAACGGCCGCGCCCGAATGGGCCAGGAAAAGCCTATCCGAGCGAGACGACAGAAGAACACTCTACAGCAAGGCAGAACTGGAAGCCGGCCTCACCGCCGACCGGTACTGGAACGCGGCCCAGAAGGAAATGCTGCTTACAGGGAAAATGCACAACTACCTGAGGATGTACTGGGGCAAGCAGCTGCTTTCCTGGTTCGCCGATCCGGCCGAAGCCTTCGATATCGCGATACGCCTCAACGACCGATACTCTCTCGACGGAAGGGATCCCAACGGGTACGCCGGAATTGCATGGTGCTTCGGAAGACACGACCGGCCATGGCCGCAGCGACCTCTTTTCGGCAGCGTACGCTCCATGATGGCTTCTGGATTACGCAAAAAATTCGACGCGGAACGCTATGCGAGCGAAGTGGAAGACTTATATACTACAAGGAGAAAGGAGATATCATGAACCTCAACGAACTTGCGTACATTCAGATAGAAGGAACGCAGCGCAATCACGATATCGTCGTCTACGCGCTCTCCACCTGCGGCTTCTGCAAAAGAGCCCTGGCCTACCTTGAAGAGAAAGACATCGCCTATAAGTATATCTATGTCGACCAACTGCCCATCGAAAAGAAGAACGAAATCAAAGCCATTCTCAGGGAACGATTCAAGGAAAACGTGGCCTTCCCCTTCGCCGTCATCGACGATACGGCCCATCTCGTCGGCTTCATCAAGCCCGACTGGATCAGGACACTTGGGTTGACGGAGGAATGATGAACCAGAAAACGCAGGAGCAGACGAGGCTTTTCTCGAGAATGGTCGCCCAAAAACAGGGATGGGAACTAAATCCCGACGAATCGTTCTACGAAAGTCTCATCGAAGGACTGACCACCAATTTCAACCGCTACGGCTATTATCTCTGCCCATGCAGGGATTCGGAAGGTTCCAGGGAAGCCGACAGCAAGGCGATCTGCCCTTGCGTCTGGTCCAAACTCGACGTGCCTGAGTTCGGCAACTGCTACTGCGCACTCTACCTTTCCAAGGAGCTGCTCGCGTCGGGCAAGGAGCCCGTATCCATCGTCGATCGCCGTTACGAAGAATGATTCGGCAACCGGGACCCATATAATGAATTACCTTGACTGGGCGGCCACGACGCCGCCGGATTCCGCCATCGCGCTTCAGGCTCTTCATGCCTCATTCGACCATTTCGCCAATCCCTCCAGCCAGCACAGGGCCGGAAAGGCGGCAAGGGATACCCTGGAAGGTTCGCGCGCGTCGTTTCTGGATTCGCTGGCCTTGGCCTCAGGCGTAAAATCCCTGGGTGGGGATCTCGCTTTCACCGCGTCGGGCACCGAAGCCGACCAGATTCCCCTCCTCTCTCTCCTCAAGCTCGCGAAAAAAAATGAATCGGGAACGGGGGCGATAAGGACCTCGGCGACCGAAAAACCGCATCTCGTCATTTCAGCCATCGAACACGCCGCGATAGACGCTCAGGCTGAGACGCTCTCGCGCCTTGGCTTCGCCGTCACCTTCGTGAAACCCGACGCGGACGGCATCGTGCGGCCGTCCAAAATCGGCGAAGCCCTACGTTCGACGACGAGGCTCGTGGCCGTCATGGCCGTCAACAACGAGACCGGCGCCATACAGGATATCGACGCCATCGGCCGCTCCGCCGCATCGGCAGCCTCGAGCCTCGGCGTAAGGACTCCGCTTTTCCACGTCGACTGCGTCCAGGCTCTAGGCAAGGTACCCCTAAGGCTTTCTGGCGGACTCGTGACGAGCGCGGCCTTTTCCGCCCATAAGATACAGGGGCCCAAGGGCGTCGGCGCCCTGTGGCATTCCAAAGCCATCGACCCCCTCGCCGTCGGCGGCGGCCAGGAATCCGGCATCCGCTCGGGCACCGAGAACCTGTTCGGGATACACGCTTTCGCGCTCTGCGCCGCCAAGGCCGCCGCCTCGCTGGACGAAAGGCTTCTCCGCGCCCGTGCCCTGGAGCGGCTCCTCCTGGACGGCATCCACGCGATACCCGGCGCCTGCGCGGTGCCGCCAAGCCGCGTGGCCGATGACCCGCGCTGGAGCCCATGGATCGTCTCCGCCGCTTTCCCCGGCCTGGGCGGCGAAGTGCTCGCCCGCGCCCTCTCCGACGCCGACATCGCCGTGTCCACCGGCTCGGCCTGCTCCCAGGCCCACAAGACCAAGGGCAGAAGAGTCCTCGACGCCATGGGGCTGCCCGAGGAACTCTCCTTTTCCTCCATCCGCCTCTCCTTCGGACCCGATACCGCCGACGCCGACGTCGAAGCCTTCCTCTCGACCGCCGCAGACTTGTATCGCAGACTTAAAACCTGATACAACACAGCATCATGGAAACGCTATTCCTCATAAAACCGGGCGAAATACTCCTAAAAAAAGAAAATCAGAAAGAATTCACGCGACGTCTCATCCAGCAGCTGCACAAGCGCATGGGCGACGTAGGCTGCAAAATCGAAGAATTTCCGGGCCGCTTTTTCCTGTCCGTCGACGAACGCTACGCCGAGCGCGCGGAATTCGTCCTGAGCCGCTGCCCCGGCCTCAACGGCTACTCGAAGGCCTACGTGTGCCCCAAGACCGTGGAATCGATCCTGGAGGCAGCAGGACTCGTCGCCGCCAAGGCCTTGGCGGCCGGCAAGAAAGTTTTCAAGGTCGAAACCCGCCGATCCGACAAAAGCTTCCCGCTGGGATCCTACGCGATGTCAGCCAAGGCCGGCGAAGCGATTCTCGATACATTCCCAGCCCTCTCCGTCGACGTCCACGAACCTGATTTCGTGGTCAACATAGAAATCAGGGAAAGGGCCTACGTCTACGGCCACACCGAGCCGGGACCGCGCGGCCTGCCCTCGGGCACGAGCGGCAAGGGACTTCTCCTCCTCTCAGGGGGCATCGATTCGCCCGTGGCAGGCTACATGATGGCCAAGCGCGGCGCTCCCCTCGAATGCGTCTACTTTCACGCCTATCCTTACACCTCGGTCGAGGCGCAGCGAAAGGTGGAACACCTCGCCCTGCGGATAGCGGCCTGGTGCGGTTCGATCCGTCTATGGGTAGTCCCCTTCACCGACGTGCAGATCCAGATAAAAAAACTCGCCAATGAAGACGCGACGACGATAATGCTGAGATCAGCCATGATGGAGGCCGCCGACAGCATCGCCTTCAAGATAGGCGCGGACGCCCTCATCACGGGGGAAAGCCTGGGCCAGGTAGCGAGCCAAACGATGGAAAACATGGCCATAACCGAGGCGCCCGCCAACCACCCCGTCTTTCGCCCCCTTATCGGGATCGACAAGGAAGACACCGTCAACATGGCCAAGAAAATCGGCACCTTCGATATTTCCATCCTGCCCTACGAGGACTGCTGCGTGCTCTTCTCGCCCAAGCATCCGCTCCTGAAGCCCTCTTTCAAGGATTTGACGGCGGTCTACAGGGAATTAGGACTAAGTCCCCTCATCGAGGAAAGCGTCAGGAAAGCCGAACGATTCGTCTACAAATACCGGGATGTGCTGGAGGATTTCGGCGTCTCGTGAAGGAATTTTCGACGCGTAAAAGCGGATTTATGGGTGCGCAGCGCGCAAAAGACCCGCATGCCGGCTCCAAGCGCGGCATGCGGGTCTTTCTCGATTGAGCGGTTATTGCTTGGCTTTGTCTTTAAGCTGATCGATCGTCTTCTGGGCGGTTTCCTTGATCTTCTGGACGGTCTCCTCAACCACCTCTTTCGCCTTCCCCGCTACCTGCTCCGCTTTTCCTTCGTTGCGAAGTTCCTTATTGTCGACAAGCACGCCCGCGGCTTCCTTAATGCGCCCCTTCACTACATCCAGTTTTCCATTCATGTCGATGACTCCTATCTCTTGATTTTAAAACGTATGAACCGATCCAAAAACGCAGGTCATTTCAATCCAGAGGCATGGCAGTCTGCGGCTTTACGCCGGCCATCGCCGCCCCATCTGCTTTTTCTTTCTCAGCCTCACGGATGTCGAGCTGTTTCCCTCGTTCTCTTATGCTCCGAACCTTGTCGGCTAACAGCCGTTTAGCCTTGCTGTGACGATAGCTTCCAAAGTAGATGAAGAGGGAATAGACGATGCCAAAGGCGAAGCTCAGGGCGCTTACCGCGACAATGGAGACGTTTTCCATCCGACGAATCCCCAGAAGATCGACCGAGGTTGTGAATCCGAGATTCAACGAAACAAGGGCCGCCAGAAGAACTAGCAGGACAACGCTGACAATTATGCGAACCATTTTTCTTTCCTTGGAGGCTTTCCGGAGCAGCATGTTTCGCGCAAAATCGTTGCGCGCGGTCGCGATGATGCACGCGCTGGCGTCAAAGCCTCATGATTCTTTCGTCTCGATATAAATATAAGAAGAAGTAGCGGCTTTATCTGTTCGGTGGCGCACATACCTCAGAGTCTGCCGCGACTATTGACAATTCATATAGCTGGTGAAACGCTATTAGCAATAATGAAATAACAGAGACTGAAAGGAGGTGTTCATGACCATTTTCTCGAGCCCGCCATATCCTCCAAATCCACGGCAAAACCACCTGCTCGCGGCTCTGCCCGAATATGAATACGCCCGGCTACTTCCCCATCTGGAGCGAGTTTCTCTTCCGCTCGGCAAGACATTGAGCGAATCGGGCAATTCCGATGTCGATGTCTATTTCCCCACGACATCCATCGTTTCCCTGCTACACGTGCTGTCGAATGGTTCTTCAGCCGAAATAGCCGTCGTTGGCAATGAAGGCATCGTGGGTATCGCTCTTTTCATGGGCGGAGCGTCCATGCCGAGCAGGGCCTTGGTGCAAAGCGAAGGACACGCTTATCGAATGCGCGGAGACCTGCTCAATTTCGAGTTCAATCATAATCCCGCGCTGCAGCATCTTCTTATGAGATATATCATGGCGCTCTTGAGCCAGATGGCTCAAACGGCGGTATGCAACAGGCACCACTCCATCGACCAGCAACTCTGCCGATGGCTCCTCCTCAGCATGGACCGCTTATCCGGAAACGTGCTCAACATGACGCAGGAACTTATCGCCGACATGCTGGGGGTGCGCAGGGAAGGCGTGACAGAAGCCGCAGGAAAACTGCAGGATGCCGGGCTCATTTCCTACAGTCGCGGTTGTCTTACCGTATTGGATCGTCCCGGTCTTGAAAGGCGCGTTTGCGAATGTTACGAAGTCGTCAAGAAAGAATTTGCCCGGCTGCTCCCTGACGTAATTGCCGTATGACTATCCTCTGTCCGGAGACCTGGAACCGTCCTGATCCATGGCTCTTGGCGTCGTTCCTTTATTAATGGCCTTGGAGAAGATCCAGAACCAGAGGCTCATGGCGGAGGCGAACGCCGCGATGCCGATGTTCGTAATCAAGGCATATTGATTATCCATATGCAGGTTTCCTAGACGATGACGCCGATACCCAGGATCGGCTTGTAGACGTGAACCAGTTTGGCCGTCAAAAGATATTCGTAGGGTCTTTTCAAGCTGGATATCTGGCTGAAAGAAAATGATTTTCTTTTCTTCGTCGCTTCCATCTCGTGTCGTTCCTTATTTTCATGCATACCATGCTCCTTTTGCGAGTCTTTAAAATAAGGATACTCCGGGGTTTTACGATGATCTGTGCGGCAACGCACATAAGCATCAAAAGGCAAGGCAAAAAAAACGACCGGCTTGCCGTTGCTCCGCAACTGCATTGCCGATCGCCACTATCCCCAAGGGGAATCGAACCCCTGTTGGCGGGATGAAAACCCGCTGTCCTGACCGCTAGACGATGGGGACCAATACCGCGAAAACTCGCGTCTCCGCGTCCGGGGTGCAAGCTACCAAGAAACGCCTCCCCTTGTCAATATCCTCGCAGTTCCTAGAAATCCTCGAGCGCCAGTTTTTCCTTTATTTTCGCGAAGAGATGGAGCGCCAGCGCGTTTTCCGGCTCTATTCTGAGCGCTACTTCGCAGTCGGCGTGGGCTGTGGCCGTGTCGCCCATCTTGAAATAGCAGAGGGCCCTTCTATACCGCGAGAAGAAGTGATAAGGATGGATCTGCAGCGCCGCCGAGAAATCTTCCGCGGCGCCGAGAAAATCCTCGAGGACGCTTTTCACGACGCCGCGGTAGTAGAGCGCCTTGTAGCATTCGGGATCCAAGGTAAGGCAGGAGCTGAAATCTTGGAGGGCTTCGTGATACCTGGACTGGGCGAAATAGGCCATGCCTCGGTGTTTGTAGACAACGGAGGCTATCTCCCTGTCCGGCTTCTCGGCGACGATGGTGCTGTAGATGCGCACCGCCCTGTCGAAGTCGGCCTTGTTGTGCGCCTCGAGGGCCGCGAGAAGCAGGCCGTCCATCCCGAAGTTCCCATAGCCATCCATATCGTGCTTGCCGGTTAATCCGCTGTCGGGTCCGTTGGGGAGTTGATCTCTGGGCAGCGCATCCCCGAGCACCCCGGGCAGCGTTCCGGAATCAGCCTCGCCGTCCGGCCCGCCCTCCGCTTCGGATTCGGGCGTATCGGCCACTTCCTCGATTTTTCGGTAGAATACCTCTCTTCTATGTCCCAGCTCGGCGTTGAGCCGTTTCTCGAACTCTAGAATTTCCTGGAAAATTATGTCCGAGAGGGTGAGATTGGCGTTGAGCGCCGCCAGTTTTCTCCTCATGGGTTCGTCGAAAGGGGTGAACTCGGCCTTGTAGACCAGCTCGTGCTCCACCTCCGCCCAAGCTTCCTGAAGTATGGTACGCAGCTGGATTTCGATGACATGACGCTCGATATGGGGGCAGAACGACATGATCTCCTCCGGAATCCGCACGAGGAGATGGATGGATTCGTAGCCGAACTCGCGGAAGGATCGCTCCGCTCCCTTTCGCTCTATTTCCTCGACGGAAAAACGCTCCGAAAGTATCTTTTCCGCCTTGGCCAGGTCGCCGAGAAAAGGACAGATGACGCGGATGGCGATGACGTCGTTCACGGGCAGGGTGCCTGCCTTTTCCGTCCAGGCTTTCTTGAGCAGCCTCAGCTTCTTGGCGTAATAGGAATCGAATTCCTTTACCCGCCCTTTCAGCGTCGGTTTCAGGCCGTTATTGGAGAGCACCGACTCGACCATCGAAAGAAAGCTCGAGAGGGCTTCCTCGTAGCGAGGTTTGGAATCGGCGTACTGCGTTGAGAGTTTAGCCTTGTCGGGAATGACGAGCACTGACTGTTCCATAGGCATATTGGGAATATATCACCGAATCCGCGAATAGAGAAACGGAAATTTCAAGTAAGCGATTTCCGATCAGCGGATAGCGAGGTTTCCGTTTACATAGAGTTCGAGGACGCCGGCTCCCGGCACCGATTCCGAAATGGTTTTTTCAAAAGCCGATTGTATGAGCCTGAAGGAAACGTCGAGACTCGTCGGATCGGGTATCGCCAGTTCCACGATGAGTCGGTTGCCGCGATGCATGACGCTGCCCAAGCGGGCGTCCTGCCTGAAAAGAGGCTGAAGCGAATAGCCGATCGGTCCCAGCAGCAGTTCTTCGAGCACCTGCCTGGAACGTTCTTCCAGGGATCCCACCAGGGAGAGGTTTCTCGTTTCTGCCGCGAGCTTGGTTCTGTGCGCGTCGAGGAAATAAAGGCGCGCGCGTCGCGCGGCGGGATTGAGTCCGTTGAGGATGAGGGCGAGTATTACGATGGCGGGAATGACGAAGATCCAGCCGCGGGGCCGGCCCGGTCTTGAAGCGTTTTCACTCAATGAATTTACCCTTCGAAATGATCTATGAAATCGACGATGCCATTGTAGATCGCATCTCCGATCTTCCTCAAGTACCCGGAACCGGCGAGAAGGGCCCCTTCGTCGGGATGGGTTATGAATCCCATCTCGATGAGAATGGACGGCATTTTTGCGTTGCGGACGACAAACCACTCCTCGGCTCTTATTCCTCTACCGGGGCTCTGCTTGCCAATCGCCATACCCAGCCTGTCGTAAACCTTTCGCGCGAGGATGATGCTTTCGGTCGTAAACTCCTCTTCAAGCATCGCGTTGAGAATGGGCGCGATTTCCGTTCCCTTCTCCTTCACCGTATTCGCGTCGACAACCGTCCTCCTGTACTCGGGATTGAGGTACCAGACCTCGAAGCCTTTCGCGTTTTTATTGAAGGAGGCGTTGGCGTGTATCGAGATATAGATGACGGCTTCATCCTTCTTTAGCTCGGCTGAATTCGCCATGGCTACCCTGTCGTCCAGGGTGGGATAGCTGTCCCCTTCCCTCGTTATGATGATTTTCCTGTCCGGATAGCTGTTTCTGAGGAGTTCCACCACACGTTTCGAGACCTCCAGGGTCAGATCCTTCTCCAGCAGCCTGAGCTCCCCCACCTCGCCGATCGCCCCCGTATCCTTGCCCCCATGTCCCGGGTCGACGAGAATGGTGGCCACGGAGTATTTTTCCTTCTTCGGGGCGTTCTTCATCGAAAAATAGTCCGTGACTCCCCTGGTGAATCCGGCGGGAAGCATCAGTTTTTCCCCCGAAAGATAAGGAGCTTCCACCCGCTTGAGATTCTTCCAGTCCAGGACGATAAAAGGCTGATCGACGACGAAGGACACAAAGCTGCCGTTCTGCTCGATAAAACCGCTGGAGGTCAGCGGATCGAAGGAAATAGCCGCCTTTGACTTCTTTCCGAAATCCAGGAGCGTCGTGGCATCCAGGGCATAGGCGCATGATGACAGGAAAATCGCGAATATAAACAGCGAAAGGCGTTTTCCGTTTATCATATGTTCTCCTATCGGAATATTTTCGCCGCGGACTTACTATTTTACGTAAAGCCTATTGCATTCACGCGGAATATTGATTATAAGTTGGACAGCGTATAGAGAACACCACTATATGTTGTAGTGGTGTTTTGGCATGCCGTTACAGATTGTACAAAAATAAAAAAGTCGGAATTTTCACGTACGATAGCTGTTATGTGCTGATATGCGGAGGAATAGGATGAAATTCGAGAGGAAATTTACAAAAAAAGACAACGGTCCATACGAGGGAATCGAATGGGAAAGCAGGACCAGCGAGATACGAAACCCGAACGGCAAGATCGTGTTCCATATGGACTCCGTCGTCGTTCCCTCTTCCTGGAGCCAGATCGCGACCGATATCCTGGCTCAGAAATATTTCAGGAAGGCGGGCGTTTCGGCCGAGACAGCGCGTAAATGGACGCGGTTCGTGCCCGAAGCCCAGACGGCAAACTCCTCGGACAGCCCGGTTCCCGGCTCCGAACACGACGCGCGCCAGGTTTTCCACCGGCTTGCCTATACCTGGTGCCTTTGGGGAAAGGAAGCCGGGTATTTCGATTCGGACGAGGATGAAAAGGCTTTCTACGACGAACTCATCTACATGCTGGCGCACCAGCTGGCCGCCCCGAACAGCCCGCAGTGGTTCAACACGGGGCTCAACGCCGTTTATGGAATCGAGGGACCGCCCCAGGGCCATTTCTATGTAAATCCCGAAACCAACGAGGTGGTCAAATCGGAATCCGCCTATGCCCGCCCCCAGCCCCACGCCTGTTTCATCCTGGACATCAAGGATGACCTCGTCAACGAAGGCGGCATAATGGACCTCATCACGAGGGAAGCGAGGCTCTTCAAGTACGGCTCCGGAACGGGTTCCAACTTCTCCAAGATAAGGGCCGCTCAGGAAAACCTCTCTGGCGGAGGCGTCTCCTCGGGACTCCTTTCCTTCCTCAAGATAGCGGATCGCTCAGCGGCCGCGGTCAAGTCGGGAGGAACGACGAGAAGGGCGGCCAAGATGGTGATCCTCGACGCCGATCACCCCGATATAGAGCCCTATGTGGCGTGGAAGGCCGAAGAGGAATATAAAGTCGCTTGCCTCGCCGCGGGAAGCGCCGTCCTGCGCCGTTACGCCGACTCCATGATCGCGTCGGTCGAAAACTCGGGACTTCCTCGCGAAGCCTCTTTCTCGTTCGCCGAAAACTCCGCCCTGCGAAAATCCGTCAAGGAAGCCCTGGCGGCGGGCATACCCTCGGCATGGATTCACCAGGTCCTTTCCATGTACCACCAGACGGGAGAGTTGATCCCTCTGGCCCAGTACGACACCGCCTGGGAATCCGAGGCTTACAATACGGTATCCGGCCAATCGTCCAACAATTCCGTGCGCGTGGACAACGCTTTCATGAAAGCCGTCATGGATGACGCGGACTGGAATCTCAAGGCCCGCACGACCGACAAGGTCATGAAGACGATAAAGGCCAGAAAACTTTGGAACGACATAGCGAGAGCCGCATGGCAGTGCGCCGATCCGGGGCTTCAGTTCCACAGCACGGTGAACGAATGGCATACCTGCCTGAACGACGGGGAGATAAAGGCCTCCAATCCCTGCTCTGAATACATGTTCCTCGACGATACGGCATGCAACCTCGCCTCGCTCAACCTCCTCAGGTTCTACGACACCAAGACCGAGGCTTTCGACGACGATTCCTACAGGCACGCCATCAGACTCTGGACCACCGTACTGGAAATTTCCGTCGTCATGGCCCAGTTCCCCTCCAAGGAAATCGCGCGCCGAAGCATCGACTACCGGACTCTCGGCCTGGGCTACGCCAATCTCGGCAGCCTTCTCATGGTCATGGGTCTTGCCTACGACTCGGACGAAGGCCGCGCGGTGGCGGCGGCCCTCTCCGCCATACTCACCGGCGAGGCTTACGCCCAGTCCGCTCGCATGGCGGCCGAATGGGGCAGCTTCGCCCGCTACGGCAACAACAAGGACATCATGCTCAGGGTGGTCCGCAACCACAGACGGGCAGCCTACGACGCCAAAGCCGATGAATATGAGAGCCTCACCATAACTCCCTTGGGGCTCAAGGAATGGGCCTGCCCCGGCAATCTCGTGGCGGCGGCCCGCGAATCCTGGGACGATGCCCTCGCCCTCGGACAGAAACACGGATACAGAAACGCCCAGGTCACGGCCATAGCGCCCACCGGGACTATCGGTCTCCTCATGGACTGCGACACGACCGGCGTCGAACCCGACTTCGCCCTCGTGAAGTTCAAGAAACTCGCCGGCGGCGGGTACTTCAAGATCATCAACTCAAGCGTTCCCCCCGCTCTCCACGCCCTGGGATACAACAAAGCCTCGATCGAAAGTATCCTCCAATACGCGCTCGGTTCCGAAACCCTCGAGGGTTCGCCCGACATTTCCATCCAGGCGCTCAAGGAAAAAGGCTTTGGGGACGAAAGCATCGCCAAGATCGAATCAGCCCTGAAGAGCGCTTTCTCCCTTGAAAGCTGTTTCTCGCCCCACCTCCTCGGCCCGGAGGCCATGGCTTCCCTCGGCGTTTCGGAGAGTGAATACGGCGATCCCTCCTTCAGCCTTCTCGTCTGGCTAGGCTACAGTCCCGAGGAAATCGAGCGGGCCGAGCTTTTCTCCTGCGGAACCATGGGCCTGGAAGGAGCTCCCGGCCTCAAGGAAGTAGATCTTTCCGTATTCGACACCGCCACGCCTTCGGGAAAGAAAGGCACGCGCAGCATAGACTGGAAGGCGCACATCGCCATGATGTCAGCCGTGCAGCCCTTCGTCACTGGAGCCATCTCCAAGACGATTAATATGCCCAACACCGTTTCCAGCGAAGAGGTCAAAGCCGCCTACATGCTCGCTTGGAAAGCCATGCTGAAGTCCATCGCCCTCTATCGGGACGGCTCCAAGCTCTCGCAGCCGCTCTCCGCGCTGTCGCCCGGCGTCGACATGATAGCGGACTCCATCGTCGCCCTGCAGACAGGATCCCTGGAAGATAATGAAGATGCCGCCGCGCCCGCTCAGCCTGCTCCCGAAAAATCCATGATGGAGCCTGAGCTGCCGGGCATGCCCCAATCGCCGCGAGGCTTGCGAAAATCCCTGCCCAACCGCAGAAAAGGCTATACGCAGAAGGCCAAGATCGCTGGACATTCCGTATTCCTCCGCACGGGAGAGTACGAGGATGGAAGCGTGGGCGAGATTTTCCTCGACATGCACAAGGAAGGTGCCGCCTTCCGGAGCATCCTGAACTCCTTCGCGATCGCCGTATCGCTGGGCCTCCAATACGGCGTCCCCCTCGAAGAATACATAGACGCCTTCACCTTCACCAAGTTCGAACCCAACGGCGTCGTGCAGGGTCACGACTATATCAAGATGGCCACCAGCGTCCTGGATTATATTTTCAGGGATCTGGCCATTTCCTATCAGAACCGGCACGAGCTGGGTCAGATAAAGCCCGAAGACCTCGTTTCGACGGCGATGCAGTCCAAATCCAGCGACAGCGAGCACAAGTCAGCCTTCGAGAACGGCCGCTCCAATCACCCCTCCAAGCCCGTGCAGACCATCGTATCGTCGCCCGCGGCGAGCCCTTCGTTCACGCCATCGCGCAATGAACTGTCTCCAGCGCAGGCCGCCCCGCTCAGTCCTTCGATCAAGTCCATGCGCACGGCGAGGCAGAAAGGCTATGAGGGCGACCCTTGCCCAGCCTGCGGCAACCTCACGCTCGTGCGCAACGGCACCTGCCTCAAGTGCGAAACCTGCGGCTCCACGACAGGCTGCAGCTGATCTCGTCACTTCAGTATGTATGATTTATAATAAAAAGCACTTCCGGTTTTACTGGAAGGGCTTTTTTAGTATTTAAAAAATTATATCCAAAAGAAAATCGCGATATGCTAGACCTTGTCCCTCTCCACGGGGAGGGTCATGCAGCGCGCGCCGCCGCCCCCTCGCGCCAGTTCAATGCCGTCGAAGGTCACCGCCAGACGTTTGTAGTCCGCGACGGATTCCTTGCCGCTTATGAAGCTTTCCGATTTGACGATGGAGAATCCCGCTTCCGACAAGGCTTCCACCGTGAACTTGTTGCAGGAATACATGATTATCTTCCCAGGGGCGAAAGCGAAGGAGTTGGCGCCCGACAGCCACTGTTCGCGCTGCTGATAAATGCGATGCCCCTTGCCGCAAAGTATGGGAGCGAGATCCATGCCCTGTTCCTTCAAGCCCGACAGCAGGGAATCCACTTCCCTGTATTTCAGCTTTCCGCCCTTCCCCGCGTCGATTCGATAGATAGCATTTCTCTTCGTCCCGAGGATGGCGGGCTCGTAGACGAGGGCCGCGTCGCTGTCGATCATCGTGAATACCATGTCGAGATGGATCGTCGCCCTCATCTTGGGCAGGTCGACGGCGAATACCGTGATATCCGACTCCGAAATCCTCGCCGCGTTCTTGGCGATGCGTTCCACGGCGTAAGGCGTCGTGCGTTCCGATACGCCTATGGCGAAAACGGTGGGTGAAAGCACGATGATGTCGCCGCCCTCGATGGTCATGTAGCGGTTTCTCTCCGAAGGTCCGTCGAAGAGGAGGGTTCTGGCCGCGAAGTCCGGATGATGGGTGAAGATGAAGCGCGTGATCACCGCTTCCACCATGCGCACGTCGAAGGCGGTGGCGGCGGATACGGCGCAATCCCCTATCACGGCGGCGCTGTCCCTCATGAAATAGGTGTTCGGGAGCGGCCTGGAGATGAAGCTTTCCTCGTCCAGGCGATGGGCCAGGGAATTTGCCGGGGCCTGCACGCCATGGACGATAGCCTCCGCCAGCTGCCTGGCTGGCATGCCCATGAACTCCTCCATCGAGCTCCGAATGGGAAAGCAGCGCGACAGATCGGTGAGGAATTCGAACTTATTGCCCACGTCGACAAGGCAGTCGGTCAGCAGATCCAGGAGTTCGTGGACTTCGGCGACGCAGGCCAAGAACTTCTTGAGCTGAAGATACTCATCCAGGACCGAACTCAAGGGAATGATATCGTTGTAGAGATCCTTTTCGGCCTCTCCCGGAGTCATCGCCTCGATCTCGGGCCCCGGCGTATGGAGAATCACGCGCCGCAGATTGCCGATTTCGCTATCTATCGCCAGACTTTTCATAAGCGAAGTATGCACCAGGAATAAAAAAAAATCTTCACATTAATCGCGAGGCCCTTTTTGCATAACTATCGCCCTTTTTCCGGCCTTTTCTGCATGAACGTCGCGAAGCGGAAATTCGGCTTGAATGTATATGCAAAATCAACGTTTTTTGAACAAATCATATTTACTATCGCAATCTTGACAGGCAAATGGGGACATCGGATCATAGCTTCCGGAGGGGGCAAAGGCCCTTTCCCAAGGGAGGCTTTCGGCATGAAGCGAAGAAAAGTGATCATCATTGGAGCGGCTGGAAGGGACTTTCATAACTTCAACACACGATTCAGGAATGACGCGTCCGTCGAGGTAGCAGCCTTCACCGCCGCGCAGATTCCCGATATCGATGGAAGAAAATATCCCGCGGAGCTCGCCGGATCGCTCTATCCCAAAGGCATCCCGATCTATTCCGAATCAGACCTGCCCCGGCTCATTGCGGAGCTTTCCATAGACGAATGCGTATTTTCCTACTCGGATGTCCCCTATGCCCATGTCATGAGCCTTTCGGCTCTCGTCAACGCCGCCGGAGCCTCCTTCACCCTTCTCGGCCCCAAGGATACGCAGATCAAGTCGATAAAACCCCTGATAGCCGTCTGCGCCGTGCGCACGGGATCGGGAAAAAGCCAGACCTCGCGCAAGATTGTCCAGATGCTGATGGCGCGCGGCCTCAAGGTCGTGGCGATCCGCCATCCTATGCCCTATGGAGACCTGGTGCGCCAGAAAGTGCAGCGATTCGCCACCGTGGAAGACCTGGCCTACCATAAATGCACCATAGAGGAGATGGAAGAATACGAACCCCATGTCGTGAGGGGCAATGTTATCTATTCCGGAGTGGATTACGAGGCGATACTCCGGCAGGCTGAAAAAGAAGCGGACGTCATTCTCTGGGATGGAGGGAACAACGACTTTTCCTTCTATGTTCCCGATCTCATGGTCACGGTAGCCGACCCTTTGAGAGCAGGCAACGAAGTCTCTTTCTATCCGGGCGAAGCGAGCCTTCGCATGGCCGATGTCGTCATCATCAACAAGATCGATACGGCAAGCCCCGAGGCCGTGCAGACCGTACGCGAAAACATCACGAGAGTGAATCCTGAAGCCATCGTCATCGACGCGGCGAGCCCGATAAGCGTCGACAGACCCGAGCTGATCAAGGGCAAGCGGGTTCTCTGCGTCGAGGACGGCCCTACCCTCACCCATGGGATGATGAAAATAGGCGCGGGCGTCGTGGCGGCGCGCAAATTCCAGGCGGCCCAGATCGTGGACCCTCGCCCCTACGTCGTTGGCAAACTGGCCGAAACCTTCAGGATATATCCCAACATAGGAACGCTGCTGCCCGCCATGGGCTATGGAGCTGAACAGATATCGGATCTGGAGAAGACCATAAACGCGACCGACTGCGACGCCGTCCTCATCGCGACGCCGATCGATCTTTCGCGGATAATCAAGATCAACAAGCCGATCGTGAAAGTAGGCTACGACCTCCAGGAAATCGGAAAGCCCGATCTCGCCGACGTGCTGGACGTGTTCTGCGCCAAGCATCGACTGTGACGCCGTAACGGCGCGCACCCGGCGTCGATGCCGCGAACAAGAAAAAAGCTGCCCGCGAGGGCAGCTTTTTTCTTGAGGCCATGGGCTTTCGGCCGATGGCTATCCTTGGCTCAGCCGGCGACGATGGCTTCGGTCGGGCAGCTGGAGGCGCAGGTTCCGCAATCGATGCATTTGTCGGGATCGATCCAGCGGGCATCGTTCTTCTCGCTGATAGCGGTGACGGGGCATTCGCCTTCGCAGGCGCCGCAGTTGACGCAGGCATCGGTAACTTTGTATGCCATTGCAGTTCTCCTTGAAATATATGCTTTCAGCTCAATCACGCGAAGTTGCGATCCTGAAACATGAAGCGTTTCAGGGCGGCTGGCTGCTCAGGTTACGCAATCGACGCCGTCCTTCCGGACATATTATCATTCTTCGGTTTTTCTGTGAAGCTGTGGAAAAATAAAATGGGATATCAGAAATATCCGCAGATCGCCAGCATCCTAGTGAAGTCCTGGGCACCCTGTCTTCTGAACGAACCCAGGGTCGGCGAACAGGAGGTGCATATTTTGACATCCAGCAATGCGCCCAGGCCGAGATTCTCCGCCAGATGAATATTCGCGGCGCGCAAGTCGATGCTGAAAGAGACGCCGTCCTTTCCCTGCTCGGCGCTGGCGACATGGATCGAGGTTTCGCCGAACTCGGCGGCGAAGCCCATCGCCCTTTCCTCGGGCACGGCATAGCAGCATGCCCCGATGCTCGGCCCCAATATCGCCGAGATATCCTCCGGCGCTGATCCAAACCGGGAAACCATGCCTGTCACCGCTTTCTTGAGAATGCCTGTTCCTCTCCATCCTGAATGAAGCAGGCCGAAAACCTCATTTTTCTGATCGAAAAGCCAGATGGGCATGCAGTCGGCCACCGTCAAGGCTGGTATCGAATCGGGCTCGGCCACGACAAGGCCATCGGCTCCGCCCAGGGCATCGGCTTTTTGGTGAAGATCCATCATCGCCTCGCCCCTCTGCTGAAAGATCACGCCGCGCGTGTGCCTCAGCTGGAGGGACAGTATCCTCGAAGGATCTAGGCCCAGCCCTGCGAATAGCCTTCCTCGGGCAAGGTTCACCCCTGAGGGGTCATACTTCATGTTTCCCGCCGCCACGGTGCTCAGAATGGCCCTGGGAGCGCCTGGGAAGTCAAAATCGAACTCCATATAGCGGCTATCATCGATTTCAGGCGATACTGTCCTTATCTTCACGAAACATCCCCCGCCGATTCGTTCCACGCGTAGATATCGAAAACAAGGCTGTCGCTTCCGGGAAAGACTATCTCGACCCTGTGACACTCAAGATAGAGCCGCGACGCCGCGATGCCGCCGTAGAGCCTGTCCCCGGCGACGGGATAGCCGGCCCAGGCCATGTGCGCGCGTATCTGATGCCTGAATCCCGAAGATATCTCCGCCTCCACATCGACAACCTTCTCCACTTCATGGAATTCCTCGACCAGGGATCGCCCCCGAGAGGATATCGTCGTTCGGTAGGATATGGGCGAAAGAGGCTTCTTTTCATCTTTCCTGAATTCCGGCGATACGCAGGCGACTCGAGCCCTCTTCTCGCCGTAAGAGCGGAAATAACACTCGATGCTCAATGTTTCAGGCCTTTTTCCAGATTCGCGAAGGTCGCTTGAAGCGTCTGCCCGGCTGTCCAGCAAGGGCCCGATTCCCGGAACAGGACAGCGCAGGGGGCGGGACCCGGGGAGTTCGCCTCCGCTTTCCCCGCGGGCTGCCGCCAGGCGGTAGAATTTGCGCATTAGCCCCCGCTTCTGCGCCTCAAGGCTCCGGAGGAAAACCTCCTCGGAACGGGCAAAAAGTATGAGGCCGGAAGTATCGGCGTCGAGGCGGGACAGCATGCCCAGTTCGCTTTTCATCCTGTGCCGGAGGGAATTCATCTTTTCCCGGTCCGGGATCGCGCCGCGGGGCTCAACTTCGCGGGACTCCGCGCCGCCTTCGGAAGACTTTTCGAATCCTCCGGCTTGATCGGGTCGCGCGGTTCCGAGCCAGGAAACGAGGTCGCGGTCATGAGCAGCTAAGGGAACTGAGTGCGTCCCCGCCGGCTTGAAGACGCAGAGATATTCTTCGGTCTCGAAGGCGACGAATGGCGCTTCGACGTTCTGGAAAGGAAAGCCCTCGCTCATACGAGTCCGCTGTTCTGGAGGCGGTAGAGGTTCCAGTAAAGCCCCTTCTTTTCTATAAGCTCGTCGTGGGTCCCGGTTTCGGCGATCCTGCCCTGAGCGAGAACGATGATCTTGTCCGCGTGGCGGATGGTGGAAAGCCGATGCGCTATGACGACGCTCGTCCTGCCCGACAGGAGGCCTTCTATGCCCCTCTGGATGAGCTGTTCCGTCTCGGTGTCGACGGAACTCGTCGCCTCGTCGAGTATGATGATGGACGGATCATGGGCCAGGACACGGGCGAAGGAAAGCAACTGCCGCTGCCCCTGGGAGAGGTTGCTGCCGCTTTCGGCGAGGAGGGTATCGTAGCCGTTGGGAAGCGCCTCGATGAATTCATTGGCATGGACGGCTTCAGCTGCGCGTTTCATCCGCTCCACCGTCACGTCTTCGCCGAGACGGATGTTCTCCGCTATGCTGCCCGAGAAAAGGAATACGTCCTGGGGCACTGGCTGTATCGCTCTCCTGAGACCGTGGAGGGGAAGATTGCGCACCGGGTAGCCGTCGATCCTGATCTCGCCCTTCTGGATGTCCCAGAATCGCGTGACGAGGTTGGCCACCGTGGTCTTGCCCGCGCCGGTATAGCCGACGATCGCGACCATCTGCCCGGGATTGAGGGTGAAGGACAGATCCTTGAGAATCCAATCCTCTTCCTTGTAGGCGAACCATACCTTGTCGAATTGGATATGCCCGCGAATATTGGAGGGCATATCCATCGTGGGGGCGTCGACGATCATGTCGTCAGCGTCTAAAAGGTTGAAGATTCGTTCTCCCCCGGCCATGGCGCTCTGGAGGAGTATGTATTTTTCGGCCAAGTCCTTTATCGGTGAGTAGAACATGGAGATGAGGTTGACGAAGGCGATGAGGGTGCCCAGGGAGATGGAATGGGAAAGATAGAACAGCGCTCCGACGACGATAGCCAGGGCCGTGGTGAAGATGGCGAGAAAATCGACGGCCGGCCTGAAGGTAGCGAAAACGTACATTTCGCCGAGATTGGCCTTCATGAGGGCGCTGTCGTGATCGGCGAATTCGGCCTTGGAGGGTTCCTCCCTGACGAAGAGCTTGACGACATCGATGCCTGAAAGGTGTTCGGCTATGAATGAGTTGACCTTGCTCGTCCACTGCCGCTGATTCCTGAAGGCGTCCCTCGCCTTTTTTCTGGCGATATTCGAGATGATGAGGACGAAGGGAACGCTGGCGGTGACGACGAGGGCCAGGCGCCAGTCGAAGAAGAAGAGGACGATGATGGCCCCCGCCATGATGGAGAAATCCTTGATGAAGGCCGAAAGCACGTCCGTGAAGAACTGGTTGATCGTTTCGACGTCGCTCGTCATCCGGGTGACGAGGCGGCCCACGGGCTGCTTGGAAAGGTAGGACAGGGAGCGGGTGAGCACGTGCCCGAAGAGCTGCATCCTGAGGTCCTTCATAATCTTGAGACCGAGGAGGTTGCTGAAATAGATCATGACGAAGGTGGAGACCAGGATGGTCACCAGAACCGCGAGCAGCATGGCCACATAGCGCCCGACGAGGGCGCTGTCGGCGCCGCGCAGGCCCGCCGCCTCGGCGGCGGGCAGAGCCCTGAGCTTTTCGACAGAAATGACGCCCCACTCGCCTTCGACAGCGAAAAGCTCGGGGCGCGCGGCGCGAAGCGCCGCCTGCGCACCGTTGCCTTCCTGCAGCTTGAATACGTACATTTCGGCTGGATCGAAGAGCCCCTCGTCGATGAGGCGGGTCTTCTCCGCCGAACTCATGCCCGCGAGCCTAGATGTCCTGACGAAGACCTTGCCCTGGATCGTCGGATCGGCATCTGACAGCTTGAGCACCCTGTTCGCTTCCGTTCCTTCTATATCGGCCGAGAACCCGTACCAGGACTTCATGAGGGCATCGTCGATCGCCCGGCGTATGATGACGGGACTTAAGAGTTCCCCGGCTGTGGAGACCACCAGCGCGAGGAAAGCGAGCGCCGCTATGAGCCTATAGGGTTTGATATAGGAGAGTATTCGTCTCGAAATGGCTGAGTCAAAGCCTTTCGTCACGTCGTCGGTTTCAAAGAATTCAGCCATGACTTATTTCCCCCCGCCCGTAAATGCCGTGTCGGTTATTGCCGTGCCGGCGATCGCGGCATCCGCGACGGCCCTGTCGGCAATGGCCGCCGTCGCCGCGGGAATCGACGAAGCCTCCAGTTCCTGGAGCCCGGCGATTTCGGCGTAGAACCCATCTTTGTCGGCTATCAACGCTTCGTGCTTGCCATACTGGATCAATTTGCCGTCCGCAAGCACGAGTACCCTGTCGGCGTGCCTCAGCGTCGAAACGCGATGGGAAACGATGATGTTGGTCCTGTTCTTCCTCTCCACGAGAAGGTTCTGCAGAATCTTCTCCTCGGTCTCCGCGTCGACCGCCGAAAGCGCGTCGTCCAGGACGAGGATTTCCGGGTCCAGGGAAAGAGCGCGGGCAATCGCTATCCTTTGTTTCTGCCCGCCCGAAAGGGTCAATCCCTTCTCCCCCACGATCGTGTCCCAGCCCATCGGGAAGAGCTGGACATCGCGCTCGAGGGATGCTATGCGCGCGAGCTCGTTGAAACGTTCCTCGGACAGGTCCGGTTTGCCGAAAAGAATGTTTTTCCGCACGGAGGCGGAGAACAGGAAGGATTCTTGAGGAACGACGCCATAAGCCTTGCGGAGCGATGCGATCGAATAGGCGCAGATATCCTTCCCTCCGATGAAAATCCGGCCTTCTCCCGGATCGATGAGCCTGGGCAGGACCTTGAGCAGGGTGGATTTTCCGCTGCCCACCCTGCCGAGGATGCCGAGCGTTTTCCCTTCCGGGATCTCGAAGGAAATTCCTTCCAGCGCCGGCCTTGAGGCGCCAGGGAAGGTGAAATCGAGGTTTCTCACGCTGAGGCCGCCGGAAGGCGGCTCCGTTATCGCGTTCTCGGCCTCCTTGATTTCGCTCTTGGTATCGAGCACTTCGTTGATGCGTTTCAGGCTGGCCGCGCCCCTCTGTATGATATTTACGGTAAACCCGGCGCCCATGAGCGGCCAGATAAGCATTTCCAGGTAGGAAATCATGGCGATGATGTCGCCGGGACTCATCTTGTTCTTCAGCACCGAATCGCCGCCCACCAGTATGAGAATCGCCGTGCTTATGCCTGCCAGGAAGGATATGAGCGGGAAAAAGAAACCGAAGGTCTTCACCAGGTCCATGGAGGCGTCTTTGTAGACATCGTTGGTCGTGGAAAATCTTTTGGAAAAATACCCTTCCTTCACGAAGGCCTTGACCACTCTCATGCCCGCGAAGGTTTCCTGGGCTATGTCCGAAAGCTTGGAATAGACTTCCTGCACCCGCTTGAACTGCCCTCCCACGAGCTTTCCGAAGAAAAGGATCAGCACGGTGATAAGCGGCAGGGGTATGATCGTGTAGAGGGCCACCGAGGTATTGTCCGAGATCATGGCGATAAGGATCATCGATGACATGAAGACGCCGTCCACGAACGAAACGAAGCCCATTCCCATGGATTGGCGCACGGCGTTCATGTCGTTCGTCGCCCTGGCCATGAGATCGCCTGTCTTGTTGGCCTGATAGAACCCAGCCGACATTTCCATGAAATGGCCAAAAAGCTTGTCGCGCATCTCGGTCTCGATTTTCCGCGAGGCTCCGATGATGAAGTATCGCCAGAAGAATCTTCCAAGCGAGATGATCGCGGCGATGCCGATCATCCAGAGGGCTGGAGAAATGATCGCGGAGAGGGTGAAATTGCCCGCGGCGATGATATCCACCGCTTTTTTTACGAAACGCGGAATGAGGACCTGTGCGGCATCCACTATTAGAAGGAAAAATATGCCGATACTGTAGTTCCACTTGTATTTTTTTAGATACGGTATTATGGATCTGAATTCTTTGAACATATCCAGAGAGTTTACTGTTCCCGACTCCGAAAGACAATACTTTTCACCTGCCCGGATTGCCCGGCGGAGGTTTTTCTGCCATAGTGTCGCCGATGCAGGAAATCATCATTCACACAGACGGCGGATGCCATGGAAATCCGGGACCTGGAGCCTGGGCCTATGTCATGCGCTACGGCGAAAGGCTCCGCGAAGATAGCGGCAGCGAACCTGACACAACCAACAATCGAATGGAGCTGCGCGCCGTCATCGAGGCGCTTCACTTCATCGTCGCGCGCAAGGCGGAAGGCCAACGCCAGGGGACTTCCTGGGCCGATGCTCCCGTCCATGTCTTTACCGATTCCCAGTATGTCCGCAACGGCATTTTAAAGTGGATGTCGGGGTGGAAGCGCAACGGCTGGAAAACCGCCGACAAGAAGCCCGTCAAAAACAGGGAATTATGGGAGCAGCTGGACGCTCTTGTCTCCACGAGCCGGGCGGAATTCCATTGGGTGGAAGGGCACGCCGGCGTACCCGACAACGAACGCTGCGACACCCTCGTGCAGATGAGCATCGCCAACCGATAAAAAGATGCTGGATACGTGTTGACATAGCCTCCCGATAAGTATGAAATGTATTGTCTTTCGGCGAGATCAAAGGAGTTTTACGATGATAGGAACGACGGAAATAATAGTGATCGTGGCGGTGATATTGGTGCTCTTCGGGGCTAGCGCCATCCCCAAATTCGCCCGCTCGCTCGGCGAAGCCAAGAAGGAATTCTCCAAGGCTATGAAGGACGGGGAAAGCGCGCAGGAGACAGGTTCCGGAAAAGATGAAGGCAAGAAAGATTCAAAAGTCTAAAACCGGCGATCCGGAAAAGACGATAACCTCAGACCTAAAAAACCCCGGCAAGGTCATGCCTTTCATCGAGCATGTGAGGGAACTGCGCAAGCTCATATTCATCTCCATGGGCTCTTTTCTCGCATGCGCCATCGCGTCGTTCATTTTTTCTGATAAAATAGTAGGTCTTTTCACCAGGCAGTTCAACGCCGTATCCAGCGCCGTCGAAAGCAAGCTTGTGGTGACGACTATCATCGAAGGCTTTTCCTCGCAGATGAAGATCGCCGTCTACGCAGGAATTATCCTTTCGTCGCCCGTCCACATTTTCAACCTTCTGCGTTTCGTCTTTCCGGGAGTGGAAAAACGCCATCAGCGGGTGATCCTCTGGACTTTATTCTTCAGTCTTGTCCTGATCGTATTCGGGGCTTATCTCGCCTACTTCAGGATCGTCCCTCTCGCCATCAGCTTCCTGACGAATCCCTACTTCATTCCTAAGAATGTGGGCTATTTGCTCAATTATCAGGCGAATATTTTCTATGTGTTCTCCTTCATACTCTGGTCCGTGCTCGCGCTCCAGACGCCCCTCCTCATGGAAGTTCTTCTCATGCTGAATATTCTGAAACGCAAGTCCGTATACAAGGCGAGCCGTTTCATAATCGTGGCGATATTCATCGCGTCCGCGATCATAACGCCCCCCGATTTCATAAGCCAGCTGGGCGTCGCCCTTCCCTTGACCACCCTCTATTTTATCGCCCTTCTGATCGCGAAGATTTTCAAATTCGGAGAAAAATGATGTTTGGCATAGGTTTTTCAGAATTAGCCATTATCGTTCTCCTTATCATGATCGTCATACGTCCCGATGATTTGCCGGCTTTTTTCAGGAAACTTGGCCATTATTACGCGCAGGCAAAAAAGGTATTCAAGGAAATCACCGCCGTTAAGGACGATTTCATGAGGCAGATGGATATAACCGCTGCTATGCAGGATTCAGACAACCAAAAGACCGAAGAGAAGAAAACCGAGGCGCCCCCTCAAGCCTCTCCGTCACTGGAAAATCCTTCCAAGGATGATCCTGCGCGGGAAGAACTGGAAAAACTGGCCGAAGAAAGCCAAAGGGAATAACGGGAAAGGTGGCTGTCATCCAGCCGCTTCCCCGCTATTCAGTCTGACCGCTTATTCGTTATGGCAGGTGTTGCAGTTGGCGAGTGTCTCGGCATGATGGCAGGAATAACAGTAATTGACATTCGGCTTGGCTGCGCCATCGTCAGCCTTGAACGGCACTTCGTGCGGAGTATGGCACTCAGCGCATTCCACGATAGTCTTCGATTCGTGCGGCACATATACATGGGGATTCGCTTTTTCATCCCACTCCGTCACATAATCCGCCGTTCTCTCCGCGAGTTTCTCGAAAGGACCGTGGCATTTCAGGCAATAAGCCGAATCCTTGACGACACTTTCATCGGTGGCGCTCGAAACGGCATCCGAGGCGGGCTCTTCGGCCGCCTCGCTCGCCCCGCTTGTGGCGTCGGCCGGCTGTACCGTTGTCGGCGTAGCCTGGACCTGAATCGTCTGAATGCCGGAATCGTAAACAAATCCCGTATCCGATCGTAGGTCCGACGAAGCGTAGCCGAACATCACGGCCGAGAGCGAGACGGCCGCGGCAATCGCGCAGTTCCGCATTATTTTTTCATTGAAAAACATCTATGACTCCCGAAAATGAAGAAAGGCTTCGGCGGACTCGGAAAGTCCGACGCGTTCATGCGTCCACGGCGAGGAAAGAAGACTGTCCGTTTCCTCCCCCCGCCGTCGGCCATGGAAAATAAGCTACTTATTTAAACAGACTCTTTGGCGGCAGCCGCCCCCGCGATATACCCTTGGGTGAAGCAGCGGGCCAGACCGTGCTGGCTGCATCCGGCCGCGGATTCGCCGCCGCAGTACAGGCCGGGAATCACTTCGCCGTCCATGCTCATGACCTGGCATTCCTGGCTGATTCTCAGGCCGGCGTAGGTATCGTGAACGGTGATCGTAGCCCAGGCCGCGTAGAAAGGTCCCTCCGCTATCTTGTACTGGGGCTTCGGCTTATCGAAAGCCTCGTCCACGCCAAGATCCACCGCCTTATTGTATTCGGCTACCGTCGCTTCAAGGTTGGCCGCGGGCATCTTCGCTTTCTGATAGGGACAGGCTTCGATCTTGGCCGCGAGTTCGGCGAGCGTGGGCGCGCTGAAGAAATAGTCGGGATGAACGGTTGTTCCGTCGATGACCCACTTCTCGCGCTTTACGGCCGCCGCGTCGAAGATGGCCCACTGAGGCCCTGCTGAGTAATCCGGAGCGGTGGAGCCTTCGTTGATGGCGAGGGCGGCGTCAGGATAGTTCATCGGGGCGTATTTTATGTTCTGGGCGTTGCGCCAATCGCCTTGGACGTAGGGCTTCAGGTATCCCTCGGTCGTTCCGTTCGGATAGCCATCCTGCATCTCGTTGTAGAAGCGCTTGCCAACCTGATTGACGATGATAGCGTCCTGCCAGTTGCGGACATTCAGTCCCGTTGCCCTGACTTTCGGAAAGAGGGGGGACTCTTTCTTCCAGCCGACGTAGTTGGTCCTGGTGCCGATGATCGGGCGTTTTCTGAGAGCGCCGTTCCTGTCGAAGGTCTGGTTCGCCGTTCCCCAGAGGGTCGCGCCGATGGCCATGGCGGCGAGCTCGCCCGAAGCGTCCTGGGGCGAATATTCGCCTCCGGCCAACGGCATTTCCTCGGTGAGTCTGGGATCGAACATCCTGCGGAAATTGACGTGGCCCGTGCTTCCGCCGGTGCCGATGATAACGGCCTTCTTGGCTTTGATCGTCACTTCGGCGAGGTCGAGGCCCAGATTTCCGTCGGACCTGAAACTCTTGAGCGCAGTCGCGCTGCCGGGAAGCATGGTCGGAGTATAGTTGGCCTGGATGCCCAATACCCTGCCGGAATCCGGACGTTCGCGGTAGATGGTGTTCATGTGGTAATTGAGCAGGAACTTCACGCCTGCCTTTCTGGCGCTGTCTTCCAGGGCGCGCATGAGAGCCGTACCGCCGGCTCCGGCAGGGCTTTCGGCGCTCTGTCCCTTAGTCCACACGCAATGGTGCTCGCGTTTCGCCGAAATTCCGACGGCATGGCCGCCGCTGTTATCGGGGGCTTTATCCACAAAAGGGACGCCCTGGGCGAGGAGGAACTCGAAAGTCTGTGCTTCGTTGTCGGCCAAGGCTCTTTGTACCGCCCTGTCGTTGTACCGGTAATCGGGCATGCCGCTCACTTCCACCACCGACCAGTCGGTGAGATCGCGGAACAGCGTCTCGGCATCGTCATTTATGCCGTATTTCTTCTGGAAGCTGGTTCCGCCTCCGAGGGGAACGTTGCCGCCCGAAATGATGGCATGACCGCCTATATCGTAATTCGCTTCCACGACGATGACGGACGCGCCCGCCTGAGCGGCCCTGATCGCGGCCGGAAGTCCGACGGCACCGGCTCCCAGTACCACGACGTCGGCCTCCAGATCCCATTTCCTGGGCAGATCGGCGGGGGTCGGCTTAACGGTTTTCGCCTCGGCGACTTTGCCGGTATCAGCGGCCAAGGGCTGAACTATCGCGGCTCCGGCCACGACCGCCGCTCCGGTTCCGACAAGTTTCACGAACTCCCTGCGGCTGATTCCTTTTTTTTCGTTTTCCTGCATACTCCCTCTTTTTCGGAAAATTAGAATCTGCGCTGATTATATCGGCGAGATGCCATGAATCGGGATTTGACGATCAATGCTCGCGCCAAGGCAAGATCGATATAAAAAGCATGGATAGCCTATATTCGGGATATTATATTGTCAACTAACTTTACAATAAAAATTTAGCGAAACATATTGATTACGTTGTATAGATTGAGCCCTGGGGTTAGCTGTTCAGGTGGGGAAGATGGGACCAGAGGGGCTCGAACCCCCGACCTACTGCTTAGAAGGCAGTTGCTCTATCCAGTTGAGCTATGATCCCAATCGACAATAAAGGCACGTAGTCGGGACGAGAGGATTTGAACCTCCGATCTTCTGCTCCCAAAGCAGACGCCTTAGCCCCTAGGCTACGTCCCGTTTTTTGCTATGGGGTACGCTAGACCGAATCAGCGGCCATTGTCAATATATCTTTTATAAAACACAACTGTTGACAGCCGGGAAATATGACTTATAATATTTGAGTTTCCTTATAAATAAATAGGGATTACCATATCTGCCACCCTGCAAGGAGTCACTATGTCGTTCGCAACCGATCAGATCAGAAACATCGCCATAGCCGGCCACGGGAGTACCGGCAAGACAACGCTGCTCGAACACATTCTCTTTCAGGGCGGAGTGATATCCAAGCCAGAAACCATCGAATCCGGCAAGACTGTCAGCGATTTCGGTGAGGACGAAATCGCGCGCAAGATATCAGTTCGCTCAACGCTGACGCATTGTGTCGTCAGAGACACCAAGATCAACTTCATCGACACGCCCGGATCCTCGGATTTCGTAGGCGAAGTCATACTCGCTTTCAGGGCTTGCGAAAGCGCCCTCCTCCTGATCGACGCCAGATCAGGCGTCCAGATCGAGACCATCAAACTCTGGAGAAATCTGGACAGCCGTTCCAAGCCGCGCATGGTGTTCATCACCAGGATGGACGAGGACCGCGCTTCATTCGGCGCCTGCCTTGAAGACATAAAAGCCAAATTCAAGATCGCTCCGGTTCCCGTCACGATCCCCATGGGTGAGGGATTGGAGCTCAAAGGCGTCATCGATGTCATCAACTCGAAAGCGTATATGAAGCCGGCAGCGGGCGACCAGAAAGAGATCGTTGCCGATGTCCCCGCTGAATACAAGGAAGCGCTCGAAACCGCCAGACTCCAGCTTTTTGAAGCCGCGGCCGAAGGCGAAGACGCCCTCATGGAGAAATACCTTGAGCAGGGAGAACTCAGCCAGGAAGACATGATTCTTGGCCTCCGCGCCGCCCTCTCTCTCTCGAAGATAGTCCCCGCCTTCGCCGGTTCTGGACTCAAGAACGTCGGCACGGCCGCTCTTATCGATTTCCTGGCCCTCATGGCGCCCTCTCCCCTCTCTCATGGAGCCGAGGAAGTAAAGGATTTCGACGGCAACATGATGGAAGTAACCGTTGACGCAGCCAAGCCGACAACCGCCATGGTCATCAAGACACAGATCGACCAATTCTCTGGCCGTCTTTCCATCGTCAAGGTATTCACCGGCTCTCTCGTGCCGGAACTCGAATTCGTCAACGTGCGCGACGGCAGGAAGGACCGCCTCTCCAAGCTCTATACGGCCCAGGGTAAAAAAATCGAGGAAACGCACGCGCTCGTCGCCGGCGACATCGGCATCATCGCGAAAGCCGCCAGCCTCAAGACGAACGATACCATTTCCGCGATGGATCGGCCCTACTCCTTCAAGCCCCTGAAGCTCCCCACCCCCGTCCACCTTGTCGCCATCTCCGCGGCCAACAAAAAGGAAGAGGATAAGCTGAACGAGCTCCTCCTGAAAGCGGCCGAGGAAGATTTGACCTTCCAGGTAAACTACAATGTCGAGACTAAGGAAACCGTGATCGCGGGCATGGGCGACCTTCAGATCAGCATGATCCTCGATAAAATCAAGAATCAAGCCAAGATCATGGCCGAGACGAGGATTCCTCGCGTCGCCTATCGGGAAACCATAACCAAGAAATCCGGCGCCGAGTATACGCATAAAAAACAGACTGGCGGCCACGGCCAATACGCGCGCGTAGTCTTCGAGGTCGAACCCCTGGAACGGGGCGCCGGCTATCAGTTCGAGAACAAGCTCTTCGGCCAGTCCGTATCCCGCGGCTTCATCCCCGGCATCGAGAAGGGCATCCATCAGGCGATGGAAAACGGCGTCGTCGCTGGCTACCCCGTCGTGGACGTGAAAACCGCCATAACGGACGGCAAGGAACACCCCGTGGATTCCTCCGAAATGGCCTTCAAGCTGGCGTCCAGAGGCGCTTTCCGCGAAGCGTCCAAGACCGCCAACCCCACCCTCCTGGAGCCTATCATGGATCTCAAGGTCTTCGCGGAAGAGAAAAATCTCGGCGACGTCATGTCGGACCTCTCGGGCCGCAGGGGAAGGATTTCTGGTAGCAACCCTATCGGCGGAGGCATCATCGAAGTCGACGCCCAAGTTCCCCAGGCCGAGCTTCTCCGCTACGCCATCGATCTCCGCTCCATGACCTCGGGCACCGCGTCCTTCGAAGTGGATTTTTCCCATTACGCTCCCATCTCCGGCAAGATCGCCGAGGATGTCATCAAAGCCGCGCAGGCCTTCAAGACGGCCGAGGCCGAGGAAGAGTGATTCGGAATTTTATCCAATAATGACAAGGGCTGCCGAAAAATGGCAGCCCTTTTTCAACACAGATTCACATGAATGGTTCCCCTGTCATGGCAATTCCGAAATCGCCACCCTGTAACCGACGCCGGGCTCCGTTACGATGAGCGAAGGATGCTCATCGTCCTCCTCGAGTTTTCTTCTGAGAGCCCTTATATGGACTCTCAAGCTGCCCTCCTCCGCTTCGCCCGCCGGACCCCATACTTCCCTAAGGAGCCTATCCCTCGTGACGATCTTTCCCGCATGGCGGAGAAGTATCTCCAGGACAGCGTATTCGGTGTTCGTGAGATGGATTTCCTCGCCGTCCCTGGCGATGTACCGCTTCCCGAGGTCCATTTCCAGGGCTCCCCTGCGATAGACGGAACCGCCTTCCTGCCATTTCCTTCTGCACACCGCCGACAGGCGCGCGAATACTTCGTCCGTATAGAAAGGTTTTACGATGTAGTCGTCGGCGCCAGCATCCAAAAGGGCTATTATATCGTCCTGGGAATCGCGCACCGAGACAATCACGACCGGAACGCTGCTCCAGCCTCTGACGCTGCGAAGCAGCTCCGCGCCGCCCATATCCGGAAGATTTAGATCGAGTAGCACGACGTCTGGTTTCGAGGCCATGATAGCCTGGATGCCTTCGAAGCCGTTCGCCGCCTCGAAGACTTCCCAGCCTTTGCTCCCGAGGGCGATGGAGAGAAGTCGCCGTATCCTGGCTTCATCGTCTATGACAAGGACGCGCACAATCCTTACCCTCCTTGACAGTTCGGAAAAATCGCCTCAACCTCGAATCCGCCCGTGGATCGGCGAGCGGCTATGCTGCCTCCATGGGCTTCGACTATTCCCCTGCACATCGCGAGTCCGAGGCCGAGCCCCCCTGGAGCGTCGCCTTCGGCGCGTTTGAACTTCGCGAAAGGCGCCCTCATCCGCTCGTCTCCGAAACCAGGTCCCTCGTCCGCTACCGTAATCGCAAGACCGTTGTCGCGAGGCATGAGACGCAGTTCCACAATACCATTCTTGCGGGAATAACGGCAGGCGTTCTCAAGGAGGTTCTTCATGAGCCGAACTACCAAAACATCGTCAAGCCGGAAATCACTGGGATTCTCTGGCAGGAGTATATTTACTCGCCGCCCAGCGAGCGACTCCGCAGCTGCGGCGGTGGCCGCTTCGGCTAAGTCCCTCGCCTCGGTCAGGTTGCGCTTCAACTTCAGCCTCCCCGATTCCATCCTTCCGATGGATAGAAAATCCTCCACTATCTCATTCAGATGTCCGGCCGAACTCAGGGCGCCTTCAAGCAATTCCTGTCTCATCGAGGGATTAGATCCTATCGCCTCGTCCCGCAGGGCGCTCAAGGAGCCAGTTATCGTCGTGAGGGGCGTCTTGAGCTCATGGGATACGGAATCGAAAAGCACTTTCGCCAGACGCTCCGATTCTAGCTCGAGCGTCGCTATCCTCGAAGCTTCTACGGAACGCTCCCTCTCGACGAACATGGCGAGGCTTCTACCGAGAGCCGCGAAAAGCTCATCATCGCCGGATTGAAAATTATTCCGCTTTCTATTGCAGGAAAACCCAATGGCAGCCACAGCGCTCGACCGCACTCGCGCCGGTATGAAGCGGTATGACGAATCCGGGAAGCGATCTGTTCCCTCGCCGCATACTTCGCTCTTTTCGGCACAATATTTCGCCGCCTTCCTGTCGATTTCCTCAAGATTCTCCGCCCCGCTGGCAAAAAAGGCTCCTTGCCTGTTTGAATCGCCGACAACGTATACGACGGCGGGGGCGGCATTGTAGCCTTCCACGAGCTTGGCCGAGGCCGCCGCCGCGTCTCTTATGGAGCTGAGTTCGGAGAGCCGCTCGGCGGCGGCCAGCAGCAGCGAGGCTTCCCTGTCCCTACGCTGGAGAAGACGCTCCCGCGACCGCAACCCCGCGGAGAGGGAACCCGTTACCGCCGCTACAAGGAAATAGAGTCCGAAGAGAAGTATGTCCTCGGGAGATGAGATCGCGAACGTGAAACGAGGCGGAATGAAAAAGAAATTGTACGCGAGGGATGACAGGACGGCGAGCAGGACCACCGGCCCAGGCCCCGACACGAGCGAGAGAAAGAGCACGGCCGCGAGATAGAGAAAAGCGACGCTCCTATGCCCCATAACCGGCGCGAGAACCAGGCAGATGATTGTCGCGAGAGCGAAGACCAGAAGGAGAAGGCCGTACTGACGAAAAGGCGCGCTGAACGTCTTCCGGATGGATGCGAGGGTAAAATCATTACCGACATCCTTCGAATCGCTCACCACAACGACATCGAGCGGACCGGCTTCCCGAAGGATTCTGTCTGAGATAGTCGCCCTACCCCAAAAGTGGCCGAGGCGGGACAGCCCGGACCGCCCTATGACGAGCATCGTCGCGCTTTTAGCCTTAGCCCCGTCTATCAAAGCCCTCACCACGTCGGATCCGACGATGGTCGATACTTGGGCGCCCAGTTTCCTCGCTAAATCGAGATTGGCTTCCAGGCGCTCCCTGTCCTTGCCGCCCATCAGAACGCCGCCATCGACATGAAAGGCGATCCATTCCACGCGCAGACCGGCCGCCGCATGATGAGCCCAACGCACCAAGCGCGCCGAATTGGGAGAACTCCCGACGCCTACGGCGATCTTTGTCCTGTCGCCGCTATGCTCTTCGCTGCTCTCTTCCGCCGACACTTCCATCTTCGCTCCCCGTTGACTATTGCTTATGGAGATACGCTGTAGCAAGGCATTTGAAACCTTCCTCACGAACTTTTTTCCCGCCTTCCCCTTTTCCGCCACAGAACCGCGAGCAGTATACCAGAAAGGCTGAACGCTATCGCGGCGCAAAGGCGCGTCAAGTCGAGCGGATGAGAAATCGGTATGCCTTTCTTAACCAGTACAATCGTTTCGGCATGAATGTCCAGATCGCCGCCATGCTCCGGGCAAGCCCTGTGCATGATGCCGGTTATGTAGACCCTGTCACCGATGGCTTCATAGTTACCGAGATACGCAATTTCTGGCAATCGGTCATTATCTGCCCATATGCCCACGGCTGTCCCGCTGTCGAGGATATTTATCCACGAATGATCGCCTCTCGCCATCACGTCGCCTACTATCTCGCCCTCTATCGCGACTATTGTTCCATCGTATGACGAGGCCTTTTCAACGATATCAGAAAGGTGGATGGCCGGGACGGCGGTAAAAAAATCCGTCCCCGGATCGGCCGCTGCCGGGACAATCGCCACAACAAGCGCGAAAAAAACGAAGATCGCGTCACTGAATGTAGTATCATTTTTCATAACTTCCTCTTGCCGAACAGCGATGCGACGAATCCCGCCGAAGCCAGGACAGCCATGAATTCGAGCCTGCCGGCCCACATGTTAAAGATGTAGACAAGCTTCAGTCCAGTGGGAATCGAGGCTGTCGTCACTCCAATGCTGAGACCGACGTTTCCCGTCACGGATGCCGCTTCGAATACCGCTTCGAGAAAGGGAAAGCCGGCGAGACAGCCTGCCGCCGCGGCGAAGGCGAAGATGACCATGTACATGAGAACCACAAGAGCCGCCCCCCTTACCTGCCGTTCGCCGAGGGTTCTGAGGCCATGATAGTGATATTTCTGCACCACGACAGCCGAACTTGGCCTAAGGAGACGCTTCGTGTCCTGGATGATCGCCTTGGCGAGGATGCCGACACGAAGGCCCTTGAACCCGCCGGCCGTGGAACAGGCGCTTCCGCCGATAAGCATCGCCATAATCACGGCGAGCAGAGCGAGATCGCCCCATTCGGCCGCGAACTGCCGGGGATAGATGGTCATGAATCCGGTTGTCGTATGGGCCGAGGCAAGCTGATAGAAACCCTTCCTGATAAGGCTTACCAGATCCGGGTAGACTTGAAGTTTCATCAATCCCCAGCACGCGAGCATCGTAAGGATACAGAGCGTCGCGCCGAAGGACACAGTCTCTATATTCTTGATAAGTTCCTTCCGGTTGCCCTTGAGCACCGCGGCGTGGAGAGCGAAATTGAAGGAGCCTACCACGAAGAAAATAAAGGTTATCGCCTCATAGAGCGCGCTGTGATAGTAGAGAACGTTTTGGGACATCGGGGCGAACCCTCCCGTGCTCCAATCCGCCATATAGATCCAGAGTCCGTGCAGAAAAGCCCTGCTAGGCGAGAGACCGATCGTCATCCCCGCCAGCCATAGCGCGGCGGTCCCGACCATGAGATAGATAAAGCTTATTTTCCATATGGCTTTCGCCGTGTGCATGACGCTTGGGAACAGCCTCTCGTCCTTTCCTTCGCCTACATAGAAACCATAGCCTCCGCCGCCGCCTTCGACAAAGAGCGCCAACGCCAGGACGATGATCCCCTGCCCGCCCACGAAGGTAAGAAGATGGCGCCACATGTTCAGCCCAATAGAGACGTGGTCAAGGTCCTGTATGAGCGTGAGCCCCGTCGTCGTGAGGCCGCTCATAACGTCGAACATTGCGTCGAGATAGGAGAGGTAGTGTCCGGACAGCCAATACGGAAGCGCCGATACGACCATCGCGACGAGCCATGAAATGCCCGCCGTCGCCATGCCATGCATCCATCCGGGCCTGCTTCCGTTCCGGCAAAATGCCGCAAGGCTGGCGCCGACGGTCAGGATCGCGCCGAAGCTCAGAAAAAAATCCGCGGCGGGCGCGTATTCGCCAGCAAGCAAGGAAGTCAAAGCCGGAATGAGGCAGAGGAAAGAATAGCCCGCGAGGATTTTACCCGTGTAGTGGAGGACAATTCCGAGATCTCTCCACCTCGGCGAAGATCTCATAAAACCCCCGACATGAAAAGTGCCGCCGCGCAGGTAAGGATACCGATAGCGCCGATGGCCGAGGCATAACCGATTTCCGCAAGCACGCCGGCTACGAGGGGAGGAAGCGATCGCTTACTTGCGAGTTCCCGCGTCATTCCTTTTCTCCCATGAGGGCGCGCCGCAGCGCGGGAGCCGCGCTGCGGCGCGCCACGGCGAACACCCTGTCCAGAGGCTGCAGTACGCTGCGCCCTCTCGGCAGCGAGACCGAATCGCCGCGCAATATGGCCACGAGGAGGCAGTCATCGGGCAAGCGCAGTTCCGAAACCGGCTGACCGACCACAGGCGAGTTTTCCGCGAGGCTCATCTCGGCCAGCTCGACATCCCCTCGGTCGAAAATTGAGGTAAGCCGCAGGCCATTCGATGGAAGCACATTGCCGATGGTCGTCGCGGCCAAGGCTGTCGTGCTGATGACTGCATCCACGCCAAGAGACCGAAAGAGCTTCTCGTTGTTCGGATCAATTACCCTGGCTATCGTGTGCGGTACATGGAAATGTTCCTTGGCTATCTGGCAAGCCACGAGATTGTCCGCGTCGCTTCCCGTCACGGCCACGAGATACATCGCCTGCTCGGCGCCCGCATCTTTTAATATGAGCAGGTCGCTTCCGTCTCCGCAGAAGACTTTTATCTCGAGCATTTCGGCGATCGCCGAGCCTCTCACGTCCTCACGTTCCACGAGCACGACTTCATAGTTGGAAGCGCACAGTACTTTAGCGAGATGAAATCCCACTTTCCCGGCGCCGATCACTATCACACGATCCATAAGCGCCCTCCTTTCTCCTTCGCCCTGGCGATGATGACCGTATCGTTTCGACGGACTATTTCCTTCCCGGCGATCTTCGCAAGGCGGCCTTCCTTTAATACGCCGACAATTTTCATCTTCATCGGCGACTTCACCCTGGAAAAAGGCAGACCTAGCCAGGTTTCCGGAGGATGTACGCAGAGAAAGGCGGGATCTATACTTGCGCTGAGGACGCCAAATCTATCATTGAGTATGAGTTCCAGGACCTGGTTGATTCCCGTGATGGTAGGGCAGACGGTATTCATGCCCAATTCGCGGTAGAATGCTTCCCGTTCGGGATCGGCGATTCTCGCAAGCACTTCCTTAACGCCGAAAAGGACCTTGGCCGCCTGAGCGCAGCAAATATTCACATTGTCGTCCGCTGTAGCCGCGATGAAGAGCGCCGCGTTCCTTGCCCCCGATCGCTCCAGGACTTCCATGTCCATGGGATCGCCGTCTACTATAAGCCCGTCAAATCCCTCGCCCAGCCGTTCCTGTTTGAGGCCAGAATCCACTATGACGACATCGTCCTGCCGCGAGGACATCGCCCTCGCCAGCCCTACGCCCAGCCTTCCGCTTCCGGCAATGAGTACGAACATATTCTCCTCCCCTCGTTGCCTTAAAAGTAGCGAGGAGAGCCTTCATTGATGAATAGAGAGCTTGTTAAGGTAGGTCCTATACCGGTTAAGATTTCGTTAATCGTTTACCGCTGAGGCGCGAGGAGTAGATGAATGCCAGAGAATCCGCAAAGCTAGAGATTCAATTTCTCGACGTCCATTCCCAACGCCTCAATTTCGCGTATAAACTCCCCTGCCGTTTCGTACTTTCTGTAGACGGAGGCAAAGCGAATATACGCCACCTTATCCAGGTCGTAGAGTCTGCGGAGCACCATGCTGCCTATCGCCTCGCTCGATATCTCGTTGCTGGTCTTGGCCAGCTGGGCGGCTTCGTCCTCAATCTCGTTTATGAAGTTTTCGATGGACATCTGGGATATCGGTCTTTTTTCCAGCGAACGTATAAGCCCGCGCTCGATTTTGCTCCGCTCGAAGGGCTCGCGCCTCCCGTCGCGCTTGACGACCATGAGGGGCTTTTCCTCTATGCGCTCGTAGCTCGTGAAACGGAGGTTGCAGGAGAGGCATTCCCTCCTGCGCCGTATGGCTTCTCCATTGGCGAGGCTCCTGGAATCGATGACTTTGTCATCGAGGCTGCCGCAGTGTGGACATTTCATGGTTTAGGGGGCTCCTTCGGCGCGGGCATAAGATGGTTCAGCAATTCCATGGGCAAGGGGAAGATGATCGTGGAGTTTTTCTCGACGGCGATCTCCGAGAGCGTCTGGAGATAGCGAAGCTGCATGGAAGTAGGCGCCGCGGCCATCACGGTAGCAGCCTGGGAAAGTTTTTCGCTCGCCTGAAGTTCGCCTTCGGCGGCGATGATCTTGGCCCGGCGCTCTCGTTCGGCCTCTGCCTGGCGCGCCATGGCCCGCTTCATCGTCTCGGCGAGTTCCACCGCCTTTATCTCGACGGCCGTCACCTTGATTCCCCATGGATCGGTGGCTTCATCTAAAAGCTGCTTGAGCAGCTGCCCCAGTTCAGCCCGCTTCGCGAGCATTTCGTCGAGCTCGTGCTGGCCAAGTACTGACCTGAGTATGGTTTGGGAAAGAAGGCTCGTGCTCTTCGTGTAGTCCGCCACCTTGTTCACCGCGAGGGTGGGATCGAAAACATTGAAGTAGACGACGGCATCGACGAGGACGGGCACGTTGTCGCGCGTGATCACTTCCTGTTTGGGCACGTCGATGGTGAAAGTACGCATGTCGACCTTGCGCATGATATCGAGTCCAAAAGGAAGCACGAGGTTGAAGCCGGGGCCGACGACGGCCATCATGCGCCCCAATCTGAAAAGCACGCCTCTCTGGTATTCGTTGATGATCCTCATCATGGGGATCATGACGAGCACGGGCACAGCGAAGAGAATGAGGGCAATAGGATCGCCCCAATAGCCGAGAGTCAATGTCGCGGCGGCCCAGACGAGCCCCGAAGCCAGGAGGAAGAAGAAGACCGGCAGCTGCTTGCGGGAGAGCGAAATGAAGGCAAAACCGGCCCACCACAGGCATACGAAGATGAAAGCGGCAAGGAACAGGGTCATGGAGCGCCTCCCTTTATTAAAAATATATCCAAATCGGAGGTTGCTGTCACCGCGGGAATTGCGTATTTTTAAAGTGTGGAGGGAAAAATGACGTTTTCCGATAAAATGAAGGATTTTTTTGAAAAGAGTTTCGACTCATCGAAGGATTTCTTGAACAAGGCCGGCTCGCAGGCGCAGGTCTGGGGCGAAAAGGGCAAGCTGAGGCTCGAGATTCTTCAGCTTCGCGCCAAGGCCCAATCCCTCACCGCCAAGCTGGGCGCCGGAGTCTACGAGCTCCTCGTGGAAAAGGGAGAACCGATGATCGGGACTTACTCCGAGGGCATCGCTCCAATCATCGAGCAGCTCAAGAACGTCGAGCGGGAGATAGCGGAGAAGGAATCGGCCTTCAAGCTCGCCGGCGGCCAGGACGCTGATCTCGACGGAGACGGAAACCCGGGCTGATTCGGCATTTGAATCCGCGGAATTGACGCTGTCTCGATTCATTGCTAGAGTGCCCTCGCATACAATTCGCGGGGGCATATTTTGACGCTAACATCCATTCAAGCCGTTATTTTCGACCTGGACGGCACGCTTGCCGACACGATCGGCGATTTGGGCCGAGCGGTGAACTCCGTGCTCTCAGCCCACGGTTTCCCCGAACATTCTATACCTACGCTCAAGAATATGGTCGGCAACGGTTTCTCCGCGCTGATGAGGCGCGCCCTGCCCCAGGACATCGTCGAGAATGAGGCGCTCTTCCGCAGCCTCCTGGACGAGGCATCCTCTGCCTATTCCCGCATGGCCCTCGACACGACGAAACCCTATCCTGGAATCGTGGAGCTGCTTGCCTCCCTGCGCGAAAGAAAAATCGCCTGCGCCGTCCTTTCCAACAAACCCGACGCGATGACCAGAGCGATGGTTTCTGCCTTATTCCCCGATATTCCCTTCATCGCCGTGATGGGCGACAGGCCTGGCCAACCGCGAAAGCCGGATCCTTCCAGCGCCCTCGCCATAGTCGCGCTTTCCGGGATTTTCCCTTCCAAGTGGGCGTTCGTAGGCGATTCAGGCGTGGATATGAGAACGGGAGAGGCCTCCGGCATGCTCCCTTTGGGCGTGTCCTGGGGCTTCCGCGGCATCGAGGAGCTACTGGAGAACGGCGCGGCGGGAATTTTGGTAAAGCCGTACGACTTCCTGCATTACCTCTAGAGCCGTGACGCAGTTCTTCCCGTATTCCTACAAGAAATAGACGCCCCGCTGGTCGCGGCAGCCATATTGATTGCGCAAAACGCCTGAATTATTTATACTCGCCGTAGGCTAGCCGAAGAGCCTTGTGAAGGTATGGAGGAGCGCTTATGGAAAAATCAGTCCTGCTCGAGAGAGCCAGAGAATATGCAGCCCAAGAAAAAGACGTCCAGTTTGCCTCCGAAGTGAAGGATCTCCTTCTTAGGAACGACGATAAGGAGCTGGAGGACAGATTCTACCGGGATCTGGAATTCGGAACCGGCGGGCTCAGGGGCATCATTGGCGGCGGCTCCAACCGCATGAACACCCTCGTGGTGACGAGAGCAACGCAAGGACTCTGCGATTACCTTAAAGGCCAATTCCCCGCGAAGGCGCTCTCAGCCTGCGTAGCATACGATTCCAGGCGCCGCTCTGCGGATTTCGCCCTGGCCACCGCCCTCGTTTTTGCCGCCAACGGCATCAAAGCCTATCTTTTCCCTTCGCTGAGACCTACCCCGGAGCTCTCCTTCGCCATTCGCCAACTGGGCGCCGATACGGGCGTCGTCGTAACGGCGAGTCATAATCCTCCGCAATATAACGGTTATAAAGCATATTGGAACGATGGTTCCCAGGTCGTTCCTCCTCACGATGTCGGCATCATCGAAAAAGTCCAGGCGGTCAAGAAAGTCGAGACCATGGACAAGGGCGAAGCCCTCGAAAAAGGCCTTCTCGTCATTCTGGATTCCAGGATCGACGACGCCTATGTAGCCATGGTGAAATCCAAGCTGCTCCGTCCCGCCCTCATCAAGAAGGAAGCCTCTTCGGTCAAGGTAGTCTATACGCCTCTCCACGGCACGGGCGCCATGCTCTTCGAGCGGATAATGGGCGAATTGGGGCTCAATATCCTTACGGTACCTGAGCAGCGGCAGCCAGACGGGGAGTTTCCGACGGTTTCCTTTCCCAATCCCGAGGAACCTGCCGCGCTCAAGATGGCCATCGATCTGGGAATGAAAGAAAAGGCCGATGTCGTCATGGCGACCGACCCTGACGCGGACAGGCTGGGCATTGCCGTCCCGGACAAAAGCGGAAAATTCGTCCTTGTCACAGGCAATCAGCTCGGCGCCCTCCACCTCGATTATCTCCTTTTCTCGCTTGCCGAACTCGGGAAAATGCCACCCCGCCCCGCCTGCGTCAAAAGCATCGTGACGACAAATTTCCAGACGGCCATAGCGGCCAAATACAACGTCGAGTGCCGCGAATGCCTGACCGGCTTCAAGTGGATAGCTGAGATCATGCGCAAGTTCGAGGCCGAAGGCAAGGATTTTATATACGGCACCGAGGAAAGCTACGGCCACCTCATCGAGATGGAAGTCCGCGACAAGGATGGCATCTCGGCCGCCGCGCTCACCGCCGAAATGACGCTCTACTGGCGCTCGAAAGGGAAAAGCCTTCTCGACAGGCTGGACGAACTCTACGCCGAATTCGGCTACTACGAGGAAAAAGGCATAAGCAAGTATTTTCAGGGTCCCGCGGGCATGGGAACGATGACGGGGATAATGAATGACTACAGACATAGGCAGCCTATCGCCCTCGGAGGGATTCCCGTCGTGAGCATTCGCGACATCCAGACCGGGAAGGAGTGGGATGTCGGATCGACCGCGTATCGCGCGATAGACCTGCCCGAAAGCGATGTCCTTCAGTGGCGCCTGCGAGACGGGACCTTCGTGACGGTAAGGCCTTCCGGCACAGAGCCCAAGATCAAATATTACATTCTCTGCCGGACCGATTCCGATGCTATCGGAATCGAGGCGGCGCGACTTCAGACAAAAGACAAAATCTCGGCCATCGAAGCTGATATCCGTAAGGTCATAGGCTGATGGCGTTGAATTCCAATTTTCCCGGAGGCGCTCCCCTTTGGTCCCGATATGTTCATCCATCATCGCAGCAGGATATAAGACCGGCGCCCAGAGGATGGATACAGCCTGATGGTGCCCAACGCCTGCCTCCCCCCGAAGGCGCTCCCGACGATTGTCCTCTGCCCTGTGACTGGGACAAGCGAGGCTATGCCGCCCTCGATGTCGAGACGACAGGCCTCGACGCCTTCCAGGACCGAGTCATAGAAATCGGCATCGTCCTTTTTTCCTTCGATGCCGAAGGAGCCCTCATCGAAGAGAAAACCTGGGAAAGCCTTATAAATCCGGGCATCGCCATTCCGACATCGTCGACGGCCATACATGGCATAACCGACCTGGATGTGTGGGCCTCGCCAACCTTCAAGGATCTTTCCGATAGAGTGAATGGCTTTTTGGAAGGACGCGTCATGGTAGCCCACAACGCGCCTTTCGACGCGGGATTCATTTCCGAGGAATATTCGCGCCTCGGAAAGATTTCGCCGATACGCGAAATGGCAGACAGTCTTGTCCTGCTGAGGCAGGCAGTCCCTAACTTGATTTCCTACAGCCTGGGCAAGGCAGCTTTCGTCCTCGGCGTAGAAACGGGGACGTCTCACAGGGCTCTCGATGACGCCAGAACATGCATGAAACTTTTCACCCATAGCGCGCGCAAACTCGCGGGATTATGCGCTTGAGGACCTCATCGCGATGAATTCATCCAAAGACCCGCGTTCCTTCCGCCTCATGCTGCTTGTCCTGATTCCCTGCCTCGCTCTGGGATGCGTCCTATTGATGAAACCCTCAGCCTCAAGCCTCGCCGATAGGATATCCTCCCAGGACAACGATCCTGTTTCCCTGAATTCATTGAGAGATTCGGAAATACTATCGATGCTCTCTGCCCAGGAAATCGGTTCTATGGAACCCGGGCAGGTGAAGGAGCTGGGCTCCCTATTGACCGCGAGGGCGCTAAAAAAGAAAAGAGATCCCGCGGAGTACCTGTCTTCGGCCTTTCCGAGCGCCTCCGAAACATTGGCCATGCTCGCGAGGGACAGGGATGTGGATGATTACCTGGAAAACGCGGCGGATAAAGGTCCGGCCGGCGCCTATTATCAATCTGTCGTCGATCTGGTGCCCGCCTTCCAGCCGCTGCGCGGCAACTATGGAAAGCTTTTTGAGGGCGTTTACGAAACCATGGAGGGAAAGGGCAAAGTCCGGATTCCGTCACAGGCCTATGCCGACGCGGGTCTCTATAAAAGCGGCGTCACCCTCCCCGGCCTGTCATCCAAACCCAGGGAAAGCGATTATGATTATTCCCACACCTTCGCTCTGGATATTTTCCTGAAGGATGTGGATTTGCTTCCCTTCAGCACGCTTCAAAAAGGACCTGTCATCTTCTCGTTCACCGACGCCATCGTCGTCGCGACCGACTCGTCCTGGCACGGAGGCGAAGATCTGACCACCTATCGCTCCGGAGGGATCACCCCAAAGGCCGGCAACGGCGTCATCCTGTATTCCCCGAAAAAAAACAAGTATTATCTCTTTTTTCACCTCTTCGACGTACTCGTAAAGCCGGGCGAAGTCATCCCCGCTGGATATCCCCTGGGCCATGGGGGAAACACGGGCACCAACGCCAGAAAAAAGGGGCACGGGGAGCACCTTCATCTGGAGATTTATGATGTCGCCAGTTCCCGCTTCCTTCGCAACTATGAAATCGCGGACATTGTCTTCTGAATTTTCTTTCGATAGAATGCTTCAATGAGCGAAAACACGATAGACGACCTCATCCTCGCCGCGGACATAGGCGGTACCAATACCAATCTCGCGCTCGTACGCCATGCGCAAGGCAATTTCACCATCGTTCTATCACGTCGATATTCGACGCAAGCAGAAACTTCCCTGATCGATCCCATGGCCCGCTTTCTCGATCTGGCCCGAAGCGAAGGACTAGGCGGCCATGTCAAAGTCTGCTGCATATCGGCGGCCGGGCCGGTGAAAGATGGCGCGATACAGCTTACCAATGCCCCCTGGGCGATTCGCGCTTCCGATATCAATGAGCGTTTTGGCTTCTCCGTTCACCTTATAAACGATTTTACGGCGATATCCTACGCCGTCGTGCTCCTCGACGCCGCCAACCGAAAGGAGATTACGCCGATACCGCATACCGACGGTTCTGAGCCTCTGCCCGGAACTGGAGTCGCCCTCGTTGTCGGAGCGGGCACGGGCCTGGGCGTTGGATTTGTAGACAGGCACGCCGACGGCAGCTGCATAGTCTATCCTTCCGAGGGAGGTCATTCGTCCTTGCCTTGCTGGGACGATCTAAGCCTCGCCTTTTTCCGCTGGGTCAAGGCAAAAATCGGGTTTGATCCCGGCATCGAGCTAGCCGTGTCAGGCCAGGGCATCGACAACATCTTTTCCTTCCTTTGTTCGGAAGCTTTCGATCCTCGTTCCGCCACTTGCCCGATAGACGCGGTCCCCGCCCCTTTCGCGCTCTCCATACTCGCAAAACCCGAACATGAGCGTCCCGCTCTCATCGCTTCGAACAGGGAAAAGGACCCGCGCTGTTCGCTGGCCATGGAACTCTTCTGCGAATTCTACGCGCGGAAGGTTTCGAGCCTTGCCGCTTCTTTACTCCCCTCCGGAGGGATATACTTGGCGGGAGGCATCTCGTCGAAAAACGAAAGCTTCCTCCTGGAAAACCATAGATTCATGCGGATTTTTGAACGCAACTATGCTCCCCACATAAGGGACTTGCTGGCTAAAACTCCGGTGGTGATCGTCAAGAACTACTCGATATCGCTCATCGGCGCCGCGAATGCGGCCGTTCAACTTGGGAGATAAAACCGATGCAAGACATCTCCGCCGAACTGCGCAAGGACATAGAAGCCAAGGGGATTGACGTTCCGCTCTCCCTTGAAATCCTCGAAAACTACAATGCCGGATACTATGACGAGGTTAAGCCGGTACGGGCAAAAGGCGTGCCTTTGATGGATGGGGTATCGGTCATTGACCTGAGGAATGCGGCGCGCGAGGATAAACCGGTCTTTTCCTGCGACGCCGCGCAGGCTCAGGAAAATCTCGCGGTTTTTGGCGTGGATTTGTCCGGCTCGCCTTTCGGAAAGCGCGGCAGCGCCATTGCCGGCGCCGACGCTTTAGGCAGGATTGGCTTCAGCGGTCCTGATCTTCTCTCGATAGGGAAAGCCATACTTCCCTTCACGGCCTATGGCATTCTCAACGGCGGTTCGGCGACCAGCTATGCAGACGGCAAGAAAAACCTTGCCCTAGGCAAGGAAACCTTCGAGGCTGTGGCCTCGGCTTTCGCTTCCATGGCTCCCCTATGCAGGGATATGCCCAAGGGCGTCACCCCCGCCTATATAAACCCCGACGGCAGTCCCGGGGCTAGTTTTCTCGAACTGAAGATGCGCGCCAGGCTCCTCCTCGCTGCTAGTCTCCAGCCTGCAAAAACCGGCAAGATCCTCCAAGAAGAGACAGACGTTCAAAGCATGGAATTTCTCCCGCTTTTCCAGATGACAAGCATGTCCAACGACAAGACGCTCGCCGACTTTTACGAAAAAGCGCGTTCATCGATCTTCCTTCAATCGCTCGCGCGGAAAACCGGCTTGGATCCCGCCACATGGCTGACCGGCATACAGCCGATGATCGCGGCCTTCAGCCATTCATCGGAGGGAAGACCCAAGAGAATTTTCGACAAGGCATATGGAGCGGGAAATTCCTGCCTCCCTCTTCCCGGCGGTCACGGCCAGTGTTTCCGCGTCCTTCGCTCCATTTTCACCGAACTCCATGAGAGGGGAATCCGTTATGCCTGCCTAGGCAACGTCGACAATCTCGGCTTTACCCCGGATCCCCTGGAGCTGGCGATCCTGGCCATCTCGGGCCGTCCGGCCGCCTTCGATTTCGCCGTCCGTACGCCCATGGACGTCAAGGGCGGGATCCTCGTCGAGACCTCGGAAGGCGGCCTCACCGTGGCTGACATAGGCGCGGCCATAAGTTTTGAGGCGATGCTCGATCTCGAACGCAAAGGTTTTCCGATACTTTTCAATTGCGCCTCGGGAATTTTCGATCTCGATTATCTTGTGCCGAGAATTGAGGAGATTGCCAGAAGACTTCCCGTTCGATTCAGCGACCAGGACAAGGATGCCGGCAAATATTCGCAGGCCGAACAAGTCACCTGGGAGGTTACGGGAATCCTGCCGTCGTTCATCGCCTTCGCCGTCGAAAAGGAAGAACGATTTATCGCCGCCAAACTCCTCATCGATACGCTGCTGACGAGCGGCGTCGGCGCTGAGAATCTTGCCCTGCCCGAAAATATGAGAGCAACGGCGACCAAGCTGCACGCTGGCCTCGCGTCCTTGCTCAGGAATACCTATGGGCTTGAGCTTTCATGCGGTAAGTGGACGCCGAAAGAACTTCTTTCCACGTAGCCGAGCGGGGCTGCTCAAATACCTGACGAAATCAGCCCGTCTCCCGCCCTACAGGGTTCGTGACACCCGACAGAATCCGCGACTTTCCGGATATTCACCCTAATGCCGTGCATCACGCAGGAAGTGCTCTCTTCCGTGCCTTTTGTCGAGGTCAGGTGGTTGGCTGAGCCGAGCGCTTCATTTTCTCCCAGCGGGTCGATGCACCAAGTTCCCTCGGGAAGCGACACTACGCCTCTCATTATCATCCTGGAAATAGACACGGCGGCCACGGCCTCCCCTGTCTCAGAGATGATTTTCGCCATATCGCCTTCCGCCAACCCCAGGCCCTGGGCGTCGGATTCGTTCATTAAAAGCGTATTGAGCAGGATTTTCTCGGGGTAATCGGCGCCCTGCGAATGGACACGCCCGGCTACCTTGGGCGTGACGAGAAGCCAGGAAGATGGCGACGCCGCGGCATCCCGCGAACCAGCGTCCGGCCAGCCGGCATCCCTCCATCCGATCCAGCCCTTGCCGGCCCCGAACTCGATTTTGCCCGATGCCGTGCCCAAGGCATGCCCCGCAGGATCCGAGGCAAAGCTCGCCAGGCCGGTTCTTTCCTGATCCGCGCCGAAATATATTCCATCCCGCTTGAACGTCTCGAGATCGGGGATTTTCGATGATTCCAGGAAAAAATCTATCCACTCCTCGGCGCTTCGCCCGCCGGTAAATGCCCGCTCCGCGCCGAACCGCGACGCCAATTCCCTGAATATCTCGAAATCGGATCTTTCCTCAGCCTCATAGGGAAGGATTTGAGGTTTGTAGAGAACATAATTTCCCGCCCAGGGAACTCCGACATCCTCTTTTTGCAGGGGTGAAGCCGCGGGCAGAACGATGTCGCAGTAAGCGGCCGTGGGCGTCATGAAGAGTTCGTGGCAGACAGCGAAATCCAGGGATTCGAAGGCTTTGATATTCTTGGCGATATCGGCGCCCTGATTGAGGAAATTGCCGCCGGCGGAATAAATGGCGTGGACGTTCGAGGCATAGGCGGGCTGACCTTCGAGGATGGAGTCCGCCCAGCGCAGCACGGGTACATGCCGGTTGCCGCTGCCGTCGCCTTCATCCATCGCCCCTACGCTGACTCCCGGCATCCGATTGTTGAGAGAACCCGAAGATCCTCCCGGAAGGGCGAAATTTCCCGTAGCAAGCTGAAGGGCAACACAGAGTCGAGCCGCTTCTTCGCCTGTCTCGGTTCGTTGAATCGAGTATCCGGGAATAAGCATAGTCGGCCTTGTCGCCGCCCACCGCCGCGCCAGGTCCACGATGGTTTCGGCATTCACGCCGCATAGATCGGCGGCCCAGGAGGGACTCTTCTCGACGCCATCTATGGCGCCAGCGACATAGTCAAGAATTTCATCGAAGCCCACGGCTCTCGCTTCGATATAGTCCATATCCAATAGGTTCTGTTTTAGAAGCACATGAAGAACGGCGTACATGAAGGCCGAATCGGTGCCGGGCCTGACGGGAATCCACTCGGCCTGGACAGCTTCCGCCGTCTTCGTCCTACGCGGATCGATCGACAGTACGGGTACGCCCCGCCTTGCCGCTTCCATAAGCCGAGTCCCCATTTCCGCCCCGAGTCTTGCCTCGAGAATATTGGCGCCCCAGAGGATGATCATCGCGCTCTTGTCCATGGTCGCCGCGTCGAATCCCGAACGGCCGTAATCCTGTCCGAACATTTTTTTCAACGCGAAACTGGCAGCATTGCTCGAATAGCTGCCGTCCAGGACGGTGCATCCGCCGATCGCGTTGAAAAATCGGCGCGTCAGTTTTTCGGTATTGTGAAGAGCTCCCGTGGAACCCGCGCTGGAAAGGCTGAGCACGGAATGCGGGCCGTGGCTTTCCCTGCAGGTAGACAGGCCATCCTTGATCCTATCAAGGGCTTCATCCCAGGCAATCTTCCGGAACTGGCCGGAACCGCGAGGACCAACCCTCAGCAGGGGCGTCTTCAATCGTTCGGGAGAATAATGAAAATGCGGAAGGGCAAACCCTTTCGGACAGCCCCGTATATAGGGACCCGCGGCCGGGTTGTGGCGGATTCTCAAAACCCTGCCCTCTTCGACTTCGGCGAGAAGAGGACAGGCGTCGCCTCCGCAGTCGCGGCCGCAAAAAACCGGCATTGTCGTCATGATGACGGCGATCTTATCATGAACCGAAAGCTATTTCGATCACTTCCTCCATCCTGTGTACCGGATGGAAGCGAATTCCCTTCTTTACATGTTCGGGTATCTCGTCGACATCGGTTTGGTTGGCCGCCGGTATGATCAGATCCTTTATCTTGTTGCGTCTGGCCGCCACGGTTTTTTCCTTGAGCCCGCCTATGGGCAGGACCTGGCCGGTCAGGGAAAGCTCACCCGTCATGGCCAGCCTGTCCTTTATCTTCCTGTTTATGACGAGAGAAAGCAAAGCGGTGGCCATGGTGATGCCCGCCGACGGTCCATCCTTGGGCGTTGCGCCTTCGGGAATGTGGAGATGGATCTGCTTGCCTTCGAAATAGTCAGCGCCGATATCGTACATCTCGGCGGCGACGCTCCGCACATAGGTATAGGCGATGCTGGCCGATTCCTGCATGACGGATCCCATCTGCCCGGTGAGCTTGAAGCCTTCCTTGCCCGGATTCGCCACGGCTTCGATGATGAGCGTATCGCCTCCCATGCTCGTCCACGCGAGTCCCACCGACATGCCGGGCCTTGTCGCCCTCTTGATGTCGTCATCGCGGAATATGGGCTGCCCCAGGTACTTCTGCACCGCAGCCCTGTCGATGACGACCTTGGATCTTCCTTCCTCGGGCGTATCCAGCACGATGGCTTTCGCCAATTTCCTGTGGATCTTGTCCAGGCTTTTCTCGAAATTCCTGACGCCGGATTCTCGAGCGTAAGCCTCGGCGATATAGAGCAGCGAATCCCTCGTATAACGGACATCGCTTTTCTTGAGCCCGTTCTTTTCAAGGCTTTTAGGCACGAGGTAATGCCGGGCGATTTCCAGCTTCTCGCTGTCGACATAGCCCGGTATCTGGATGATTTCCATCCTGTCGATGAGAGGCCGGGGAATCGTGTCGAGTGTATTCGCCGTCGTGATGAAGAAAATGTTGGAGATGTCGAAGGGCAAATCGAGATAGTGATCGCGGAAGCTGAAATTCTGCTCTGGATCGAGGGCTTCGAGCAGGGCGCTCGAGGGGTCGCCCTGATAGGACACGCCCATCTTGTCGATTTCGTCTATCATGAAGACCGGGTCTTTTGATTTGCTTATCTTGAGACCCTGGATAATCTTGCCGGGCAAGGCGCCCACATAGGTGCGCCTGTGTCCCTTTATCTCGGCCTCGTCCCTCATCCCGCCGACGCTGAAGCGGAAGAACTGCTTGCCCATGGCTCTGGCTATGGATCTGCCCACGCTCGTCTTGCCGACGCCCGGGGGACCGACGAGACAGAGTATGGAACCCTTGGAGTCTTTCTTGAGCTTCCGCACCGCAAGATACTCCACGATCCGGTCCTTCACGTCTTTCAGACCGTAATGATCGGCCTCAAGTGTCTCCTGGGCTTTGACCATATCGAAATCGTTCGAAAGCTCGGTCGTCCAGGGCAGGGAACAGATAAGGTCCAGCCAGTTCCTCGTCACGATATATTCGCTCGCCGAAGGATCCATCAGGTTGAACTTTTCGAGTTCCTGTTCCACCTGTTCCTTGACCTCCCCTTCGAACTTGAAGGAGTCGATCTTGGCCTTGAATTTCTGGTAGTCCGAACTTTTCGCGTCCGAAGGAAGCCCCAGCTCCTGTTTTATGGTCTTCAGCTCTTCCTTGAGGAAGTATTCCCTCTGGCTTTTCTCGATCTTCTCGTTGATTTCCGCCTGGACTTTCTTCTGGATCCTGAGCAGCTCCTGTTCTTTCTTGATGTATATGAGAACTTTCTCCATCCTTTCGCGGACATCAAGGGTTTCCAGCACCTTCTGCTGTTCCTTTTTATCGATGTTTAGAATGGAAGCGATGAAATCGGCGATTTTTCCGGGATGATCGATGTTGATCATGTTGAGGCGCATTTCCTCAGAGAAGAGCGGATTGTTCTCCGATACCTGCTTCATCTCGCTGAGGAGGGCTCTGGTGAGCGCCTTGATCTCGTCGGTGTCGTCGTTTATGTCGTCCAGATAGCTGACCGCCACGACGATGGGCGCTTCTTTGGATAGGAATTTCTTTATCTTGAAGCGCTTCAGGGTCGAGATGAATATGTTGATGCCGCCGTCGGGAAGGTTGATGCGCTTCACTATCTTGGCAACCGTGCCCACCAGGAAAAGGTTATCGGCTGAAAGCTGGTCCCCCTCTTCCCGGACAAGGACGAGGCCGACCATTCCGTCTCCCGTAAGGGCCTGTTCGACTATCTGCATGTCCGGCGGGTTAGCTATCATTATGGGCGTGAAGATGCCCGGGAATATCGGGCGGCCGATCAAGGTGATGACCGGCAGCTTGTTCGGCAGAATCTGGTCAATGGCGATTATTTCGTTGTCAGGCATAAAAGCTCCTGGGCATGATGTAGGTACGTTCACCGCATTGTTGAGCGGAGGTATTCATGTATCTACTACAATTTAAGGAATCAGGAGGGTTTCGGCAAGGTTATAGTCGCGTTTCATCGCGACAGGGTCGAAGCCCGAGCCTCTGCTGCGCAGTGTCGCCGCAGCCGCGACATTGCCGAGACGCAGACATTGGGCGGCATTGAAATCCCGGAGCAAGGCTGTAAGAAAACCAGCGGAAAAAGCGTCGCCCGCTCCCGTGTCGTCGATCGGATCGATGCGGGATACCGTCGAATCGATCCAGACGCCCTCGCGCATCATGGAAGCGCCCTTCCCCGCCTTCTTCACTACCCATTCCGTTCCGCTGCCTGGCTCTATCGCCGCCAGACCGCCCAACGCAATGAACTCACTTTCATTGGCGAAGACGATATCGCAGCAGGTCTGCGCGAACTCCGTAAGCGCCTTCCCGTAGGCCTTCGCATTGGAAGCCGTGGAAATATCCATCGCGACCTTCATCCCCGCTTTCCTGGCCTTCCTGGCCTGTGTCGAAATCCAAACCATATCGTCGATGAGGAGACCGTCAATATAGAATATCCAGCCTGGGTGAAAGGCTTCAACAGGAATCTCGAATCCCCGAATCTCCCTCGCCGCCCCGGGGCTCACGATGATACTCTTTCCGCCGGATTCCGCCGAGAACGAACAGAAGACGCCCGTTGACCTCTCCGAGGCTAGAAGGTGCGCGCCTATCCCCGCTTCCGCAAGTCCCCCGGCGAGGAATCGACCATGATCATCCCGGCCCACGCTGGCCCAGACTTCGGTCTCCATTCCAAGAGCCCGCGCCGCCTTGGCCATGATAGCGACGCCGCCGCCCATATTCCAGGAAACCTCGGTTCCATTTTCGCTGTCGCGTATAAAATCGCACAACTCTTCCATGAGGGCGGAAGGCACATGAGCGGGCGAAGGAAGCTTCCCCCAGCGCGCGGAAAAGGCGTCGGTCGCCTTCCCTATTCCATCCACGAGAATATGACCTATCGCCATTATGCCTTTGGATCGCGAATTCACCTGACTTGACCCTCGTATGTAAATATGATAATTTCTGCAGGCTTCATCCTTATGGATGAGGCTTTCGGGCGCTTGGCTCAGCTGGTCAGAGCGGCTGGTTTACACCCAGTAGGTCGGGGGTTCGAACCCCTCAGCGCCCATTCTCTCAGCTTCAATATCTAGGCATTCCGAGCAGCTGTGAATAGGGTTTCGCCTCAATGCTCGAAAGCGGAATGCCGCAGCGCTCGATTATCGCGAATAACTTCTTCTTAATGTTCTCCACGTCAATATCGACGCCTTCCTCATTCAAGGTTTCGACTTCGAGAAACTCACCCAGTCCATCGACGGCTACCAACTCGGCGATGATGCCCCCCTCGCCCCTCCAGGATGTGCCGGTCTTTCTCTTCTTGTAGAGAAGCTTGGCCGACATCTTATCCAGGAACTTCCTGAATGCCTGCGCGTCCAGTATGCCGAATTCCACTTCTTTGTTGATTTCGATGTTTTCGGTGTAGGTCTTTTCCTTGAACGTGACCGTCTCCCGCCCCGGCTCGGTGCGCAGCCTGAGGCGGAATCCTATCGCGGGGATGAAAGACGTCACGACGGGAAGCGCGTAATATTCATCGTTCTTGTCAATTTCGCCCATATAGGTCATGAACGTCAAAAGCCTCTTCTCGATAAGGGTTCGATCGCTTACTCTGGCTTTCAGCTCAATTTCAAGCATCGATGAATACGCTCCTGTTCAGTCTTTCATTTTCAGCACGGATTCGTCGTAATCCTCGGGGGGGACGAATCCCAGAAGCTCCACGCAGGTCGCGGCCAGACTGGAAATCCCCAGGCCCGAGTTCAGCGCTTTATCGTATTCACCTTTCGTCTCGGGGTCATAAATGACGCAGGGCACAGGATTGAGGGAATGACTGGTCTTGGCTTTGGGGCTTCCGTCGGTTTCGAGCAGGGCTTTCTTCGTCTTCTTGTCGTGCTCGATCATATCGTCGGAGTTTCCGTGGTCGGCGGTAAGGATCATGACGCCGCCGGCTTTTCGTATGGCTTCCTCAAGCCTCCCAAGCTGTATATCCATGGATTCCATGGAACATACGACCGACTGGAAAACGCCGGTATGGCCTACCATGTCGCCGTTGGGAAAATTGAGCCTGATGAAACGATATTTCCCCGATTCGATGGCCGTGATCACCCTGTCGGTGATTTCGGCGCATTTCATCCAGGGTCTCTGTTCGAAGGGAACGCGATCGCTCGGCACCTCGACATAGTCCTCAAGGGCTTCAGAAAACTTGCCCGTTCGGTTGCCGTTAAAGAAGTATGTCACGTGTCCGTATTTCTGCGTTTCAGAGATGGCCAGGGATTTTATGCCCGAAGCGGCGAGATATTCGCCCACCGTGCGGTCGATCGCGGGCGGCGTCACGAGATAGTTCCTTGGCACGCCGAGGTCGCCGTCGTACTGCATCATGCCGGCATAGAAAACCTCGGGCCGCGGACCGCGATCGAATTTGGAGAAGCTTTCATCCTCGAAGGCATTGGTAATCTCGATGGCCCTGTCCCCGCGGAAATTGAAGTAGATGACGCTGTCGCCGTCATTGATGCGGCCTATGGGTTCCTTGTGGTCTATAATCACGAATTCGCCCATATCCTGGTCGATGAGCTTGGGATTCTCGGCTCTGTAGGTCTCGACCGCCTCCCTGGCGCTCGAGAAGGGGCGCCCAAGGCCTTTGACGTGGCAATCCCACCCGCGCTTCACCATGTCCCAATTGGCGCCGTAGCGGTCCATGGTGATGTACTGACGGCCCCCTCCGGACCCGATCCGATAATCGAAGCCCCGGGCATTGAATCCGGCGAGAAATTCCTCGAAAGGGAGAATGTAGTCGAGAGCGCTCTGCGAGCCCACGTCCCTGCCGTCCAGAAGGGTATGCACCCGAACGCGCTTTACGTCTTCCCTAGCGGCCTGCTCTATCATGGCCTTCAGATGGTCTATATGGGAATGGACGTTGCCGTCGGAAAATAGTCCGAGGAAATGCAGCGTTCCGCCTTTTGTCTTCACCCCGGCTATGAGCTCCTGCCATACGCGGCCGCCGAACATGGCTTTCGTGGCAATCGAAGCGCCTACAAGCTTGGCGCCCTGAGCGAAGACCCTGCCGCAGCCTATGGCATTGTGCCCGACTTCGGAATTGCCCATATCGTCGTCGGAAGGAAGTCCGACAGCCATGCCGTGAGCCTTGAGCTTCGTCGTCGGAGATGTGGATTCCATGGCCCTGAAATGGCGCATATCGGCCTGGGCTACCGCATCGCCGTCCCTGTATTCGCCGTATCCCACGCCATCCATTATCACCAACAGGACAGGCCCGCGCCTGCCTTTCCAATTCGGGTTTCTATCGAGAGCTGTCAACATTGAAAGACTCCTTGCCTATTCTCCAAAATACTCAATCAGCGTGTCGATGGGTAGGTTCTTGACCGTTTCCCTGTAATTGAGGAAGGGTAGTCCTATGACGGAGAAGGCACGTACGGGTTCGGCCCCGCATCGGCGTATCATGTCGCAGGTCGCGTTGATGGTGCCGCCCGTCGCGATGAGATCGTCCACTATGAGGAACCGGCTGCCCGGCTTTATGTCGTCGACATGCATCTCGAGAGTCGCCGATCCGTATTCGAGATCGTAGGATTTGGATATGGTTTTGCCGGGCAGCTTCCCCTGCTTGCGCACGAGGAGCAGCGGCAGGCCCAGTTTATGGCAGAAGGGAGCGGCGAAAATGAACCCCCTCGATTCTATGGCGGCGACGGCATCGATGCGCTCGTTTCTGTAGAGTTTCAGCATGGAGCTAACGCAATACGCGAAAGCGTCCGGATTGGCGAGGACACTTGTTATGTCATAGAAGAGAATCCCGGGCTTGGGAAAATCCGGAATTTTACGGATGGCATCATCGAGATTGAAACCTTCCGTCTCATTGTTCGTTTCGGACATTGAACCGCCCCACATATTCATGATGAACGACAGTGAACAATATTAGGTACGCGACCCGCCGATGTCAAGCTTGGCCCCGTATCTCGAATCCTCGCGCCAAGGCCCACGGAGCTTTATTTTCTTTGTATGAACGCGTCGAGGATGCCGACAACAGCGCTGAGGCCAAGGGATATTCCCAACCGGATGAAGGTTTCGGAGCTGGTCACCGCCGCGGAATACTGACTCTTGAAAGGCCAGGGCGCATATTGCACGTCAAAACCGCTGCTCGCGAAACGAGCCGAATCGAATACGAAGTTCGTATAGAAAAGCGCGATGGGGAAAGTGCCCATGCCGGTGATCGCTATTCTTCGAAACTTCGCTTTTACCGCGCTTTCCTTCCGTGCGGATTTTTCGGCCGAATAAGTTTTAGGAATGGGCGTTGCCGATATCGCCGGTACCGCCGATGGAACGGAGGTCAGTGCCGTCTGTTCGGAGGAAATCGAAGGAGAACTCGGGGCTTGGCTTTCCTCTTGGGCCTCGCATCGTCCTCCAGCCGCGAGAGCGGAACACAAGCTGAGGAGGATGACGATACGTCGGACGAGTCCAGTCCCGCGGTGCCTGCCCCGGGAAAAGCCCGCCGAATCGCGCGCTAAGACGGAACATCTCATCGCCTGACTCCAAAAATTGCCGTGCCGATGCGCAGAAGCGTTGAACCTTCCTCGACGGCAATCTCATAGTCACCGCTCATGCCCATGGAAAGCTGCCCGAATCCGGGCAGGTCAAAACGCTTTTTTATTTCCTCAACGGCTCTTGAAAGTTTTCTAAACGAGTGACGTATGGTTATAGGGTCGTCCGTGTAAGGCGCCATAGTCATCAACCCACTCAGTACAAGCGGATAGCGTGGTTCAGAATCCCGGCCAGCGTCGCTCTTCCATCGCAGGTATGTCTCTACCGCTTCAAAAAGGCTGTCGTCATCGGGAAATCCTGATTTCGTCGCTTCTCCCGTATGCAATTCCAGGTATAGTTCGAGGTTCTTTTCTCCCGCGCGAGCGGTTATCGCCTGCAGCAGGCTCATCGAACTCACCGATTGAATGGCGTCGAAAAGCTTGAGGGCCTTATTGATCTTGTTGCTCTGAAAAGTGCCTATCATATCGAGGCTGATGCCGGGCATTTCCAAAAACAGTTCAGGCAGATACTTCCCCGCCGCTTCTTGGACTCGATTTTCCCCGAAACGCCGTATCCCGCAGGCATAGGCTTCCCTCACCGCCTCCTGCGGATGGAACTTCGTCACCGCCAGAATCGTTATCGCTTCGGCGCTTCTACCGGAGCGCTCCGCGGCGGCACGCACCTTCGCATGGATGGATTCTATATTTTCTTTTATGAAAGCGTACTCGGACATGGAATTATTGTACCCCCGGCAGGTTCAAGCGGCAATCCCGTCCTTCCTTCTGGAAAAACGGCTTTCTTTACTTGGCGGAAAATTTCCAATTAAAGCTGCTGGAATTGCCCGCGTAATCGTACACCGAGAATTCGAGGGCGTGCATGCCTCTGGGTATGAACTGCTTGCCCAAGAGGAGCCGGCCATCCTCATCGGTCAGCCTTGATGAAGGAGCTTCCAGATCCAGGAAAGCCAAACCCTCAGGAGTGATGCGGGCAGAATCGAGTTTTCTATCGGCGATCACCTTCCCGTCGAAAACAGCCTTGAGTCTGAAAACGCCGGATATGGATCCTTTGGCGTAGGCGGGATCGGTGACGCTCACTGCAAGGCTATAATTGCCCTGAGGGACTTCCTGCGCGCCCTTCCTCGGATTTTCGGCGATAATCGTGCGGTCCTGCCCCAGCAAGGCAATCTCTTCGATCCTGGGAGAGGCCCTATCGACGAGATCCTTGATGAAAAAAGCCGGGTTTACCCATAATCGGGAAGCGCCGTCGTAAACGCGAAAGAGGTAATAGGAGTAAAGTGCTCTCGTAATCTCTGCGATCCTGCCGACAACCTCGCCCTTCTTGATCATGGACTTGGCCGAAGCTTCCGATACGTAAGTTTTCCCTGAGTATAGGCTGATGAATCCATCAGCATGCGCCACCGCGGTAAAATTGCCCGTAGCGTGCGGCAAGCCGCCGGAAAGCAGATGATTGTCTTGTATGAAAAGTATCCTGCCGTCGCCTGCGGCCCTGATGGCGTCGTTTTCCGCGGAAAGAAAGGCTCCCGTTTGAAGGTATTTCTCTTCCTTTTGCCCATCAGGAAGCTGACCTGGCACGCCGAAATTCACGGCTACATCCAGGGATTCCATGCTGAGGGGAGCATCCTGCGCGAAAACGGGAATGCCAGAAGCCATTCCGATCGTCATGACCCATACTATGAGAACAATCAATTTCAGTGGAGCTATCTCCATGGGCAGAGCCCTATTAACATGCCTGGCACTCGCGCTCAACGTTCCGCCGCCTTGTATCGCTGTATGGCATTCTTGCCCGCGATCATCATGATATCGCCTGAGACCGATAGTCCCGAGCCGGTTTCTTCGATCAGGAACATGGCTTCGATCACGCCCTTTCGTATCAATCCCGCGAAGCGTTCATTCCCTTTCGCCAGGAGGATCGCGAACCTGTCGAGACCGATCGGCTCTATAAGAAGCTCCGCTTCGCCGGCGAAATAATCGGCCCTCACGATCATGCCTTTTCGTTTCTGGACATCGTAGAAAGCCAGTCCATCGGCGGTTCGCCCTATGACGGACAGCCCGTCCGTCGAAAAGGATGCCGGCTGATCGCTCACTACCTGACTTTCAAGCTTTTTCTCGAAAGCCAGCTCATAGCCATGATTCTTTTTGGAGAATACGAGGAAATACTGAGGGTCAAGTCCATACAAGGCGGCTATCGACTGCCCATTTTCGGAGATCGCCACCCCATAGACGCAGGGATAGGCCGAACTGACCGCATGCTCAGAGGGCTTAAGCTCATCGAGGAGTCTTCCTTCCTGGTCCAAGACCTGAATACTTCCGTTCAGCAGCCCCCAAGCCGAAGCCGCGGCCGACACCGAGCCGGCGGTCAAGGGTGAGCTGAACTCGCGCGTCCAAAGCGATACCCCTGCTCTATCCGTCTCCATGACTCCCTGCTGGTCGGGGCGAAGGATAAAGGAGCGGCCCCGGACTCTATAGGATTCCCGATCGCTCGGCGCTGCCGCGTCGGATTCGGGTACCGGAACGGAATCCAGCCGCACCAGTCCCTGTTCATACCTAAGGGGGCGCTGGGCGAATATGACATAGAAAACCACGGCGGCGGCTGTCATCCAGGCGAGATGGCCGCGTTTTCGGTTGGAGTAGTTGTTGGCGCGTTTCACCATGATTCCAAAATTGTTGTATTCAAGCTTTCAAATGGTATATAGTATTTATTACAGCTGTCAACATAAGAAGGCGTTTGATATGGAAATTGATGAATTGCTTTTCTCCGCCGCCCAAAATGCCGCGACAAAATCATACTCGCCCTACTCGAAATTCCGCGTCGGCGCGGCAATTCTCTGCGGCGACGGTTCCATAGTGACTGGAACCAATGTGGAGAACAGATCCTTCGGCCTCACCATCTGCGCCGAACGCAGCGCCCTTGTCGCGGCCATAAGCGAGGGAAAAAGGGACTTCAAGGCAATAGCCATAGCCACACCCGACGCCGACTATGCGGTGAGCCCCTGCGGAGCCTGCAGACAGGTGCTCTCCGAGTTTTTTCCAGCCGACGCGCCCGTTCAATTCGGCAATGCGCCGGGAAACAGGGTTCGCTGCACTATCGGCGCTCTGATTCCTTTCGACGCGCTTCATGAATTAGCTCACTGACGACCGTCGAAGCAACTCGGCCGCGTGGGCAAGAGAAGCCGCCCCTTCGCTGTCGCCGGCAAGCATCCTGGCTATTTCCTCTTCTCTTTCGTGGCCGCGCAATTGATCGATTCTCGTTACCGTTCGCCCATCCTCGACCTTTTTATCGACTTTATAGTGGACATCGGCCTTCGCCGCGATCGATGCGAGATGAGTGACGCAGAACACCTGCTTGAATCGTGAAATGCCTTTCAGATACAAACCGACATCAGCCGCCACCTCTCCTCCGATTCCAGTGTCGATTTCGTCGAATATGAGAGTATCTACCGCGTCTTTGGAAGAGAGGACGGCCTTAATCGCAAGGGCGACACGCGACAATTCCCCTCCCGAGGCTATCTTGGCGAGCGCTTTCGGAGGTTCGCCGATATTGGGGGCGATCAGGAATTCCGCATCGTCCATGCCCGCGGGCGACAGGATGAGCTTTCCGGTTTCGGACTTAAGCGGATTGACGGAAATGGGCAGTCTGGCATGAACCATCCCAAGGTGTGAAAGTATGGTCTCCACCTGACGCGAAAACCCGATCGCCGCATCTTTCCGCCTTGAGGAGAGCGCTTCGGCTTTTTCCAGCGCCTGTTTCTTAAGCTCGGCGATTTCTTTTTCGAGATCGGCTTTGTCGCTTTCCCAGGAGGAGTAAGCCTCTATGGCGGCGGCGTCCCGCTCTTCCCTGGCAAGAATATCGGCCAGCGAGGGGCCATATTTTTTCTTCAGACGCTTCAGTTCCGCCAACCTGCTTTCGATGTCCTCCAGTCTCTGGGGGTCGAATTTCAAGCCTTCCATATAGACGGAGACGCTCTCGGCTATGTCCTCCACCTCGAAATAGGCGCTTTCGAGCCTCGTAGCAAGCTCGCCCAACTTCGCGTCGATATCTTTGGCGGCGTCGAGACCGGCTTTCGCCTTCCGGAGAGATTCCACGGCGCCGTTGGACTCGCCGCCGCGGAGCGAAAGACCGTCAACGGCATTCCTGACGGCATCGAAAAGCTTTTCGTGCTGCGATAGGATTTTTTCTTCCTGCATCAGCTCGTCGTCTTCGTTGGGTTTGATCTTAGCCGCCTGGATTTCCTTAAGCGCGAAGGTGAGGATATCCTGCTCCCTTTCCCTGCGTTCCGCCTCGGCAAGACGCCGCTTGTATTCCCTGAGTCTTGTCGTCCAGGCTTCGTAGCTTCTCCGATACGATTCCTTTTCCGGCTCCAATCCCGCGAAACTGTCCAGGAAGATCAAATGGCTTGCCTTGTCCAGAAGCGTCTGATGCTCGTGCTGCCCATGGATATCGGCGATCAATGAAGTGAAGTCAGCCAGATCGGCCCTGCTCACCGCCCGGTTCTGAATGTAGGCGTAGGATCTGCCGTTGTTCCTCAAGCCCCGTCTCAGGTTGAGGGTTCCTTCTTCCTCGGGAATATCGTGCTCCCTGAGCCAAGCCAGAGCCGCCTTGTTCTGCGCTATATCGAGAATGGCTGAGACCGTGCACTCGTCGGAGCCTTCGCGTATCACTCCCGAATCCGCCCTCCCCCCGAACAGGAACCCTATCGCTCCCACGATGAGCGATTTTCCGGCTCCGGTTTCTCCGGTAAAAAGAACGAGGCCATCCGAGAATTCGACTTCCGCCGCGTCGATGAGGGCAAAGTCCCGGACGGAAAGATGCTCAAGCATTGGCGTCTCCCGACCATCCCAGTTTCGTGCGCAAGGCGCTGAAAAAAATGCTCTCCTGGGGAACGATGAGGACAGCGTCGCGCCGCGCCCTGCGGAACTGGACAATGTCTCCTATTTCAAGCGCGAAAGTCTCCTGGCCGTCGACCGTCAGCATGGCGCCAGATCTCCTCGTTTCATCCACGATGACATCGACCCTGGCGGTTGAAGGCAGGACAAGCGGCCGGGAAGCGAGCGTAAACGGACAGATGGGATTTATCACCATAGCGAGCATTTCAGGGTGTAGCGCGGGTCCTCCCGCGGCGAGGTTATAGGCGGTGGATCCCGTGGGCGTGGCTACAATAAGGCCGTCGGCCCTATAGAATCCGAATTTTTCTTCGTTCACGTAAAGGCAAAGCCGTATCATCTTGGCTATACCTTGGGATGACAAGGCGCCGTCGTTCAAGGCGCAGAAGGATCCAATGCGTTGTCCTGCCCTAACGATGGATACGTCCAGCATCACGCGAGAGGATGGCTTAAGATTTCCCGCGGCCCACTCATCGAAGGTAGCCAGCCAGGAATCCTTGCGATTGGCCGCTATGAAGCCCAAGGTGCCAAGATTCACGGGAAGCACGGGGATGCCCAAAGGCGCTGCGAGACGGGCGACATAAAGGAGGGTCCCGTCTCCTCCGAGACAGATTATAAGCTCATAACCGGCAAAGCTTGGAGCCCCGGATGGATCGCCCGCAAAGGCAAAACTCGTTGTCGTCCAGCCCCTACTCTCAAGCGCTTTGGACACCTTCACGGATTCGCCGGCCGAATCGTCTTTCAGAAGATTCGCGACAATCAAGGCTTTACCGCCCTTCATGCCGCCGAGAATGGCCATGATTCCTCCTCAGGGAAGCGTCGCAAGCACCTTCGCGATGACATTTGCGTCTTTTGCGCTGATTTTTTCGTGAAGCGGGAAGAGGATGCAGCGCATGGCAAGCGATCGGGCTCCAGGGCATTCATTTTCCGGAAAATCTTCCATAGAGACAATACTCTGCTCGAATGCCGCCGCCGCTTCAATTCCGTTTCGCTTGGCATGGATCACGACATCCTTCATGCCTGACTCAAGGACAACAGGAAAAGCGTAGCAGCCCCCAAGTCCTTCATTGTCCTGCTTGAAAGTCTTGTGCCGCGTGCGTGAAAGCTCCATCTGAAAACTCGCTTCCAGTTCCCTGCGCCTGCGAAAGGAATTGGCCAGGTCCCTCAGCTGGGCCAAGCCCAGGGCGGCGTTATAGTCGGTCAGGGATATTTCTTTCGTCAGCGTCTCCCCAATGTTTCTTATTACCGGAGCATCGCGTCTCGCCGACGCAAAAAGAAGGGCCCCTCCTCCGGAAGTGACCGGAGAGCCCTGTTCAAGCCCATATATCGCGAAATTACCGATGGATCCGGCCTTTGTGTCGCCCCTGTACGCTCCCAAAGCCTGGGACATATCCTCTATGACCGGCAGCTGCGTCTCCAGAACGGCGGTCTTGTCGGGAAGCATTCCAAACGCCTCAAATAGGATTATCGCGGAGCAGCCCTGTTCCTTGGCGACCGCAAGGTTGGGCAGGCATGTCAGCGGGTCGTGGTCCATGTAAATTGGCTTAAAACCGAGTTCCTCGACCGCCTGCAGGTGATAGAGAGGAGCGAGGGGGCTCAAGGCCACTTTTGCGCCTTCGGAAAGACCCAGTTTCTTCAGGGCGATGCCGAGGGCCGAATAGGGGCTCCTCAAGGCTACCGCCACATCGTATCCAAATGCTTCCTTGGCGTTTTTGAGAAATTTCTCCGTATATTCGCCGGGTCCGATCGAATCGGTAACAAGGCATCCGAGGACCGTATCCATGTCTTTTCTTCGTATGAACGAACAATAAAGCGGTATCATTGCGTGGATTGTATCATCGGAAGGTTGTCAGAAACAAGAAGATGCGAAAATAAAAAAGCCTGGCGACGACCTACTCTCCCACCCAAAGGCAGTACCATCGGCGTTGAAGAGCTTAACTTCCGTGTTCGGAATGGGAACGGGTGTGGCCTCTTCACAATAGTCACCAGGCATAAT
>Ga0074195_1000485_pt1 | contig 77326 bp, 74 predicted proteins | sample EPASupsiteHSE623_FD_64525 | JGI IMG/M metagenome (GOLD analysis project Ga0074195, IMG submission 64525) | Bioremediated contaminated groundwater from EPA Superfund site, New Mexico - Sample HSE6-23 | ecosystem: Environmental > Aquatic > Deep subsurface > Groundwater > Contaminated ...
AAGGGGGTTGTAGGGTAGCCTGGTCCATCCTACAGCGTTCGGGACGCTGTGACCTGAGTTCGAATCTCAGCAACCCCATCATACTCTTCCTTTTGAGGTGGCTATTTGAAGGGTGAGAAATATACCAGATATGAACGTGCGCGCATAGTAGGAGCACGAGCTTTGCAAGTTTTCATGGGCGCTCCAGTGCTAATCGATACCAATAAAACCGACCCTCTCGAAATAGCGCTAGAAGAGATGAGCCTGGGCGTAATTCCCATCACTGTTAAACGCGATCGCTATAGGTAGGTGAATTAGTTGGTAGAAGATGATGTGATAACGGTAGCGGGAGAATACGAGACTCTCATACCTATCGACGAGTACCTCGCCGCGGGCGTGCACATCGGTACTCAGCAAAAGACGAACGATATGATGCCTTACATTTACAGGGTTAGAACGGACGGCTTGTATGTTCTGGACGTTCAGTCCACAGATAAGCGCATCCGGTTGGCAGCCAAGTTCCTGTCCAAGTACGATCCTGCCCGCATCCTGGTAGTGTCGGCCAGACAGTACGGCCAGAGGCCGGCCACCATGTTTGCCAAGGCCATCGGAGCCTCGGCCAACGTTGGACGCTTCGTGCCCAATACCCTGACCAATCCCGCTTTTCGCGGCTTCACTGAGCCCGATGCTCTCATAGCCACGGACCCCAGCGGCGATGCCCAGGCAGTCAATGAGGGCGTCGATGTAGGCATACCGGTAATCGCTCTGTGCGATACGAACAATATGACCTCCAATGTTGATCTGGTGATACCCACCAACAACAAAGGCAGAAAAGCTTTGACGCTTATCTACTGGCTGCTGGCCAGGCAGGTGCTGCGCGAGCGCGGCGAAGAAGACAGGTTCAAGTACACTATCTCGGACTTCGAGATGGAGTTTTGATCCATGCGGTCTCCGGCTGTTGCAGGTCAGTTCTATCCGGGGAGCGGAGCGGAGCTGAGGCACCAGCTGGAGGAGATGCTGCATAACGTATCGGACGCAATTGAGCTTCCCGTACTTGGTGCAGTCGTCCCGCATGCCGGATACATTTATTCCGGCCCTGTGGCTGCAGAAGTCTATTCTCGCCTATCGAAGAGAGATTGCTTTGTCATCCTGGGGCCCAATCATCATGGTGTCGGCGCTCCCATCGCTCTCTCGCGCGACTCCTGGAAGTCGCCCATGGGCGAGGTCCTGCCCGATTTGGAGCTGGCGGATGCGCTTGCCGGAACCATCATCGATTATGATGAAGTCGCCCATCTGCACGAGCATTCCATCGAGGTGCAGATACCTTTTCTTCAAGCTCGATTTCAGGACTTCAAGATCCTGCCCATATCCATGGGTCTGCAGGACGAAGAGACGGCTGTAGAGGTGGGAGAAGAGCTGGGGAAAGCCATTCGCAAGATTGGCCATAGCTGCACCATAATTGCCAGCAGCGACTTCACGCATTACGAGAGTCAAGAGGTAGCCCGCAAGGTGGACTCACAGCTCATCGAGGCCATCCTGAACATGGATGTCCCCGAGCTTTATGCCAGAGTCTATCGGCACAACGCCACCGCCTGCGGCTATGGTCCGATCGCCGCCACCATCACGGCGGCTGCGGCTCTTGGTGCAAGCAGCGGCAAGTTGCAGCGCTATGCTACCAGCGGAGATATTACGCACGACTTTAGCCAGGTAGTTGGATACGGAGCGATAACCTTCACGTGAGGAGGTCGTTTATTTGACGTCGGCATCGGCTCCCGGTAAGGTCATCCTCTTCGGAGAGCATGCCGTTGTCTCCGGCGCAAAGGCGCTTGGCGCCGCCATTGACCTGCGGGCTAAAGTGACCATTCGTGACACGCCCGGCAGCACAATGATCGAGGCCTGCGATCTCTGCCTTAGGGGATTTTCTCTGGACCTGAACACCCTTCAGGTAGTCTCAGCCGAGGCTGTGCATGCTACCAGATATGTTTCCGCCGTTTTGAATGAGTTTGATGCCCGGAACCTGCGGGTTATGATCGAATCGGATATTCCCCTGGCTTCAGGCCTCGGATCATCAGCCGCCATCGTCGTTGCCGCCACTGCCGCCTTAAATCGTCATCTGGATCTGGGGCTCTCCCAAAAGGATATTGCCGATCGAGCCCATAGAATTGAGAAAGCAGTTCAAGAGGGCCTCGGCAGTCCCACGGACACGGCTCTGGCAACCCATGGCGGCTATCTGCAGGTTTCGTCCCAGGTCCTGCCCCTCGATCTTCCCGGCATGAACATGGTGGTTGGATACACAAATCAATCTCATGATACCCGGTCGGAGGTGGCCAAGGTGCAGAGCCTGAAGGCACGCTATCCGGACCTGGTCGATCCGATATTCCAGGCCATTGGCGCGGTCTCTGCACGGGCCGTCCCCCTTATCCGCGATCAGAAGCTGAGGGAGCTTGGCGAGCTGATGAACGTCAACCACGGCCTGCTGGAAGCCATCGGCGTAGGGACAAGGGAGCTGGCCGAGCTGGTCTATGCGGCGCGGGGAGCCGGCGGCGCGTTTGGAGCCAAGCTCACGGGCGCGGGCGGCGGCGGCTGCATGATCGCCCTGCCGACGCCTCATGGATTCGCGGCTCTGATCACAGCCCTGAGACAGGCCAGGGGAACGGCTTTTGCCGTCAAGACCGGCTGCGAGGGCGTAAAGGTGGAGCGTGATCAAGCGTGAAGATCCTGAAGATCGGCGGCAGCATCCTGACCGACAAGACGAACGAATCTCTGGTCGATGCCGCTCGCTGTTCCGAGATCAAGCGCGTGGCCGAAGAAGTCGCCGCCCACCCGGGTGAGCTGGTGCTCGTTCACGGTGCAGGGTCGTTTGGACACGTCCCGGCCAGGAGATACGGCCTTCCTGCGCTCTTCAGCGCGGAGGGGCTGAGGGTGACGCACAGTTCCGTGGTCAGGCTGAATGACCTGATGGTGGAGGCCCTGAGCGAGGCGGGCTTATCTCCCCTGCCCGTTCATCCGCTCTCCTGCGTCCTTCTCAAAGACGGCAGGATTGAGCGGTTTGCCAGGGAGCCCATCGAAGAGATGGTCAGAGACGGGCTGCTGCCGGTGCTGCATGGTGATGTGGCCATGGATGTGACCCGCAAAGCGGGAATCGTCTCGGGAGACCAGATCGTGCCCTATCTTGCCAGGGCTCTGCACGCAGAGGTCGTGGCAGTGGGAAGCAACGTTGACGGAGTTATGGCGTCCGGAAGGCTCGTGCCGGAGATAACCAGAAAGGATCTGCCGTCCATTGAGAGGCACCTGGGCGCAAGCGCGGGCGTGGATGTGACGGGCGGCATGAGAGGAAAGCTCCTGGAGATGCTTGATCTATCCGATGCCGGCATAAGCTCCATCATCTTCAATGCGGCAAAGAAAGGCAATATCGCCCGGGCACTCTGTGGCGAATCGGTGGGCACAAAAGTTGCGAGGTCGAATTGACAACCTCCAGCCGCAAGCTCGATCATATCCGCATCTGTCTTGAGAAGTCCGTGGACGCAAAGGTTCGGCCCTTTGATGACCTGACGCTGGTCCATAAGGCTCTTCCCGAGATCGACGAAGGGGATATCGATATGAGCTGCCGTTTCCTGGGAAAAAAGCTCAATGCTCCCATCATCATCAGCGCCATGACCGGGGGACATCCCGATGTCCTGGAGATAAACGTCCGCCTGGCCAAGGCGGCGCAGGAACTCGGTGTGGCTCTTGGTTTGGGCTCGCAAAGAGCTGCTCTCGAAAAGGATGAGCTTGTGAATACGTTCTCTGCCGCCAGGGATGCCGCACCGGACATCCCCATCGTCGGCAATATCGGCGCAGTGCAGCTGAAGAGGTCGGGCCCGAAGATTCTGGAGCGCTTGCAAGAGATGATAGATGCGGATGCGATAGCGGTTCACCTGAATTTCCTGCAGGAGAGCATCCAGCCCGAGGGCGACAAAGATGCATCCGGAGTCCTGGATGCCATAAGGTCTGCTGCGTCGGGCAGAGTACCCATAATCGTAAAAGAGACTGGCGCGGGCATATCCCGAGAGACCGCCTCGGATCTGGTCGCGGCTGGTGTTAAGATCATCGATGTCTCGGGCGTGGGCGGCATGAGCTGGGCAGGAGTTGAAGCTTATCGTGCTGCTGAGGCCGGGGATCATGAATTGGAAGAGATGGGACGGCTGCTATGGAGCTGGGGTGTTCCCACGCCTGCAAGCATAATCGAGTGCAGGGCGGCGGGCGCAGAAGTGATTGCCTCCGGCGGAGTTCGCAGCGGTCTTGATGTGGCCAGAAGCCTGGCCCTGGGTGCCTGCATGGCCGGAACTGCCCTTCCCATGCTTGGACCCGCAACGAAAGATTCGCAGTCTGTGGTGAGAGCAATGAGCGCCTATATTCGGGGGCTCAAGATTGCTATGTTTCTCACCGGCTGCAAGGATATCTCGATGCTGGGCCGAGTTCCTCTCGTGGTTCTAGGAAGGACCAGGGAGTGGCTGGAAGCACGGGGTTACGACATGAGAACATTTTCTGTTTATAGAGAGTTGGCAAGATGAAGGATATTGCAATAATCGCTGTAGGCGGCTATAATGAAATTGGCCGCAATATGACGGCGATAAGGATCGGAAAGGACATCGTGGTAATGGATATGGGAATTCGGCTGGATCGCGTGCAGATTCACGAGGATACGGACGTGGAGTCGCTGCACGCCGCCGACCTGATCGCCATGGGTGCCATTCCCGATGACAGCATCATGGAGAGCATCGACGGAAAGGTCAGGGCAATTGCCTGCACGCATGGTCATCTGGATCATATCGGAGCCATCTCCAAATTGGCCCACAAGTATCATGCACCGATCATCGCCTCGCCGTTCACCGCGGACCTCATCAATCAGGAGATCAAGTCCGAGAAGATCTTCGGTGTGAACAATCCCCTCAAGACCATGAACGCCGGGGAACGCTATCAGGTTACCGAGGATATCGAGCTCGAGTTCATTCGCGTGCAGCACAGCATCGTGGACTGCGTCTTTGCGGCCATCCACACGCCCAAAGGGACGATAGTTTATGCCAACGACTACAAGATCGATCGTTCTCCGACGCTCGGCGAGCCCCCAGACTTCGCCAGGCTTCGGGCTTTGGGAAAGGAGGGTGTGCTGGCGCTGATCACGGAAACAACCAACGCTTCCATCTCCGGAAAGACGCCCTCCGAGAAGATCGCCAAAGATCTGGTCTGGGATGTGCTGATAGGCACGGAAGAGTCTAAATCCGGCGTCATGGTTACCACCTTCTCCTCGCACATCGCCCGCATCAGGGCCATCATCGAGGCTGCTCATAAGATGGGCAGAAAACCCGTGCTGCTGGGCAGGTCGATGGAGAAGTACTGGGGCACGGCCGTGAGAACGGGCTACGCCGGCCAGGGTGATGTAACCGTCTTTGGCAGAAGGAAGTCCGTGGACAAAGCCCTGAAGAGGATCATGAACGAGGGCAAGGACAAGTATCTGCCCATCATGACCGGCCATCAGGGCGAGCCGGGAGCCATATTGAGTCGCGTGGCGGGCGGAGAGACCGATTATAGAGTGGAATCGGGCGACAAGATCATCTTCTCCGCCGGCATCATCCCCCAGCCGCTCAATGAGTCGAACCGCCACACCGTGGTGACCAAGCTCAAGATGCGGGGCGGCAGGATCTATGACAACGTGCACGTCTCCGGGCATGCCTGCCGGGAGGACCACTGGGAGCTTTTGCGGATGATCAATCCGGAGCACGTCATTCCCAGCCACGGCAACCTGGTCAGCCACGGCAGCTATCTCATGATGGCCGAGGAGAACGGATATTCCTTGGGCTCCAACATTCATCTGGTGAGGAATGGTCAAGAGCTTCTCATAGACTAAAAAGGGATGAGACTAATGATGGACAAAGAGCTGGAAAGGCGTGCCGCCTTGATATCGAATGCCATTGAAGAGATGCTTCCGGTGGTGCACCCTCGGGGTCTTTACGAGGCTGGCCGGCATCTGGTGGATTCGGGCGGAAAGAGGCTGCGCCCATCCATGCTGCTCCTGGCAGCTGAGGCGGCGGGCGGAGAGCCCGCCTCTTTTGCACCGGCAGCCGTTTCCATTGAGCTGATCCATAACTTCACGCTCATTCATGACGATATCATGGACAATGCCGATGTGCGCCGCGGTCGACCTGCCGTTCATAAGATTTGGGGCGTGTCAGGAGCCATTCTCGCCGGCGACACCCTCTACTCCAAAGCATTCCAGGTTCTGGGCAAGACACCGGCCAGGCCCGAGCAGATCCTGGGGGCCATGAATGTGCTCTCGGGAACCTGCACCGCCATCTGCGAAGGCCAGTGGCTGGATATGGAGTTTGAGAAGAGAACTCAGGTTTCCGAGGACGAGTACATGGAGATGATCGAGAAGAAGACCGGCGTGCTCTACGGAGCCGCCGCTTCCATGGGCGCGCTCCTCGTCGGAGCGGAACCGAAGGTCGTCTCTGCCATGGATGAGTTCGGCAGGCTGACCGGCATGGGCTTCCAGCTTCAGGATGATGTTATCGATCTTACAGCTTCAAAGAAGGTTTCGGGAAAGCGGCAGGGTGGCGACCTGATCGAAGGAAAGAAGACTCTGATCATGATTCATGCTCTGGCGAACGGCGTCAAGGTGGATGTATTTGGCTGCAAGGATGCCGGCGAAGAAGAAATCACGAGATCCATCTCCGTCCTGGAGAAGAGCGGCTCGATCGAGTATGCCCGCTCCAGAGCGGAGGAGATGGTGTTGCGGGGCAAGAAGGCCCTCCGTGTGCTGCCCGACTCGGAGGCCAAGGGTCTGATGCTCGAATTGGCCGACTACATGATCCGACGAGGCCATTAGGGTAATGGTACCAATAGTTATAAAAAGTAATACTATATGCACTATTGGTAGAATCAGGAGCGCACATTTATGCAGGATCACGATTCAAGCCATCATGAACTGAAGCATCACGATTTGAGCAAGCACGAGGCTCTGCATTTGCTGCAGCACTGGATCGAACACAACCAGAGCCACAGTTCCTCTTTTCGAGAGAGGGCGGTCCAGGTAGGCAAGATCAGCGAGAAGGCGGCACAGGACATAAACGATGCTGCAGATCTGATGGACAGGTGCACCGAGATGCTGAAAAAAGCAATGCAGGATCTCTAAAATCATTGGCAATTTCAGGATTGGGATTGAAAATGGAACTGGTTTTCACTTATGGGATGGACAGCGACAAGGATATGAAAAAGATGCTTGACGGGGAGTTCTGGAAGCGCCTCGGGCCCACGGTGCGGGAGTGCAAGGCCATGGGGCTGGATAAATCCGGCATTTGCATCTACATCAAGGCCAGGGATGAGCTGGCGCTGGAGGCCAGGAAGCTTCTCGCGGAGACCCAGGCCAAGGAGCTGACAGGCGAAGAAGGCGAGAAGCTGCTCAAGGCATTCCGGGATGAAGCGGAAGCGGCGGAAGCGGGAATGGGCGCGATATTCGGCTAGTTTTCCTAAAAACTTTTTTTCCTGAAGCTGTTGCCAAAAATGATTCTTGATGAACTGGATTGAATCTTCTGGGCAGTTGTCCCCTTCTATCAATTGCAAAACTCCATCTTCCAAAAGGCAAATAAACTTGTACGCCCTGGCAGGCAGAACATGTCCCGTTTCCTTGTGGTCCTCGGCACCACCTCTCACTCCGGCAAGAGCACCCTTGTGGCTGCCCTCTGCCGCCTGCTCAGCAATCGCGGCCTAAGCGTTGCGCCCTTCAAGTCCCAGAACATGAGCCTCAACTCCTGGGTGACCTCCAACGGCTCGGAGATCGGCATCGCCCAGGCGGTGCAGGCCTGGGCGGCCCGCACGGAGCCGAGCGAGTTTATGAATCCCATCCTCCTCAAGCCCAAAGGCGACCGGACCAGCCAGGTCATCGTCCTCGGCAAGCCGCTGGCCGACAAGTCGGCGGAGGAGTACTACCGGGACATCGAGAGCCTCAAGGATGTGGTGGACCAATCCCTCCGCGAGCTGGAGAAGGACTACGACTACATCGTGGTGGAAGGAGCGGGAGGAGCGGCGGAGATCAATCTATTCGACCGGGACATCGCCAATATTTATGTGGCCCGCCATCTTGGTGCTCCCGTAATTCTGGTGGGCGACATCGAGCGAGGCGGCGTCTTCGCCAGCCTCTTCGGCACGGTCGAGCTGCTGCCCGAGGACATTCGCCCACTGGTGGCGGGGCTGGTGATCAACAAGTTCCGGGGCGATCCGGCCATCCTCGGCTCGGGAATGCAGTCTCTGGAAAAGCTCACCGGAGTTCCGGTCCTGGGCGTCCTGCCTTACCTTGATCTGGATATCCCGTCTGAAGATTCGGTATCTCTGGGAGACAAGAAGACGGGCTCTGCAGGAGATGGGGTCGAGATCGCCGTGATCAGGCTTCCTCGCATCAGCAACTTCACCGATTTCGAGCCTCTGGAGCGCTCCGCCCGCGTCAGGTATGTGGCTTTGGGAGAGCCGCTGGGCCGTCCGGATGCGGTGATAATTCCCGGCACCAAGAACACAGTCTCAGACCTGAGGGAGCTGAAGGAAAAGGGCATGGGCAGTCAGATCCTGTCCTTGCAGGATACCCCGGTCCTCGGCATCTGCGGAGGCTACCAGATGCTGGGTAGGGAGATCATCGACTGCGGCATCGAGGATACGGTCGGAACCGTTCCCGGCCTCGGCCTCCTGGATGCGGTGACGCGCTTTGATCTTTATGAGAAGCGAACGGTGCAGGTGAGAAAGACGGTCACGGGCGGAGGGCCGATTCTGGAGACCATTCGGGGTCAGGAGGTCACCGGCTATGAGATTCACATGGGCGTGACGCTTCCCAGGGGCGACGCCGCCTTCGGGGACGATGGTGCGGTGGCCGAGAATGGCCTGGTGATCGGAACATACCTGCACGGCATCTTCGAGAACGAGAACTTCCGCAATGCATTTCTCGATTACCTCTACCGCCGCAGGAATCTGATAAGAACCCCGGCAAACTCCTCCCAGGGCGACGGCTACAGCGTGCTCACCAACGCCGTCGAGGCCAATCTGGATATGAAGAAGATCTGGAAGATGCTTGACCTGGAATAGTGCTATGAAGCTTGGTGTTCTCTTTTCCGGCGGCAAGGATTCCGTCTATGCCTGCCGCCGTGCCCTGGAAAAGAACGAGGTAGCCTGCCTCATCACCCTGGTCTCCGAGAATCCGGACAGCTACATGTTCCATACCCCCAACATCCGGCATTCTGAGATGCAGGCCGAGGCCCTCGGCATTCCCTACCTCTCCTGGCCCACACCGGGCGAAAAAGAGGCCGAGCTTGCGGACCTGCAGGCAGCCGTTGCCGCCGCCCGGGATCGATTCGGCCTGCAGGGCATCGTCACCGGGGCCATCGAGTCGGTCTACCAGGCGGCGCGGGTGCAGAGGATCTGCCGCTCTCTGGATCTCTGGTGCTTTAATCCCCTCTGGCAGATAAATCAGGTGGATTATCTGAGGTTGCTGCTTTCGGAAGGCTTTCGCGTCATCGTCTCCGGCGTCTTCGCCTATCCCTTCGATGAATCATGGCTCGGAGCAGAGCTGGATGAGGAGCACATCCTGGCCCTGGAGCGTCTGCAGAAGAGATACGGGATCCATCCCTCCGGCGAGGGCGGAGAGCTGGAGACCTTCGTCCTGGATGGGCCCATCTTTAAAAAGCGAATTGATATCCTGAGTTCCTCGAAGAGTTATGCCGACTTCCGGGGTCATTTCGTTATCGAGAAGCTGCAACTGGTGGATAAAATGAAGCAACTGGTGGACAAATGATTCTTCTGCTGGATCTATGTTATGAAAAGGACTCTCTCTCGCAGTACGAGTTCGTGTATCCCATCGCGGATACCCTCACGCGTTCAGGTTTTTCCAGCGAGATTCGCCACTTCACGGAATTAAATGAGATCGAGTGGGAGAGGTACGATCGAATAATCCTCTGCGGCACAGCTCTCAAGGATAACGATTATGCCGAGAGGATGGAACTGTTCTCTTGGATACTCAATAGCAAGAAACCCATTCTGGGAATCTGCGCCGGCATGCAGGTCATCAGTGCCGTCTTCGGCGGCAAGATCTTGCCCCAGCCGTCTATCGGCCTTGAGAACATCAGTATCATCCGGGATTCGAACTTGTTAGGAAGGCAGCGAGAGATCGAGGGCTATCATCTGCATAATTTCGGAGTGACTCTTCCGGAAGGATTCTTGCTCTTAGCAGGAAGGCTGGACCGTGTGGAGGCGTTCCGCCATCCACAGCGACTCATTTACGGCATAGTGTTTCATCCCGAGGTGCGAAACCGCTGGATAATTGAGCAGTTTGCGAGACTCCCGCCACTGCTCGATCCTTCGTCCGCATGAGTGTATGCACTTGTAGGTTCGGCTCATCCGGATAAGTGCTGGAATTTCAGCTTTTCGACTGCAGACAGTGCCGGAAACCCTGTTCCTTCGAAACCGATTTATGTAATGAATCCTCACTATTCTCGCGCTATGCAAGACTATTCCCTGAATCAGTTCCTGGCTTTAGCCGGGACCCCACCGTTGGATATTGAAGTCTGCGATGTCACCCTCCGCGACGGGGAGCAGATGCCGGGAGTGGTCTTTCGCGCGGACGAGAAGCTGGATATCGCTCTGCGGCTGGATGAGATCGGCGTCGAGGTAATAGAGGCCGGTTTTCCCGTAGTGTCCGCGGCTGAGATGAACGCCGTAAGAGAGGTCTGCAACCTGGGGCTGGATGCCAAGATCTCTGCCCTCTCCCGATCCGTCAAAGAAGATGTGGACGCGGCCATCGACTGCGGTGTGGACATGATCAGCGTATTCATCGCCACCTCCGATCTTCACTTAAAGCACAAGCTACACATGAGCTGCCCCGAGGCCATTCGCTGTGCTCTGGCGGCGGTCGAATATGCCAAGGATCACGGCCTGATTGTGCGCTTCTCTGCCGAGGATGCTACGCGCACCGATTTTGAGATCCTGAAGAAGCTTTACAAGAAGGCAGAAGACTATCATGCCGACTATATCAGTGTGGCCGATACGGTTGGCATCATGAATCCGCGCACTACTTACTACATGATCAGCGAGATTCGCAAAGTCGTGAATATTCCCATCTGCATGCACTGCCATGACGACCTGGGCCTGGCTCTGGCCAATACCCTGGCCGGTGCCGAAGCAGGGGCAAAGCAGCTTCACACCACCGTAAACGGCATTGGCGAGAGAAGCGGGAACACGTCCCTGGAAGAGCTTTTGGTTGCCCTCCGGCTGCACCACGACATCGACTGCTACGATCTCACCAAGCTAAAGGACCTCTCCAAGCTGGTTGAGACCTACTCCGGCGTCACCGTGGCCAAGAACAAGGCAGTGGTGGGCGCAAATGCCTTCGCCCATGAATCCGGAATCCATGTGGCCGCGGTCCTGGAGGAGCCGAGGACCTACGAGCTCTATTCGCCCGAGCTGGTGGGCGCCGCCCGGCACATCATCATCGGCAAGCATACCGGTGCCAAAGCCCTGAGGTACATCACCCAGAGGATGGGCTACCACCTCAAGGACAAGGAGCTTTGCGATCTGTCCGAGAGGGTCAAGATGTGCAGCGAGTTCAAGCATCCCATTGAATGCGAGGAGCTGCGCAAGTTGATTCTAAACATGGACAACGTCGATGTCATATATCCGGGGCCGTGAGGCCGGGTCTCTGGCCGGTTGGGATGCCCGGCCGCATGAATCGATTTGGGGAAGAAATCAAATCACTTTGCATTCATTTCTTGAAAGAATTCATGAAATGCAGACAGCATATATTGAATGATCTCTTCGGTTAATCCCGGATAGACTCCGATCCAGAATAGATTATTCATGATAAGATCCGTATTTGTCAGAGGGCCGATCTCTCTGTATTTGATGCCCTCATAAGCCGGCTGTTTTAGGAGATTCCCGCCAAACAGCATCCTGGTTGCAATTCCTCTCGCCTCCAGATGCCTCACGATCTCGGACCTGTTGAAGGGAGCATCTTCCTTTACCAGGATGGGAAACCCAAACCAGCTCGGATCTGAATTGTTCGCCCAGGCAGGAAGAACAAAATAATCCTGGTATTTTCTCATTTCGTCAAACAGCCGCGCAAAGTTTTCTTTTCTTCTCGATATGATGCCGGGCAGCTTCTTGAGCTGCTCGACGCCGATGGCTGCCTGCATATCCGTGACCTTGAGGTTGTAGCCGATGTGCGAGTAAATGTACTTGTGATCGTACCCGGACGGCAATGACCCCAGATTCCACTCGAATCGCTTTTTGCAGCTGTCGTCGCAGCCGGGGTCACACCAGCAGTCCCGCCCCCAATCCCGGAACGAGGCTATTATTTTCTTCAAGACAGGGTCATCGGTGAGGACAGCTCCCCCTTCGCCCATGGTGATGTGGTGGGCGGGGTAGAAGCTGCAGGTGGAGATGTGCCCGTAGGAGCCCGTGTATTTTTTCCTGTACCTGGACCCGAGGGCATCGCAATTGTCCTCGATGAACCAGAGGTCGTATTCCTTCACCAGTTTCAAAATCTTATCAAGCTCGACCGGGTTACCCAGTGTATGGGGAACAAAGACGGCTTTGGTTTTGTCCGTGATCGCCTCCTCGATCTTATCCGCGTGGATGTTGCATGTTCCCAGATCGACATCGACGAAGGCCGGAATCAAATTGTTCTGGATTATTGGGTTTAACGTGGTGGGAAAGCCGCATGCTGTGGTGATCACCTCATCGCCGGGCCCCAGCCGCTTCTCTCCGAGCTTTGGCGACGTCAGGGCAGAAATGGCCAGCAGGTTTGCGGAAGAGCCGGAGTTGGTGAGCAGGCAGTATCTCACTCCGATGAACCTGGCCAGCTCCTCTTCGAACTGCTTGGCGTATCTGCCCGTGGTGAGCCAGAAGTCCAGGGAGGCGTCTACCAGGCTTATCATCTCTCTCTCGTCGTAAACTCTGCCCGCATAGTTTATTCGAGTCTCTCCCGGAATGAACTGTTCCCGGCTCTTGCGTAAATGATAGAGCTCAGAGACTCTTGCAAAGATTTCTTCTCGAATCTCCTTCTCGTCTCTCATATCCCTTCAGGCTCCGGCATGGTTTCTATCAGCATATTCGATTCCAGTTCTTGCCTAGACAACAACGGGTCCTGATCCTCAACAGGTCTATTGACCGATAGCTTTGGATTTACCTTGAAATCCGCATCAATTTTTACTTCAAGAAATTCCGGCAGCATGTTGTCGAATAGCTTCCCCAGAGCATTAGAAATCTCGTTGTTTCGTGTAATTTTCATCGCAGGAATTTTATAAGCGGAGACGACTTCCTGAAAGTCCGGGCAGCTATAGCCGATGACCGTCGACTGACAGCGCCCGTTGAAATACTGTTCCTGGAATTGCCTGACCATTCCGTAGCACGAGTTGTTGAGAATGATCATCTTGATCGGCAGATTGTGATGATAGACCGTTTGAAGCTCCTGAATATTGAGCTGAAATCCGCCATCTCCTGCAATCGCGACAACGGTCTTTCCCGGCTGGGCGAATGAAGCGCCGATAGCCATGGGCAAAGCACATCCCATGGATGCCATTCCTCCCTGGGTAAGGAATCTTTGTGTACCATTTATCTCCAATGATTGCGCAGACCACATCTGATTCTGACCTATATCAACGCAAATGATGGCGTCATGCGGCAGAAAACGAGAAAGAATATGCATAAAATAGTTTGGATCAATGATATCTTCACATGAGGCGCGGTATGCAGGATATTGGCGTTTATAACTGTTGATCCTTTCCTTCCAGGAATCGATTTGTAATCCGCCGTTTCCAATTTCGCAGTCATTCAGTCTCGCAAGAAAATCCCTCAGGTCTGCATTGATAGAACTAAATGCCCTGATCTTATTATTAAGCTCAAACGGATCTATATCGACATGAACGATCTTGGCACCTCTGGCAAAGGTCTCCGGTCTGGTTCCCGTCTGTCTTGTGTCGAGTCTTGTTCCAAGAGCTAAAACAAGGTCGGAATTCGCAATCGCCAAATTTGCATATCGATTTCCGTAAGTTCCTATCATGCCAAAGAATAGAGGATCATCATGAGGAAATGCGTCCAATCCCATCAAGGAGGTGACAACCGGTATTCCTGCGCGGTGGGCAAACTTCAAGAGCTCATCCTGGCCGTCCGCGAGTCTGACCCCGCCCCCTGCAAGGATGATGGGTCGCGATGAGGATTTTACCAGCCCGATTACCTGATCAAATATCCTGTCATCGATTTTGCTTTCCACTCCCGCGCCCTTATCATCAAAGGATGCAAGAGATTCAACATCAATCAATGCGCGCTGGATATTCAAAGGGATGTCCAGGAGAACAGGACCGGGCCGTCCGTGTTTTGCCTCATAAACGGCCTCTTGCAGGCAGTATTTCGCCCTGCGTTCATCCGTCAGAAGCTCCGCTTTCTTGGTGATAGGCTTCACGATCTTGACAATATCCGTTTCCTGAAATCCGATTTGCCTGGTCGGTTTGTCGAATTTAAACTCGTAGGTATTGACCTGTCCTGTAATGAATAGGCATGGAATGGAGTCAAAGTAACAGCTTCCAATGCCCGTGATAAAATTCGTGGCCCCAGGACCGCTTGTTGCCATGGCCACACCTATGTTCCCGCCAGCTCTCGCATATCCCTCCGCAGCAAATGCGGCGGCCGTTTCATGATGCATGGATACTGCAGAGATGTCCGTTCTGCCGTAAAGGGAGTCGAGCAAATGAGCCAACGATCCGCCGCAAACCTCAAAAATATGTGTTACCCCGTTTGCGGCCAGAAAATCAATGATGTAGTCGGATAATTTCATAATGCATCCCTGCCGTCATTATATAGATTCATGTTTTTCCGGAACCATCCGATCGTCTCAGACAGTCCTTTTTCCATATCATATTTTGGCTTCCAGCCTAAAATAGCATTGGCCTTCGAGATATCCGCTTCCCATTTTTTGGGCTCATTAGGCCATCCGTGAGGCATTCCTGTCTCGAGTTCAAGGTCATAGCCGGAAATCTTGATGACAGCATTTGCGACATCGCCTATCGTGCATTGTTTGCCGCTACCTATATTAAATATTTCTCCGCTCAATTGTGGAATCTCAGATAGTCTTGCATATGCATCAAGCACATCCTGGATGTACACAAAATCTCTGACAAAATTTGGAGAGGATATCTTTGGCCTTCTTCCCTTCAGGCACGACAAAATTACGGAAGGAATCAATCTCGCCGATTCTTCATAGCTTCCATATGGCGAAAAGAGCCTCAGGGTGACGATGGGCAGATCTTCGTTCTTCGCAATTGCTCGGCAGTATTGCGTCGTTGCAGATTTTGATACCCCATAATCGTTAACCGGCTCCAAGAGGTCCTCTTCGTGCATGGTTTTCTCCTTGATGCCGTACTCCGAAGACGATCCGGTATTTACAAAAAGGTCGAAGCCGAATTTCTTGCAAGCCTTGATCAGGTTTATCGTCCCTATGAGGTTCGTTTGCACGATTCTGGTCGTATCTTTCTGGCTTGGCCTTCCGCCATAGGTTGCAGTATGATAGATTATCTCCGGTTTGATTCCGGATATAATGCATTCCAGTTTATTATAATCCAGCAAATCTGCATTGAAATCTGCATTATACTCGGCAACATATCCTAATACATCATCGATGCGCCATTTATCCGATTCCCTTCTAGTTATTATATAAACTTCAGAGCCTTCCTTCAAAGCCATCCTGACCAGGTTGGCACCCACAAAGCCCGTAGCACCGGTAATTAAGACCTTTTTTCCCTTCAGCGATGTCATTTATGCTCTCCGTTTAGCAGACATTATAGCAGACATTATGCCTTGAGACGGCAGCGCATGAGAATCAACAGCTCATAACCCGATCTCTCGTAAGATATCAATTCGCATCCTCTAAATTATTAAAGCCGATTTTTTCAGCAACTATGAAATTTGGCCTATCTTTTACTTCATCATAAATCCTGGCAATGTATGTGCCGATTATTCCAATCAAGAAGAAGAGCATGCTAAATAAGAAGAGTATCAATATTATAGTCGTGGTAAATCCTGGAACAACCTGACCGTAAACTAAGAATAGGCCAAGCTCAATAAAAATCATAATAAATGTCGCTATAGAGATCACAAATCCCAGTATTGTCGCAATATGCAATGGAAAATATGAGAACGAGAATATACCGTTCATCGCCACATTGAAGGCAGCCCAAAATCCTGCTTTTGTCTCTCCGGCGAATCTCGCGGGCCTCTCATATGGAATTCCTGTCTGTTTGAACCCGGTCCAGGTAATAATTCCCCTCAAGAACTTGTTTTTTTCATCCATTTTATTCACAATTAGATAGACCTTCCTGTCTATCAAACGGAAATCACTGGCATTTTTAGGTATGGTCTCATGGGTGAGCTTAAAAATTATTACATAGGCCGATGAGGAAAGGATCTTTCGGATACGTGAAACCCCTTCTCTCTTTTGAATAATTCCATAGACTATTTCATATCCTTCTTCCCACTTCTTAATGAATTGTGCAATCATCTCAGGTGGGTCTTGCAGGTCTGCATTCATTATTACAGCTGCATCCCCCTTCGCATATCTTAGGCCGGCAGTGATTCCGCCGTCACATCCAAAATTCTTTGATAGCTTAACCACCTTGAACCGGGAATCTTCTTTATTTATGTTTTTTAGTTTCTCAAAAGATGAATCCCACGAGCCGTTTTCTACTATTATTATCTCGAATTCATAATTGCTATTTTCTTCCATAACCTTTTCCAGTCGGTTCTTGAGCTCCTCCAGGACCTCTTCCTCGTTATAGGCGGGAATGACGACACTGATCAGCTTTTTCATGAATCTCTTCCCAGGCATTTTTGTCTGCCAATCCCCTTCAGTCTTTGCAGGCAAAAAATGTCTTATACCATTCGACAGTTCTCTTGAGCCCCTCTTCCAGGGTGAAGGTGGGCTGCCAGTTCAACAGAGCGCGGGCTTTCTCGGCAGAAAGATATTGATCTCGTATCTCATTTGTGGCCTGGTTTTGTATCTCCGGCTCAAGATCGCTTTCCATAGCCTGGACTATCTTTTCCACCATCTCCAGCACGGTCTGCGGGCGCTCCGTACTGAAGTTGAAAGCCTCGCCATGAATCCTCCGATCCTCCATCTTCTCTGCCAGGAGCATGTACGACTTTGCGCCGTCCTCGATATAGAAGTAATCACGCAGGAAGGTCCCATCGCTCCGGATTACCGGCCTCCTGTTATTGACCAGAGATCGAATAGTTCCAGGCACGATCCTGTTAAAGTTCAAATCCCCTCCTCCATAGAAGTTTCCGCACCGGGTCACGCACACGGGGAGATCGTAAGTCTCGAAATAGGATCTGCAGATCAGGTCAGCACAGCTCTTGGACACATCATAGGGATGCCTCCCTTCCAGGGGCGTCTCTTCATCATAGGGCAGCTTCTCTTGATCGCCATAGGCCTTATCGCTCGAAGCGACTACCACTCTCTTAACCAGAGGCGATCTTCGGCAGGCCTCCAGGACGTTCCATGTTCCTGCGATATTGGTCCTGAATGTGGAAATGGGATTTCGATTGGCTATGGTGACGATGGTCTGAGCCGCCAAATGAAAGACCGCGTCTATTTCGTACTCGTTTAGGGTTCTCTCCAGGAGGCAATAATCCTCCACGTCTCCTCTTACGGTGATGATTTTATTATTGAATCCGGACCAATTGAGGTTTGACTGGGGCACCAGGTCCCTTATGAGGCCGACTACATTGGCCCCGCTCTCCGAAAGGGATTTGGTAAGCCAGGACCCAAGGAGGCCCGTGCATCCAGTAATAAAGACGTTGCGATCTTTCCAAAAATTATCAAACGGCAATCACTTTCCCTCCGCACATTCACAGTCCCTGTCTTTTAAAGCTCCAATACTTGTGGCCCACAAAGCTGATTATCGTTATTATGGGAAGGGCGATAAGCTGGCTTATTCGGGGATCTATATTCAGTACATTCACAGATATGATCAGTATAATCGCATTTGTTAGGAAGACCCCGGCGTATACGGAGTTAAATTTTGCGAACTCATATAAACCGGCGCCGATTCCCATGCCCCTGGATTTGAAGATCCAGCACTTGTTCCAGACAAAGCTGTGAGTGACTCCAATTAGATGAGATATAACCAATGCCACTATATAATTAGTGTAATTTAAAAACAATACAAATGAACCATAGCCGATTATCGTATTGAGGATACCGACAAAACCAAATTTAGACAGCTGAAATAATGTTAAATTTCCCCGCAGTACCCTTTGCTTGAGCTGGACCTCAAAATAGTCGACTAGATTCATCACTTGATCCATTATGGTCGTCCATCCCTCAGAATTCTGGTTAAGACACCTTCACTGCCAGACCTTCCAGGGCGGCCTGGATGTTCTCCATTGGGAATTCAATTGCTCCAATTCCCTATAAGTATCTACGCATTGCCAGAAGCCTTCATGAGGATATATCATCAATTCCCCGTCTCTCGCCAGGGACTCGAGCGGATTCTTCTCCAAAATGCAATCGTCGTCGTCATTCAGGTACCTGAAGAACTCCTTGTTAAATACAAAATAGCCGCCGTTGATCAAGCCCTCGATGGTCTGAGGTTTTTCGTTGAACTGCATCACGCGATTGTCTTTAATGGAGACTTCCCCGAACCTGGATGAGGGGTGGACACCCGTCATGGTCCCTATCTTGCCGTGTGACTTATGATAGCTAACCAGGTCCTTTATATTGATATTGCCCACGCCGTCACCATAGGTGAGCATGAATGTATCTTCTGTGATATACCTCTCAACCTTCTTGGCCCTTGCACCCGTCTGTGCATTTTCGCCGGTATCGGCAAGAGTTACGACCCAGTCCTTTTCCAGATGATTATTATGAAATTTAATACTGTCTTTATTCCCCAATGCGATTGTAAAATCGTTATTCATCGCTTCATAATTCAGGAAATACTCTTTAATCATGTTTCCTTTGTAGCCCAGGCATATGATGAACTCGTCGTATCCGTAATGCGCGTATGTTTTCATTATGTGCCATAGAATCGGTTTATTTCCCACGTGCACCATTGGTTTTGGCCTGTATTCGGTCTCTTCGCGCAAACGCGTACCTTTCCCGCCACATAGTATTATTGTCTTCATTAAAACGCCTCTAATGCCTTCACATCAATTGGAATAGCACGAATCTTTCAAATCCTTCCCCAATTTGTCGATTGGTGAGTTCCTTCCTTTTGTATTTCTCAAACAAACAGAGCCATCATGGCGTTGCGGCACTATCCTTTCCTCTCTTCGCCAAACCCTCATACCACTTTATTTTCATTTCAGATTTAGCTGTGCTCTCCCTGGCAGTCCGCATTTCTCTAACCACTTTCGCTATTTGCTCAAGACCTCTCAATTGCTGTTGCAGCAGAATATCCGCATTCATTGGCAAAATCCGCGTTTCATACACGACAAGTATCCCACAACATATTGCTCCTGTTCGCCAGTTTACGCCAATACAGCCTTCTCGCTATCATCATTCTAAGATAAAAGGCTTGCTCTGAGAATTAGCGGAATGTTCGAGTCCAAAAGTTGGCTCATTCGAGCGAACAACCGCTTTGGGCGTTATCAACTTTCGGATAGCATATATGATAACCGGGATGATCGAATCAAATATAAAAAGGTAAAAGTATTTATCGAAGGGAAGAGCTAGGGCATGTTGGGCCGTCCACGAATTGCATCATCCTGGATGCCTTCCATCATCCAAAGACCGTCGCATGGCAGGAAGAAATGAGCTTTTCAAAGTATTTTATATGCGGTTTAAATACCGCGCTTGGTTTTTTTGCTCATAATCCATCGGCTATCTTTCTAATTTGGGCCCTTTGGCTGACTTCCGAATATATCTTTCTCGGTCCATTTTCCTATATCAGGATGCATGACGAAGGCGATTCCGTCCTCCCCATGATGATGGAGCAGGCCATGGATTTCGCCGGGAATGGATTTTATTACTGGCTTTCTTATGCCGCATGCGGAACGGATCGTTTGGCTGCGGGATACAAGATCTTTGAGTTCGACAGTCTGCTTTTTCTTCTGTTTCCCGGCTGGCTGGTCTACGGCACAATAACATTTTTGCAGCGCTTTATTGCCGGCTATTTCACTTATCGCATCTGCAGGGATTATTTATGCCTGGATCTGTATCCTTCAATCCTGGCCGGCTTGACGTATGCGATATCTTTTTCTTCTCTGCTGTACGGGGATGCTCATCATTCCATTCTGGCGGACCAGATCCTGGGAATGATGGGTTTTCCTCTTGTCCTCTGGCTATTAGAACGCATAAACGAAAGACCCGGAAAATCCAGCTATCTTCTGGCGGCGATGGCGGGCGCCGCCGTGCTCTTCTCCTCCAGCTTCGCCATAAGCATACCTTTTGCTCTACCGATGATTCTGGTCTGGTTCATTCTGATTCGCCGGAAAGGATCGTTGAGATTTTTATCTATTTATACAATTTTTTCATTGATAATATTATTGGGCAACGTTCCCTTAATTCAGGCTTTAATCGCAAATGCATCGCTATCTCACAGGGCTCATTGGCCGCTGTTTGGCGTTTTGGGCGGCTTCGACTCAAGTCTGGCTGCCTCAATTTCGTCAGGGTTTAGCTTTATTCGAAGAAATAGTATCTACTTGCTTGCAGGTATGGCCGGATTATTATGGATTAAATTTAATGACCGACGATACATCCTCATTACCTGCCTGATGATATTTTGCGGGACGGTAGTGAGCTTAATCAAGCCGTTCTGGACATATTTTGTCGCTCCGCACATCGGCTTTCTCTCCGGCTATCAATTCGATCGATTCTATCTGCTGGCCCCCTTCTTCGCCGCCTTGATGGTTGGATTCGGCCTTCATTTCTTTATGCGGGGACGGACAATCTCCCCGGGAGAGAGCAATGGGTCCAGGAAACGGGTGAACGCACAGATCATAAGCTGTTTATTGATCCTTCTATTCCTGTTATCCCTTTCCGGGGTGATCAAGGTGGAACATGCAAAGCAGTGGCTGGGTGGAGATTGCTATGCGATAAACTATGAAAACCCGGATCTCGAACATCTATCTAAGATCGATGAGCATCTGCCATATCGTGTGGCGACGGTGGCGCATGGCCTGCATCCTGGTTTTGCCAATGCTTACGGATTCGAATCCGCCGATGGATATGTAACCTTATACTCTTTCCGCTATCAAAACTTCTGGGATGAAGTGATCGAGCCCTTAACTGCAAACGATTCGGAGACATTCAACTATTTCCATAACTGGGGCAACAGAATTTATCTTTTCGAGCCGTCAAACGGCATCTTCAACCATGAAGAGAGGATCACGTTCTCCGACTACTATAACTTGAATCTTCTCTCTCTGGCAAATACCAGGTATATCATATCCCTGAAGCCTCTCATCAATGACAACCTGACGCTATTGCCTTCTCAGATGCCATCGAAGGTTGCCAGTCCCGGTCAGGGAAAGATAGCGCAGGAAATCGCCGATAACCTTCAGGGACGGAGGCTCTACATTTATCGGAATGAAGACTGCCTGCCTCGCTTCTTCCTGGCCAACAGGGTGCAGGTCTTTGAGAACTCCTCGAAACTTCTGGATTCATTGAGTCATGCCGACCTGGAGACACTGCGCAATTCAGCATTTATTGAAACGCAATCCGTCCGTAAGGTAGATGCAGATCGACTGGGCTTCCAATATGGGAAGATAGCATTAAGGAAATATTCGCCGGACAGGATTCAGCTCGGAGTGAATTCAACCGGCCCGGCCGTTCTCATCATCACAAATAGCTACAGCCCTTACTGGAAATGCTGGATAGGCGCCGCAGCATGTCCGGTGTTCCCTGTCGACGGCACATTTTGTGGCATGTATCTGGATGGTGGCGAAATGAACGTTACCATGGAATACCAACCACCCTATCGGTCATTCTATTAAGCTGGATGGAGCGGCAACTCTGTCCTTCTTGGGCTGCCCTTCTTGGGCCGGGAATTCGACGAAACCTAGATAAACGATCGACTTAAGCTGCTACTGAGAGAGGATTATTATGCATGGGAATGCCAGGCAGAACTATGGATTCACTCCCCCATTGTATTATTAATATATCCTTGATCAATATAATTAGAAGGTTCCTATGTTCGACGATTTGAGTATTCTGGTTACAGGGGGCACAGGCTCATTTGGCAGGAAGTTCACAGAGACTGTGCTTCGAGAGTATCATCCCAGAAAACTGATCATATTCAGCAGAGGCGAGCTTAAACAGCACGAGATGCGCCAGCTCTTCCCGGACGAGGGCGACTCGCCCATGCGCTATTTCATAGGCGATGTGAGAGATAGAGAGCGACTCAACCGAGCCTTTAATGACGTGGACGTAGTGATACATGCCGCAGCTCTCAAGCAGGTGCCTGCATGCGAATACAACCCCTTCGAGGCTGTGCAGACCAATATCCTGGGTGCCAGGAATGTGATAGACGCCGCAATTGATCACGGCGTGAATAGGGTGATGGCCATATCCACGGACAAAGCCGTCAATCCCATCAACCTCTACGGTGCCACGAAGCTATGCGCCGAAAAGATGTTCATTCAAGCGAACTCCTACTCCGGAGCGGAAGGCACGAAGTTTTCGGTCTGTCGCTATGGAAATGTTATCGGAAGTAGGGGAAGCGTTATACCTCTCTTCGCGAAACAGCGGAAGAGCGGCACCATCACAGTCACCGATCCGCGTATGACACGCTTTTGGATCACTCTTGATCAGGGGGTGGATTTTGTCGCCAAATGCACCAGCCTCATGAAGGGCGGCGAGATATTTGTCCCCAAAATCCCCAGCGCCAAATTAACCGATCTCGCGGAGGCTATCGCACCGGGATGCAATGTCAAGAATATAGGCATACGCCCTGGTGAGAAGCTGCATGAAGTCCTGCTGTCCGAGGACGAGTCGCGTCACGCAGTCGAGCTTGATGACATGTATCTCATTCTCCCTACCCATCCCTGGTGGAAGATGGAAAACTGGACGGCAGCCCGTTCCCTGCCGGAAGGATTCTGTTACTCCAGCGATACCAATGGCCAGTGGCTTTCCGTGGAGGAGCTGCGGAGGTTTGACCGGTGAAAAAGACGGGCGCGGTTGATTTGGCAGTAAACGGCGGAGTCCCCGTGCGCAGTACCCTGCTGCCCTACGGGCACCAAACCATTGATGAAGAGGACATCGATGCTGTTGTAAATGTCCTGCGTTCCGACTGGATCACAACCGGCCCTAAAGTCTCTGAATTTGAAGATGCAATGGCTTCTCGTGTGGGCTCGAAACATGCCGTCAGCTTCAGCTCCGGGACTGCTGCGCTGCATGGTGCCGCCTTTGCGGCAGGCATTGGGCCGGGAGACGAAGTCATCACCACACCCATGACCTTCTGTGCCACGGCCAACAGCGTTCTCTACCAGGGAGCGAGGCCCGTCTTTGCCGATATATCGCAGGACACCCTGAACCTGGACCCGGATGAGGTGGCAGATCGCATCACACCCAGGACCAAGGCCCTCATCCCGGTGGACTACTCGGGCCATCCCGCAGACCTGGATGCCCTAAATAAGCTGGCGCGAGATTCGGATCTAATCGTAATCGAAGATGCCTGTCATGCCCTGGGAGCGACTTACAAGGGTCGCCGGGTCGGCAAAATAAGCCATATGACTGTATTCAGCTTTCATCCCGTAAAGCACATCACCACCGGCGAAGGCGGAATGGTTACCACGGATGACGAAGAGCTGGCTGCCAGATTGAAGCTCTTCCGCAATCACGGCATTGTCGGTGATGCGCGCCAGCGGCAGGCAAACGGCCAATGGTACTACGAGATGGTCTCTCTGGGCTATAATTATCGCCTGACTGATATAGGGTCCGCTTTGGGTTTATCGCAGCTCAAAAAGCTGGATGCCAACCTGTCGCGGCGACGGGAGATTGCTTCGCTCTACCGCGCTGCATTCTCGGATATGTCGGGCCTTATTTTGCCGGTGGAAAGGCCCGAGGTTGCTTCCGCCTGGCATCTGTATCCCGTACGTCTCGATCTCGACCGGTTAACTGTTGCTCGTGCTGAGGTCTTTCAGGCCTTGCGAGCGGAGAATATCGGCGTTAATGTGCATTATATACCCGTCCACCTGCATCCTTACTACCGGGGTCTCTTCGGGTACAGGGGCGGAGAATATCCAATAGCAGAAGCCGCATATGGTGGATTGATATCGCTGCCCATGTTTCACGGAATGAGCAGGGCCGATGTCGATGACGTCATAAGCGCTGTGAATAAAGTCATCAATTCTTTCAGCAAATAATCCCCTTTTTTTGAAGAGGTATGTGATCGGTCCTCAGCCTCTAAGATTGCCGTCCAGTCACATATCACCAATTTTCCTGCTAACAAGGTTCCAGCTAAGTGGTGTGCCCCGACAAATATCTTCGCTGGCAGTGCATCCCATCACATCCCTGAGATGACGCGGGTGCAATCCAAATCCGGGCCGGATGGAGCGAATGTTCTCTTCCGTAAATGCAGCCCCTTTTGCGATATCCTTTACGGCAAAGAGGGACCGGCGAAAGGCCTTGCTCTTTGCCTCTCTCTCGCTCACGCCGTAATGTATCTCTCCGAGGGCCTTTTCTGTGACGCGAATCGCATCGACCATGGCCCGGAATTCTCCGGGCTCCAAAGAGAAGGAGCTGTCCGGTCCCCTTGATGATCTGGATAGCGTGAAGTGCTTCTCGATGATGCAGGCACCGAGTGAAACCGCAGCTACGGGCACTTCTATGCCCAGGGTATGGTCCGACAGGCCCGCAGGCACATGGAATGTCTGAGAAAGATGCGGAATGGTGCACAGGTTCATCTCCTCAGGCGAAGCAGGGTACGCACTGGTGCATTTGAGCAGTGCTATCTCATCCAGGCCGGCATTTCTGGCCGCACATACCGCCTCTTCAATCTCGCCGATTGTTGCCATGCCTGTGGAAATTATGAGCGGCTTATGCGTCAAGGCCATCCTTTCAATCAGGGGTATATCGACGACTTCAAAGGAGGCTATTTTGTGTGCCGGGACATCCATCTTTTCCAGGAAGTCCACCGCCGTGTGATCAAAAGCGGTGGAGAATATATCCATGCCGCAAAGTCTTGCCTCTTCTTTGAGGCGGGGATACCAATCCCAGGGGGTGTAAGCCTCCTGGTAGAGGTCGTAGAGATTGCGGCCCTGCCATAAAGTGCCTTCCCCTATCCGGAAGTGTTCGTTATGGCAGTCGATCGTGATAGTATCGGGAGTGTACGTCTGCAGCTTTACAGCATCCGCTCCGGCATCACTGGCGGCTTTTATAAGACGAACTGCCTCCTCAAGATCCTGGTTGTGGTTGGCGGATAATTCGGCTATGATATAGACAGGCTCTCCAGGCCCTATCCTTCTTCCCGAAATACTGATGTGCGGTATGGTCGATCGCCCCTGGTTGATCAATTAACTTATAAATTCCGACTTTCGGCTGCCTTCCGGTCCCAATTTATTGACATCACAGCTCTTCGACTTGAAACTGTCAAAATCATCCTCTTATTTACAATTTTGGGCACTTCGATTTCTGAAAATGCAGTGCAAGCTCGTCTTTCACGCTTTTTGTGCCCATCCTTTGGAATCCTGCTCTTTCAAATGTCCTGATCGATCTATCATTCTCCATCTTAATAAAAGCGTGCACCGATGTGATTGGTGAGATGCGAAACAGCTCTTCCACAGCCGCCACAATAAGCGGTATTCCGTATCCCTGTCCGCGCCATTTCTCCGTTATGTTTACGCTGATGACCGCTTCTTCTCGGTTCGTCTCGAAACGCACATTGCCCACGAAGCTGTCCTGGCTATCCTGGGCAATGAATAAAAAGCAGTTCGGATCATTTATCCTGCTGTTGAACCATTCCACATGCCTCTCCCAGGGAATGGCTGCGGATGAAAAAGATGCCGCCCTCGTCTCGGGCTCGTTGGCCCATCTCCAGATAAGCTCGCAGTCTGCCTGCTTGGCCCTTCTCAATCGCAGACTGCTTCTTTTCAGGTGCATTTGCACCCTCTCCACACCTTCGCCGTCCACAAGCTCCTGGACGCGCTCGCTCATCAGCTTTCTCTTGCCAGGATCATTTAGGAGCCCTTCTACGGCTTGGGAGATGTCTCTTTCTGTGAGGCTTTGGTGCCATCCCAGGATCATGGCCATATCCATCTCTCCCAGCCGTTTGGCAACGTCGATCTGGTTGTCGGCGATGGTCAGAATGATGCTCGGAAGGCCCATAAAGGCGGTCTCCCATACCGTAGTCCCCGCGGATGTGACGGCAATGTCGGCCCAGCTTAACAGTTCAGGCATGTCGTCCACGTTCTTCGCCAGACGAAAGTGCGGGGCCCCATCCGCCGCTGCCTCTTGAAGGTGCTCATAGTAGGGATTATTGCCGCCCACCACGATCACTGCCTCTATCCCCGTGATGTTCAGCCTTTGCAGAGCGCGTATCACCTTCAGTGTGACGTTCTCGGGATCGCTTCCGCCCAGGGTGACCAGAATGCGCTTTGCATTTTCCCGGATCGAGCGACGCCAGCCCTGATGTTTTCTGAACTCGCGCCTGAGCTGCACATATCTGGTGCCGAGAAGGAGTCTTGTGCCCGGCTCCCTGCTCGTATAGAGATCGCTGTCGGCATGCAGGTTTTGATTCAAAACCAGATCCGCAAAATAGTGACCGGCATGCCCGTTGTCGTCAATGGCCAGAAGGTCAAGCCCGCTGGATTTTATTGCCTCCTGGTATTCGGAATGGAAATGGTAGCCGTCAATGACCACCCAGGAGGCTCCTGCCGCCCTGGCGATCTCAGATGTCTGCCTGGCATCCTCCGGGCTTCCGGGCAAGGATGTCAGATGAATTATTTCCATGCCTTCCGATTTCAAACGGGATTCCAATGAAGGGGAATATGTACCCATCACAAATGAGACGACTCCACCCTTATCCTGCCATCCCTGGGCCAGGGCCAGGCAGCGCATCACATGGCCGGTGCCAATTTCCGTGCTTGCATCGGCCCGGATGATCAGGCTCGCGCTCATTTGCCCGCCGGAGGAGAGGCTTTGACCCGACTTGCGCTCAGAGCATCCGGTCCCAATTACAGAGCCTGCCATGGTTTCATTCCTAAGCCAGTCGATAAAATCCCGTGTGAGCGACGGGGCCTTTGAGGAGCCTTTCCACCTCGCCTTTCTCTATGGCACCCGCCAGGACAGCAAATGTCCTCTCCACCTCTTCCAGATAATAATCGACGTGGTGATCCTGATGGGCGTAGCTGGAGTAGAAGGCATTGGTTGCCAGGAACCCTTTTTCCAGCATGATCTGAGTAAAGAGAGTGCGTATCTCCTGAGCATTGGGGTATTCGAATTCGAAGTGCCCCAGGGGCGGGATGCCTGAGACATGGATAGATATTCCGGCCCGTTCGGCAGCTTTCTTCCAGCCCGATTGGATGGCGGAGCCGATGCGAATGAGGTGTTCCGGCACATTGCAACGCCGGTGCTTTTTAATGGTTGCCAGGGCGGATGTCGGCCCTATTCTCTCTGTCCAGTAAGTGCTGCTGATGAAGCTGCTCTGGGCAGCCTGCATCACATCCTCTCGCCCGATTATGGCCGCCATGGGGTACCCGTTGGACATGGCCTTGGCCAGGACGGCCATGTCCGGGTGAACGTTGTACAGAAGGTGTGCTCCTCCCGTGTTCAATCGCCATGCTGCGGAGACTTCATCGAAGATCAGCACAGCCCCGATCTCTGTGGCGATCTCCCTCATCCTCTCCAAAAAGCCCGGGGCAGGCTTGAAATTTCTCAAGGGCTCGCTGACGATTGCCGCCAGATCGCCTTTGTTGGCAGAGACGATGGCCTCCAGCTCCTCGATCCTGTTGTAGTGAAAGGGTATGGCCGTGCCGCGAAGGCCACGCGGAACTCCGGCGGGCTCAAGGCCCGGCAGGAGATGGCCGTCCAGGGCATTTTCCTGGGACAGGTTGGCGGCCAGATACCAGTCTTGCCAGCCGTGATAACCGCAAAATGCGATCTTGTCGCGTTTCGTTTTCGCTCTGGCAATACGAACTGCAACAGACATCGCCTCGCCTCCGCCTCTTGCGTAGCGCACATTCTCCGCCCAGGAGTGAATCTCGCAGAGAAGATCTGCCAGCTCCACTTCCTCCGGGCAGTTCAGGGTGGACATGCTGCCCTTTCTTACGGCATCGATTACCGCTTCGTCAACATCCGGATCGGCGAATCCCAGTATGCAGGCACCTATCGCAGAGTAGCTCATGTCGATGTATTTCTTCCCGTCCAATCCCCAGGTCTCCACGCCCTTGGCTCGGGAATAATAACTGGGCCACTGGTTCGGCAGCAACATCTCCGGCCGCTTGGAGAGAAGCTGTGTGCCGCCCGGGATGATCTTTCTCGCTTTTCTGTAAAGCTCCTGACCCGAAGAGCCGTAAGTCCCATCATCTGCCGTCATCAGACACGTCTCCAGCTCGCCTTTCAGGGCGGGGTACTATATGATCCTTGTCAAGGGAGCGGATATATCCTTCATTGATCTCGAATCCCTGATTTATCTGCTGAAATTCCGGGTTTTCTTCCAGCAGCCTGAGCACATCATCCATTAGAAAAATCCTTTCCGGTCTGTAGAGGTAGCGGTAGATCTTTTTTGCGAAATCCATGTCTTCGGGTTCATCGACCGTCCAGCGCAGGGAAGACAGATTCCTTTTTGCCTTGACCTGATAAATCCTGAATTGATCCGGCCTCTTCCAGATGTAAGGCGTGACATGTTCCCTTTCCGATGCCAGGCTTGCCTCATGCCATGCCTTCTCCAGGGCTTTGATGGAGAAGACTTCCGCGTCGAGTCCGTCAGGGTAAGTGCGGTCGATGGTGTTGCTTGCATAGTCGCATCTTTCCCGCAGGAAAGCATCAATCGTCTCGTCCACTACCACAGGATCAATTAATGGACAGTCTGCAGTAACTCGAACTACCGGATCAGCCCTATAGTATTTCGCTGCCCCGTAATAGCGATCCAGGACGTCTTCCTCGCTACCGCGATGGCATAAAATGTCTTCCTGCTTGCAGAAGCTTTCCACGCGGTCGTCTTGCGGGCTGGTGGATGTGGCCACAATTATTTCTTCCAATCTCTTTGAATAATGCAGGCGGTCCACGACGTGCCCCAGGAGCGGCCTTGCGCAGAGCTCCATCAACACCTTGCCGGGGAGTCTTGTCGAACCCATTCTTGCCTGCACGATAGCTGCAATCATTAATATCTCCGCTGGAATTCATTACCTAATATATTCAAAATCAATCTCTCCGCTTTCCGATACGTATCATGCAACCTGTTGCTGCCGAGCGCCTGGCCGAAAAGGTCGCTTCCATCAATCGGATGGCATCATCAACCGGGAGCGTTGTAGCAGCTCCTGTTTCCAGACATCTCAGATAATGCGCCATCTCATCGACGTACATCTGGTTGACCTTCCATCCATCCATCTGGCAAAAGGTCTTCCATTGATCCAGAGAGGCATCAAACCAGCGAACCTGGCCCTGCCTGTAGTCCCAGAATATGGAACCCTTGTCGCCGACGATCTGGCATCCTCTTTCATAAGTTCGCTGCACATAATCCAGGTGGATCTCGGACAGCGCACCTCCAGAATGCTTGCAGACCAGGATGGCTACGTCTTCAACATCCATCTTCATGGAACTCAGGTGTTCGGCTCTGCAAAAGACGTCCTCCATCTCGCCAAGATACCACCTGGTTAGATCGATCTCGTGTATGCAGTCCAGGATGCAGCCTCCTCCCATGGAGGCATTGGCGCTGTAGCTCTTGAGGTAGTCCTGACCGGGTCTCCATTCCGGCAGGTAAGATCCGGTGTGAACGCGAGCGAACAGGATTCTGCCGATGGCATTATGCTCCAGTAGCTCCTTTACCCTGGCAGGTCCCGGATGAAAGCGCATGTTGCATCCCACGAGCGTGATTAAATTTCTTCGGGCGATCTCCTTTTGCAGCACTTCCAGTCCCGCCTCCGTATGGGAGAGTGGCTTTTCAATGAAGAGGTGGCAATCACTTCTTGCGGCCTGCAAAGCTTGCTCTGCGTGCAGATAAGTGGGTGAAGCGATGACTGCAAAGTCCGGACTCCAATCCAGACCATCCTCCAGGGTTTCGAAGCCGATAGCGTTGCAGTCTTTGCTCAGGGCGGAACGTCTGCCTTCGTCTATCTCAACCACACCTACGGTGCCGATTCCCAGGGCCCTGAGATTTTGCAGGTGGCGAGCGCCTATTGAGCCTCCACCAACCACAAGGGCCTTCATGCTTTCGCCTCCAGAGCAGTTCGCCTGTATTCCGAAAGCGTCAGACCTATGAAGATGCAGTCGTTATGGTTCCCGCGAAGCAGCAGCAACTCTCGCCGTTCCATCCTTCGATCTCGAAGCCCGGAGGCTCTGCAGACACAAACGGCCAGGGCATGATCTGCATTGATGGCGGGACAGATTCTCCTTGGGATTTTCCGGAAGAATCCATGCGAGACCGATGAGCGAATTATGTCCGTTCCTGATCCTATCATACGAGATGCCCTCTTGGTATAATGCTCGACACTACTTTGCGATTTAATCCATTTCATCTTTTCGCGTGCAGGGATAGCACATGAATAAGTCTTTCTCTTTTTTGACATGGACTGCGGCATCCATCCTATCGGGCAGATCATTTATGGGCTCCGATCCCCATTAATCCCACGATGAACTCCAGCTCATCTCGATGAAATCCTTTCAGAAGTAGCAGAACAATGCTATAGAATAGTGCACCGGCTCCTACTACCGCCAGGACCTGCAGTACTCCGGAAGGATTGCAGTAGATGATCAAGAGAGACATCAAAGATGAGGAGAATATGCTTTTGGCGACAAAGCCGAGATCGACCTTTACAGGAATATATTTCCTGGAATAGTATAGTCCGAGGGCCAGGGCAAAGGCATAGGTGATCAGTACCGAAACCGCCCCGCCCATGATGCCGAGCCTCGGAATCAGGAGGAAGTTTAATCCCAAGCTCAGTATCGCTGCCATGACCCATATCCTGCCTGTGATCACCGTCTTCTTCTTTACTGCTATTATCTCGGCAAAGAAGACATACATACCATAGAGCAGAGCGCTCAGGGCTACGAATGGAGTGATGAGGTATCCATGAAGTGCTATCTGCGGCGAAGATAGTATCATCAAAAGCGGCTTGGAGAGAAGTGCCAGGCCAAAAGTTGATGGTATGGCTATGGCCAGAAAATACTTTGATGAATAATTGAGAATTGTCTTTATCGATTCCAGATCATTTTCTTCATAATATCGGGCCATCACGGCGGAAAGCATAACGGAGAACGGCCCCATAAACATGAGGTTGATGTTTCCGAGAGAGTATCCGGGCGAGTAGTAGCCCACAAAAGCTATTCCGAGCAGGATGCTGATAACATAACAAGAGCTGGAGTTTATGATCCAGCTGGACAGATTTCCCGGGATTGTGGGCAGACCGAAGGCCAGGTACTCCCTCATCTGCTCAAATCGGGGGACCGCTATCCCAATATCTTTTATAATGAGATACAGCATTAACAGAAAAACTACCGCTGACGTGATCAGTAGCGCGGTTATAGCTCCCATTATGCCCTGGCCGGAAAGAACGAAGAAGCTGACCAGCAGGACATTGAGATAGGTTTTCACCACAAGGATGGTTGAATAAACCTTCATGCGTAGAAAGGTCCTGAAGAAACTGATGCACGGGTTATTGAGGCACTCTATAAAAATAACCAGCGAAATAACTCTCGTTGCATCGGTGTTATTGTTAAATAATTTTGAAGCGATCGGCTCGGCCAGAAGAAATAATAAAAGCGATGCGATCATGCTCATCAGGATGACAACTACGAATATGGAATAGAAGCCTTCCTGTTTTTTTTCTCTGTCTTTCTCTGCGGTCAGGAACCGCACCATGGTATAGGACAATCCAAGCGGCACAATCGTAGGCAGCAAGCTTATGGTAACGTTTGCCTGCACCCATATCCCATAGTCTTCAAGCGAGAGGTTCCTGGTCAGAATCGGCAATAAAAGGATAACACTGAGGCTCACCAAGGCATTGGTTATGCCGATCAGTCCTATCCTCTGGGCATAAAGCTTATATTCGCTCATGTTCGCCGTGACTCGTCCTTGTGGCTAATTCCAGTCCGACCTTCTCTTTCAATTAATTCAATGCGATAGTCTGCAGTTATTCTATTAATTCTTCAATGATTCATCAATTATCCTGTTTTGGGGTAGGCTCCGTGCATGTATTCCCCAGCGTCACGAAGATTTAAGCCTCCCTGGCGGAATCAAGGCGTACTCTTTGCACAAAGTTTGCCACTCGACTGCTGGAGTTGCCGTCAATTTTATAAAGATAGCTCTCTATATATTTGGCTCGATTCTTTCTCAGCATTGAGTCGTCTTCCAGCAGCCTCGCTACTGCAGGGGCCAGGTCTTCCGAGCGATACACTCCCCAGGCGATTCCCTCCTCTACATAGTCCACTATATCGGTCTCTCCGCTAAGGTTGAGAACTATGACCGGCTTATCCAATGCAGCGGCTTCCATAGCCGTTGTGGAATTTTTCGTTATCATTATGCTGCATACATTAAGCAATTTATAGAGGTCTATCTCAGAAGAAAGAATCACATTTTGATGCTTGGTCAGCGGCTCGTATATGGATAGATCCTTTTCGTTGGGATGCGGTTTTATAAAGAGATTAATCTGCGGAATGCTGGTCAAGAGGTACGAAAAGGACTCGATATTTTTCCTGGTCTCAAGTTCGGGCAGGTCCCCCTGACTGGTCCAGACAATTAATGGTGGTTTTAATTTATGTTCTTCCATAAATAGCTTCTTATCCATTGATCTTTTTATTCTATAAAGGTGATCGTATCGGGGTTGTCCCGTGACTATCAACGATTCTTCCGGGTAATTACCGGTGCCCATCAAGAGCTCCCTATAGCTTGTGCCATAAAGCAGCGTGTATCTGGGAAGGGGTCTGGAATTGATGGCTTCAACAAAAGATGTCCTTTCAGATTTGCAGAAAATGTATCCCCAGTGAACCGGAGTGATTATTCCATGCTGCAGTGCGATGGTCGGAATCTTTGATTGGTTTCCTGCTATTGTTGCGGCTCTCCCCATCTTGCAGTACTCGCACGATGTAAGTATCGCTCCCGGCCTTATCGAAGTCAGCGCATTTTTCATGGATAATATTTCCGAAATCAAGAAAAAAGAGGTCTTGATATGATTATTCAGCAATTTTAAAATAAACTTATCTTTGCTGCTATCAAAAGAGAGGCACGTGATGTTGCGGCAAACGCTTCTATAAATTCCTATTGCATCCATCAGAGTCCTTCGCGTGGTGAAGGCATTCAGCGGTATCCATTTTCCTTTGGCATATTTATTTTTATAAAAGCGCGTTTTGATATAATTGAATAAGGTCTCATCTTTATACTCAATGCCAATATATCTTATATCGGAATCATCAAGTTTTTTCTGGATTTCCTCAAACATCCCATCCTTTGGTCCCTCTTTTGTGATATTGAATCTGGTCCAGTATTTGGTATAGGATGCTATCACGATCTCGGCATTTATTCTTCTGCCATAAAATCGGGATACGATTAAATCGGAAACGAAATTCAACCCGTAGCGTGCATACTCAAAGTACTTCTCAATTAACCTCAGCCGTCTTTTTTGGGAAGGCAGAACCTCATAGGCGATTCCCCTTTCTATGCAGCAATCCGTTATTGCATCTAATAGAATCGGATCGGTTATACTACATAATATATAATTTATATTATTTTTTTCGAACAAATCCATTATTTTCTCTCTATATTTTAAATATTGAACATAATTTATTCTGAGGGCTATTTCATAGAACCACCACAAAGAGATATCTTGAAAAGAAATTAGCTCTTTAACAGTCTTATTGCAACCTATTTTATTAGAAAAGTCGCATAAATCCCTGGTCGCTTGGAGAAAGACGTCGGTCTCTCCGATAAACTCATTGAGGGATATGTATTTTCTTCCTTCTGTCCTCTTCTCCTCCCGGTAATCTTCGTCCCGATAATTTATTGAAACATAGCATTCCAGGTTTGGACGGTCGGATATCTTGTGGTCGTAAACGAGCGCTCTCATGATACTCCAATCACTCTAAAATTCTTTGAATCAATCTGGATCCGATCTTCAAATAGAGCAAATTAATGATTATTTTCTCCGGCAATTTCCATTAACTGTCCTATATTTTTTATTAATCTGCTACCCTCTTGCCGATCTCTCGAGGATCTCTTTATAGCTCAGCGAAAGATTGATCCAATCATACCTTTCGGCCAGCAATCTATATTTCTCATCTGGTTGCTTTGTTCTCAGAATCCTTTTTGCCTGGATTATAAAGCTCTCCACATCGTCGTAGTAGTAGATCTCGTCGCCAAGCAGCCTCTCCAGCGAGATCATCCGGCTGGAAAGAACCGGCCTGCCACAGGCCAGGTAGTTGAAGACCTTTCCGCCGGCAGCATACTCATTCTTCTTCATCATCTTCAAGGGATTGAGACCGATGTCCATGGCGGAGATGTACCTGGAAAGTTCGGAGTACTTTACTGCGCCCGTGAAGACAACCCTGTCCGCCACACCCAGGTCTTCAGCCAGCTTCTTGATCAGGCTTCCGTAATCCGTAAACAGCCCCGGTCCCACCACGAGCAGGGTGACATCGAGGCCGGGCAGCGCCTGCACGACGGTCTCAAGATCCACCCAATGTTCCAGAGATCCCACATAGCCAATAACCGGTCCCTTCAGGTTCAATGAACTCCTGGCCTCCTCCGCCGGCATGGGCTTCAAAACCCTCGTATCAACGCCGTTGGGGATCACGGCAATGTTTTTTACGCCCAGCTCGCGCAGGAAACCGGATAGCTCATTGGTAACGGTTATGACCGAGCGAGCGTGCCTGAGGTTGTACCTGGTGATGAAACTGACCACCCGCTTGACTATCTGCCCGAAGAGCGTGCCGGGATAGTAAATGGATGCCGATTCTTCCAGATGATCAAGATAGTCAAAGACCACAGGCACACCGGCGAAGTTGGCGGCAAAGGAGGGCAGAATGTTGGTGGAGAGTATGACGTCTATCTTCTTGTCCTTCACAATGCTCCTGATCTTACCAAAGTGGCAGGGAAAGTTCAGCAGGTAGTAGAGCGATGGGTCTTCCGACTCTATGCAGCTCGCTTCCACGAGTCTGCAATTCGTCTCCCTGGGCTCTAAGTTCTTGAACCTGAGCAGGCCGAAGTGCAACACATAAACCTCATGCTCCTCAGCCAGGTTGTCGAATATGAAGTTGAGCCGGTTGGGAACCGGGTGCCTGATCCAATCCGTGGTGGGTATTACGAGAATCTTCATTCTGTCATCATTATCCTTCTTCTCGCTCCGTCTCCTTGGCTCGCTCAATCTATAAAAGCTTGGGCCCAAGGCCTTGGGCTTTTCCTTCGGCTGTATTCATATATTTTATGATTCATGGACCGAAAAGATATAAAGCATGATTGTCGTTCATCACCATTTGAGTTATTCCGGCAGTGATGAATTTGAAGGCAGTCATATTGGCGGCGGGAGAAGGCCGCAGGTGCAGGCCGCTTACTCAAACAAGGTCCAAGGTCATGCTGCCCGTGGGCAACCGGCCCTTTATGGAGCATGTGATACGGGCCCTGGCCGCAAATGGGGTCAAAGATCTCTATGTGGTGGTGGGCTACCAGAAGGAGCGGGTCATGGACCACTTTGAGGACGGCGTCAATTTCGGCGTGAATATCACCTATATTGAACAAAGCGAGCTACTGGGAACAGCTCACGCTCTGAGGAAGGCCGAGCCGTACCTCGATGAAGAGTTTCTGGTGGTCAATGGGGATAATCTCGTGGATACCCGAGCGATCAAAGAGTTGATCTCGGCAAAGGGTGAAAACGTGATCCTGGCCGCCATTCGACCCCATACCGGTGACTACGGTGTCCTGAAAGTGGAGCAGCAGCGAGTCACGGCCATCATCGAAAAGCCGGGAAGGCCGTGCGCCGGAATTCTAAATACCGGTGCCTACAAGTTCAGTCCTGCCATATTCGAAGAGCTCTCTCGAACGCCCATATCCGAACGGGGCTCTTATGAGCTCACTCAAACCATATCGCAGATGATCGACGAGGGAATTGAGATTTTGTGCCGGGTCAGCAAAGGAATCTGGTCGGACGCCATCTTCGCCTGGGATCTGCTCAATGCCAACAGCCTGGCTCTGAGCATGAATGATTCCAGGGTCCTCGGCGAAGTGGAAGACGGAGCGAAGATCCGGGGCCCTGTAGAGATCGGGGAGGGAAGCATCGTTCGCTCCGGATCTTATCTGGTTGGGCCCATATCCATCGGCAAGGATTGCGATATCGGTCCCAATGCTACCATCCTGCCATCCACTTCGATCGGCAGCTCCGTGAGGGTAGCATCCCACAGCGAGATCCGCAATAGCATTCTCATGGACGGTGCCAGGATCGGTTCCGGAACTATCGTCTCCGATTCTGTGGTGGGTGAGTCTTGCATTCTGGGAGATCATCTGGTGATCGAGACGGGGGCATCGGTGGTTGAGGTGGAAGAGGCATTCTACAGGGCGGATTTTGGAGCGATCCTGGCCGATGACGTGGTTGCCGGAAGCAGAGTTCTCATCAGTCCCGGAACTGTTGTCGGAACCGGTGCACGCATCGGATCGGGAGCGACGATTCGCGGCTCGGTCGAGAGAGACAGCAGGGTGATTTAGAGATGTGTGGAATTGTCGCATACATAGGTGACCAGGCGGCAGGGCCGATTCTATTTGATACTTTAAAGCGATTGGAGTATCGGGGCTACGATTCTGCGGGCGTGGCCGTCAAGTCCTGCGGAGAGATCGAGGTCATCAAATCGGCAGGTCGAATCGCAGATCTGGAGAAGGCCTATGTAAATTTAGGAAGTCCGGGCGAGTGCATGGGCATAGGCCACACCCGCTGGGCGACACATGGGAAGCCGAGCGACAGGAATGCACATCCCCATACCTCCGGCGAGATAGCCATCGTGCATAACGGCATCATCGAGAACTACCTCGATCTGCGAGAGCTGCTGACGGAGATGGGATACGAGTTCTCTTCGGAGACTGACAGCGAGGTGCTGGCGCATCTCATTCATTTCTATTATAAAGGCGATCTCTTCACGGCGGTCTGCAAAGCCCTGGTGCGCGTGGAGGGCTCCTATGCCGTGGCGGTTCTGGCGGCAAGCTCGCCGTATCTTGTCTGCGCTCGCAAGGATAGTCCCCTGGTGCTGGGCAAGGGTGAGTGTGCCGTCTATGTGGCCTCCGATGTGCCGGCTCTTCTGCCTTACACCAAAGATGTGATCCGCATGAGGGATGGCGAGATTGCGCGCCTCTACGCAGATCGGGTTGAATTGATGGATATGGCAGGCCAGGCGAGGGCGGTGGAGATTGAGCGCATCACCTGGGATGCCGATGCCGCAGAGAAGGGCGGCTATCCGCACTTCATGCTCAAGGAGATTCATGAGCAGCCGCGGGCCATTCGCGAGACGATCGCAGGTCGCATCTCCGAGATCGACGGCGATGTGCGGCTCAATCTCGGCATGAGCGATGAGGATCTGGAAGCTCTGGAGCGGGTGACCATCATCGCTTGCGGGACATCTTATCATGCTGGGCTGCTTGCCCGCTACCTCTTCGCCCGGGCGGCGGGGCTGCCCGTGGACGTGGAGGTGGCCTCCGAGTTTCAGCAGCTTCAGGTGCGGCCAAAGGCGCTGCTTCTCGGCATCACCCAGTCGGGAGAGACCGCCGATACTCTTATGGCCCTCAAGAAGGCCAAGACCTGCGGCCTGGCGAGCCTTGCCATAACCAATGTCGTGGGATCGACGGTAACTGAGCTGGTGGATGGGACCATCTACACCCGCTGCGGTCCGGAGATCGGCGTGGCTGCGACCAAGACCTTCACCTCTCAGCTTGTGGCGCTTATCCTGCTCGCCGTACGCCTGGGCCGCGCCCGCGGCCATCTGTCGCCGGATCAGGCCCGCAAGATGCTCATCGAGCTGACCAAGCTCCCCGGCCTGGTGCAGAGGGTTCTGGAGAAGAGAGAGTCTATTCGCGAGGTGGCCGAGACCTATGCCGGAGCGGGATGCTACTTCTTCATCGGGCGGGACTATCTTTATCCCATCTCCCTGGAGGGCGCTCTGAAGATGAAGGAGATCGCTTACATTCCGTCCGAGGGCTACGCGGGAGGAGAGCTGAAGCACGGGCCGCTGGCTCTGATTACAGAGAAGACGCCCGTGGTGGCGCTGGCCAGCTGCGGCAAGAAGATCCAGTCCAACATCAAGGAGGTCAGAGCCCGCGGGGCGGATGTCATCGCCCTGGCCAATGAAGGCGATCCGGACATCGGCAAGGTGGCCAATGTGGTGATCGAGCTGCCGGAGACGATGCCGGTCTTCTCTGCAGTGCTGGCTACGGTCGTCGTGCAGCTCCTGTCCTACTACACGGCTAATAAGTTGGGCCTGCCCATCGATAAGCCCAGGAATCTGGCGAAGTGCGTGACGGTTGAGTGATTATTCATTTTTATTTTTATATTATTTATAATAGTTCTATTTGTGGCCGTGTCCAGCACTAATTTATATAGTGAAGACAATGCGAATTAGTCATTGGGAGGACTGTAAGGATGATTGATGATTTGGAGATCCGGAATTTCAAATCAATCAGGCATTTGAAATTAATTTGCGGAAAGATAAATCTCTTCATAGGCGAACCCAATGCCGGAAAGTCTAATATTCTGGAATCTCTCTCATTATTTTCATTTTTAAAATACGGGCGAATTGAGGATTTTATCCGAATAGAGGGAATGAGCAATCTATTCAATGACGAAAACCTCGATGAAAATCTGGAGATAACGGCGAACGATCAGCGATTAGAGGTTGCTTTTAAGAATGGGCGGTTCACGGGCAGTCAAACCGGATCGAATGGTAAGGAATGCTTTTCGTTTGACTACGATTACGATGCAAAGGGGAGTTCGAGTGCTTCCGAGGAGCTAATGCCGATCAAGCTGTATCGATTTTCACCAAAAAAGGATTTCAAGCAAAAAGATGCCGATTTTCTCCGTCCTCCTTCCGGCGACAACCTCTTTTCCGTGCTCAGAAACCACAAGGGCTTGCGAGAAGCGGCTTCCGCGATATTCGAGCCGTTCCAGCTCAAGCTCGTTTTCAGGCTTCAAGAGAATAAGATCGAGATAATGAAGCAGCAGGATGATGCCATTATAACTTATCCTTATTCATTGACCTCTGATACGCTGCAGAGGATTGTATTTTATTCAACTGCAATCGATTCCAATGCTGATTCGATCTTAGTTTTCGAAGAACCGGAGTCCCATTCCTTCCCATATTACACTAAATTTCTGGGGGAGAAGATCGCATTCGATACTTCCAATCAGTATTTTATAGCCACACATAATCCATACCTCCTCCTGGCAATTCTTGAAAAGGCGAAAAGAGAATCGGTCAACGTTTTCATCACCTACTTCAGGGATCATCAAACAAAGGTAAAGAGCCTCAATGCTGATCAGATATCCGAGCTTATGAGCTACGATCCATTCTTTAATCTGGAAGGGTTCATCGGGGATGAAGAGCAGTGATCGTGGTCGAGTGCTACAATGACGAATTCTTGATAAAAACCCTCGTTTTTTCCAGGCCAAAACATGAAGGTTGCAAGGGAAAAGTCCTGGAAAAGGTGAACAAGGACAGAAATCCTCTGGTCATCGGCATGGTCGATGAAGATCCGGATAGCCATCAGCCTTCATCCCTTCGCGACTACGTGCAAAGGGAAGGCAAATCGTCCATTAAATTGCTTGTCAGCAAGCGTGATGACCGCAGAAGAATTGTGCCGATCTCTCCATTTTTAGAGGAATGGATCTTGCAGAGAGCCAGACAGAATAAGATCTCGCCATCGGTATTTGATCTTCCCAATGATTCACATGCTCTGCATAGCATCCCCAACCTTCATAAACGACTTAACTTTCAAAAATTTCTAAAATATTTGGTCGAGAAGGATGCGGAGATGGCCGCCCTCAAAGAGTGGTTGCAGGGCTACTGAACAAAGCCATCCGCAGATTAGAAACCATTGTTCATGGGCGGGTTGCGTTGAACGATGGAAAAAGAACGCCAAGAAGGATAAAGATAAGAAAGGAAAAGAAAGCTAATTCCACTTTCCGTCTTTCCTCAGCCACTCATCCATGTCTTTGGCGGCCGCTTTTCCCGCTCCCATCGCCGAGATCACCGTAGCTCCGCCACTGGTGATGTCTCCGCCCGCCCAAACTCCTTCCATGGTGGTGCGGTAGCGTTCGTCCACAACCAGGGTGCCCATTCTGGTGGTCTTCAGCTCCGGCGTGCTGCCGGCGATGAGGGGATTTGGCACTGTGCCGACGGCGATGATGACCGTATCCACATCAACGGTACGCTCCGATCCCTTTTTCACCTTCGGGCTGCGCCGGCCGGAGGCATCGGGCTCGCCAAGCTCCATCTCCACGACCTGCATGGCCTTTACCATGCCCCGCTCGTCTCCCTCGAACCTCGTGGGATTGGTCAGGAAATCGAAGATGATGCCCTCTTCCATAGCGTTCTCCGCCTCTTCCCGGCGGGCGGGCATCTCCTCCCGGGAGCGGCGATAAACCACATGAACCTCGTCCGCGCCCAGGCGCAGGGCGCAGCGGGCCGCATCCATGGCCACATTGCCGCCGCCGACCACGGCCACTTTCTTGCCCCTGCGGATGGGCGTGTCGTACTCGGGGAATTTGTAAGCCTTCATCAGGTTGACTCTGGTAAGGTATTCGTTGGCGGAATAGATCCCGCCCAGGTTCTCGCCCGGCACATTGAGAAAGCGAGGCGCTCCGGCTCCAATCCCCAGGAAGACGGCATCATACCCGCTCTCCAGGAGCTCTTTCACGCCAATTTGCCTTCCCACCACGGCATCCAGCAACAGGTCGGCCCCCAAGGATCGAACATAGTCAACCTCAGCCTTGACGATGCTCTTGGGGAGCCGAAATTCAGGGATGCCGTAGACCAGGACTCCGCCCGCTTCATGCAGCGCCTCAAGGATGGTGACGCTGTGGCCCATCCTGGCTAAATCTGCGGCGCTGGTGAGCCCCGCCGGACCCGAGCCGACGATGGCTACTTTCTTTCCCGTCGGCGGCAGGATCTCGCAGCGGGGGCATTTTTCCTGGGCTCGCTCCCAGTCGGCGACATAGCGCTCCAGGCGACCGATGGCCACTGGTGCGCCCTTCTTTCCCAGGACGCACCGGCTCTCGCACTGCACCTCCTGGGGACAGACCCGGCCGCATACTCCAGGCAGGCTGTTCTTCCTCTTCAGAGCCAGCACGGCTTCGAACATGTCCCGCTCCCGCAAGGCGCGAATGAAGTTCGGGATCTCCACGCCAACCGGGCACCCTTCCACGCACCTGGGCTTCTTGCATTGGATGCATCTGCTGGCCTCTTCTTCTGCCTGCTGCTCCGTATAACCCAAAGCGACCTCCTGAAAGTTGTTCTTTCGCTCTTCAGGGAGCTGCTTTGGCATCTCCACCCGATTCAGATTGATCTTGGTAGACATTTCATCCCACTTCGCGGCGCGGCTGTTCGCCTGAGGTTGATCCGAGTTTCAGCTAATGGTTTATATGAATTAATTCTTTTGGTTCAGCCGCGGTGAAGGGCTCTCAGCCTCTTTGGCAAATCCTGGGGCGGCAAAAAATACCTTTGGAATCAAATCGATTATCTATGATTTGAATCAGTTCGGCTGAAAGTGCTGCCGATGATTGATTGCTCTTTGCACAGGTTCCTGTAATTGACCGAATCGCATGTTGTGAGCTGCGTCGCATGGGTGATATACGTGCGACAACAGCGGGGAAAAGCACCTCGAACCTGTCCGATGAGATACGAACTCTGATTCGCGAATCTGGTACAAGTTTGGGCCGATGGAGCGGGAAACCGAAGATTCCGCAAAAAACGCTCCCCCTCCTATGCCAGAGGGCTATGACTGCGTAAAAACAAAGAAGCAGCAGCAGGGATGCCCTGTCCTTCCGGGTGTGGGTGGAGTTCATTTCACCAAGTCGATCCGTACCTCTATTGTCTATTATGTTTTGTATTTGGAAAAGGATTAAACAGTCTGCAGACAAAGACATTTTGAGGGCACTGCGTCCCTCAGAATCTCCGGCCCCTCTCGGTCGGCGGAGGATCTCCGGCATCCTCCCAAGGAATCCGATAGCTCTTCGCGTCTCTGCGGTGCTATCGTGCTGGCTGATTTGCCTTCGAGCCAAAAGCACTAGCCGTTGTCTATGGCTCTCTCCTCTCGGGGCCCTGCCAGCGGTCCGGATTTATCTCTTCAATCATTTATATGTTCCAGGCCGGCGTTGCGCAGGTTGATGGTCAGCTCGCCTATGTTGATAACATAATCCAATATCCGCTCAATGCTGCCTGCTACGACCAGCCTGACTCGCATCTCCTCAGGTTCTCCTCCCAGGAAGGAGCCAGTCGTTATTTGCAGGCACTTCTTAGTCTCTTTCATATTATCGATAAGCTCATTAGCCTTTTTGGAGTCTGTATGGACCAGAACGGATATGCAATCATCGATGACGCTGCTCAGATTCGGTCCCAGCTTGGAGAGCTCTTCTTCGATTTGCGCAGGGAGGTTATAGTTATGCTGACGGGATGCATCGGCGATCTTCGAAGCATGGTCCGCTATCCTCTCCAGGTTGGATGCCGCCTGCATATAATTAAAGGCGACAATTGGGCTGAAGGCTTCTTGCTTCACGGAACCGGATCTCAGAATCTCTGTGAACTGCCGCGCGATGAGCAGATTCAGACGGTCCACCTCGTTATCCCTTTGCATCACGTCCAGGGCGAGGTCCACGTCTTTCTTCAACAAAGCGGATATGGAATCCTGGATCATCAGCTTGGTCATGTTCTTTAATCTCTTTAGCGCTCGTTCTGCCTGCAGCTCTTCCGAGCTGAGGAGATCCTGCACAACCATTTTGTTGAGCGTCTCCTCCAGAACCTCAGGTCCGATGAGCTTATTCACTATCTTATGCAAATCCTTTTTCTGGGTGGCGGACATTTGCGGGGATGAAATCTCTATGGTCCGATAGCCTGCGACGTAGCAGGCAATAATGTCCCTGATTAGAGGCTCTCCCGCCTTGTCTCCAATGTTCAGCTCTATTGTCAGATTCGGCTCGGATTTTTCGGCGGATAAAATCAGGGCTCCGGATTGATTTTGGGAGATAAACAATGTTGAACCGCTGCTGATGTCGTTCTTTATTGCCCAGTTCTTAGGAAGTGATACGATCAGAGTCGACTTGCCAGTTCTCTGGACTTTCCTGGTTTCCATAGTCGCCATTCAGCAGCCTTCCTTGGGAGGTGTTTTAAAATATTTTATCAATAACTCCCTGTTATTAATATTACTTTTCAGATTTATTATTTCCCGATTACTTTTCGTTTCATAAATTGAAGGATCCCTCCTGATAAAAATGGTATAAAAATAATAAAGAAAACAGCATTAAAACTATCATGTAAACAACCACGGTAATCCTGGTCTCATTGCTCATAGCGCCTGATACAATGAATTGGATCATATATTTTCTCCCTATAATGTATATAGAGGAATCTTTCAGTCGGATCTATATAGTGGTAGTATGGCATGTTTTTAGGGCAAAAGCCAAAAATACTTCCGCTTCGATACCGCTACTTTTACCATCTTAAATAATTATAATTGATTGATGCCGGCTATGCCGTCCGATGGAGGCAGAGCGGCAACCCAGCATCAACGAACCTTATTATATCATCAAAAAATTTGTGAATCACTTCTCAGTAAACTCTCGGGAACTGAGCCTGGGTCGGTGCCTTGAAGCAGGTGCAGTCGAAGACGCCCTTGGCGGATTTAACGTACTTCTGGTCAAAAGGTGTCATGCTGGCGAATCCTCCGAAGCAGCAGGGCAGCCAGTCATCCGACTTTTGAACCAGGTGGTAGGGTACCTCGATGGTCATGTTCTTCTCGATATGGTAGGTTCCCCAGTAGTCCTCATCGATCTCGATAGAGGGCTTCTTCCAGGCGCTCTTCAAGCCACTGACTTTTCCGCCGATTAGATTAGATCCGCCAAGCCAACTGGAAAGGTCGGTGCTGGCCTGCAGGACGCCGATGTGAGCCTTGCCATCCGTTACATCTTCATTGATCTTCATCTGAGAATATCCATTGCCTACCTTCTCGGGATCGTAGGTATAGTTGAACACCTCTTTACCGGTGAGCTCGAGTTCCTTATCCAGGGCGTGAGCGTATTCGACCTCGTGCAACATGCTTGTGCCGGCGCGGTAGTTCTTCAGCTCCGTCCTCTCTTTGAGCAGGGAGCTGTAGTCCAGCGGGTTGGCAGAATAGTAGCCGGTTCCGACAGCGATCCTCATGGGTGCGTAGACCATGGCGTTGTCTTCCTTGAACTGGATGCAGTTCTGGTCGAAGTCGTTATAGTCGGAATAGGCTTGGTGGTTGGTGCGGTTCAGATGCTGGTAGGTTAGAACGGCCTCATTGTTTATGGAACCGCTGCCATGAGCATAGTTCTTGAAAGCCACATTTCCGGCCTTGGCATACATGTAGTTCATGAAGTAGCCGTTGCCCTGCACGCTCTGCTCGAAGCTGAAAGTCGTATTCCTCTCCTCGAATCCATTCGGATTGGAGAGCGTTGCCGGATAGATCGGCTTTATTGCCAGCGAACAGCCTGTGAGAGAAATCAGTACCATAGCGATTGCTGCTGCCAGCAGCGCTTTCTTTATATTCGCTCCTTCATAAAGAGCGAATGATTTATTCAAAATCCCTCTTATCATCCTACATCTCCTTAGTCTTTAACTAATCGCACGCCAAGGTTTTCCGCAATAAATAAACTGCCTTTATAGAAAATGGATTAAATATTTGGTTATATCCGATAAGTACCATATCTTTGGATAAAACCTGTAAGGCTCGGTATATTGTTCTATTTTCTTTATTTTGCAAAGCCTTTCATATCTTATTGTGGCAGGGCGTTTCGGTGAGAAAATGAGTAAACTGATAACTGCCTTGCTGATCGCCCTGTTCCTCGGGTCGATCGCTACAGCTCTTGCCGCGGAGAAGGTGACCGTCTCAGGATCAACTACGGTCTTGCCTCTTGCTCAGGCAGAAGCTGAAACTTATAATGAACAACAATCCGATTGTCATGTATCGATCACTGGTGGCGGCACGGGCGCCGGAATTACCGCTGCTGGCGAGGGCCGGTCGGATATCGCCATGGCTTCCAGGGAGATCAAAGACTCTGAGAGGAAACTTTACGCCAAGAACAATTTCCAGCAATTCTTCATCGGTTATGATGGTGTCTGTATCATTGTAAGCAAGGCCATTTATGATGCCGGTGTCAAGGCTATTACAAAGGCTCAGCTCAAGGACATTTACGCCGGAAAGATCACGAATTGGAAGGATTTGAAGGGCCCTGATGCCGAGATCTATGCGATCGCGAGAGAGGATGGCTCCGGAACCAGGGACACTTTCAATGAGCTGATAATGGGCTCTACGACTGCCGAGACTCCTGGGGTAAAGACGGTGGGCCAGGGCAGTGCCGAAGTCAAGACAGCAGTGACTGGCAGCGATAATGCAATCGGCTATGTCGGCTTCAGCTATGCCGAGAGCGGAGATGTGGGTGCATTAACCTACGAGGGCGTTAATCCGGATGCAAAAAACATAAAGAGCGGCTCTTATCCACTGGCACGTCACCTTTACTTCTACACCTGTGGACAGCCAACATCCTGTGCTCAGAAGTTCATCGACTTCGTGCTCAGCGCAGATGGACAGAAAATAGCGGATGAAAATGGATTCATACCAATCTAGAGACCTGTAACTTCACCAGGTCCCTCTCATTTTTCCCGAGAGCAACCGTTCGGGAATATGGATCGCACGCTCTTCGAGTTGTATCTCCGGTAATTCAATGCGTCGGTACATCTATTTTCTTGGCGTATTGTATTTGTGAAATGAATATATTTGCAAGGAGTTCCTAATAGGTTGGGCAGCCCAGGCCCTTCGAACAAGCAGGCTTTTCCTTATGTGGATGGCTGGGCCTCCTTCGTCTCAACCGCTAAAATATTCACCAGAGGCTGCCCGCAAAGCGTTTTATGCTTGCAGTCAGCTCGGATACACTCGATCGCCTTAAAAATTTGAGCCACTCTCATACTCGTGCTCTGCTGGTCTCCACCTAAAAATATTATGTCTGTCGAAATTTTATTCCAGATTTACGTTCGCCTTTAACATGCGTCAATTGATTGAAACTGAGAGCACAATAACTCAACTTCGGCCGCATCTAAATATTGTATATATCTCACTTATTCATTTGGGGCTCACACATCTCTTTTTGGAATACATATTCTATTTCGATCAAGACTATATAAAACAAGATAGAAGGATGTGATTTGAACATAAGGTCGAAAACGGGCCTGGGAATAGAAGGTGATGGCAAATGGAGAACGAGATCTGGAAGATTTACGGCATGACTGAGGACGAGTATATTGAGTACAGTAGGTGTTTAGAGAAACTTGAGGATCTTGGTTTCGAAAAGCCGATGGCGAATAAAAATCCATTGAGTTGCAGTTCCTGCGTTTTTTGCGGCAATTGCACTGTGTCGAGAGAGAATATGTTCCTCGGGGCGAAGACCTGTTAGTTGCGAAATAAGGTTAGAGGTGAAAAGAATGGTTATGGGAATCGCAATGATTAAAGTCGTGCCCGGCAGCGAGAAATCGGCCTATCACTCCATCAAAGCGATGGAGGGAGTGCTGGACGTCTACCATATCTTTGGTGAATTCGACTTCTTCATGATGTTGCAGGCAGAAGGATTAAAAGAACTGAACCAGCTGGTGGGAGAAATTCAAGAGATTAGAGGCGTAACGGACGCTCGAACCATACTCATCGGCATGAATAACGGATTGCTGGAGCATGAGCCAATAAAAGTTTTGGCCTAGTAATTTAGAAGGCGCTTATCGTTTAAGGATAATATGCTAACAGGTAAAGGTCCTAAATTGGCGATATTGATTGCCGAGGACGATGCTGTAAACCAGAAAGCAATACTGTTGATGCTGGAGAAGCTGGGGCACCGCGCAGATGTGGTAGCCAATGGAATAGAGGTCCTGCGAACCCTTTACCGCCACTACGATGTAATTCTCATGGATGTAGGGATGCCAGAGATGGATGGATTGGAAGCAACAAAATACATACGTCATCATTCGCCTGCCAGAGAGCAACCGCATATCATTGCTATTACTGCCGATGGAAGAACCAATATTCGTGAGATTTGCCTTGATGCCGGCATGGACGATTTCATCAGCAAGCCCGTACGGATAGGAGATCTGAAATCTGCGCTGCAAATCGTGAAGCTGGAAACCCATAAAATCTTTTCTAAAAAAAGTTCGGCGTATTCGTTTTAACTTCAGGCCAAACCCCGCTTTGCATTGGTTTTCTGCCAAAAATTGTCTTTGCTGGTGCCCCATTTACTCAGTATCAGGTCGTATTTGCATCTTTATAAGACTGCATCAGGCCACCTTAAAAAACTTCCAGGCTTCCTCAATGTGCATGGCTTTCATGCCTATGCCGCGAGAGGGATTGATGTCATTATCCCAGGAATCCCCGATGTAAAGAATCTCATGAGGCGGCAACCCAAGATTGCCGGCTCCTGCCATAAAGATCCTCGAATCCGGCTTTTTATATCCGAAGTCGGATGAGAATATAACGAAATTGAAATAGCCGTGAAGGCCAAGCTGCCTCAGCTCCTGCTCGGAGAAAACCCTCTGGCCGTTTGATACAATGCCCAGCGGATAGCCCTTCAGCTTTTGCAGGAGCCGGACGCTCTGGGGAAAAGGCCGCAAGCGTCTCACAGAGGCTGCTCTGAAGAGACGTGCCGCCTCGATGCCGACGGTGATGTCATTTATGGGCCAGGATGCATGCTGCCGGCATATCTTGCTGAAGACCTCTTCCACCTTCAGCTCGCCGTGCCACTCCCCGCGCCTCTCCAATTCTTCCTTGCATCTCCAGCGATACTCGTTCATTAAATTCTGAGGAGAGATACTGACTCCATGGTACATGAGCCATCTGCTCACCGGATCGTAGGTCTTCAAGTCCCGCTCATCGGTCTTAATGTCAATGAGCGTTTTGTAACAGTCGAACATCACACCTTTTACGCCATCAAGCCCATTACCATTGAACATCACATCCCTCCATTAATTAGCGAAAGCAAAGAAAGATCGAATATTCCATATCGAACATGCGGGATAATATTAATTCCTTCAATTTTCATAAAATTAAATGCCACGCTAAGGATCTTTGTCCCTTAAATATATATGTTGCCTATTTAAAAACAATATCTATATTCACTGCAAGGAATCTATATACTCGATTGGTCCGGGCTATTGATCTGTCTAACAATCCCTTCTAGAGAGTTAATGTTCGAATATTACCGTATCAAATGAATATGATATAAAAGGACTTTTGCTCCAGAGTATTTTGGGCGGTAGTCATAAATAATAACATTCTTAAAATTTTAATATAAATCAGCACAATTTTTATAATAGATACAGACTATATGTTTCTATACATCAGGAAGGTTGTTTTTATCAGCTCTTCTGCGAGATGAGAATATGGCTTCACAAAGGCTCGTTGGCACATTAGAACCTGGCAACGTCTTTCGGGACTGGTTGGTGCACAAATTTAAGGATAAGTTACACAACGATAAATGCAAAGTCCACGTTTACAAGATTCCAGCCTCCCATACTGTATGCAGGTATGAGTTCAAGGGAGAAGACTTCGGCGTAGTGTCCAAGTTCTATGCCGAGCCGACAGGAGGCAACAGGAGCTACAACGCCAGGCGGGCAATGGATAGGGAGTTCGAGAAGCTGCAAAAGTTAGAGGGTATTATAGATATTTCCCGGCCATTAGCCAAGAACGGGAAATTCAATTGCGCTGTGGTTACCGAATATATAAAGGGCAAACCACTGAATAGATACATAAAGAGCGAAGATGGCCTCTATGATAGGCTTACTGCAGTGGCAGAGCTGCAGCGAAGGCTTCACGACAGCACGGCAACGGAATATCGCAAAGATAAGGAATTTGCCCGCTTTCACAAATTACTCGACCAGATGGAACTCCACGGACATGCTCGAGATCGATACAACCGTCTACTGGGATATTGGTGGAACAGCTCACGGCTGGATAGGTGCAGCGGCTGCACAATTCATAATGATGCCCATCCTGCAAACTACATTTTCAAGCACAATAGAGTTTACGCCATCGACTTCGAGAGCGCATGGGGGCAGGCTCATCCTGTCCACGACCTTGGAGTTGTGGCGGCAGAGCTGAAGAAGTTCTTCGGCTGGAATAAAAGGGGCGCCCAGAGAGCCGAACCGTATATCGGTCATCTCCTTTGGCACTACAGCCATAGCGAGAATGAATTTCACGAGATTGCCCAAGCACTTCCCTTCTTCATGAGCATGGGACTTCTCAGAATGGCCAGGTGGAAGACCGAATCTCAGGAGAGAGACTACGTGCTCAGAGAGGCTGATGCCTGTTTAAAAGCTGTTGTCAGGTAGCTCTTTCTCCAATAATAATGCATAAATGGGTGCGAACTACAGCGCCTTTAGGACGCGGCAGTTCACGCCATCGATATCCAGGCTCTTCCGTAGGATACCTCAAAGCAGTCGGGCAGCTCCACCAGACGAAATCCCAGAAATCCCCGTTTCAACAGACTGATCTGACCCTCGATATCCGAGCTCTTGATCCTGATCTCTTCCGGACCGATGATGCTTGGACAGGAGAGGTTCTTGTGCATTATGTATCTCAGCCTCGAATCAAACTTAAGCTTAAGAGCTTTTATGATCAGGCCATGGGAGAATATATTTTGGAGGCTGGGGCGGTTCTTGGGCGATACCATGCAGCAGGCATGATCGTAGCCCATTCTCCGAGCCACTTCGAGGTGGATACCCTGCATCCTGCTCTGTAACGAGTTGCCCCTGTAGTCAGGATGAACGGCAACAGTTGCCAGGTGTACCACTTTGTTCAGTTCGTCTCGGGCAAGGTTTATATCGGCACCGAAGTTGTCTTCACGCTCTCCAGGAAAATAAAGAACGCTGTAGGCTATGAGGCCATCACGGGTGAAGGTTCCAATGGTCGAGTTCTCCATCTGGAAATGGTCTTTGAAGTAGTCGGGAGGATGAGTTCTAAATATCTCTTTATCTGCCAGGCTGTGAATTATTATTTCCTGCAAACCCATGATGTCTCTCAGATAGCTGTCATCCATAAACCTCATTTCGTAAGGCATATCCTGCTGCAAAGGCTGATCCTTATTCCTCTTGATCTTCCCTGCATTGATAAGAGAAGACATTTGCAATCGCCCCCGGTTTGAGCTTAAATTAAACCGAACGTCATTGACCGCATGCTCGAATCCCTGAAGAGAATCGTTTGCTATAGCCCCGAGAAACTTTTCTATAGCCAATTCTCTGAAGAGTTTGCCAGCCGAAATATTAAATGGTAAGCTATAATATAAAGTCTCTCTAATTAAAGTATATAGTAGTAATTGAAAAACGGATGATACTAACACAATTGGGTGATCAGTGCTGATAATGGGAACGGGCAAAATAGAAGCAAAATGCGAAATAGCGTTAAAAGTTATTAAATTTGATCATTTGATTATGCAGTATTAAATAGATATAAGCTAAATAATTGATAAAAAAAAATTGCAAGCGATCTGATCAGATCCCAAGTGCTCACTTCATGAGCCCAAATATTTGTGCGTGGTCAATCTTTCCTTTTGTAACCTTCTCGGCACCGAGTTTCAAAAACCGCACGTCTCGTAATCCTCGGTAATAAACGACAAGGGTATTCCTGTTTATTCCCAAACTCCGGCATTATCTCCCGAAGGTTCGAGCTATCCAATCTTTTATCTCGTCTCTGACCTGCCGGAAAACATCGAGCTGCTCCTCCTCCGAGCCACGGGCCAGGGCAGGGTCCTCGAAGCTTCTGTGAATGACCTCTCTTGCTCTGGGAGACCTGGTCGGAAGCTGAAGCTGCGTGCTGCAGATGGGGCAAGCCTGCTTGGCCCGGTCGCAGACTGTAACTGCCACATCAAATATCGTGTCCTGAAATTCTTCGGTAGATTTGGAGCGCTGACCGGAGATGTCGATGCCGATTTCCAGCATGGCCGACACCGCACGGGGATCGACGGATGCTGCCTCGATACCGGCGCTGTATGCCTCGTATCGATCGCCATATATAGCCCTCAGGAGGCCTTCCGCCATCTGGGAGCGGGCAGAGTTATGAGTGCAAAGAAAGAGAACTTTCTGCTTCTCCTGATACATAGCGCTTGATGACATATACGTTGTAATACTCATCATGGTAGATCAGCATTTTGATGTTCCGTCATCAGGATTTCAATATGTTTGGAATGTCGGAGCGGGCAGCCCACCGCACCCATTTTTGACTCCGCGTCGTCAATGGTTGCCGCTCGTAGCTGATAAAGCCGGTTAACTGGAGCTCCGGATGCGGCAGGGATGCATCTGTGGGATGAACCTTCGAAATGGCCGGCAAGGCATGGCGTGGTAACATTGAAGTCTTCGAGGAGATCCCAATACCGGGAACTCATCTTCACAGGAAAACGCGAGGTTGAACACTGTGGCCGAAACCCCAATCGCTTTTGTATTTTTCTCAATGCAAGGCTGGCTCTGGCACATATAGACTTTATTTATTGTATTGGCAAAAAGAATATACAATCGCTCAACAAGAGGGATATTTCGGGGGCATTAATAGCCTCCCGGTGGGAATAAGCATCCCACTGGCTCAGCTGAGACCTCTGGAAGCTCTGGCCTTCGAACGGGGCTTTCAAGCCGGCAGATTTGCCTTTGAGCTAAAGCACTTAGTCAGGCTACCTGGCTTTTTACCTCTCAGGGCCCCTGCTGGCTCACAACATCCGATTTTATGCAAAGCGTGCACCTAAATATTATCGGGTCATGCCAGTGATCGACTGAAATGCAGGTTCATTAAGGCGAGCGACCATTATTCGCTTCGGCAGATCTGCTGGATCGTCAGTGGTATCCTATTCATGCCTTCTTGTCTTCATGCCGGCCATTCCATCTCATAGACTTCAAGCAGGCATCCTATGCCCCTTTCCGTGATTAGATCAGAAGACAATTCTAAGGCCTAATTAAAAGCGTAGCGAGAAGAGCGATACTGCCCAAGATTCCTACCATCGTCAGCAAAGCTTCTCGATCTATCTCTATGATCATAATTGATGCTGGGCTTGTCGTATTTGATTATAATTCTGTCCAAAATAGAATCTATCGGTCCATTTCACCTATATTCTCTATATGAACAATGAATATATCCGAGAATGATCACTCGTAGCGAACAGAGGAATTGTCTCTGGGCAGAGAAATAGCGGATAAATGTCTTGCCTCGAATGAGGGAAATCACGACATCGTGATCTCCTCTCCCCTTCTCTCCACTCCGCGGCTTCTCGATATACCTAATTGACCCGATTATTCCTGTCTTACCCAAAACCTTGTTATACGATAGCACGGCTATGACTGTCCGGGTAATCCATGGAGAAGGTTCACACCACCTGTATTTATTGTGGTTGCGGCTGCGGCCTCATCCTGCATGTTGAGGATGGCCGGGTGATGGGAGCATCTCCCTCGCCCCTGCATCCCATGTCCAGGGGACGGCTCTGCATCAAAGGCTGGCTGGCAGGGGAGTTTGTAAACCATCCCGATAGGCTCCGCCACCCGCTCGTCCGGGACGGGGAGCGATTTGTGCGGGCCACATGGGAGGAGGCGCTCTCTTTCACCGCGGCGAGCCTGAAGGCCATCGGTCAAGAGTTCGGAGCGGACGGCGTGGGCGTGCTGACCTCTGCCAAAGGCACCAACGAAGAGAACTATCTTCTCATGAAGCTGGCCCGGGCCGGTCTCAAGACCAACAATGTGGATCATGTGGCCAGGCTCTGCCATGCACCGACCGTGGCCGCGCTCAGCTATGCCTTCGGCAGCGGTGCCATGACCGATTCCATCTCCAGCCTGGCCCGGTCGGACGCGATTCTGATAGTGGGATCAAACACCACCGAGCAGCACCCGCTGGTGGCGTCTTACATCCTGCAGGCCAGGGCAAACGGCGCAAAGCTCATCGTGGTCGATCCGCGCAAGACGCAGTTGGCCAAGCTCGCCGATCTGCACCTGAGGCCCCGGCCGGGGACGGACATCGCCTGGATAAATGCCTTGCTGCACGTCATTATTCGGGAGAGCCTGCACGATAAGGAATTTATCGATGCCCGAACGGACGGCTTTGAGGCGGTTCGCCAGGCAGTTTCCAGCTGCACGCCCGATTGGGCTGGGGCGATCTCGGGAATTGAAAAGGGTGATCTGGAAAAGGCAGCCCGAATCTTCGGCTCGGCGGAGAAGGGAGCAGTCGTCTACGCAATGGGAATCACTCAGCACACCGTAGGAACCGATAACGTCCAGGCGCTGGCCAATCTGGTTCTGGCCACGGGAAATATCGGCCGGGAGGGGACTGGTCTCTGTCCCCTGCGAGGGCACCAGAACGTGCAGGGTGCCTGCGACATGGGTGCTCTGCCCGATCTTTATTGCGGCTATCAGAAGGTGCAACTGTCCCGCCAGAGGTTTGAGCAGGCCTGGGGCACAGAGCTTCCCGATAGACCGGGACTGACGGCCCTGGAGATGCTCTCCGCTGCGGAAGAGGGCAAGCTGCGCGGTCTGTTCATCGTGGGTGAGAATCCCATGATGAGCTATCCGGACAGCGGCAGAGTGCGAAAGGCCTTGGATTGTCTGGAGTTCCTGGCGGTTTGCGATATCTTTCCCACGGAGACCACCGAGCTGGCGGATGTGATATTGCCGGCGGCCTCATTTGCAGAGAAGGACGGGACGTTCACCTCCACGGAACGCCGGATTCAGCGCATCAGAAGGGCGCTCGATCCTCCCGGCGAAGCCAGGCCGGAGATCGAGATCGCAAGCGACCTTCTGCAGAGGCTTGGCGTGCCGGCCGATTACGCTTCGGCGGCTGAGGTCATGGAGGAGATTTCAACATTGAGCGCGCAGTATGGCGGAGTGCACTATGATCGTCTGGGCGTCAACGGTTTGCAGTGGCCCTGTCCATCCCGAAACCATCCGGGAACAGGCACGCTGCACGCGGAGTCGTTCCCCATCGGTCGTGCCAGGTTCCGGGCCGTGGAGCACCGTGAGCCGCATGAAATGGCGGACGGGGAATATCCACTGACACTCTCCACAGGCAGGAGCCTCTACCATTTCCATACCGGAACCATGACTCGCAGGACTTCTCTGCTGGATCGGGAGGTGCCAACTCCTGTTGTGGATATCAGCCCGGAGGATGCTAAGTTGCTGCAAATTCGCGGCGGTCAGACGGTAATTGTAGAAACCAGACGCGGCAGCATTCGCCTTGAGGCGCGAGTGACGGACAGCATGCCCAAAGGAAACATCTTCGTGCCGATTCATTTTTGCGAGGCTCCCGCCAACGCTCTCACCGCCCAGACACTCGACCCACAATCCAAGATACCGGAGTACAAGGTCTCCGCCGCCAGAATACGGAGGGCATAAAATTGAGAGCATTTCTTCCCGGAGACCGTCTCAAATCCCTGCTCACAGCTCTCGGCACCCACATGGACGTGGTGGCTCCCCAGCTCGTGGAAGGAGCAGTTGTCTTTGCCAGCTGGAAGGGCCAGGAGATAGCGCTGCAGGAGAATTCACTGCTTCCGCCTCTGGAATTCCTCCTGCCGCAAAGAGATGTGCTGTTCCGCTACACCCAGGACAGCGGAAGGTACAGTTTCGTGGAGCCATCTGCAAAATTCCGGTTGATCTTCGGCATACGTTCCTGTGATCTGTGTGCCGTGGCAGCGCTGGATAAGATCTTCGGGTCCGCTCCCGCAGATCATCCATATTTCGACAAGAGACGGTCCACCGTCCTGGTGGCCTTGAACTGCACAAGGCCCGGAGAAAACTGTTTTTGCTCAAGTTCGGGCTCCGGTCCGGAGTGCCAGGATCTCTTTGATCTGCTGCTCACCGAGATCCGAGACGGGTATCTGGCGGAAACCGGGTCGCCTGCGGGCATTATGATCCTGAAGGAGCATCCCGATCTCTTCCTTGATGCTCAGGAATCGCACCTTGCAGAGAAACGAGACGTCTTGAGAAATGCCAATTCTGCGCTGCCGGTTCGAGAAGAGCGATCGGCGGCAAATGTTCGAGTCGCCATGGAAAAGGCAGACTGGGATGCTCTGGGATTGCAGTGCTTGAACTGCGGCAGCTGCACATTTGTCTGCCCCGTCTGCCATTGCTTCTCCATATTTGATGCGGGAGTTCCGGATGGAGAGCGCCTGCGCTGCCGCGACACCTGCCTCCTCTCCGGCTTCTCTCGCATGGCCGGCGGTGCCAATCCCCGGATCAGCCAGGGCGAGCGGCTTCATAACTGGTACCTGGACAAGTTTGAATACATCCCTCAGAAGACCGGCCTGGCAGGCTGCGTGGGCTGCGGCCGCTGCAGCCGGGTCTGCCTGGCCCAGATGGATAGATGGTCGCTGGAGGTGGGAAGATGAGCCAGTACATTCCCGTGCCGGTCGAGATTGTGGACATAGATATCGAGTCGCCTAACACTTACCTGATAACTCTGGAGGTTCCCGAAGAAGTGCACTTCAGCTATAAACCGGGGCAGTTTGTCATGGTTTCTGTTTTCGGTTTAGGCGAATGTCCCATCTCCATAACTTCTTCGCCCACCAGAAAGGCTTTGCAGCTCTGTATCCGCAGAGCAGGCCGGATCACCAATGGCATCATGGACAGCAGAGTGGGCGATGTGCTGGGAATGAGGGGACCCTTCGGGAACGGCTTTCCCCTGGAGCAGATGCAGAAGAACATACTCATTGCCGGAGGCGGCTCAGGCTTCGCCACTTTGCGGTCGCTTGTCAACTACATCGTCGACCGCCGCAGTGCTTTCGGCGACGTGGCGGTGGCCTATGGTGCTCGAACGGCGCGGGACCTCTACTTCATGCAGGAGTACGAGGGCTGGCAGAAGGCCGGAATTGATGTCGGCATTACCGTTGACATCGGCGACGAAAGCTGGAAAGGAAATGTGGGTTTGGTGACGGGCCTGCTTGATAAGCTCCGGCTTTCAAAGGGCTCTGCCGCCATCTGCGGCCCGCCGATCATGATAAATTCCGTGGCGGACAAGCTCATGGAAAAGGGCTTTGCTCGCTGTGATATTTACGTATCAATGGAGCGGCACATGAAATGCGGTGTGGGCAAGTGCGAGCACTGCATGATCGGCCCTCACCATGCTTGCCAGGACGGTCCGGTCTTCAGCTACGACAAGGTAAAGTCGGTGCTCTAGGATAGTCTGGAATAGATCAGAGGCTCTCGTAAACCTCGCGGATGACTTTATCATTCATCTCCCAGAACCTGTAGTCATCCGGCTCCAGCTTCTCCGGCTCTCGCTGCAGGTTCTGCAGCAGGGCGTCTTTGAGGTCTCTGCTCTTCACCACCATGAGGTTCTTTCTCTTCTCCTCCATGGTCACTCCCGAGGCCACTGTGGCCTTTCCGAGGATCAGGTATTCGTTGAGCTTCCAGACGCTCCTGTCCGTGGCATAGGGCGTGAGCAGCGTCTCGCCGTGTGGAATGATGCAGATCCTGGCCTTGCTGATCAGCCCCGCCACCTTTTCGTGGGGCTGCCAGCCGAAGAACCGGGCGTTGCCGGGCAGTCCGCGCAGGTACCAGCGCGAGAAGGGTCCATCTCCGATGATCCAGAACCGCTGCTCCGGGATCTCCCTGATCAGGCGAAGCAGATTGCCGATGCCTTCCTGGCGGCTGATGCGGCCCATGAAGACGACGGGCTTCTCGTCCGGTGCTTCGGCTTCAGAGCCGGAAGCCTTTTTGCTCTTCTCCAGAAAGCTCCTGGCCGGATAGTTGGGGACGATGAACTGGGGCTTTCCCTGCGCCTCGCGGTAGGACTCGACCTTATCCGCCAGGGGCCGATTGACTGCGGTAATGGTGTCCGCCGCGCCCGCCAGTTCTCTCTCGAAGTGCTCGCCTGCCGGCCGTGCCAGTGGGCCGAAGGTCATCTGCAGTTCGACTCCCCAGGGCGATCGGTAGTCGTAGATGAGCTTTTTAAAGCCCGTTCCTCGCAGCTTCGATATGCCGTGATAGATTATGTCCGGCACATTGAAGAGGTGAACCGCATCCGGCGACTCTTTAAGCAGCGTCTGCCTGGCTTCCCGTGCCACTCCCAGCCAGCTCGTGGTGCTGAAGTGAGGGATGATGACGTCATGCCCCTGCCGCTCCAGGGTGCCCTTGAACATCATCAGTCGTGTGGTCCTTTCCGGCTGGTTGGAGAGGAGCAGAACCCTCATGCAGGCCAGCCTTTGCCCGACGCCTTGCCCTGTGGGCTAACGAACGTCAACTGGAATGGATCGAAGACCAGGTCCGCCTCGCCTGGTTCCAGGTAGCGCAGGCCCCTTCGTTCCACGTCTTCCCTTGCCAGCAGCGGATCACAGACATAGGCGTCCAAGCCCTTTTCCATGAGCAGCTTGGCGAGGGCCAGATTGCGGCTGTGGTAGAACTCCTTGACACCGGATCGGAAGGTGATGCCCTTGATGCAGATCTTGACCGCGCCCAGTGGCTTGTTGACCTTCATGCACTCCAGAAGGATCTTCTCTGCCCAGTACCGGATCATCTCATCGTTGACCTGGCGCGAGGCAGAGAGCAGCTGACAGAAGCTGAACTGCTCGCGCTTCTCCATCTCTTTGATCAGGAACCACGGGTAAACGGGTATGCAGTGGCCGCCCACTCCCGTGGAGGGCAGATGGATGTGGCAAAACTCGTGGTTGGCCTTCTCCCTGGCCTCGAAGAAATCGACCCCCAAGTCCGTGCAGATCTTGAAGAGTTCATTGGCCAGAGCGATGTTGACATCGCGGTAGCAGCCCTCCATCACCTTGATCATCTCGGCCACTTTCGCAGACGAGACCAGGTGCAGATTGGCGATGAACTTTTTGTAGACCTGATAGGCCCGAAAACCGCTCTCCTCGTCCGTGCCGCCGATGACTTTGGGAAACTCCCGCAGCCTAGAGATGCTGTATCCGGTCATGATCCGCTCCGGCGAGTAGGCCAGGAAGAATTCGCCATTTTTCAGGCCGCTGGACTCGCCCAGCCACGCCCTGACCTTGCCGTCCGTGGTGCCGGGGGGAAAAGTGGTCTCCAGAACCACCAGATCGCCCCTCTTCAGGATCCTGCCCAAAGATCGGACTGCGCTCTCCATGATGGTGAAATCAGGATTGAAGCTCTGGTCCACGAAGAGGGGCACGATTACTATGAAAGTGCTGCAATCCTTGGCGTCCTCGAAGCGAGGCGTGGCGATGAGGCTCTTTCCGCCGTGCTGCTTTATCAGCTCCTCCAGGCCCGCTTCTTCAGGGATGGGATTGAGGCCCCGGTTGATGAGACGGCAGCGCTCTTCATTGATGTCCACTCCCACAACCGCTACGCCGCTGTCCGCTGCCACCGCGGCCAGGGGCAGCCCGGCGTTGCCAAGGCCGATGACGGCGATCCTATCTCTGTTCTCAGACATCACTAAATTATCCTTCCCGAATCTCGACTTCCTTTCCGCATGCCGTGCATTTATAAAAGGCTTTATTTGCGTTTTCGTCCTGGCCGGCCATCCGCTCCAGCCTCCAGCCGCAGCGGCAGACCCAGCCCTGCTGCCGGGCGGGATTGCCATAGACAAGAGCAAAGGACGGCACATCCTCTGCCACCACCGATCCTGCCCCGATCATGGCATACTCGCCAACCGTGATCCCGCAAACCAGCGTGGCATTGGCCCCGATGCTCGCCCCCCGGCAAATGCGCGTCGGCACTACATGATCCTCATCCCAGACGAAGGCGCGCGGAAAGAGATCATTGGTGAAGGTGGCAGAGGGGCCTATGAAGACATCATCCTCGATGCGTACACCTTTGTAAACGGAGACGAAGTTCTGGATCTTCACGTTATCTCCGATCTCGGCTCCAATGTCGATATAAACGCTCTTTCCAATGTTGCAGTTCCTGCCGATCTTCGAATCCCGGCGCACATGGGCGAAGTGCCAGATCTTCGTCTGCTCTCCGATGTCCTCGCTCTCCACCACGGCAGTTGGGTGAGCATAGTAGCGGCAGTTGCAGCTCATCTTTCCGTCTCCCTGGATCTCATCCGTCTCTCACCATCGGCTGGCTCTCATAGGCTCTAGTTTCTCAGCCCCAACTTGATCTCCTCGCAGATCATCAGGTTCTTCAGGGCCTGCTCCGGGGTTACGGAGAACGGCTTGCCGCTCCTGGCCGCGTCCAGGAACGTCTTCAGCTCCACTTTGAGCGGTTCCACCTTGTTTACCAGCACCTTCTCGATGATGTTCTCCTGCAGGTACCTCTCGTTCTCCACGCCATACTTGCCGGGCTTTCGGTAGATGTAGACCTCCTGGGTCATGAAGTCTCCTTCCGTCGTGAAGTCCTCGGCCTCGACATAAAATGTTCTGAATTTCTTGGAGGATAAGCGGCTGGCGGAGATGCTTACTACCGAATCCGGGAAGACCGCCATGGCCTCGCAGACATTCCGGTTTCCGGCGCTGTAAATTTTGAAGTTGTCATTGCCTCCGAAGAGCACATTGAAGACGATGTCGATGTCGTGGATCATGAGATCCTCAACCACGGAAGCATCGGTGATGCGGCTGGAGGTGGGATTGTGCCTCTTGATGGATACGTAGTCCGGCTGGCCGGCGATCTTCTTGATCTCCTCCACTATTGGATTGAACCGCTCGATGTGGCCCACGCCCACGGTCAGGTCTTTGCTGTGAATGAGCTCCAGCAGCTCCCGGCCCTCCTCGACGGTGAGCGTTATGGGCTTCTCGATCAGGCAGTGCACGCCGGACTCGATGACCTTCCTGGCCGTCTGGAAGTGATACCTCGTGGGAACGCAGATGCTGACGCTGTCCACCTTGCCGAGCAACTCGTCCAAAGAGCCGCAGACGGTGGCGATATCCTTGGCACGCGCCGCGTTTTCCGGGAGTGGATCATAAACGTAGACGTCTCCTACTCCCTTCAATTCCGAGTAGACACGCACATGGTTCTTGCCCATGGCACCGACGCCGATTACTCCGACATCCATGTTTCAGGCCTCAAACTCATTTATGGTCTTGGCGATGTATTCCAGATCCTCCTCTTTCAGGGAGGGATGAACAGGCAGACTCAGGATTCTGCGAGAGACGTCTTCCGACACCGGGCACCTCTCCTTGCCGTAGCCCAGGCTCTGGTAGAGCGGCTGCTCGTAGACAGGCTTCGGGTAGTGCACGGCAGCCCCGATGCCCTTTGATTGCAGGTACTCCATGAACCTCTCCCGGCTGGCCGGGAAGTTGTCCTCGATCCGGACGACATACTGGTGATAGACATGCCGGACATTCGCGGCCTGGAAGGGTGTGGTGAGGCCCTTGATCTTGATGTTCTCGGTGAGGAATTCGGCGTTCCTGATCCTCTTGGCCGTGAAATCCTCCAGCTTCTTGAGCTGCACGAGGCCGATGGCTCCCTGCAGATTCATCATGCGGAAGTTGTAGCCCAGAGCTACGTGGTTGTACTTTCCCGTGTCGCCGTGATTGCGCAGCAGGCGCAGTCGTGCCGCCAGAGCATCATCGTTGGTGGTGATCATGCCGCCTTCGCCCGTGGTCATGTTCTTGGTCGGATAGAAGGAGAAGCAGCCCGTGCCAAAGCCGCCAACTTTTTTGCCGCCAAATTCCGCGCCGTGTGCCTGGGCGCAGTCCTCTATGAGTATGAGATGTCGATCCTCGCAGATTTGCATCGCCGCCTTAAGGTCGAAGGGCTGGCCGTAGAGGTGCACGCCCACCACGGCACGGGTCTTGCCGGTTATTTTTTCGGCCAGGCTTTGCGGGTCGATGTTGAAGGTCTTCGGGTCTACATCGGCGAAGACCGGCTTCAGGCCCTGGTAGAGGGCACAGTTGGCCGTGGCGATGAAAGTGAAGGCGGGCGAGATGATCTCGTCGCCGGGCTGCAGGCCGTAGCCTTTCAGGGCCAGGTCCAGGGCGATAGTGCCGTTGCTGACGGCAATGGAGTGCTTCACGCCCAGATACTTCGAGAACTCCCCTTCAAACTGCTCGACGATCTTTCCCTGAGTAAGCATGCCGGAGCGCAGCACATCTCCCACGGCGGCTATCTCCTCTTCCCCAATAATCGGTTTGGCAATGGGAATGAAATCTCGCATCAAGATCTCCTTTGAACCTTTATTCTCATCTTGTTCGTCATATGCTCGACCTCTGCGTTGAAAAGGCTTGTTATTTGCGGGGAAGCCAAATTGGCGAGATAGAATCGAAGAATTCAGGGCTCCCGGTTAGGGATCAAATGACCCTTCAAGATCGCTCCCGGCAGCCCTCGATATCCCGAATCGATGACAGTTCCCGTGTAAATCGTGGTATGAATGCCGGTCATGACATTGTCGCCCATGATCACACCGAGCTTTCGCCTTCCGCTGTCCACTCGCTTGCCTTTGATGAACGACCTGATATTGGCCTTATCATGGCGCAGGTTGGAGCAGATGGTGCCGGCTCCGAAGTTGCAGTTCCGTCCGATGAGGCTGTCGCCCACATAGGACAGGTGGCCGATCTTGGTACCGCTGAAGATGGCGCTGTTCTTGATCTCCACGGCGTTGCCCACCCGCACCTCGTCTCCGATGCAGGTGCTGGCCCGAATGTAGCAGTTGGGGCCGATCTTGCAGTTCTCGCCGATGATCACCGGGCCTTCGATGTACGCTCCGGCCATGACCAAGCTGTCCTTTCCCACGGACACGCTGCCTTTCAGGACTGCGCCAGGCTCCACAATCCCCACGACGCTGGGCTTCATTTCCTTGAGCAGGGCCTCATTCGCGGCCAGGATGTCCCAGGGCCTGCCGATCTCCAGCCAGCTATCCAGCGTTTTGACCCTGATAGTCTCGCGGGCTGCCAGGAGGTTCAGAGCGTCGGTCAGCTCATACTCGCCGCGCTCGGACAGGGGCGCAGCATGCAGGGCGTCGAAGATGCTGTGGCCAATGACGTAAATCCCGGCATTGGCCAGGTTTGAGGGGGGGGTGGGGCTCTTCTCGACCACGGATTTGAAGATGCCATTCTCTTCCAAAAAGACGCCATACCTCGTGGGGTCATCGACCCGGATGGCGGACACCGCTGCATCCTCCCAGCTCATCGCCTTGAGAGATTCCACATCGGGGAGCACGTCTCCGTTCAGAACCATGAAGCGATCCGCGGCAAGGCTCTCCGCCGCCATCAGGGCATGGCCCGTGCCCAGCTGCTGCTCCTGAACGGCATATTCGATCTCAACGCCCAGGCGGCTGCCGTCGTCGAGGTGAGATCGGACAGTGTCAGCCTGGTATCCTACTACGATCACGAATCTGTCTGCGCCGGCGCTCCTGGCCCGCAGGATGATCTGTTCTAGAAGCGGCTTGCCGGCTACGGGGAGCATGACTTTGGGAGTCTTCGCGGTCAGGGGCCGCATCCTGCTGCCTTCGCCCGCGGCGAGAATTATTGCTTGCATGATTGATTACCGCTTCCTTTCAGAGGAGGCAAGCCTTAAAAATGCTTTGTAAATAAAGCGAAAGAGCTTTAGAGTTGCATGCACGAAGTGCGTTCAATGTTGGAAGAGTTCGGCAGGTACTCTGCGCTGCAGCGCGATCAAGCGCCTCTGGCTTCGCTCCTGATCTACCTGAAGCGAAAGGGCGGCTACGTGCAGCTCAACCAGATCTGGCGGGAGCTGGGGCCGGCGGGCGGAGGCCCCTTCTGGAACCAGACCACGCTCATCAACAAATTAGACAAGCTGGAACGCCTGGAGGTCGTCACCATGGAGCGCCGCATCATCCCCTCGCCCCGCGACGAGGCCAAGAAGAAGACCAACACCTTCTACCGGCTCAGCCCGACCACTCCCCTCTATCCTTACATCTTCGGCATGCTCAAGATCTACAAGCAAGAGCCGGATAAGTACTCTTCAGAGCTGGTGGCAAAGCCCCTCGATCACCTGCAAAAGCTGGCGTCAAGGTCCGAAGGCCGCGACCCTCTGGTGGGGCGCGAGCTGGAGGTGGCCAGGGAATTGATCGGCGAGGTCTTCTCCGTGGGCGGGGATGAGGTGAAGAGGATGATCAAGGAGAGGATGGCCCGCAAGGGGTTGATCAGAGGCAGGAAACCGGTGGGCAAGGCAGTGGGAGAAGGCGACGCGAAGGGAGAGGCCGGAGAAACCGGAAAGGCCGCTCCCAGGAAAAGGAGACGTTCCCAGAGGAAAGAGATGCATGAGCCCGGGAGCGAGACTGCGGAGTAGCTGGCGCGAAGAGATTGCGGAGAAGACCAAAGCTCTCCTGGACTTCTGCAGACTCGATTCAGCAAGCCATCGGTGCCAGAGCGTACGCCTACCCTGCCCTCGCACTGGTGGACCTGAACTCGACCTCTAAGCGCCAGACCCCCCCTCAAAAGCCTCCTTCAACATCTTGATGTCAATCTTCTTCATCTTGAGAAACGCCTCGGTCACTCGCGCCACCTTCTCACTGTCCTTGTCGCTTAGCATCTTCTCCATGCCTGCAGGAACAATCTGCCAGGAGACGTCGTACTTGTCTTTCAGCCAGCCGCACTGCTCCGCCTTTGGGTCTGCGGAAAGCCTTCCCCAGTAGTAATCAATCTCCTCCTGGGTCTCGCAGTTCACAATGAACGAGATGGCTTCGTTGAAGGCGAAGTCGTGGACACGCGCGCTGTCCATGGCAGCGAATCCCAGCCCCTCAAGCATAAAAGAGGCGTGCTTTATCGTTCCTTCCTTGTCAGGTTCTTCGCCTTTTGCGTACCGGAGGATATCGCCGACTCTTGCATCGTGGAATACCGTTTTGTAAAAATTGATCGCCTCTTCAGCTTTCCCGGATTTCTCGCCGACGAACATGAGCGTGGGCGTGATCTTCTGCTCTATCTCACGCTCTCCCCTGAACATCAACTGCCACGAGAGACCGTACCTGTCCTGCACCCATCCGTATCTTTCGCTGAACGGATATGCGCCCAGCTCCATGAGCGCCCTGCCGCTCGCTGAGAGCTTTTCCCACAATACATCGACCTCATCCAACGTGTCGCAGGCGACAAGGAAAGACACTGACGGATTGAACTTGAAGAACGGGCCTGGGCTGAAGAGCGTAAACTCCTGCCCCAGAAGTTCAATGATAACAATATCCGTCGTGCCTGTGGGTATGTTGGTGCTGTGAAGAGTTGTGGTATCTTTGACTTTCGAGTCTTTGAAAAGAGATGTGTAGATCTCGGCTGCCTCCTTGGCCTCTTTGTCGAACCACAGGCTTGGGGTAATCTTTTGCGTGTTTATTCCTCTTTGAGCTTTGGGACGTTCGAAGCGATCAAGCCGGTTTTGACGTTTCCTGCACGCTCATAAGTGGCAACTATGACACCAGTTTTTGAGGCTTTGCTATCAACGAGCTTGAAGCCCGCTGGAATAGTGCCATCGCCAAACAACCGTTTGCCTGTGCCTATAGTAATCGGGAATATCTTCAGGCGGAACTCGTCAACCAGGTCGTTCTTCATGAGTGTTTGAATGAGATTGCCGCTGCCGTGGACCTGTAGTTCTGGTCCGTCCTGCTCTTTCAGAATTTTAATTTTTTGAGCGGTCTCTCCTTTTATCAGCTCTGAATTGTTCCAGTCAAGCTTCTTCAAGGTCCTTGAAGCGACGTACTTTTGGGCGCTGTTGAACTTGACTGCTATCTGGTAATCGGGGCTATCACTTTTCACGTAAGGCCAGTATGCTGCAAAGATCTCGTAGGTCTTCCTTCCAAGCAGCAGATCAAATGGTCCTGCCATCTGCTCAGCCATTACTTCGCCAAGAAAACCATCCCAGTAGCCAGCAACCCATCCTCCGTACTTGAAGCCACCACTCGGGTCCTCTTCAGGTCCGCCCGGTGCTTGCATGACTCCGTCGAGCGTTATGAAAGTCAATACAATGAGTTTTCTCATTTTTATTTCTCCTCCTCAGTAGTTCTTCGCTCACGCAGCGATTTGGCCGATATTCATCTGGATCATGACGGGCTCCCGGTTTCAACATCGAAAGCGTCATTTTGTCCATCAACCTCTTTGATACGATTTTTTTCTCGTGATGAAGTCTCATTATGATATGGTTGGGATCGTTTATTAAATTTTTTGTATGTGTTTAGCTCGTCATAATCGGGATCAATAAACCCATTTCAGGATCTGCTCGTGCGGCAGTTCACGGGAGGCTAATTTGATCAAATTCAGCTATTGATATCGATTTCCGATCCAGTGCAAAATTCTTTTCTATCATGCTTTCATCGACCAAAAACAGAACCTGCCGAGCGATTCAGGGGGAGCTAAACACATACAATTTTTTAAATGATTCATGCATTCGGCTGGAATCTCTTTCGCATAGCCCGAGGAACGCCGCCTAAGTTCTCGGTTGCGAGGAAGGTGCTGGAGGCGGTGCGGGACTCGCCGGAAGTCCAGCGGCGGGGTGCAGGGATGAGGAACGGGCAGGACAAAGGATTCAGAACTGTCTTGGCGTTCACGGGCTCGGTAACCAGGCTGGCCAGGTTGACAGTTGGCAAAGGTTTAATAATCAGTATGTAGGTATGTAAGTAAGTGAGTAAGTCCCTCTCGAAAAGGATGAGGCCACCAATGGGTGGGTGGGACGAAGTAGAGAGGGGTTCACTTCATCTTGCCGCTCTTTGATTCGAAGAAGTCCAATGCTATTGCTACCTTATGCTCGATTTTCAGATAATAGCTGTCATCCTCATCTCTATATTTCCGGCTTATGGCACCCGCTACAAAATCCACAGCCTGAACGCAGGGGCATTGCTTTGAATCTATATGAGTCACCACGATATCTGTGGATATACCCTTTCCGATCTTCCCTCCTACATAGTCGTTGAAATTCTCTCTTTGGACACCGTAAAGTGACTTATCAACAATGATCTCTGCCAGGGTGCTAATTTGATACTTGCTGATGATCCTGTATAACAATTGTTTACAGAGATAATTATATACTATCTGTGGCTTATCTCGAAGTTCCTCTTCAACCTGGCTCTTGCGCAGCAGAGCGTAGGCAACGTCGTTATCGGTTCCTCCTATGCATTCCAGAACTCTCCTCCGGATGGTATTGTCGGAGTTGCTGAACTTGAGCTCGGATGTTTTCTTGTACTTCTTTTTGATCTTCCGTTGTCTGATCTTTCTTATGCATCGCTTGATGGGGGAGATCCTCTCTGACAATTAGGGTGGCGAGCACAAAGTAGGGGTCCTCTTCCGAGGCATCAGATCCCAAGCCACCGAGATTTCCAGATTCGTCGAGGTAGATCTTCATTTAGAAATCGTTTCTCCTTCCCATGCTACGTGAATAAGCTTATCCTTCTCCTTGGTGGAACACGACCCGCTTCTCTACGAGGACCGCTCCAGGGAGAAGCCGCGCACAGTGGCTGTACCCCCCCTGGCGCACTGCGCGCAGACCAGCCTGGAGGCGTTCTCACGAGGTGGCCATGGAGGCGGAGGGCGGAGCTGCGCGAGCCCAGGCGGCCGGTCAGCGGCAAGGTTGGAGCTGCAGACGGCCAAGGAGATCCTGGCGGAGGTCTTCCACGCACGGCCGGGCGAGGTGGAGGAGATGAGCTGGGGTGAGGAAGAGGTTGGCGGTGGCCGCGGAGTTCTGGGCGGGGAGTAACCTTGGGCCGAAGTTTCGAGAGCGTGAGGATGGGGGCCAAGGATGTCTCTGCCAGGTGGCTGAAGGCGCCCAGGGCGTGCATATCTCTGACCTTAACGATAGTTATGGCTTATGCGAGCGGGAGGTAATACAAAAACAAGGGTTTTCGGCGACCTTGCGGCTCACTCAGGTATTTTCCAGAAAGAATCCTTGCGGATGATCTTTCCCTGAGCGAACTCAAGCAGGTCAACTCCTCGCACTTCGATGTGTTGCCCCGATGTGGTTGTGCCAGTAAGTGTCCATTCAGAGACTCCGAAATCACCACAGATCCAGTGCTGATCGTCTCCATAATGCACATCCGGTATCCCTTCAAATCGTTTTGCTAACCCTGCCCGAACCTCTTTCTTCCCAACATATCGATCGCCACGAGGCTTGGCGCCTCTTGGCATGTAGAAGACACAATCATCTGCGAAATAGCCCATGATGGAATCTAGGTCGTGGAGATTGAATGCTTCCAAGAAGCCTCTCAACAACTCAATGGTTACATGCTCGGACATTGGGAACCTCCATATGTGATACCGAACTGAGAAAGAGCCAGCTAACTGCCCTTCTATATCGCACGATCGGTACTTCTAGTTTTTGGTTTGAACCCCTTCGAAGTGTTTCTGTGACAATAAATCCATTATCTAGAACTTCGCGCCCAGGCCCACCACCTCCTCGACCGCGGCCAGGTCTTTCATCATGAACAGCCTTCCGCTAGCTCCACCCCCTCTTGCGCCGGTAGATCCTCAGCATCTCCTCCACCGTCTCCGGCGCGACCTTCCCCAGCGTGGAAACCGTCTCATAGAACCGGCGGGGAATATGCGCATGGGCCAGGTCAAAACCCTCCTGCACTTTGAATTTATATTTCTCCTCAAAGATTCTCCGCCCCAGGTCCCGCAGATCATCCTTGCTCTTGGTGATGCCCACCGCTCCCAGGGCATCGATGATGTTGTCCTCAGTGTAGACTCCCCGGGCGAAGAGGCAGCCCACCAGGCTGTTGAAGACGCCGCGCGAGTTGTCCTCCTTGATGATCTCATCCACCATCGTCTCGGGGTCCATCGGCTTCTTGGCCGCCTTCTGGTCGATGCTGTAGCCGGCGTTGTCCAGGTGCGAGTGGCGCACTCCCACCAGCTGGCCGACGATGGATGCCGGGCCGGTGTGGTAGCCTGAGACCTCGTTCTTGCCCAGGGCCATGGCAAACTCGCTGCCGCCGTATCTGGCGGCTGCATAGTCCACTCCTCTGGCCAGGGCGGAATAAAACTCATTGGGGGCTTTGACGATGTTCTCCAGCGCCTTTGCATAGCCTTCCACGTCGTCCCACTTCAGAGGAACGTTCAGGGTATCCGCAGACGTGATGAGCCCCTTTTCCAGAGCCTCGGTGGCCCAGCTCAGGACCACACCTGCGGACATGACGTCCAGGCCCATCCTCTCGCAGACATCGATCAACTGCAGGATTCCCTCTGCGGAATCTATTCCCAGGTTTGAGCCCAGGGAATAGATGGGCTCGTAATCGTAGGATACTTTGCGCACCTCGAACTCGTGATGAGTGGAGAACGCCGACTTGAGGGCGGCGATGTGCACGCAGCCGATGGGACATCCGGCGCAGGAGAGGCGGCGGATGAGGAGATTGTCGGCAAACATTTCGCCGCTGATCTTCTCGCCTTCCGAAAAACTGGAGAGCTGGAAGTTCTTGGTGGGCAGGCCCTTGAGCCAGTTGAGGACGCTGATGTTCACCGAGGTTCCGATATCGTGATACTTCTCCATCACATCCGTCTTGACAGTGGTGGCGTAGAGCCGGTTGTAGACCTCCCGGTATTTCCTGGGATCGGGGAGATCGACGTGCTCCGTCCCGGAGATCACCAATGCCTTGAGCTTCTTCGAGCCGAAGACGGTGCCGAGGCCCAGGCGTCCGAAGTGGCGGTAGGTGTCCACCACCACGCCAGCGTAGCGAACCAGATTCTCGCCCGCCGGGCCTATGCGAATGATGCTCCTGCGACCCACACCGGGCTCCCGATCGCGCAGGATCACGCCCGTTGTCGGGGCATCGATGCCCCAGATGGAAGTGGCATCCTTGATCTTGACGTCATTGTCGTTGATGGAGATGTAGACGGGCCGCTCAGCCTGGCCGCGGATGACCACCGCCTCATGGCCGGCAAATCGCAGGGCCAGGGAGAGCCTTCCTCCCGCGTAGGACTCGCCGAGCTCCCCGGTGAGCGGCGACTTGAAGGTGGCCACGGTCTTGGTGGCCACAGGGAATAAGCCGTTGAGTGGGCCGATGCTCAGGATGATGGGCGATTGTGGGGAGAGCGGGTCCGTTCCGGCGGGGCACTCCTCCTGGAGCAGCTTGATCCCCACGCCCGTGCCGCCCATCCAGTCTTCAAAGAGATCTTGCCGCTCCGCTATCCAAGACTCGCCCTTGGACAGATCAATGTACAGAACCTTTCGCAGCATTTTCATCCCCCTCTGCCGGAATCTCTTCCATCGTCAGAACGTCATGCGGGCAAAAATTCACACAAGCTCCGCAGTGAATGCATTTTATGGGCTTCTTCTCCTTGCCGAGGCTGATCGCGCCCACCAGACAGGCTTTCTCGCACTCTCCGCAGCCGGTGCACAGGTCCTTGTGGAAGACCACGCAACCGTCCGGCCTCTTCTCCAGCGCGCCCGTGGTGCAGGCCCGGGCGCAGGGCGGATCACGGCAAGCCCGGCAGGCCACCACCCGAAAATCGCCCTCGATGCCGCCCTGGGTCTGGATCTTGATGGCGCTGTTTTGCAGCGAGACCGTGCCCGTGCGCGTGCGGCTGCAGGCGAACATGCATCCCAGGCAGCCGATGCAGCGCTCGGGATGGGCCACCTTCAGGCGGCGGCGCTTCTTCGGTTTTCGGGAGGACGCCGCAGGTTCAACCCCTTCTTCCGGCAGGCCAATCGCCCCGGTCTTGATATCTGCCTCCATCTTTTCATCGACTGCCATACGCCCAAACCTTCCATTTCACTCTTCAGTTTTTGTTGCAACTGCATATCATACTTAGGAAGGCTAACTATAAAAGGGCTGCAGCCAGGGCTGCCTTTAAGGGTTAATGGAGGAAGGTCTTTTAAAAACAGTGAAGAAAAGATGCGGGAGATCCGCCGATCTACTCCGCGTCCACAAACCTGTTGGCGAGCGTCTTCATGACGTGAGGCAGCGTGGTGTACTCCATATCCTCCATGGGCAGGCGCTGCGGCTCGAAGGGCCCGTGCGCCCGCAGATAATCCGTAATCTGCAGACACCTCTGGCGGGTCAGGTCGTAAGCAATGTCCTTGAAGAGATCGACCGGGCCGACGAAGGACCCGTAGGCCATCTGGAAACCGGCGGCGATGACTCGAGGCGGTCCATCGAACCTGGTGGGATGTGCGGTCTCGAAGGAGCAGGGCATGAGAGGGCCGTTGTGGCTGCCGCGCATCCAGCCGCTCACCAGGTGGCCGAGGGCAAAGGGCTCCAGCACCTCGCCGAGAGCGGGCAGCCCGGACTGGCATCTTACCAGGGCCACGGGATCATCCTTGCCGACATAGGTTCCTGCGGTCTGATAGAGCTTCTCTGTGCTCACCACAGCCACTGCCTCCTGCTCGGAGATCTTGCTGTTCGGCTTGCAGAAGACTCTCTTGATGACGTATCTGCTCTTGGCTCCAATCAATGCCAGCAGGTCGTACATCTCGCCGGGGCAGTCCATGAAGACCTTCTTGTGCTCCATGATATCCCAGACCTCAAAGGTGAAGCCGTGGTGGCAGGCCGGATCGATCACCAGGCCGGCGGTGTTGAAGGGGTCGGCAAAGATCTTGAAAATTGGCAGATTGAAGGCTCCGGGCTCCGTCTTGTCCATCATAAACGCAACCACGGGCTCCGAGGTGCGCTCGTTGATCTCCATCTCGGCCACACCCGGTCCCATGCCGCGGATGTTGCCGCTGAAGGCGTCAGCCAGGAGGTCCTGTCCGGCTCCGTAGAGCTTGAGCTTCTTGGCCTTCTCCGTGGCCTCCTCGAAGGTCTCCCAGGCCAGAGCATGGACTTCGCCATTGTCGCAGCCCTTCGTATGGCTCATGATGAGCTCCAGGTCGTCACCGCAGGCGAGCACTCTAAAGTCTATCAGAGCACCTGACTTCTTCGCATCTTCAAGCTTTGACTCCGCAGTCTCGATCAATGCGGGATGGACCGAGGAGTGGCCGGGATAGCCGCCCACGTCGGCCTTAATTAAGCTGATTGTGATTTTTGTCGTCTCGATCCCACCTAAATGTTCTAGCACATGAGTTGCCGGATTTGATGGCTTATGGTCTTTATGGCGCTTTCCTCGATCTAGGATCTATATAACCGCTTTTGCCTGTGTTTTGACCTTCGGGCGGAAGTTCTTATATCTTCTTGCTTTCAAGTGTATGAAGCGCTTGAATCTGCAACAGTAGAAATACTGCAAAAGAGTAGTGATGTCAGGAGTCTGAGTATGGAACTGATTGCAAAATACCATGTGGAAACGGACCTTCCCATCAAGAAGGCTGCAGAAGCTATTGCCGCCGAGCAGTCGACAGGCACCTGGACCGAGGTGCGGGGCTCGGACAATCCATTGGCCGCGCGGGTCATTTCGGCAGAGGGGACTGAGGTCGAGATCGGCTTCCCGGAGGAACTCTTTGAGCCGGGCAACATTCCTCAGTATCTTTCCGTGGTGGCGGGAAATCTCTTCGGCCTTGAGGCTTTGAAGAAAGTTCGGCTGCAGGACGTAATCTTTCCCGAAAGCCTGATGCACGCGCACAAAGGTCCGAGGTTCGGCATCGAGGATGCCAGGCGGATCCTGGGCGTCCACAATCGGCCCCTGGTCGGCACGATCGTCAAGCCCAAGGTGGGGTTGGACCCGAAAGGCACTGCGGCAATCGCTTCGGCAGCAGTGCGCGGCGGTCTTGATCTAGTGAAGGATGATGAAACCCTGACCGATCAGAGTTTCTGTCGCCTGATTCCTCGCCTGGAAGCCGTCATGAACTCTCTTGATAAAGTTGAAAAAGAGACGGGCAAGAAGGCTTTCTATGCCGTCAATGTCACCACGGGCGCAGATCAGATTCTGGAGCGTGCCGAAGAGGCGGTAGACCACGGGGCGAACATGGTCATGGTCGATGTTCTTACTGCCGGGTACTCGGCTCTGGAAGTGCTCTCCCGAAACGTGAACGTGCCGGTGCATGTGCATCGAACCATGCACGGAGCCTTCACCAGGGATAAGGCGCACGGCATTTCCATGCTGGTCATCTCCAGGCTGGTGCGCATGACCGGAGGCACCAATCTGCACACGGGAAGCTACATGGGCAAGATGGCGGGCGAAACAAGGGAGAATGATCTGTCCCGGGATGCCTTGCGGGAAGAGTGGCATGGATTGAAGAGAGTCTTCCCCGTGGCCTCAGGCGGAATTTATCCTGCCAAGGTGCACGGCAACCTGGATGGATACGGCATTGACTGCATTGTTCAGGCCGGCGGCGGAGTGCACGGCCATCCGGATGGAACCGTGGCCGGCGCCAGGGCTATGGTCCAGGCGGTAGAGGCCTGGCAGAAGAAGATCCCTCTGCAGGAATATGCAAAGGACCACAAAGAGCTCGAAACTGCCTTAAAATATTGGGGATCTTAAAAAGAACAATCGAACTCGGCGCTTTGCCCGAAGCAAAACCGAAGAGTTTATATTGGTAGATGAGGATGGTCTCAAGCGTTTATCACGAGCCAAAGTGATGTAGCGCTGTTTGAAAACTGAAGAGGTGTAGAGAGGGAACATGTAGAGGGATCAGATGGCTAGAGACGATATCTTATCGAAAATCAAAGCGGCAGAGGCTGATGCCAAGACTGCGGTCCAGCGGTCCATGGCTGAAAAGGAAACAAAGATAGCCGCTGCCACAACTGAAGCTGCGAACCTCGTCAAATCCGCCGAAGCCGATGCGCAGGATTACTACGACAAAAGCGTTGCCAAGGCGGACTCTGATGTCAAAACCAAGAAGCAGTCTATCATTCAGAGCGGTGCCAAGAACGTCAGCTCCATGAGCAGCAGCGCCGGTACGAAGCTGGACAAGGCAGTCGAATATCTGATGAAGGAGTTCCTGGGGATGTTACATGCTTAGACCCGTTAAGATGAGTCGTGTTGTCGTCGCCGGGTCAAAGAACGTAATAGCTCCTGTTGTAGAAAAGCTGCATGAGTTGCGCTTACTACATATTGTCAACTATAATGGCAGCCAGCCAAGTTTTGAGATGGGAAAACCCATCGGCAAGGCCAAGGAATACTCAGAAGACCTGATTAAGCTCAGATCCGTCACCAGGTACCTTGATATCAAGAACAAGGCGCCCGAGAAGACTTATGCTGAGAGCCAGATTCTTTCTGAGATGGACAACCTCCTAAATAATGTCGGCGCAGATATTACCGCTACTTTTGAGCGCATCACTGCGATCGAAGCGGAGGTCAAGACCAAGCAGGATCAGGCCAAAGCCCTGACGCCCTTGGCAGTTTTGCCGCTGCCGTTGGATGCTTATTATGGATATGATTCTCTGGCGACCTTTGTAGGCACCGCTGCGTCTGCAGTTGATGCGGATGTAGCAAGGGTTTCCCCGGTCAACGAGATCTATTCTGGAAGCGCCAAGAATGCAACTTTTGTAGCAATATTTGTGCCCATTGAGAAGGCCGGCGATGTATCTGCCGTCCTGTCCGAGCACGGGTTTTCGGAGATATCCGTTCCCAAGCTCGAGGGCAGCGTAGACTCTGCGATTGCAACTCTTGAAGGCGGCATCAAATCTCTGGAAGGCGAAAAGGCACCTCTCCAGAAGAAGCTGGCCGACATGAAGAAGCAGTATGAAGATCTCATGCTCGCTACCGACGAGTACCTGTCCATGCAGACCCAGAAGACCGAGGCACCCCTCAGGTTCGCTGAGACGGCCAATGCCTTCGTCATCGACGGCTGGGTTCCATCGGATCAGTTCTCCCGGCTCAAGAGCGAGTTGGAGAGCGCAGCAGGCGGCAAGGTTGACGTTCAGCTAATCGACGACAAAGAGGCTGAGGACCTGGTAGAGAAGGGCGAAGACGTACCGACCAAGATAGATAACCCAAGCCTGGTCAAGCCCTATGAACTGGTCACGAGGCTATTTGCCATCCCCGAGTACAAGGAGTTCGATCCATCATTGCTGATATTCATCTTCTTCCCGATCATGTTCGGCATGATCCTGGGAGATATAGGATACGGCGTAATGTCGCTCCTCGTTCTTCTGATGCTCAAGAAGAAGTTCAGAACGGATGGATGGCAGCAGTTGATCAACATCGTTATGATTGCCAGCGTTTGGTCGATCATATTCGGCATATTCTTCGGCGAGATCTTCGGCCCCCTGGGTCTATGGGGCAGGATCATGGGACACTTGCCCGAACATGAACTTGAGGCGGCAAAACACGCAGGCCTCTACTTCGGCGAAGGCGTCTTCGGCTCGCTGGGAAGGATCGGATTTTGGGGAATAGACATCTTCCCAATGGATCGTCTGGCAACTAATGCGGTTCTCTTGTTGATCGGTACCAGTATCTTCATCGGCGTAATTCACTGCAGCGTTGGTTCTATCTTCGGCATCATGACGGAACTGAACTATGGTGAGAAGAAGCACGCCTACTTTGAGAGACTTCCTGTGATGCTCTTCCAGGTATTCTTCGCAATAACCCTGCTTGGGCTCGTCATGGGACAGATGATGATGGTGTACATCGGTGCCATCGTGATCGTTGTCTCCATAGTAATGAACGTCATGGGACCGGAAGGCGCCATGGGTCTGGCTCACGTTCCATCTTATGTGAGCAATCTGATATCTTACCTGAGGCTGCTGGCCATCGGCCTGGCTTCGGTAGGTTTGGCATACGCAGCCAATCAGCTGGCCTTCTATGTCATAATGCCCATGCTTAGCGGTGGCGCGACAGATAGTGCCGAGTTCTCGATACCAGCCATAATCGTCGGTATCCTGGTCTTGTTTGCAGTTCACTTCATCAACTTCCTGCTGGGAATTTTGTCTCCGTTCATGCATCCTCTCAGGCTGCATTATGTGGAGATGTTCACCAAGTTCTACAGCGCACATGGTGGTGGAGTTGAGTACAGCCCCTTCGGACATGTCCGGAGGTTCTTGAAGGCATGAAATCAGTCATTCGAATTAGCAGTTTGAACGCAAAATGTTATATTCATAAAATGGAGGATTGAGGAAAATGGCAGTAGTAGCAGATGCGGGAACATTGTATGGATTGTTGGCTGTCGGTGCGGGTCTGGCAACTGGCCTGGCAGGCATTGGTGCAGGTGTTGGTGAGCAGGGTATCGGCGCAGCAGTAGTGGGCGTCGTGGCTGAGGAGCCTGGATTCCTGGGCAAGGGTCTGTTCCTCATGCTTCTGCCCGAGACACTGATCATCTTCGGCCTCGCCGTGTCTTTGATCCTGATGTTCGCCTGGACACCTTTCTCTGGAATCGTCACACCCTAAATCAGCCAATCCAAGGTGAGAGGCAATGGCACTAGATGCAGTGGTTGAGTCGATCCTGGCAACCAGCAAGGACAAGGTCGCTCAAGTTAGCAGTGAGACGGACCAAGAGGTTGCGAGGATACTCAATGAAGCTAGGGAACGTGCCGCAGAGATAAAGTCCAGGAAGGAAGCCGAAGTTGGACATGCAGTTGAAGGCATCGAGCGCAGGGAGATCTCCAGCGCCAACCTCGAAGTCAAGAGGTCGGAGCTGAATGTTCACAAAGATCTCCTGGAGCAGGCAAGGATGAAGCTTCTGGAGAAGATCCAGAATCTTCCCAAGAAGGATAACGAAGCCATGCTCAAGAAGATGCTCGAGCCTTACGATCTCAAGGATATGAAGGTCTTCTCCAATAAGAGGGATGAGGCCTTCGTATCCTCTCTCGCCTCCAATTACGGCGGGAACCTGGACATCATCGGCGGCGTTGTGATCGAGAGCAAAGATGGGGCTCTGCGTTACGATTTAACCTACGAAACTCTTGCGCGTGAGGTATTTAGCAGCCGCATGAAAGAGGTTTCCAGGATCTTATTCGGGTGAGGACGATGCCTGTACTACGTTTGCCGAAGTTCGGAAAACCGGTGAAGTACGCTTACATCACGGGCAGAGTCCGGGCGATGAAGACCAAGCTCGTCCCTCCGGAGATGTACTCCAGGATGATGAGCATGGATATGTCAGAGATCGCTCGATACCTGGAAGAGACCCAGTATAAGGATGAGATCGATGCGCTTTCCAAGGACTACTCTGGGGTGGAGTTGATTGAGCACGCCACCTTTGCCAATCTGGCAAAGACATTCAGGAAGCTGGCCGAAGTCTCTATAGACGAGCCTTCCTTCCTGATTCTGGAGTACCTCCGGCGCTGGGATGTTTGGAACATCAAGACCCTCCTGCGTGGCAAGTTCTCTAAGGTCAGCGACACGGAGATTGTAAAATATCTCGTGCCTGCGGGCGAACTATCCGCAGAATACCTAGAGGAGCTCTCCAAGAAGGAGACCGTTCAGGATATTATATCGGCCTTTGATGGAACAGACTATGCCAGTGCGTTGGCGCAATACGACGGCAATAATCTGGCATCGCTCGAGAACGCTCTGGACAAGCTCTATTACTTCAGAATGGAGCGTGCCGTAGGCGGCACCCTGTCCGTGGGCGGTGGCCTGCTCCTAAAGTACGTCCGCAGAGAGATTGATATCAAAAATCTGATCACTCTCTTCAGGATGAACAAGGCAGGCATCGATGCAGCCGTGATACAAGATAACCTCATCCCCGGAGGAAAATTGTACGATGAGCTGAGCCGCATGGCGGGTCAGCCTTTCGGCGAATTCCTGCGCGGACTGGAAGGATATCCGTTCTGGTCCTCGATCTCCGATATCGCTACAGCTGATATCGATGCGATCAGCAGAATCGAGGCTAGATTGAGGGCATATCTCATCCGATATGCATGGGCTCTTTCCAACTATCATCCGTTATCTATCTTGCCGGTGCTCGGTTATATGGTGAGCAAAGAGACCGAAGTTTCGAACATAAGGAAGATCGTGCGAGGAAAAGAGGCCAAACTTCCTGCAGAACTTATCGAGGAGCAAGTGGTGGTGGCTTAAAATGGAGATTGCTTTTGTAGGTGGAAGCGAGAGCGTCCTCGGGTTCAATTTAGCAGGCGTCAAGAAATCTTATGCGGCCGATACTGAAGAGGAAATGGTCGCAAAGATTGGCACGGTCATGGCGGATTCCAATGTGGGAATTCTGGTTTTGAGGCAATCGGATTACAATAAGCTGCCCAAGAGGCTTCAAGAGCAGCTCTCCGAGTCGATCAAGCCTACCGTTATTAATATCGGAACCGAGCAGAGCACAGAGATGAGAGAGAAGATTAAAAGGGCAATAGGTGTTGATTTATGGAAGTAGGTAAAGTAAAGCGAGTCGCCGGACCACTAG
>Ga0074195_1000489_pt1 | contig 76421 bp, 68 predicted proteins | sample EPASupsiteHSE623_FD_64525 | JGI IMG/M metagenome (GOLD analysis project Ga0074195, IMG submission 64525) | Bioremediated contaminated groundwater from EPA Superfund site, New Mexico - Sample HSE6-23 | ecosystem: Environmental > Aquatic > Deep subsurface > Groundwater > Contaminated ...
CCAGTTACGCATGCTACTCCAAGGAGTGGCTTGTCTCAGGAGCCGGCATGGATGAGATCATCACCACCATCTGCCGGATCTTCTTAGGCTGCGGTGACTCGGCACTCGTCCCGGTTCCAACATACAACTTCTACGGAGTGGCAGTGCAGTTGTGCGGGGCACGCCCGATATTTTCCGCGAGGCATCCCGGCTTTGCTGTGGACCCAGAAGTCCCGCGGAAGGTCAAGATGGTCTTTCTCTGCTCGCCCAACAATCCGACGGGAAATGCCCTCACTGAAGAAAATGTGCGGGCTGTTGTAGAAGGGACTGATGCGATTGTCTTTTTGGACGAGGCCTATGCCGAGTTTGCGGAAAAGAGCCTGATAGGCATGGTGAGAGAATATGACAACCTCGTAGTAGGACGCACTCTCTCCAAGGCCTTCGGTCTGGCGGGCCTGCGGATCGGATACGCTGTGGCACCGCCCTGGATCGCCGAGCAGTACCGGCGCGTTGCGCCCCTGTTCAGCGTGAGTAGCCTCTCTTTAGTAGCGGGCGTGGCCGCCTTCCAGGACCTGGACTGGATGAAAGAGTGCGTTAGAAAGATAGTCTCGGAACGGGAGAAAATGAGTCGGAGACTGGCCGGTGCTCAGCCATCACAGGGCAATTTCCTCTGCATTCAAACCCGGCAAAAATCAAAGGCTGTAGCGGAAAGGATGCTGCAGAAAGGAATCCTAGTGCGGGACTGCAGTACATTTCCCGGATGCGGAGAGCACTGCCTGCGGGTGACCATAGGCAGGCCGGAGGAGAACGAGCGCTTTGTTGAGGAGTTCGAGAGGTCAAGTTAGAGAATGTTTGATGCGCACAAAAAGGTGAACGGTCAAGAAGAACGGTCAGTTAAATTTCCGCAAATCTCCTCATGCCTTTTTTACCAGTTCGATCAGGCAATATTGATAGGGCAGGCCCTCGGGTTTCTCGTAGAACCTGTCCTCCAGTCGTCGATAGATCTCATCGATCAGCTCTTTGTTTTCTGCGCGAAGTCCGATCTTCATCGACGATTCGCTCCAGGCGCGGACGACATGGGCGAGAGTTGCTGCAAGCTTGCGCCGTTCCTCTGGGTCGTCCAGCATGTCCTGCGCTTTGGAAAAATAGGCGCAAGGGACTGTCAATGGGTCGCAGGCGTTGATCGAAAAGCACTTGAGATCGGCCTCATCGACCGGTTGTGACATTTCCTCTGGCGTGGCAAAGTAGTCGGGAATGAAAATGGCGTTTAGCTCTTCTTTGGAGATCCTATTCTCCTCACACAACTCCAAGCAGATGTCTTTGAGATTGTTGTATCCCGGCGACGCAGGCCACCGCTCGCCACCCAGATTGGCAAGGTTGGCAAAGAACAGGGCTCCTCCCTCGACCAGCGACGTCGAGCATTCTTGCAGAAACGACCGCCAATCAACAATCCACTTTTCAGCGAACTTCCTGCGCTGCCTTTCTGGCAACTGGTTTGGCTGAATGCAGACGGGATGCAAGAAATAGTCAGGTCCAACGGTCTTCGCATTCATCCAGTGCAGAGCAGTGGAGGAAAAGCCGATCTGGAGTTTACCTCTGATCTCAGGAAACGGCTCATAAAAAGATCGCTGGATGTACTGGGCCTCGACGTGCTCTAGTTTCGCCAATTCTGATGCAGCCCAGAACGCCCTGAAACTCGTCGGGTCCGCGATGTCAATGTAGACCAATTTAATTGTCAGCGCGGGATTCACCTCATGAATCTGGCTGATGACCCTCTCAAACAGCTCGCTTGAATTCACGCCGTCTGCTGCGCCGTAATCTGCGATCACAAAGGCATCGTCGGCCTTCATGGCTTCGACTTGCGGCGATATGCGCTCTATGTAAGACGCGATACTTGGCAGCACCGCTCTATTTACTGCACGGGATGTATCTGAAATCCGACTGTAATCTTTGGTCATCGTCGGCGAATATTGTTGTGGTGAAACCATTTTTGCGTTCTTCATGGGCATTGACCTCATAGCTGATATGGTAGTAGAATTGCCTACGGAAAAATAGATATGCTAGAAGGTGAAGGTGGGCGATAATGAGCGAAGCTAGAGACCGAAAAATGAAGCGTCAGCGCAGATTCGAAGAGATGAAGGCAGTTAAAGTCCTGCGAGCTTGCAGGAGCAGGCGGTATATAGAAAACCAGTGAGCCTTTCTTTTTTTGCTTCGAATGAGGCCAGATAGATCATAGCAATCATCGGCCCTGGTATCGTTGGTCTATTCTAGGCAGTAGGATTGTTTTCAGTTCGTAAACAAAATGCTTATAGCTTGTAAACAAACCACCTAGCGGAGAGATTCATAAAGAAAAGGGAGAAGCTCTTCAGGGAGACCTGAGTCGTTTCTCAATCCCCTCCAGAAATCCTCACCCACTCATGATCAGCATCAACCTCGACCAGCCTGCCGTTTTTCGTCCGCAAGATCTCTTCAGGCACCCTGTCCACCAGGGGAATGCCGCTGATGATGGCCCCCACAGCCACAATGGGCTCGGAGGAGAGGTTGATCATGGCAGCCGGGGCGAGCCCTTTCTTCTTGAGCTGATAGATGACATAGGAGCCGACAGTCGAGCCCTTGCCGCCTGGGAATATGAGCACCTTTCCTGCGATGCTCTGGCCGAACAGATCATGCGCCGGATCAACCACAATTCCAGTCTCAGAGTTCACGTTTCCAAGAAACGAGATGGCCTGATCTGTCACCAGAGCCGGGCCGCGGCCCACGCCGGAGGCGACTCTATGGCACTTGACCTCCATCCTCACCGCCTCCCCAATGAAACATTAATGCATTCTTCCATAGTCCCGAGCCCCGCCTTGACTTTCGCGAGACCCGGCAGGTATGCCAGAGCCTTGCCGGAGTTGACCATCATCTTGGAGAATCGTTCCGTCGCCGGGGAGACGACCATGCAGGTGTCGCAAAAGACCCGCGCTCCGCTCTCCTCGATCGTCCGCACCAGATCTGGATGCGCTTTGGCAATCTTCCTGGCGGTGCAGACCCACAGAGTCTTTTCCACATTCTTGCCTTTCAGCAGTCCTGCAATCTTTTCGAGTTCCTCTTCTGAGCAGTGCGGGCAGCCGAGAGCTACGGCGTCCGCGCCTTCACCCGGATTTGCTGCATAAACCTCGTCAATCTCCTTTCGGTCGATGCTGATCCGCTCCTCCGCCTTCCAGTCCGGTGGCGTGGGCGTCACATCCTCCACGTAGTACAGAGCCACCGATCCGCTGGCAGCCATGCTGGCCCCAAGAGCCTTGAGCTCGTCCACTGTGGGAGCAGCCCTCAGCCGGAAGAATGGCACCCCGTCTTTGACGATTCTGCCAACCAAAAAACCGAGAGCCCCATAATCCGATCCCTGCAGGTCGGCATCCACCTCCACGAGGAGGGTCGGCCTGCGAAACTCATCCAGGTGGTAGCCGTAAAGGGCAGTCTTTCCGACCAGCGCCGCAGCCAGGGCCGAGGGGCCGCCTTCCCGGTTGGTGCGGGCACCGATTACGGAATTTGCATAGGAGACTGCTGACGACTCGCTCCAGGCAAGGTGATCGCCCCTGCTGGCCAGGTCATAGATCTGATAGGGTGTGCAGGTGCAGTCGATGGTGACTCCGAGCTTTCGATAGGCTTCAATGGTCTCCTGCTGCTTGAGGGCGAACTGTTCAGTGATGCCCATCTCTCTCCAGCGGCAGAGATCCATGCCGGCAGGATTGAGGATGCTCGGCACAGCCACCTGCCCCTCCAGATCAGAGATCCACTCCAGGCCAGCCTCGCCAATGTTTTTGTAGGAGACCCCCGCGACCTGGACAGACCTCACGGGAACGAGCTTCTCTGCGCCGTAAATGTCGCCCAGAGCCACGAGAATCTCCATCATGCGACGCAGGGTCTCGCCTTTTTCGCCCTGATAAATGCCTTCTTCCTCACGGGAAAGGTACATGGCTGTTGCCTTTGGCTCTTTTTGCTATAAATCTTGGCCCCACTCGATTGAGCCAGACTCTTTGTGCGTCCTTTGTGGTTTAGTTTGGTTTTTAGGCGGCAATATGGGAGTTGGAGCTAGCTGCCACGCTCACCACAAAGGAACAAAGACGACTTAACGATATTTGAGCTTGGTAAAAAATTAGACCAACCGATGCAGAGGATGCACCCCTTCCGGCGCGATGTCCAGGTCGCGTACTGCTTCGGCGATGAGGATGTCGGCCATGGCGGCAGCCGGAAAGATGACGTCGGCCATCTCGATAGGCCCGTAGAGCAGGAAATCGGCAGCTGAGAGAAGCTGCATGGCTCCTGCTGCAGCGTCGCAGCCCTTTCTAATGGCAGTCTCCTTTTTGGACAGCCACGACCAGGATGATATGGCATTGTGAATCCCGGAGCCCACCGGCAGGCCGAGGCGCGCCTTGGCAGCAACTGAGAAACGCAGAGCCGACCCGGCACCACTGCCCAGGGGCAGCACAGCCGGATCGATGAGCAAATTCGTGACGCCCAAATCCCTTGCAGTTGCCAGGAGCCCCTCTGCCCTGACCCGACCGCCGGTCTCCAGAATGGCAAGCGAGCCATCCACTCCTGGTTCAGACGGATTGTAGGCCAGGATTATGGCAGTGTCAACCTCACTGTCCCCAATCGACCTGGCCTCAGCCTCATCTGTTGCCAGGCTGATGCTGTTGTAGATCGCGCGGTCTGCATACCCGATCTCCGAGACGAGAGCCGCGGCTGCCGCGCGAGTGGCCGCATCAGCAGAATCGATGATGAACGGGCCACTCCAGACGCCATCGATGAAATCGAGATAACTTTGAAAGGCTTGAATGCTTCTTGCATACAGATGCAAAACCGATGGGCATCCCGTCTCGGCTGACAGCTCCGCCTGGCGGTCTATCAGCCTCTTTGCTGCCTTCTTGTCGAAGATGCCGCGCCCCTCATCCTCGACGATCCTGTGTCCCTGGTAGAAGATGGTGCCGCATAAAACCGAAGGCAGCTCGCCCGGCTGGCCGCCAAACTTCACGCCGCCCACATTCACAATTGCCTGCTCTCGTTTGAATCTGAACAATCTTCATCCCTCTGTTGCGGCCTCTATCGTGGCCTCTGTTTCGCTCTCATCTATCACAATCCAGGCAGTCGTATCCATAGCTACACCTGCACCAAAGAAGAGATCGCCTTCTCCTGCGGCAATCAGCCGATGTGCCGCTTTTCTCTTTACCACCTGGAATGGCTCGGAAGGATATGGCTTTGCCATGCGGCTGTACCTGACGATCAGCTCTTCGATCTGAGCCGCATCCTCAATGCCGATGCAGTCTATCAGCTCGACCTGATCCTGGAAGCGGCTGATTGCCTCGGGCGGGAGATTCTGGATAAACGGTATGGCTCCCCCAGACCCAATTATCCTGCCCTGCTCATCAATGCCGTTTCTGTGCAGAGCCAGAATTGTGTTGCCGGGCAGGTGTCCCTTCGACTCCACTCCGCAGAGGATGAGAAAACGAATATTGCAGTTGGAGATCACATTTGCCACGATCTTCTCGACTCCCAGGTTCTCGGTCTTGCATTGGCCGAAGATCGCGGCTCCTCGCAGTACGAGCGGACTTGTCAGAGTCACCACAGCTACCGCCGCGTCGGGATCGCACACCCGATAGTCGCCGCGCACAGGCGGCCAGGTCTCCTCGTAGCCTTTTATTCTTTTTTTGGTTGTATCTCTCATACTGCTCCTCCAATCATTCCTAGAGACCGATCAGCATTTATTGTTTTTCTAAAATCAGAGGTCTTTATGAAAAATTGAAATATGAGTTTGGATAATAGATGGGTGATGCGATAGGCAGTATTTGACAATGAGTTTTGCCCTCAAGGCCAAGACTATTTACCTGATAAGCATGACCGGATGATGGTGGCACTAAAATGGCCTCATACAAAGAGAAGATCCTGGAAGTAATAGGGGAATCAGACGTGGGCTTGACCACTGTAGATGTGGCTAAGAAAGCAGGTGTCAGCAAGACCACTGTCATCAAGTACCTATCAGTTCTCAGCTCAGAGGGCGAGGTCGAATTCGTTGAGGTAGGTCCGTCAAAGCTGTGGAGAAACAAAGGAATGAGTACGAAACATGCAGACGAGTCAGCGAAGACATTGAATGTAGAGGCCCTCCCAATGGTTGATATTGACTTTTACGATGGCGATGACAAGACCATCTACTTCTCATTTCGGGTTGATCCGGAGCAGATATGCGCGCTCATGAAACGCGCCAATAAATGCATCCAGAAGGCTGCGGAGACGTATTGATTGGTCATTGACTGGGGAATAATTTATGCCGAACGGCTTGCAGATGTCTATACCACAAGAGCTTGTTGATTTTTTCAAGGTTGAGAGCGGCCAGACGCTGCTCATCAAAGGCTTGCCGGGAACCGGAAAGACCACTCTAGCCCTGGAGATCATGAACAGCCTATGCGAAGACCGCAATGGAATGTACATATCCACTCGCGTGGATCCCCGCAGGCTCTATGCCATCAATCCCTGGATAGAGGAGGTTGTACCACCCAAGAACGTGGTTAACGCGACCCAGACCAAGCTCCTGGAGAGCCTTAAGGGAATAGGAAAGGATCTGTCCAATTACTATGCAGTCTTGGACTTCTTCAAAGTGTTCTTTGAGGAGGCTGAAGAGATGGACAATCCCATGATAATCATCGATAGCTGGGATGCAGTCCTGAACTACACTGCACACCTCATAGGCAACGCCCAGCACAGCTTCGAGCAGAACATCTGCGAGTTCGCCCGCGATCTGGATACCCACCTCATCTTCGTCTCAGAATTCGCGAGCGTGATGCCCCTCGACTACATCGTGGACGGGGTTGTGACTATGGAGCAGTTCCGTCTGCCGGGTTATGCCGAGGGGAGCATGAGAACTCGTTACGTCCGCCAGATCAAGCTCGATAAGCTGCGGGGCGTGGAGATCGGCAATAAGACGTACACCATCACTCTTCACAAAGGCCGGTTCAGGTTCTTTCGGCCCTATCGAGAGCATGAGGACGCCAGAATTGTCAGCGACGGCGTGAGGATTCCTGATCCCAAAGAGGGTCGCATCTCCACAGGCATCCCTGACCTGGATGCAGTGACCGGCGGGCTGAAGTACGGCTCATGCAACGTCATGGAGATAGACCACGGAGTCGGCAAGAGATATTACCAGATCCTGACTGCTCTTGCCTCCAACGCCATCAAGAATGGCAGAGGTGTCTTCATCCTGCCCAGCATCGGCTACCAGCTCAGCTCTCGCGACATATTTGTTCCCTCCAATGTCATCGTCGCCCAGCCAAAGGGCGATGACCCGGTGAGCTGGGGTGAAGAGTTGCAGGAGAAGTGGAACGTACTGAGGGAGCGGACTGGCCGGCCAATATTGAATATCATTGGCCTTGATACCATTGAGTTTGCCTTCGGCTATAAGGCGGTTCTAAACATGATTAACCTCATGATCCGCGACTGGAAGGAGACCAACGACATCAATATGCTAGTAGTAAAGAGCGGCCAGGAGAGCATTAACATGGCCATTCACACAGCCGACACATACCTGCTGGTAAACGAGCTGAACGGCGGACTATGTCTTTACGGCATCATTCCCAGAACCGAGCCCTACAACATGCTCTTAGGGGACAGGAACAGGATCAGCCTGACGCCCATTGTCTGAAGCCAATCCGTCCCTTTGCCTTTGTGACTTTGTGGTGATCAGCATGTGATAAGTTACCACAAAGATACAAAGTCACAAAGATGAATTTATATCTGGTCCCTCTGTGCTTGAGCCGGATCAGGCTTTGGCCAGACCCTTTGCCTCACGAGCCAGCCGGACTGCGGCCTCTTTTCGCATCATCTCCACGAATTCTCGTTGTGTGGCGAAGATCAAGGTACCAGTTGGGCAGGCAGCAACGCAGGCGGGAACCTCCAGGTTCTTGCAGCGATCGCATTTGACTGCCTTTCTGACCTCCGTGTGCCGGCCTATGACTCCATAGGGGCAGACCATAGCGCACATCCAGCAGCCCACGCAGTTCTCCTCATTGCGATCGACTATGCCCGTTGCAGGGTCCTGATTCATGGCTCCTGTGCGGCAGACCGCGACGCAAGGGGCGTCCTCGCAGTGTCTGCAGACCAGGGGAATTCTCTGCCCCTCAGCAGTCTCTACATAGACCCGGCGAATTGGCCCAGACCTCTCAGAGACTGCCGCAAACAGATTCTTGCTGTATGAATGCTCTACCGCGCAGGCCATCTCGCAGGACTTGCATCCCATACATCGGTCCAGGCGGACGAAGACTTCTTTTTTCATGGTCTACCTCTACAAGCCCAGCTTCTTTCTCTGGCTATCGATGTGGTCGATCATGAGCGCTGCCGCCTTGAACGGATCCGGCTCTACTGCAAAGGTCGCACCCACCACATCTTTAGCTCCAGATGTTAGTAGCCCAACTACAGCCGAGCTTCCGAGCACGGCAGGTACAGTGCCCAGAACCGTAAACACTCCTGAGCCCACGACGTAGGCTCCGATAGCCACTGCTTTCTCGCTCATCCACTCAGGGGCGGCTCCGGCAGCAGGAAGATCGCTTATGTCCACACCAAGAGCATTGGCTATGGCCGCGGCTGCGACTAAAATGCGGCTGATGTCCACGCAGGAGCCCATATGCAGCACCGGAGGAATTCCGAGAGCCTTGCATACGCCCTTCAGCCCCTCTCCAGCCATATCTGCAGCTTCTGGGAGGAGCAGTCCGGCCTTGGCGCAGGCCTGAGCATTGCAGCCGGTGTTGACGACAAGCACATTGTTCCTGATCAGTTCTTTTACCAGGTTGATGTGGCCATAATCCTGGACGACCTTGGGGTTGTTGCAGCCGACTACGGCACCGATGCCCCGGATGGCTCCGCTCTTGATGGCACTTAGAAGCGGATCCAGCGTCCCGCCTAACGCTCCAACAATCGTCTCTACTGAGAAGCCTACCATGCATTTCGACTTCTCCTTAGGGATGTGAACCCTTGCAGAATTTCTGTTCTTGTAGTTCTTGACAGCCTCCAAGACGATTGCTCTCGCAGTCTGCAAAGCCGTCTCCTCATGAAACTCCATGTGAACTGCGCCCGGGAACTTGGCCTTTGGCGAGGTAGAGATGAACAGGGTATGGAAGCATCCGGCAAGAGCGCCGAGCGCCGGCATCACACACTGGACATCCACAACCATCGCGTCCACAGCACCTGTGGCCACTGCCAGCTCCTGCTGCAGGAAGTTTCCGGCAACCGGCACACCGTGGCGCATGAGAACCTCATTTCCCGTGCAGCACATTCCTGCAACATTGATGCCAAGAGCGCCCTGTTTCTTTGCCAGCTCCACGATCTCAGGGTCGGCGGCTGCAGCCACAATCATCTCGGAGAGGAGGGGCTCGTGACCATGAACTATCACATTGACCTTATTGGGCTCAAGGACTCCTAAATTGGCCTCGGAGAATGTGGGCGTGGGTGTGCCGAAGAGGACATCCTGCAGCTCAGTTGCGATCATAGAGCCACCCCAGCCGTCGGCCAGGCTGGTGCGCAGACCATGAAGTATCAAGTTCACGTAGTCGTTGTCCACACCCATGTGGGTTCTGTGCATGCACTCCACGATCTCCCTGTCAATGCCTCGCGGCTCAATGCCAAGCTTCTCCCACAGCTGCTGTCTTTTAGCGGGCGCCCGGCGTGTGAACTGGATGGGGCCATCCTGCTTGCCGAACTCAGCCATGATTGAGTCAGCCAAAGCGATATCGGTCTGTACACCGTACTCCTTCATGAGCCGCTCCATCTTGGCCCGGTCTTTGATGCTGTATGAGCCGGCACGGCCATAGACTACCTCCCGGAAGGTGTGGGCCACATCACGAGCATGATCAGAGTGAGCAGCAGCCCCGGCGGCGATGCTTCGCAGCAGGTTTCTGGCAACTATGATATCCGCAGTGGCTCCGCAAACGCCCTTGGTCGCACCCTCTCCAAAAGGATCTATGCGACAGGGGCCCATGTTGCAGTTTCTGCAACACAGACCAAGTTCCCCAAAGCCACATTGAGGCTGTTGCTTTTCATAGCGATCCCATGCAGTTTCCAGGCCAGCTCTCTGGCAGACATCGAGCATATCCTGGCTGGCCGGATCTATTGAACTATCACGAATGTCCTTCGCCATACTGAATCAAAAGAAAAAACGGCTGCAACTATATAATATTAATCTATTTTATTGTAAATTAATTAGAACAGTTTTAAAAGTATAATCAAATCTATATGACATAATATGTTTTATAAAAAGCAAAAAGTCAACAAAATAGATTAAATGAAAAATTGTTCATGAATAGTTTTAAACATTTGATAATTCTGTTTTCGATAACTATCTTGAATACTTTTGAAATGCTTTTTACCATAAAATCACAAAATTGTTAAATATATTATTATGAGCCAATTATTAGACCAGATCAGGAAATACATTCAACACATACGACAAGCAATTTATACAAACACAAGACTTCTCATTCACTTGAATGGGGCACGTATTCATAAGCCCGCTCAACTGGGGCCTGGGCCACAGCACCAGAGATATTCCCATAATTGAGCAGCTATTATCACGAGGGCATGAGGTGACCGTCGGCAGCAGCGGCAACGCGCTGGCCCTCTTGAAGAGAGAATGCCCTGAGTGCAATTTTCTGCTCTTCAAGGATTATCCTGTTCCCTACAGCGAATCTCGATTTTTCCTGCCGGCTTTCGCTGCCAGCTTGCCAGCCCTGCTGCGGGCCATTGCCCAGGAGAAAAAAAGGTTTGATGTGATCCTGGAAAAGAACAGATTCGACCTGATCATCAGCGACAACCGGATGTCCGTCTACAGCGACAGCATTCCTAGCTACTTCATCACACATCAACTGCGCTACAGCCTGCCCCGCCTACTCTACCCAATTGAGATGATGACCATGCCCTTCAACAGCTTATTTCACCGCAGGTTTCAGGGCGTGATTGTACCGGATATCGATCCTGCAGGCGGCTGCCCGAACCTGAGCGGCAAGCTATGTGTCTCCAGCCAGAAGGCCACCAACTGCCGGCTCTACTACGCTGGAATTCTGACCAGCACCAGGAAGATGGCGTTGCCTGAGGACCTGGATTATCTGGCCATAGTGTCCGGACCTGAGCCGCAGAGGAAGAAGCTCGAGGAGATCATAATGAAGCAGGTGTGCAAGCTGCCGGGCGAGAAGGTGGTCCTCTTGGGAAGCCCGCAAGAGCAGTCGCATAGGAAACTGGATAAAGACACCACCGTCCACTCCTACGTCTCAACAGAAGAGAAGATTGAGCTGATGAACCGGGCCCAATTCGTCATCGCTCGCTCCGGCTATACTACTATGATGGAGCTGGCCGAGATCGATAAGAAGCACGGGCTCTTTACACCCACACCCGGCCAGACTGAGCAGGAGTATCTCTCTCGCTACTATGCAGGGCAGGGCTGGTTCTCATCTAAAAGCCAGTACAGGCTACGGCTGCCGGAGGACGTGAATGAGGCCATGCCGTACCGGGGATTTCCGGAGATGTCAAAGACACGAGAAAACGTAAATAAGCTCTATGAGGAGATCCTCCGACGCCATCTGACGTGAAGCATCTTTTCCTGACGATGCCAGTCTGTCAAGCACCTATTCTTCCAGCATCGTCTGGATGATCGGCCCTGCTCTCATCAGCTCATCGAGGGCGGTGGCACTGTCTCCTCTAAGGATGGCCTCTTTTGATGTCGAGATCGCTGAAGAGACCTCATTTGCCTGAGACGTGAAATTTTCGTCCAGCTTGATCGCAGGTGGCCTGTATCGGGAGTACTTTTCCGTGAAATCCGCAAACGTCGTCTCAAGCATATCTATATTCATTGAAGAGTTTTCACTGCCTTCGCTTGTGGATTTTAGGGCCATCGCATAGGACTCGTTCACGCGTTGCAGGTCATCGATGAATATGTTCTTGGTTATAATTGCACTGGCGAGGCCGCCAACTACTGCCAGCAGGACAGCCGCCACCACAAAGGCAGTCTTGATGCTCTTGTCATTGCGCTTGATGATCTCGCAACTGTTGTATCCCAGCAATTCGTACAGGCCGCAGCTCCCCTTGATCACCGGGATCAGTATCACGCCCGCCGCCAGGTAAAGCGCAAGCTTAAGATCTTCGCCTACCCAAAAGATCGCTGCGAGCAGGCATGCCTCTGCTATGATCACTCTAACCATCCGGTCGAGGGTGCCCAGATTTTTCATGAGGAAAAGTGCCACACGGAGATTGAAAGCCTTTGCGGTTCAAGTCCATTTTATATACTATTACCGCAACGAGTTAACATCCCAATAAGAGGGTACTGCTTCATGTCGTTTACATCTAAAATCAACTTTGATTGCATATGGAACTTCCATGAGGTCTACGACATAAGCGCGCCCTTAAACAGAGCGCCAGATTACCCAGGTGACAGAAAATTCCTTCAAGACTGGATGGCCGGATTCGATGATGAAGAGGGCTACAGTCTTTCTGCTATTTCATTCAGTTCCCATGCAGGCACTCATCTGGATTTTCCAGCTCACTTGAAAAAGGGCGGCAAGAGCCAGGGCAGCTATTCTCCTGATCGTTTTTTCATCCCTGCAGAGGTCGTATCCGTGCAGGGAGATGGTCCGGTCCTGCCAGCCAGCCTGCCGGACGGTCGGAACAGGTTGGGTGAGGCTCTCCTCATTAGGACGTTCAATTCTCAAAAGAGGCTCATGCATCAGCCAGCCTTCTCAAAAGATTATGTCAGCCTCTCTCTGCAGGCCGCTTGCCTCTGTGTCGCCCAGGGTCTCGGACTGGTGGGAATCGACTACATCTCTGTAGATCGCTTTGAAGACGACTCACTGCCAGTGCATCGCATGTTTCTCGATAACGATGTGATCATCCTGGAAGGCCTGGACCTTGAGTCAGTTCCCGCCGGCAGATATCAACTCATTTGCCTTCCCCTGAAAATTGAAGATGCAGAAGCCTCTCCCGTCCGGGCTGTCCTGGTGAGGTGATGATACGGATCTAGTGCATTTGTACCGATCCGCTCTGAATGCCCTGGACCAGGCAGTCTGCCTCTGTGATGATACGGGCCAAGTCTTATTCATGAATTTTGCTGCCAGGAGCCTCACTGGACTGCAGGATGACTGCATTCAGATCGATTTGAGCGAGAGCTTCGGGACGATGGAGATCGGATCAAGGACCATCAAATATACCCTGTCCTCTCTGAAGGACGAAGATCTGCCAGATGTCTATTTAGCCGTCTTAGAGAGCCCGCAAGAGGAGATAGATCCGATTGATACTCGCAAAGGAGACCGAATTTTAGCAGGTGAAGCGTTGGCTTCTAACCAGCTCTCGATAACTGAGGAGATTGACCTTGCCTTCAGCCAGGCTCTGGAGATTTTGGGATGCTCATCCAATGTCGATCGGGTCTACATATTCAAGAACTATGATACAGAAAACGGCCAACATCGCTGTAAATTGAGCCACGACTGGGCAAAAGAGGGCTTGAAGCCCGAAAAAGGTCCGATTCCTCCTCAGGACATATCCTACAGCGATCCTGTCCCATGGTATGATCCACTCAGCAAAGGCATGCCAATTAAGGGACTGGCACGAGATCAGCCCGAGAAGGCGAGAATGCTTCTGGAAAAGCTTGGCGTACTCTCTTTTCTCATCGTTCCTATCTTTACAAAAGAGGGTTTCTGGGGCTTCATCGGCTTTGACGATCGAAGAACTGAACGAATCTGGACATGGAGCGAGGTCTCGGTTCTCATGACAATTGCCGGTGCCATCGGTGGATCAATAGACCGATGGCAGGCCCAGGCAGCTTTGAGAGAGAGCGAGGAGAAGTACCGGGAGCTGGTCGAGAGCTCAAGCAGCATCATCATCCGGGTCGATACCAGAGGATGCATTCGGTTCATCAACAGATTCGGCCTGCGGTTCTTCGGCTATTCCCAAGAGGAGATCCTGGGGCACAATGTGACAGAGACCATCCTGCCTGATGATGATACGACATCCTGCGACCTGGAGAAGATAATTGAAAGCTTTAAACAGGACCCTGATAGCTATTCGACCAACGTAATGAAGAACATTCGGTCCAACGGTGAAATCGTATGGATCGCCTGGACCCATCGGCCGGTCCAAAACGAGCATGGGGACATTATCGAGGTCCTTTGCATCGGAAACGATCTGACTGAGAACAAACTGTCATCAGAAAAGCTGAAAAAAGCGGTACAGGACCTCAGAGAGACTCGGGACTACCTTGAGAGCCTCTTCGGCCATTCCAATGTGCCAATGATTGTCTGGGATTCGTCATTTCGGATCACAAGGTTTAATCATGCCTTTGAGAGGCTAACGGGCCATAGAGCAGAGGATGTCTTGGGAAGACATCTGGATATTTTGTTCCCACTGGTCAGCAGAGATGAGTCTCTAGCCTACATCGAAAAAACACTTTGTGGCGAGCACTGGGATGCTGTGGAGATCCCCATCCTGAGAAAGGACGGCGAGGTCAGAACTGTTCTCTGGAACTCGGCCACCATCTACGACGAAGACGGCAAAAATGTGGTCGCCACCGTTGCCCAGGGCCAGGACATAACTGAGAGAAAGAGGGCGCAGCGACAGGTTATATTCCAGGCGTCTCTCCTGGACCAGGTCCGAAACGGGATTATTGCTACAGATCTCGATGGCAGGATAATCTACTGGAACCGTTTCTCCGAAGTGCTCTACCAGTGGACTGCTGAGGAGGTGTTGGGCAAGAGCATAGCCGAGACGGTTGTGCCTGATGATAAATGCGACCTCATCGAGACTGTGATCGAGGACATCATCCGCTATGGCTATCGAGAGATAGAGCTGCCTGTGATGAGAAAAGATGGCAGCCAGTTCATGGCCTTTTATGCGTTTAGCGTTCTCAAGGATCAGGAAGGTCAGAGAATGGGCTTTGTTGGTGTCTCCGTTGACCTGACCGAGAGAAAAAAGGTGGAGCAGGATCTACTTCTTGCAAAAGAGCGTGCCGAATCTGCCACCAGGGCCAAATCGGAGTTTCTGGCCAATATGAGCCACGAGATCCGTACGCCCATGAACGCCGTAATCGGGCTGACCGGCCTTCTGCTCAACACAAATATCGATCCTGAACAGAGAGACTACATCGAGACCATTCGCACAAGCGGAGACTCACTTTTAGCTGTGATCAGCGATATCCTGGACTTCTCCAAGATCGAGGGCGGGATGCTCGATATCGATCGTGAGACATTTGATCTCAGCAATTGCCTGGAAGCGTCCTTGAATCTGGTATTGCAGGCAGCAGCGAGGAAGGGTTTGCATCTGTCTTTCGAGATAGAGAAAGAGGTGCCGCGCCAGCTCTTGGGAGACCCAATCCGCCTCAAGCAGATTCTGGTCAACCTGCTCGGCAATGCAGTAAAATTTACTGAAAAAGGTGAGATCTCTGTTCATGTGTCTTCAAAACCATCCTCTAGCCTGAAAAACGGTGAGCATGAGATCAAGTTTGCAGTCCGGGATACAGGTATCGGCATCAGCAAGGATCGCATGAGCCGCCTCTTTCAGTCATTCAGCCAGGTGGACGCATCTACCACCAGGAAGTACGGCGGCACTGGTCTCGGCCTTGTCATAAGCAAGAATCTGGCCGAGCTGATGGGCGGGCGAATCTGGGCCGAGAGCGAGCCTGCAAAGGGATCGACCTTCTATTTCACCATTTTGGCCAAGGCATCTTCAATCTCCTTGCCAGCGAAATGGACCGAGACGGCCCGAAAGGAAGCTTTTAGAGAGGGCCACAAACTGGATAGGCCTCTGAAGATACTGCTGGCGGAGGATAACATCATCAACCAGAAGGTGGCCATGAAGATGCTTGAGCGCCTGGGTTACCAGGCGGATATTGCAGCTAACGGAGAAGAGGTCCTGAAAGCGCTGAAAAACCGTCCATACGATGTGGTCCTGATGGACGTGCAGATGCCGGAGATGGATGGTCTCGAAGCCACGAGGCGCATTCGCTCTGCCCCGGGCCGCCAGCCCTACATCATAGCCATGACGGCCCATGCCATGAAAGGTGACCGAGAGGTCTGTCTGGAGGCTGGCATGAATGATTACGTCTCAAAGCCTGTCCGAATGGAGGAGCTTCAGGCTGCAATTGAGCACAGCCTGCCAGGTGATTGATATCTAATTTATGCTTGCCAGCTGCGGGAAATGGCATGCAACCTGATGGTCGTTTCCGACATTGACCATTGCAGGAGCTTCAGTTTCACAAATCTTATCTTTGAAGTTGCACCTGGTGTGAAATCTGCAGCCCGTCGGCAATTCCATGTGATTTGGCATCTCCTCCTTCAAAATGATTCTTTTCCTTTTGGCAAGAGGATCTGCTAGAGGTATTGCAGATAGGAGCGCCTTTGTGTAGGGATGCCGAGCGTTCTTGAAGATGTCTGCCGTGGACCCAATCTCAACCAGCTTTCCCAAGTACATTACTCCCATGCGTTGGGTCATATTGCGAATGATATTGAGGTCATGGGATATGAACAGACATGAAAAACCGAACTCTTTCTGGGCATCTTTCAGTAAAGATAGGATTTGGGCCTGAACACTCACATCGAGAGATGACGTTGGCTCATCTGCTATGATCAACTTGGGTGCTAGAGCAAGAACTCTCGCCAGCATTGCGCGCTGGCTTTGTCCACCGCTCAACTCGTGTGGATAGCGGTTGATGTGTTCCGGATTCAACCCTACCTTATCTATAAGCTCCCTGACCTTGCCATCTCGCCTTTCTTTTGAAACGATATCATACAGCTTTAATGGCTCAGCGATGCTATCTCCAATCCGCATCCTCGGATGAAGGGACGACTCAGGGTCCTGAAAAATGATCTGCAATTGTGGTCTGATCTTTCGCAATGCCTTCTTATCCAGCTTCAAAAGGTCGATGCCGTTGGAGATGACCTGTCCGTCTGTGGGTTCGATCAGCCTCAATATCAGCCTTCCGACCGTCGTCTTGCCGCACCCGGACTCTCCCACGAGTCCGAATGTCTCATGATCATTGATGCAAAAGTCCATGCCATCCACAGCTTTTACTGACCTTTTATTGATAAAACCTGTTGTGAATGTCTTTTTCAGACCCGTTATTTTAAGCATAGAGGTGGCACCTCGCAAACTGGCCGTCCTTTACCTTTTTTAGCTCTGGATGTATGTCTTTGCATTTTTCCGTTGATTGATCGCATCGAGCAAAGAACCTGCATCCACGAGGCGGATTTATGAGTGACAGGCTGGTTCCCCGAATGGGCTTCATGCTCCTGGAGGGAAGTGACTCCAGAAATCCTACTGAGTAGGGATGAGCAGGCTTTTTAAAAAACTCCTCTGTATCAGCATACTCCAAGATCTCGCCTGAGTACATAACTGCAATCTTATCACATAGCTCTGCTGCAAGCGAAAGGTCGTGAGTGATCAATAGCATAGACGCCCCTGAAGTCTCTATCAGCTCTTTCATGAGATCTACGACTTGGGCTTGAATCGTAGGGTCCAGGCCTCTTGTCGGCTCGTCAGCTATAATTAAAGACGGCCTGCAGGCGAGGCCCATCGCGATCATCACCCTCTGTCTCATTCCGCCGCTAAACTCGTGGGGGTATTCTTTAGCCCTTTCTGAAGGCAACGGTATCCCAACGAGATTGAGCATCTTCACAGCTTCGTCAAGAGCCTGAGACTTTCTTGCCTTCTGGTGCAGCATAAATGGCTCGCATATCTGGAAGCCAACTGAAAGCACCGGATTTAAAGAGTTCAAAGGATTTTGAAATATGTGAGCGATCTCTTTTCCGCGAATGGCTTGAAGATCTGCCTCGTTCAGCTTTAAAAGGTCTTTTCCTTTATATACAATCTTGCCATTTATCTTAGTGTTCTCCGAAAGAAGCTTGAGAATGGAGAGAGCAAGCACGGTCTTGCCGCACCCAGACTCTCCCACAAGACCCAGCGTCTCACTCCTGTCGATCTCCAGATCTACATCGTCAACTGCTTTCACGAGGCCGTCCTCAGTTACGAAGTGGCTTTCCAGATGCTCAATGGATAGAAGGCTCATTTGATCACCATCTGCCTGGGATCAATAGCATCCCGGAGGCCATCCCCTATGAAGTTGAAAGCGAGAACCGCGATCATAATCATCAATCCTGGAAATACCGAAAGCCAGGGGCAGTCCCTCAGATACTCCTTGCCATCATTTAGCATCGTTCCCCATTCTGGTGTGGGTGGCTGTGCTCCCATGCCAAGATAGCCGAGAGCTGCAATTGTCAGTATAACCGAACCGAGGTTGAGAGTTATGAGCACTATGATTGGCGGAAGACAATTTGGCAGAATGTATCGCAGACAAATATAGGAGTCTGTGCATCCAATGGCTCTTGCACCTTCTACATACTCCTTTTCCCTGATGGAGAGTGTAGATGCTCTGGCAACTCTGGCATAGTAAAGCCATCCTACAAGCGAGACCGCCAAAACGGTGTTGAATATCCCTGGACCCAGAGCACCGACAACAACCAATGCAAGTATGATGCTCGGAAAAGCCAGCAGAACGTCTATCAGACGCATCAGAATCTCATCGATAATGCCACGATAAAATCCTGAGATTACTCCAACCAAAACGCCGAACGTTGCCGTAAAGGCTACTACCATTATGCTGAGCTCGAAAGTTGTGCGCGTCCCATAAATCACTCTGGTAAGCACGTCTCTTCCCAGTTGATCCGTGCCCATGAGATGCTCTGAGGATGGTGGCATGAGCTTTTCTTTCAAAGCGATCGTATCCGCGCTGTATGGTGAGATGAAGTCTGCAAATATGGCAGCCAAGGACAGAATCATGATGATGATCAGGCCGACAACTGATGCCTTGTTTTTTATAAATTCATTGATATTTCGTGATCTAGGCAAACTGGCTGCCCCCTATCCTTGGATCAACCATCGGGTAAATAGAATCGACAATGAAGTTCAACAACATATACATGAGTGTTATGAAAAGGACGCACCCTTGAATTACCGGGACGTCTCTTGCCGAAATGGAATCTATCAGCAGTCTTCCGATTCCTGGCCAAGCAAATATTGTCTCGATAATAACGGTTCCGCCAAGCAAATGCCCAAATTCAAGACCGATCATGGTGATGATGGGAATCAATGCATTTTTCAGAGAATGTGTAATCAGTATGTCCCTGTTTGCCAGTCCCTTTCCCTTTGCCGTTCTGATGTAATCCTGCCTCATTACCTCCAGCAGACTTGACCTGGTTAGCCTCATGAGTACAGCGGCGCTGGCTGTGCCAAGTGTGATTGCAGGGAGAATTAGGTGGCTAGCTCCACCATAGCCGATAACTGGAGTTATATCAAGTGCAATGGAAAATGTTAATATAAGCATCAAAGCAAGCCAGAAATTTGGAATTGATATCCCAAATATGGCACCTGTGCTGCATATATAATCCAAGATGGAATTTTGCCTGATGGCAGCTAACAAACCGAGAGGAATTCCGATCAGCAATGATATTAGTACGCTGACAGATGCAAGAGTAAACGTAGCTGGCAGGCGCAGTGTTATTTCTTCAAGGACTGGCCTATTGCTTTTGTAGGACCTTCCCAAGTCGCCGTGAAGGACGCCTGTTACCCAATCGCTATACTGTGAGAGCAGAGACTGATCAAGATCGAATTTTTGCGTGATCAGTTGTATTTCCTCATTTGAGGGACTGATCTCGATGTTACCAAGAAAGATATACCTGGCCATGACCTCGGCTCTTTCGCCCGGAAGCGAATGGAGCATAATAAATACCAGCGTCGTCGATGCGACCAATACAAGGCAGAATATGCATAGCCTCCTTAAAAGTTTGAGCAGCGTTGAATAAGCAAACAGCATTGAAGGACCTCGAAATAAAATATAAACCGGGATGTAGTTTTGCGAATGCCGGCTAGTTCGTTGACAAGTCTTTGACTTATTCCCTGTACATGCCTGTGCTCAAGCAGTAATCATGATGTGCAGGATTCGGGATATAGCCCAATACATCCTTTTTCATCACGACACATAGATAATGATACGCAATGGGCACCTGGGCACAATCATCGTCGTAGACGATCTTCTGAACTTGTTTGTAGAGGTCATATCGCTCATCCTGGTCGAATGTGCTTCTGGCTTTTAATAGAAGCTCATCAACCTCGGAGTTCTTATAGCCATAGTCATTTGTTGAGTCAGTGCTGAGGAATTGTTTTTCCAGATAGTAGCTTGGGTCCGGTATCATCATGCAGGTATCTCCGCCGCTTACCCAGATCATTCCCCATTCGCCGGAATGCTCTTTGATGACGGAATTATCGATAACCCTCGCCTCTGCTTCGATGCCAATCTCCTTCAGCTCCGATTGCACTGCCTGCTCTATCAGAGGCAATGCCGGGCGCTCCGGCCAGGTATACAGAGTGATCTTGAAGGACTTGCCGTCCTTGTCAACTATGCCGTCCCCGTCTGTGTCCTTCCAGCCAGCATTTTCCAGCAGCTCTTTTGCCTTTTCTGTATCATAGGAATAGCCCTTGATGTCGTTATTCCTCCATTCAAGACCCGGAGTTAATGCATTTCCGTCTGAGGCAGCCCCCCTGCCCAGGAGAATGTCGTCTACGATGCTCTTGCGGTCAATTGCATATGCAATCGCCTGTCTTACCATTACATCATCATATGGAGCTTTGGCGACACTGCCAAACTTCAGCTTGTAGCCCTGACATAGCTTGTGTATAGTGACATTCAAATCAGCGTTAGCCTGAAGCCTCTCGGTGGAGCCCATTGGTGGTTCTGTTGTGAAGTCAAGCTCACCCTTTTCAATGGCCATTTCCCGGCTGTTTGCGTCGGTTATTCCGAACTTCACAGTCACTTCGTCCAGCAATGGAGCACCATTGCGATAATCTTCGTTCTTGGCAGTCACCAGTGTATCGGATGCCTGATCATAGCTTACAAACTTGAAGGGGCCTGTGCATATCGGCGTGGATATGCTGCCGTCGCTTTGTTCATTATTCTTATAAATGCCAGCCCTGCCATAAGCCATTCTCGCAGGCAACGAGGCATCAGGAGTATTCGTAGTAATATCAACTGTCAGGCCGTCTACCACATTAATCTCCTTAATATTGAGGCTGACAACCACGTCTGGATTCATTTCCATGCTTCTGTCTAAAGCATATTTGACATCGTCAGCAGTGAGCATGGAGCCGTCGTGAAATTTCACATTATTGTTCAAATGGAAGCGCCAGGTATCATCACCAACAGTCTCCCACGAATCAGCAATGCATGGGACGATTTTAAAGTCGGGACTTATGGCCGTCAGCCCTTCCGCGACCAGGAAGTTGTTGAGGTTGTAGCTTTTTAGCGCAGGATCTATTCCATCCATCTTCCATGGTTCGCCAACAACAAGAGTCTGCTCTGCGCCATCGGCCAGAGCATTATTGCATCCGAAGAGAATTAAAGCGATAAAAAATGCCGCCAATGACATTTTAGCTCTTCTGGGGTCCAATCCTTTTCGAGACATTATATCACCAATTTCATACTAAATTATAAGTTATAGGTTATACCGTAATACTATCTATATAAATCTTCCTCAATTTACGCTCATATGCATGTATGAAGTTATGATTAATCGATGATCATCGACATTAGGTGGCCATAAAATGTACACGAGTCGATAATTGCACGTATCAAAATCAATGGCAGTGACTATGTCTCAAAAAAAAAGGATAATATTAATTCAAATGCTAGGAAGCGCTTAAGGCAAAGTAAGCCAGCAGGGCTTCCAGTTGAATTCTCTCGTTCGCCCCTTCAGTCATCCGGAAATCGATCTCACCGATGCGATCGATAAGCCGCACTTTTTCTTTATCCGGGATGTCCAGGTCGAGCATTGCCCTGTGGATCTGAACCACCACGTCCTGGCCTGAGAGGCCCTTGGAGAGAAGCAGGTCATCGAGAAGTGCTCTGGCGCCCACGAAGTCGCCGGAAAGAGCGGTCTTTATGAAGTTTCGAATCTCCTCAGGCTTGGCAGTAGAGGTTATCTGGTAGATGGTCTCCTCATCAACCTGGTCGCCCAGAAGAGCTGCGGCCTGCAAGGAATTGATGGCCTTTCTCATGTCGCCCGCGGCCACGTATTCGATGGCGGACAGGCCGCCGTCCGAGACGATCAGCTTCTCTTCTGCGGCGATGAACTTGATGCGTTTGATGACCGCATTTGCAGATAGCGGCTTGAATCTGTAGACTGCACAACGGGATTGAATGGGCTCAATGATCTTGGATGAGTAATTGCAAGAGAGGACGAACCTGGTGGTGGCCGAGTAGCGCTCCATAGTTCGACGCAGCGCGCTTTGGGCGTCGTTTGTCAGGGCATCCGCTTCATCGAGAAATATGACCTTGAAATCGGCCTCGCCCAATGGCGCCATGCGGGCGAAGTCTTTAACCTTGTGGCGAATGATATCTATGCCCCGTTCATCGCTGGCGTTCAGCTCGATGAAGTTGTTTCTCCAGTTATCGCCGAAGATCTCCTTGACAATGGAGATGGATGCAGCCGTCTTGCCCACTCCTGGCGGCCCTGAGAACAGAAGATGCGGCAGGTTTCTCGTCTTGACATAAGACTTGAGACGGCGGATGATCTCATCCTGGCCCACAATGTCGTCCAGCCTATCGGGCCGGTACTTCTCGATCCAGATCTCCTCTTTGATAATCGACCCCTCAGTGAAATGCAACGTGTTATCATTATATCAATATTCCTGCAAAGAACAAAGGCTAAATATAGAGGTGCCACATGATGGCAATCGTTTTTTGGAGGAACTCTAAGTGATCTCAGAGGTGGCTGGACAGTACAATGCGCAAGAGCTGGAGAACCAGATAAGGTCGTTGTGGGAGAAGGAAGAGACCTACAGGAAGGTCAGGATGCTTCGTGTAGGTGGCAAGAAGTTCTTTTTCGTGGACGGACCGCCCTACACAACAGGGCGCATTCATCTCGGCACCGCCTGGAACAAGGTGATCAAAGACTCGGTGCTGCGTTACAAGTCCATGAACAGCTTTGAGGTCAAGGACAGGGCCGGCTGGGATATGCATGGGCTGCCAATCGAGGTCAAGGTTGAGGAGTCCTTCGGCTTTAGAAACAAGAAGGATATCGAGACCTATGGCGTGGACAAGTTCATACAGAGGTGCAAGGAATTTGCGCTCCGCCAGAAGGACGATATGACTGCCCAGTTCAAGATCCTGGGAGCCTGGCTGGACTGGGACGACCCATACATGACCCTCAAGAACGAGTATCTGGAGGCTGCCTGGTGGACTCTCAAGAAGGCTCACGAGAATAATCTGCTCGAGAGGGGCCTCCGAGTGGTCAATTGGTGTCCCCGCTGCCAGACTGCCATCGCCGACTCCGAGGTTGAGTACTGGGATGAGACAGACTACTCAATCTACGTCAAGTTCCCTGTGATCGGCGAGGAGAACACATTCATCGTCATCTGGACCACCACTCCATGGACCATTCCTGCGAACGTCGCTGTGGCCGTGAATCCAACCTTCCAGTATTCGAAGGTTCGAGCCATCAAGGAGGGTCGAGCTGAGATCCTCATCATGGCCTCGGATCTGGTCGAGTCGGTGCTCAAGATCGGTCGCTACCAGGATTATGAGCTTCTCGGCGTATTATCTGCGCAGCAGATGCAGGAGCTGAAGTACAATCATCCTCTCGGTGACATGGTCCCGAGACAAAAGGAGATCGTTCATGGCGTTTATGCAGCAGACTTCGTGACAGCCGAGAACACCGGCTGCGTGCACATCGCACCTGGGCACGGCCTCGAAGACTACGAGCTCGGGCTCAATCATCATCTGGAGATCTTCTGCCCGGTCGGGGAGGACGGAAGATACACTGAAGAGGCCGGTGAGAAGTACAGGGGCGAATACGTCAAAGAGGCAGACGGAGTGGTAATAGCCGATCTGGAGGAGAAGGGGCGGCTGCTGGCATCAGGCAGGCTGGCTCACCGCTACGGCCACTGCTGGCGATGCAAGACGCCCATCATCTTCATAGCCACCAGCCAGTGGTTCCTGCGGATTTCCGACCTTCGGGATAAGATGCTTGATGAGGTCGCCCGCGTGACATGGTATCCGGAGTGGGCCGGGTCCGCCCGGTTCTCTGACTGGATCAATAACGCCCGCGACTGGTGCATATCCCGGCAGAGGTACTGGGGAATTCCACTGCCGATCTGGACATGCCCTGACTGCAAGCACATGGAGGTAATCGGCACGTCTGCAGAGCTTGAGGCGAGAGCAGGCAGAAAGCTCGCAGACCTGCATAGGCCGGATGTCGATTCAGTGCTCCTGGACTGCCCATGCGGCGGAAAGATGAAACGCTCGCCGGACGTCTTTGATGTCTGGTTTGATAGCGCAGTGGCCTCCTGGGCTACTCTTCGTTTTCCCAGCCACGAGAAGGATTTCAATGAATGGTGGCCTGCGGATTTCATTACCGAGGGGCACGACCAGACCCGCGGATGGTTCTACTCTCAGCTCGGCGCGTCAATGGTCTCTTTCGGAAGAGCGCCCTACAAGAGCGTGCTTATGCACGGCTTTACCCTGGACGATCAGGGCCGGAAGATGTCCAAAAGCATAGGCAACATCGTCCAGCCTGAAGAGGTTGTCCAGAAGTTTGGTGCAGACATCCTGCGGTTCTACGTTTTGGGAGCCAATGCCCCCTGGGAGGACCTGCATTTCTCCTGGGATGCAGTCGAGAACACATCGAGGATGCTCAACATCTTCTGGAACGCCTATCGCTTTGCCTTGCCTTACATGGTCTTGGACAAGTTCGATGCCAAGAAAGCAGACCTCTCGAAGTACGAGAAGGACCTGCGTCCTGAGGATCGCTGGATACTCTCTCGCGTCAACAGCCTGGTTGGTGATGTCACAGCAGAGATGGAAGGCTATCAGTTGCACAGAATCGTCCGGTCCATCTCGGACTTCATACTTGAGGACCTCTCTCGCTGGTACATCCAGTTGGTGCGGCCCCGCACCTGGATTGAGCAGGACGATCCCGATAAGCTTGCAGCCTACGCCACAATCTATGAGGTGATGGTAAAGCTCTGCAAGCTCATGGCTCCATTCACTCCTTTCCTCTCCGAGGCCATTTATCAAAATCTTGTGAAGGGCCTTGATGCAGCCGCTCTGCCGTCGGTTCACATGTGCGAGTGGCCCCGTGCAGACGAGGCGAGGATAGACAAGCGTCTCGAAGCGAGCATGGCACTTGTACGAGAGGTCTCAATGGCGGCATCCAACGCTCGACAGAAGGGAGGCCGGAAGCTTCGCTGGCCTGTCTCCGAGATCGTGATAGCTCCTGCCAAGGACGCTGTGGACCTTGACAACCTTGACAGCGTGCTGCGTGGGCAGACGAACGCCAAAAAGATAACAATCCTATCTCCTGGCGAGAAGCCGAGAATGGACCTGGAGCTGTCTCCCGTCCATAAGAAGATCGGGCCGGTCTACAAGGGCGAGGCCCGGGCAGTAGTCCAGGCAATAGCCGCGGCTGATGCCTTCGAGGTCAAGAAGCAGCTCGATGGCGGTGAGGCGACGGTAACTCACGCCGGAAAGGATTATAAGATCACTGCAGAGATGGTGCAGATCAAGGAGCTGCCGCCAGAAAACCTGCCCGCAGCTGAGTTCTCCAGAGGCTACGTCTATGTGGACATCACCCTAAATCCAGAGCTTGAGTCTGAAGGGTACGCCCGCGAGATCATTCGCCGCATTCAGGACATGAGAAAGGAGCTGGATCTTCGGGTTGAGGACCAGATCCGGGCAATGGTCGATATCGAGAGCAAACCCATTCTCGACCTCGCCATCTTAAAGAAGGAGCACATAGCCGGAGAGGTTCGAGCTAAGGACTTCCAGTTGGGCCTTGGCCTGAAGTTGACAGGAAGGCTTGTCAAGGACTGGGATATCGAGGGAATCTGCGTTCGAATCAGCATTGATCAAATTTGATCGCCGGGGATTTATAAGATGAGTGCAGAAGACGTTGATATGGAAGCGCCAGTTCCCGTGAGGGTCAAAGGAGTGTTCATAGCAGAGTCGGAGGGAAACTCTCCGGCTCCAGTGGTTCTCCTGGAAGACGATCAAGCGAGGATTGTGCCCATTTTTGTGGGGCTGTCTGAAGCCATCTCCATTCATCATGCACTCTCCGGAGAGCTGTCGCCTCGTCCCATGACCCATGATCTTTTTGTCTCTGTCCTGGAGTTTCTCTCGGCCAGCATCACAAATGTGCTGATCGACGACCTGGATTCAGGCATCTACTATGCCCGTCTTACAATCAAGGGCGAGAACAAACAAAGCGAGATAGATGCCCGACCGAGCGATTGCCTGGCGCTCGCTTTAAGGAGCCGAGCGCCTATCGAGGTCCAGGAGAAGGTCGTGATGGAGTCAAGCATCAGCAAGAGCGATGTAGAGAAGCTGACTGCAATTGAGAACTATTTGCAGTAGCCGTTTCGCTATTCCTTTTTAGATGGATTTTATAACAGCGGCCTTCCTGGCGGCTCGTCGCTGTCCAGGAAATGGTTGAGGCCCATGCGCGTCGGATCGTCATGCGCCTCGATCCCCTCATAGAAGCTGTCCTGCAGCGCAAACTTTCTCACAGACGTGGTCTCGTAGTTTGCGGAAGATGCGGTCTCGCCGTCTTTCAGGAAATTGTTGACGGAAGACGTCGGGCCGTCGTAACTGCCGAAAAACCAATCACTGATGCCTGAAAGCGGCAGGAAGAATGTGTACTGCTCCCAGAGAGGCAGTATGGGATGGGAATAGGCTGAGCCGTTTCCGACTGAGCCGTTCGGGTGCAACTGAACCTCGAACTCTGGCCGGAAGATTGTGGCCCGGAGCAGAACCGGCGACACTGGTGTCGTGTTGTTGCCTGAGGCAAAGGAGTAGAATGAGAGGGGGGTCGCGTAGCCTGGATAGCTCAATCCCTGGCCGTAGGAGTCATTGCCGCTGTAAAGATAAACGGTCGCATCTCCCTCTGCGGCAAATAACAAGATCAGAAGTGACATCAGGGCCCAGTGTCTCATGATAGCTACCATCATTCTTCATTGGTGGATATAACTTTTAGGATCTGTCTGCCCAAGTGTGCAGTTCCAAATGTTTGGACTATTCCCAATTTGCATCCTTCCGGCAGCCTTGACCAGAATGCGATATCTGACGTCTGAAGATATCATTTTGATGGGTATATAGAGTTAATAAATCTGGGACTACATATTATGGGAAGTGATGGGAAAAGTCTATGATATATGCAGAGGATAACCAGTTCATGAGATCGCAATTGGCTAAGGCTTGCCCAAGAGGTGAAGCCAATTAGCCTGATCGATGAAATTCGAAAGAATATCTTCGAACGAAACTATCATCTGGCATTTCGCGCTCGATCCAGGATGTTTGAGAGGCGCATTTCCAATAGAGACCTGGAAAACTTAATAATAAACGGAGAGATAATAGAGGAATATCCTGACAGGGAGCCGTGTCCAGCAGTTCTCATACTGGGACTCGTCTACGGTCGCCAGTGTCATGCAGTTGTGGCCTGCTGCATGGATCACTTGCGGATCATCACAGTATACTGGCCAAATGAAGAGAGATGGACAAATAACTGCCTGAGGAAAAACGAATGATACCTGATACTTGCAGTTTTTGCAAGGGCAAGCTGCGCGAAGGCAAAAAAGAATTCGTTGTAAAAGTGAAGAACGAAGTAGTGGTCATAAGAGACGTTCCTGCCCTTGTATGTGATTGTTGCGATGAGGCGTATATCACTCCAGAAATCTCAGAAAAGATTGATGAGGTTATGGAAGAATTTTACGCGGGACGCCTCCTGGCAAAGCCTCTGGCTGCAGGGGAAGTTATGCTGAAGGCATGACCGATTTATCAAAAATGTGTTTGCGTGGTGTGTAGTTTCTAACACAGTTGTCCCGACTTGTATTGCAGTCGCCAGTAGCCACTCCGCGCATACAGCCGCGTGGAGGAAAAGGGCCTAACCAGGCTGCATAAAAGGGATCCGAATCCAATGCGGGCATTAGACGCAGTATCTCGCATTTTGCAGATTAACGGATTGCATAAGGAGAGCGCAAGAATGGCGCCATCGTCGCCCTCCTACCGACATCTTTAAATGGGGTAGCACTTACCTTCACTGCTGTTGGGCAGGTAGATCAGCTGGAAGATCGCTACCTTGGCATGGTAGAGGCCTCGGGTTCAAATCCCGACCTGTCCATTTCTCTGTTTTTAATACTCAAAGTGATTGAGATGTACGAGATCCTGGAGACCCTGGCAGTTGCCTTTGCAATCGGCCTCACCGGCGCTCTTGCCCCAGGTCCGACGTTGGTCGCCACTGTCAACTCTTCGCTCAAGGACGGCTGGACCGCAGGCCCGAAGGTCGCAGCAGGTCACGCTCTTGTGGAGATCCTGGTCTTCCTCTTCATCGTCGCCGGACTTGCTTCTGTCATGCTGCAGCATTCCAGGACGATTTCCATCGTCGGCGGCCTGGCTCTCATTGTCTTTGGAATAATGACAACCAGAGACAGCAGGAACGCCACATTGAGATCACCGCAGGGCGCTGTGGTTGGCGATGCCATCCTGGCCGGAGCCGTCACGAGCGCGGCGAACCCCTACTTCTGGATCTGGTGGCTGTCTGTCGGAAGCGCGCTAGTCCTCTCTGGCCTCGAATCCGGGCTCATCATGGCAGTGGCCTTCATGATCGGCCACTGGGGAGCTGACTTCGGATGGTACACACTGGTATCAAGCAGCCTGGACCGGGGACGGAGCGTGCTCTCAGAGAAGAGCTACCGGAGAATCCTGGGAGTCTGCGGCATCTTTTTGATCTGCTTTGGCGTCTACTTCCTCTGGGGCGCTTGAGAAGCGATTTAGATTTCTGTATCGATCGCGCTATCCTTAAATAAAGGCCGGGCGAGGTTGATTGGGAGATATTGCTTGTCAATTAAGGATGATCTGGGCTATCTGTGGTCCATTCGCATATTCATAGGCCTGTCAGTCTTCATCTTCGCCCTGACGACGGCCATGGGCTGCAGAGCAGCGGTTGTCGATCCAGAGCTGGCGTCCCAGTGGACAAAAGAACTGGACATGCTGAGATGGATCCTGGACCAGCCTCCCGTAATCATCATGCTGATAATATTCGCAAAAAACCTCTTCACCTCGGCCATGGCCATGTTCCTGGGCTTGGGCCTCGGCATCATTCCCCTTGTGGTCGTCTCCAGCAACGGCTTTCTCCTCGGAATAGTTGGCTATGACGCAGTGGAGAAGGCTGGCATCTCCTTCTTGCTGGCCGGCATCCTGCCCCACGGCATAATTGAGCTGCCTGTGGTCTTGGTCAGCATCGCCATCGGCTTTCGGCTGGGCTATCTGCTGGCCCTCACCCTGGCCCGGGAAAAGGTCAGCCTCTCAGGTGAGATAAAGACTGCATTTCACGTACTCGTGTGCTGGGTGGCGCCTCTGCTCTTCCTGGCCGCTGCCATTGAAACATTTATCACTCCAATAGCTATATCGGTGGTTACATGACTGATTCCAAGACAAAATCCAATGCAAAAGACGTCAGGCAGGCCAAGCTGCCGGCCAAAAGCAACTTCAGCGAGTGGTATCATGAGCTGCTCATGACGGCAGAGATCATAGATAATCGATATCCCGTCAAGGGAATGTGCGTCTGGTTCCCCTTCGGTTTTGGCATACGAAAGAACGTCTATTCCATCATCCGGGAGCTTCTCGATCCCGACCATCAGGAGACTCAGTTTCCCCTCTTGATCCCGGAAAACGAGTTCATGAAAGAAGCCCAGCATATCAAGGGCTTCGAGGATGAGGTCTACTGGGTGACCAGAGGCGGCACCGCTCCTCTGGAAGTCAATTTAGCACTGCGTCCCACAAGCGAGACTGCCATCTATCCCATGTTCAAGCTCTGGATCAGGTCCCATGCCGACCTGCCGCTGCGCATTTACCAGATAGTCAACACATTCCGCTATGAGACCAAGCACACCCGCCCCCTCATTCGCCTGCGGGAGATCACATCCTTCAAGGAGGCCCATACGGTTCATGCCACCTGGGAAGATGCTGCAGAGCAGGTGGAAGTGGCCATCAAGAGGTACTCGGAGTTCTATCGCCGCCTTGCTTTGCCATTTCTGGTGAGCCGCAGGCCCAGCTGGGACAAGTTCCCCGGCGCGGATTACACCACCGCCATCGATGTGATCATGCCCGACGGCCGGACACTGCAGGTCGGCACGGCTCATCATCTGGGGTCCACATTTGCCAAGACCTACGAGATAACCTACGAGGCCGAGAACGGCGAGCAGAAGCTGGTATCTCAGACCTGCTACGGCATATCCGAGCGCTGCATAGCGGCCCTTCTCTCTGTTCACGGTGACGAAAAAGGGCTGGTCCTTCCCTGGGAGGTGGCGCCGGTGCAGGTTGCGATTGTGCCGATTCTCCTGGGCGACAAGGAGCGGGTGCTGGCCGTCTGCCGGGATCTGCAGGAAAAGCTTAGTGCGGCCCGCATGAGAGTGAAGCTTGATACTAGCGATGAGCGGCCTGGAGCCAAGTTCTACAAGTGGGAGATGAAGGGCGTGCCCATTCGGTTGGAGGTCGGGCCCAGGGATATCGAGAAGGGAGTTGTCACCTTAGCCCGTCGCGATGGAGTTAAAAAGGCTGTGCCGATGGTGGCCCTTGTCGAGGCGATAGACCAGGAGGCACAGGAGCTTCAGTCTGTGCTCTACGAAAGAGCTAAAAAGTTCAACGAAGGTCGGGTCAAAGAGGTCGGAAGCATCGAAGAAGCCTGCTCCCAGACAGAGGCAGGCGTGGCGCTCGTTCCCTGGTGCGGTGAGGTGGACTGCGGGCACCAGCTTGAGGACCAGGTAGGAGCAAACATGCTAGGCGAGCCTCAATACCAGATCTTCTCTGAAGCAGCCTGTGCTGTCTGCGGCAAGAAGAGTACTGTCAGGACATACATGGCCCGACAGTACTGAAATCTTTTTTATACCAATATTGCTATAATGTACTGCCATACATGAACCAGACTCCATTAATGGAGCTAGGCAGTATTATTGTTCTCGGAATCGCAGCTCAATGGCTAGCCTGGCGTTTGAAGCTGCCGTCAATTCTCTTGCTTATGGTCTTTGGCTTTATTGCGGGACCTGTAACGGGTTTTTTGCATCCCGATCAGTTGCTTGGACAGCTCTTTTCCCCATTCATAAGCATCTCTTTAGCATTGATACTTTTTGAAGGAGGATTGGGCTTGAAGATCGCAGATCTTACAGGAACAGGACGTGTCGTCAGAAACCTTCTGACTGTTGGAGTCCTTTCAACATGGATCATTGTCTCATGTGCTGCATATTTCATCCTCGGGCTGGGAATGCTTCTGTCTGTGCTTTTGGGATCTATCCTAGTAGTAACCGGTCCTACAGTTGTGATACCTCTGATTTTATACGTGCGGCCACTGGGAAGAGTTGGCCCAATCGTCAAATGGGAGGGGATAATGAACGATCCGATTGGGGCAATTCTTGCTATAATTGTCCTGGAAGGCATTCTTGCATCAGGCCTTCAAGAAGCTGCTATGACTGCAGCTTTGCGGTTTCTTTCGACGATATTCGTAGGATGCTGTTTTGGATTTTTCGGAGCTTTCGCACTGATAAAGGTAATCAGAGATTATTGGGCTCCCGATAGATTGCTGGAAGTCCTCTCTCTCATGTTTGTGGCATTGATTTTCATGGCCTCGGAATTTTTCCAAGAAGAATCCGGGCTGTTAGCTGTAACCCTGATGGGTGTGGTTCTGGCCAATCAGAAGAAGATCGCTATTAAACCCATAATCGAGTTCAAAGAAAATCTGCGCACACTATTGATCTCAGTTCTATTTATCGTCTTGGTCTCCGGGCTACAATTGGATTATCTCAAGTACATTGATGCGAAATCAGTGTTATTCCTGGGATCTTTGATATTTATAGCTCGGCCTATTTCAGTTCTTCTTTCGACGCGCCAGTCTAATCTGAGCTGGCAGGAGAAGGCCTTCATAGCCTGGATGGCTCCGCGGGGAATAGTTGCAGCCGCAGTATCTTCAATCTTTAGTTTTTATTTGGCAGATCAGGGAGTGCTTCAAGCTGAGATGCTTGCGCCCATTACTTTTTTTGTGGTTGCCGGCACTGTGACGATCTACAGCTTGACTGCAAGACCGCTTGCCATGTCTTTGGGGCTTGCCTCCAGAGGCCAAAAAGGATTCTTGATTGTAGGGGCTCATTCCTGGGCAAGAAATATTGCATCAGTTCTTAAAGATCAAGGGTTCCCAATACTCTTGGTCGATACAAACTACAAAGAGATCACTGAAGCCTATGATGAGGGATTCCGCACGCATCATGGCAGCATAATCTCAGAATCCATACTGGATGAGATGGATATCTCTGAGCTGGGGTACCTCATAGCTTTAACGCCTGACGACACGATAAATTCCCTTGCGGCAATACGATTTGAGGATGTATTTGGAAGGAAAAATGTCTATCAAATTCGAACAGAGATTTCAGGATTTAGGGGCATAGAGGCAACTTCGCCGATGCATCTGCGGGGACGCCTTCTCTTTTCCGCCCAACTGACATTTGCCTACATAGATAGCAGTTTCAAGTCAGGAGCATCTCTTGTGATAAATGAATTTACAGAAAATTACAGATATGATCCATCAAAGCCGATTAATGAAGCCAATTCCATGCCTCTAATGCTGTTGAGCGGCAAATCTGTCCAATTTTTTTCTGATGACAGTTCGCCTGTTCCCAGCGCTGGGCAAAAATTGGTCAGCATTCATTACCCAAAAAATGGCTAGTTATTTGAATGATGACCTAAATAATGATTATCGTGAGGTCTTGGTGATCTTGAGATGACACCTCAAAAACATGTCAGCTTGAATATAAATGTTCGCGGCTTGGGCGAGTCGCCCACGTTGGCCATCAACGAGAGAATAAAGCTATTGCGGAGCCGAGGTGAAAAGATCTATAACTTCGGATTGGGCCAATCCCCATTTCCCGTGCCAGTTCCGGTTGTTGAAGCTTTGCGATTGCATGCTCATGAAAAGGAGTACCTGCCTGTAAAAGGCCTGCCATCCCTTAGAGAGGCTGTAGCGGGATTTCACCAGCAGAAAGATCTGGTGGACGCAAATCCGGATCGTGTCTTAGTAGGCCCGGGCTCAAAAGAACTTATGTTCCTCCTGCAGCTGGTCTTTTATGGTGAGATCATTGTGCCCACGCCCTGTTGGGTTTCCTATGTGCCTCAGGCCCAGATCCTCGGGAAACGAGTGAGGTTGCTTCATACGACTTTTGAAGATAAATGGCATATCAGCGCAGATCGCCTCTCTCAGTTTCTGGAAGGTGAGCAGGATCTATACCGTCCGAGATTGCTGGTTCTCAATTATCCTGGAAATCCTGATGGCCTCACCTACACGGCAAATGAGCTCAAGGAGATCGCAAAGGTTGCCCAAGATTATCAGTTGATCCTTCTCTCGGATGAAATCTACGGACAGATTCATCACAAAGGCTGCCACGTTTCTGTTGCTCGCTTCTATCCTGAAGGGACCATAATAAGCTCCGGGCTTTCCAAGTGGTGTGGAGCTGGTGGCTGGAGGCTGGGGACATTCACCTTCCCCAATAGTCTGGATTGGCTGATGGAGGCTATGGCCTCTGTTGCAAGTGAGACATACACATCAGTCAGTGCTCCCATTCAATTTGCTGCGGTTGAGGCCTTTCGAGGATCCATGGCCATCGAGCGCTATCTGTGGAATGCCAGGCGGATCCTGTCCACACTTGGGCATAAATGCCATAGGATGCTCGCTGATGCCGGTGTGAGGATACATGCACCGGAAGGCGCTTTTTACATGTTTCCCGATTTTTCGCCTTTTGCCGACAGGCTGGCTAAAAAGGATATCAAAAGCAGTCCGGATCTCTGCGAACGCCTTCTGCAGGAGACGGGAGTCGCCATGCTTCCCGGCCTGGTATTTGAGAGGCCCGCCGAAGAGCTGACTGCCAGGATCTCTTACATAAATTTTGCAGGAGCAAAGTCTATGGCAGCCAGTGAGACTATTGCATTGCACCATGATCTTCCGGAGGAGTTCATCCAGTCTTACTGCGAAGAGACCTTAGGGGGGATACAAACGCTCATTGACTGGCTGACTGGCTAGTAGTACTGGCTAGTAGTAATACCATATGCTTCTGTAGTCCTCAATATCTTCACCTCTATCATTTAGCCTCTGCAAGTACTTGAGAATGGGAACGTCCGTGTAGATATATGGCTTTACCTGAGCAATATTTTTCTCCCAGGGAAGAAATGAGTACACCCTTCTTCCTTCAGAAGTGATAGCGATCAGCTCGTGGTTCTGCCAGGCTCTCAGATGATCTTTGCCAAGGCCCGGAACATTGAAAACAGGCTCGTCGGTACGGAATATTCCGGGAAGCAGACGAGCCTCTTCCTTTCGTTCCTGCAATATGCGTGCTATTGGCACCGAGTAGTCTTCTATCTCTGTTTTCCCCTTCATGTTGAATGTGTAATAGGGGTCAACTCCGATCTGTTTGAGAATGATTCTGAGGGCGGACGTCTCGAACTTTCGACTATTGGCAAATGTGAATACTTGCTGGTTGTAAACTTCAATTCCTGTCCTCTTGATCCTCTTTATAGCAGCTACGGTTTCTGGAGTTACTTCGTACGGATGCATAATGTGGGTGACAATACAAAGGTTCCTTGTTCCGAGTTCTTGATATTGAGCCATGATCTCACACAGCTCTTCAGTGATCCTCTGGGGTACTGTTGCCAGGGTTCTGGATGCTATCCTGATGTTCTTGATATGAGGCATCTCGGAAAATCTGCTCAGGATCTTATCTATCAGAGAGTCGTCCATCACCAGGGGATCGCCGCCAGTGAGCAAGACATCCATCATCTCCTCATGTTCTGAAAACCACTGCAATGCAGCCTCGATCTTTTTCATAGGTGCTAACGCCGTGGCCATGAGGGGTGATGCAATCTCCCAATTCCGCTGGCAGTAGACGCAAATCTGGGGGCATGATTCATACGGCTTGATTATCGCCACCCTGGGATAGCGGCGAGTAACAAGGTCTATAGGAGATGTGTCCCTCTCCCTCATGAAATCAAAAGCCCACTTTTTGTCCTTTCTGTGTGCTATCGTATTCTGGACGTAGCTCATGGGCGGGAAAACCTGTCTGCGAACGGCATAATCTTGATCGGTTGGCTGAGGGTCCATGAGATGCAGGTAATGGGGAGTCACGCCAAATGGCACATGATTTTCGAGGGCCAATTTTATAGATTCTTCATGACGAGGATCCAATTTTATTATTTTTTTAATTGTATCCAAACCTTCAATATCTTTGAATACCTGCCGGAATTGCCAGTGCCAATTCAACCAATCATCGCATGTAGAATCTAACACATCTAAGATTCTTTTTTTATTTTCATCTCGTCTGGCGACTATCTGATGGTCAAGACCTGATGGATATCTTGATAGGTGTCTATCCATGCGTTTTCCCATCTGATCGAGATAATCGGATCGTATCAGGCCGGCAGCTCTACCATCGTAGTCCTCGAACTTCGGTATGTCAATTCCTTCCATAAGTCGGGACGGATAGACGTCTGCCTTCAATTTCAGAGCCTTAAAGAAATGAACAAATTCTGCCACAAAATCATCATTGACCTGTGCATCGCCATTCACTGCGGCATTCCACAGATTTTCCAAAGAGCACGTACCTGAGATTCGCTCATTTCTAGGGGAAATGATATTTCTTAGCGTACGTAAAGCTTCTTTGAAAAGGACATAATCCCATGTCTCAATCTCTCCCACGTCGCAAGAATATGTCCATTCTCTAGCTTCTATGTAACGTGCTACTTTATTGCGGGCACTCTCTAGCGTTTTGCTCTCTTTCAGCAGCATATACAGATCTGGGGCTGCATCCCAACATTCGTTCCATCTCTGTGTCATATCATAATTGACTCTGGTGGACATTTTACTTCTAGTTTTCCCGAAGTGAATATTCACCGACTATGACCTATTTTTTCCACGTTTCCGGCAGGAACATCAGTATTACTGGAAGTATTTCAAGGCGTCCGAGGTACATGCATAGAGTACCCAGAGCACGTCCTGACATGGATATCCCGGTAAAGTCCAGCGCCACCACACCGAAGCCCGGACCAACAACGCTAAGGCAGCTTGATGCTGCGGAGATGGCTGACAGGGCACTGAACTGGGGATTGCCGGATTCGGTTATGGCAAAACCGAGCGTTGCGCAAATGAACACCAGGAGGTAAAGCTGCACAAACAGCAGCACTGACTTGACGGTACTCTCTTTTACAGTCTTGTTGCCAAGCCTAACTACCATTACTGCCTTGGGATGAATGCTTCGGATCAGCTCGTTGTAAGTGTATTTCAGGACGATCATTACCCGTCCCACCTTTATTCCGCCACCGGTCGAACCGATGCATCCACCAATCAGCATTAAGAGTATCAATGTGATCTTAGCTGCGAGCGACCATGCATCGTAATCGAAGTTGTTCACGAAACCTGTGGTGGTAATGGTAGATACGACCTGGAAGATTGCGGAACGCAGCTCTTTCAAATGGCCTCCGGGAATCTTGCCCCAGATGATCAGCATAGTAACCGATATGCTCATAATCATAATGTAGGCCCTGAATTCCGGATCTTTGAATAAAATCTTTAAATCTTTTTTTAGCATGATCTGGTAGTAGATCAGGAAATTTGTGCCTCCTAAAAGCAGGAATATGCAGACAATGACCTCAACTAATATATTGTTATAGTAAGCAATGCTGTAGGCAACAGGAGAAAAACCACCTGTGGCAACGCTGGCAAAGGAGGTACAAAGAGCGTCATAGAGCGGAATTCCGGAGACTACCAGCAAAAAGGACTCAAGTGCTGCCAGGCCGAGGTAAATTCCCCATAAAGCTTTGGCAGTGTTCTTCACTTTTGGCGTCAGGGCCTCCTTTGTCAACCCCAATCCTTCAACGGAATAAAGCTCTCTTCCGGCAACTCCCAGATTTGGAAGTATGGCAATGAACAGCAGCACAATGCCTAGACCCCCTAGAAGCTGGGAGAAGGACCGCCAGAATAGCAGTCCAAAATACGTCCCCTTGACTGTAAGCATATCCTTGAGGTCTAAGGTTAGTCCGCAGTGCAGGTCAACAATGCATGATGATAGGCTGCCGAGCAGATGTGATGCTACCGCATCAGCCAGTGCATAGGCGAGGCTTCCCTGCACCAGGTCCCTGTTTATGATCCAGTAACCTTGGGAATTGTATTCGCTCAGAATGGTGGCACCCGCAGTCGTAAATGCGGACATAGACTCAAAGATGGCATCCACCGGGTTCAATCCCAGGAGCATGTAAGGGAGTGATCCCAAAAATGCTGCCAGAAGCCAGCTTAATGAGACTGTGGCAAAAGCCTCTCTGTGGCTCATATTCGAGCCTTCTCCGACATGATTCAGGGCCAAGCCCAAAATGACCGCGAATAGCGAAGAGATGCCAAATGAGATCACTCCCAGAGGCTCTTTGTAGATGGCTGAGACCAGCCCTGGGATAACCATGAGCAATCCAATCAGGATGGCCAGATGACCCAGAGTCTTTAAGATGATCCTAATTTCCATCAGGAATCATTTCCTGTATCCAATGCTGACGCTCCCGGAGCCGCTGTCTCTTCCTAAAATGCTCACTTTTGTGGGATCTGCAGTCGTTACTCCCTCAACGGTCTCTGATGATGTTGTCGCCTGACCGGATGAAGATGCCTCCTGCAGCATGGACAAGAAGAGAGCTCTCGTCTCGCTTGGCCGGTAGTTAGGGGGACCCTGCCACCAGTCAGACGAGTTGAACTCATTGTTGGGGTCTTCACTCAAAACGGCATGGCCGGCGTCTACCATGATCCTGTTCACTGGCGGCCAGACCGGCCTGAAGTCCGAGTCCATCAGATAAACCACGCAGATCAACTGGCTCCAATCGTTGCGCGCTCTTTTCGTGCTATCCTCGATGTCCAGATAAACAGTTTGATTCTTGAGCAACGAGAGAGCATACTTCTGAGCGTCTTTTCCCGCGGGGGTTACTGTTGATGGGACTGTGACATCCGCGAGCTTTATGCTGTCGATTGGGTTTGTCCTCGGATCGGCGGTCAGCATCTCTATTCCCAGTGAGTCGCCACTGATGACGCTTACCACTCGCCCGACGGCCTCGTCGGGCAGACCCAATGCACCAGGCATCAAAATCAGAATAATTAACAAGGCCAACCATAGGCTCGTAACAATCCCCTCTCTCTCAAGTCTTTTCGCGTCGAAATTGATAATAATTCCGCTCGACCTTGAGGTATAATCATGTCAGACTGCTCCTGCAACTGTCTTTAAACGAACAGTGAAGGCACTTCTGTTTATGGTTGTGACTTCTCTCAGGGCAATCATGCTTCATACACCGTCTCATCTCCTCGACAGTTGTCTCTAAATCGCGACGCAGGGCTCGATCGAAATTGATTCTATGCTGTATGCCATCAGAATATACAATTATGCCATAGGGCACCGGCTTCCTGTAGTTCTCTTCGACCATCTGGCAGTATGCAGCCAGTTGAAGGATGTGACCTGCATAGGGCTCTTTGGCTCGACCGCTTTTGATCTCGACTGGAATGAGGCTTTTGCCTTTGCCCTTGACGATGTAGTCCGGCTTGCCGCTGATGTTAAGAGACCTGCAATGAAGTGCCTTGGCCGGGCGGTCAAGGTCTGAGTAGATCACCGTTCCTACAGGAATTCCATAGGCCAGGCGCATGGATTTTGCCGATGATGCAACTCTCCTGGAGATCAACTGGAAGGCCGCGGCCAAAACCAATAAAATTGGTATAAATACCGCTAAAAATGGATCCGTAAAAACCACCCTAAGAGCAATATCGCTGCCAGTGCAAGGAGAGATCCCATCCATCGGAATACGCTGGCAGCAGCCTCTCGCTTCTTCAGTACAGTCAGCCTGCCTCCTGCTCGTTCATGCTCATCCCTTCCTCTCTTCAGGCCTGCCGAATACGGCTGAACTCCCGATCTCTTCAGGTACCAGGAGACTGGGCAGTAGACATATTGTGAGATCTCGGATGCAGTTATTGTCCGACTGCCCGACTTCCGTTTTAGCATGATGGTTTGAATGCAGCAGACATATTAATAGAAGGCACCCCAAATCCATCCAGGATGCCTGAAAAAACTCTCGGTTGGAAGGTCTGCAGAAAAGATGGTGAGAAGATGAGAAGAGCCCTGGTGGAAATGGGCTATTTTGACCGCAACCGAAAGATTAGCTCTGATGAATCCCATGTCTACCTGCCGGTCTTGGGGATGAACAAAGCTACAGAGGCTGAGCTTCGTGCTATCGCAAACTTCGAGCCAGTGATGATCGATTTTTCCCCTGAGGAGCGCGCGCCCGGTCCCGAGGACATCTTGGGCTACATGCCGAGCTTTGAGGTAGTGGGTGACATTGCCCTGATTGGGGACGGCGATGAAGAGCGCGTGGCCGCCGCCCTGATGTCCACTTGCAGGAGCATCAAAACGGTTTTAGCCCCCATCTCCGATGTGGAAGGGGAGTACCGCACCCGTCGGTTCCGGCATGTGGCAGGTGAGGTCCGTACCACTACTATTCATAAGGAACATGGTCTGCGCTACCTGGTGGACCTGGAAGGAGCTTATTTCACCCCGCGTCTCGGAACTGAGAGGCTGCGAATTGCCGGCCTTGTAAACCCGGGTGATGTGGTCCTGGATATGTTCGCAGGTATGGGGCCGTTTTCCTTGCTTCTCGCCAGGAAGGGGGCATTAGTCATCGCCATCGACAAGAATCCTGTGGCTGTGAGATGCCTGAGAGAGAATGCCCGCCTAAACAAAATAAGTCATATCGAGATTCTGGAGGGCGATTCTGCGCAGATTGCAGGGCGCTATAAAAGTCAGGCGGACCATGTGATCATGAACCTGCCCCACACTGCCTCATCGTTTCTTCTTCCTGCAATTCAGGCCGCTAAGACCGGTGGCGTTGTCCATTACTACTGCATAGCCTCGGAGGACGATCTTTACAAAGACGAGGCTCTGATAGAAAAAGCCGCCCAGGAAATTGGTGCAGGCTGGGAGCCTCTCTACAAGGGGATTGTGAGGAGCTACGCTCCCAGGAGGCACAATGTGGTCATCGACTTCAGGGTGAAAAAACCTATCATTTGAGCTCCGCCAGTGGGTCCCGTTCCTTGGTAATATTGGCTTTATATCTGATCAGCCCTTCACCGACCAACATTGCCATTCCAGCACAGAGAACTACAAGGCTCGCCAGGATAAGCTCAAAGGAAAGTTTGGCCTCGATGCCGGCCAAAGTGGCAGCACCTGGAGCTATGATCATGGCGAACCCTGCGAGCATCAAGAAGACGCCATTGATGATTCTGCGTTCAGACCTCAATTTTTTATCATCTTTTTCTTCATTTCCCTTCTCCAAGAGGTACATCTGCTTCTTGTGCAGCAGGTAATATACAAATGCCAGAACGGGCACGCCCTCCAATACCAGAAGCTGGACGGCTATATCTGTCAAGATCTCATCCTCTGGATTATGACGTTCTTCATCCCATTAGATAATCTTTTCGTTGGCTCAACTAAAATTTATGAATTTTAATGTAAATGTTGAATTGATAATAACACCTATTGCTACTAATCCAAACCATATTCTATTTATGGATCGTCGTTATCATGATGGTAATATGTGGCCGAGCCCCAATCCCGGACGAAGAAATGCATTTGCGGTCTTTCCGCGCATGATCCTGATAATTCTGGTGCTCATGCTCCTGGCAGAGCATTGTTCCGGAGAGAATAACACAACCACTGCGAACTTATCGGAGAACGATTCATCCCTGAGTCAGCTGGTCCCGGGTGAGACAGTTTATGATACGCATGTCTACATCACCAATAATGACAACGAGCGTCTGAAGGTCTCCTTGTTCATAGACGACGAGCTGAAGGAAAGCAAGGAACTCTCTGCAGATTCTGAGACGAAGATCGATACCTATCCCATGTCAAAAGGACCTCACCGCTTCAAGATAACCTGGTGGGATGAGGATGTCAAGAAATCATTTGAGGCTGATGAAGAGAAGACTATTGAGGATGTGACATCCGTCAACCTCTACACATCCCTTCATGATGCTCTGGAGAAGTTCGACATATCCGTGAAGCTGACCAACGAGAATGACAACTCGCTTGAGGCATTTCTTTATGTGGACGGCAGCTTCGAGAAGAGCAAGGAGGTGAACAAAGACAGCACCGCTGATCTGGGAACAATCAAGCTTGAAGAGGGTCAGCATAACCTATCCGTGAAGTGGCAGGATACTGATACCCGTATCGAGTACGAGAAGACCCGGAAGATCACCGTCTCCAAAGAGGATGTGGTTGTCTTCTATGCTCCTAAAGGCGTCTCCTTCGAGGCAAAGGCGAGCGCTGTACCATCGGAAAAGCCGGGCTACTCGTCAACGAAGAGTTCAGAGACGAAGAAGGATACCTATCTGAAGACCAAGACAACTGAAATTGACAATCAGGAATCGACCAATTCTTCAAAAAACCTGACAATTGGAGCATCGACCAGCAGCATAGCCAAGGACGAGAAGAGGTCCGTCAGCTCAAGTGAGACAGATTCTCAGGAACGTAAGCCTCTGAAAAGCCCATCAAGCGCACTGGACGATAGCGATAGGATTTATCTCTATGCCCTGTTGGTGATAGTTGCGGTGTATCTCATTTTAAGGCATTAGCATGATCTGGTTTTTGATTTTGGTGCTGATTACGGCCTCGGTTGGCCAGGCAGTCGTCTGGAATGAAGGCATACAGGGGGAGCTTAATTGGGATGAGGCCCTTTTCATTGGAAACTATAAAGTTGCCTTAACCGATTTTTCTCTGGACGAGGCTGGGCCATCCAAGGTCCTGCTCGATCTGCAAGAGCACAACAAAACCATTGACCATAGGGCGATGCAATCTGGAGAGTGGTTCATAGAGAACGATTCCATAAAGGTGACTGTGGAGGAAATCACCCGCGGTGAGGCGGAGGACGACCCCTCTGCCAAGATAAGGGTCCAGCTCCCTGCAGCAGCAGAGCTGTCCCTGATTTTATCCGGGGATCGGGACGAATTTCAGGGAGGCGATGAGATGAGACTGAAATTGCGGGTCGAAAACAAGGGAATAGTAGACGCCGAAAATCTGAAGATAACCCTGGACTCGGTCCCATCCTGCATAAACGCAAGGTATAGAATATCTAAGGTATCCGCAGGACGGGCCTGGGACGAGAAGAAAGGCACCAATGAGATAGATCCCATTCAGGTAAACCTGAGGGCACCCTACCTGCCTGAGCCCACTGATCTGTCAATTCGGGTCCGTGCCGAATATGCTGACCCGGAGGGCATAGCCTACGAGTCTTTTGGCGGTGGAATATATCGCATACTCGGTCCCCTTCAGTTCCATAAGAGGGCTGAAGAGGTGCAGGATTGTCCACAGAATTATTTTATTGTTAACTCTATGAGAAATACTGGAAATAGGACGCTTGATCTCAAGATAACTGACTCGACAGGATCTGACTTCCATACGAATTCATCTCTGAGCTGGCAGCTCAGCCTGCCTCCCGGCGAAACAAAAATTGAAAGCTATCGAATTGAAGCAAAAAAGACGGGCATGGGCCTGAGCCTGCCGGCTGCACAGGCCAGCTATGTATGGCAGGATAAGGGCTACGTCATCCGCTCTGAGATGCCTGTGATTGATGTCTTCGGGCCGTTAATCGAGGCCACAAGAAGCATCAGCCCCTCTAAGATCAAGCCAGGAGATCTGGTTAAAATCACTATCAAGTTCGAAAATACAGGAAACAAGAAAGCTGCAGTAATTTGGGACGATTCGGTGCCGCAAGGAGCCGAGATCGTTACTGGTAAAACCAATGGATCATTCCGTCTCTCGCCCAATGAGACCAGTTCGTCCGAATATCAACTTCAGGCGTTAAAACCTGGAACTATTCGCTTTCCCCCCACCCAGATATGCTATCGAGATGTGAGGGGCGACGAATACTATACAAACACGCGTGCCCAGGATATCCGAGTCGAGGCAGAAAAGGTAATCGTTAATGCGTCTCACAATTCGTTTGAGACAGATCGAGAGGATAGCATCGGAAGTGGAACGGGAAATGAGGTCGAAAGTGGAACAGGAAATGGGTTCGGAGGATCAAGCCAATCGGATCGCGGCATGAGTGCATTAGGTGAAAGCAATATACTGATCCTTGTTGTCTTAATTGTCGCATTGCTCTCTTTAGCAATCAGCAGATATTCTTAGATCCCGGATTCATGAAACGGCTGATCCTCCCCCCATCCATCACTGCGATCCTGTCGCTCATGTGCCTGACCACCTCCATGTCGTGAGATATGAAGAGCATTGTCAGGCCGAATTCATTCCGCAGATCCATAATCAGACGCAGGATCTGAGCCTGTACGGACACATCCAGCGATGCTGTGGGCTCGTCGGCCACAATGAACTCCGGGTTTACGGCCAGGATTCTGGCCAGGACTACTCTCTGGTTCTGCCCGCCGCTGAGCTGGTATGGATAGCGGTTCACATGTTCTGGATTCAATCCGACGATATTCACAAGTTCCATGACTCGGTCCTCGATCTCGTCGCTTTTCATTCGCCCCTTTAATCCGAGGCGGTAAGGTTCTGCTATGCTCTCGCCTATGCGCATTCTGGGGTTGAGCGAGGACTCCGGGTCCTGAAAGATCATCTGCATTCTGGGCCTCTGTCTTCTCATCTCCTCTCGACTGAGTTTTGTTATATCTATGCCGTCAAAGAATATGTCTCCTGATGTGGGCTCGATCAGCCTGAGAAGCAGACGGCCCACTGTGGTCTTGCCACAACCGCTTTCTCCTACAAGCCCGAGGGTCTCACCTCGATCTATCTGAAAGGAGACTCCATCAACTGCTTTTGTGCATTGCTTCTTCAATAATCCTGCTGAGTAGTACTTGCTCAGTTCTGAGACCTCAATCAAGCGCATAAGAAACACCTAAAAGAATGTCCTTTCTCCAATTCGATCATTTGCGGATGCTCTCTCCTGCACTCGTCCGTAGCTCTCGGACAGCGAGGATGGAAGCGACAACCTTGAGGCGGATTGACGAGGGATGGACTGGACCCTGGAATTGGGTGAAGCCCTCGGCTTGGCAGGGAGTCGATGAATCCCTGGGTGTATGGATGATGCGGATCGTTCAGGATGGTCTCGGCAGGCGCTTCCTCTAAAATCTCACCTGCATACATGACGGCAATTCTATCACAAATCTCGCCAGCCGCAGCCAGGTCATGGGTTATCATGAGCATGGATCGACCTCTAGTCATGTCTCTGATGAGCCGGACGATCTCCGTCTTGGTGCCGGCGTCCAGGCCTTTTGTAGGCTCATCTGCGATAATAAAAGAGGGCTTGCTGGCCAAACCCATCGCGATCATGACTCTCTCCTTCATCCCTCCGGACAGCTCATGAGGATACTGGTTCGCTCTCCTGGCCGGCTCTTCTATCATGGCCGCGGCCAGCATCTCTACAGCCATTGCCCTCGCATGTTTCTTGTCCAGCCCTCTGTGATGCATAATGACCTCAGCGATCTGATCTCCTACTTTCAACACTGGGTTAAGGGACATAGTGGGATTTTGCAGAATCATTGCGATCTCTCTGCCTCGCAGCAGCCTCATCTCTTCTTCTTTAAGCGAAAGCAGATCCCTTTCTTTGTACATTATCCGGCCCTGGACCCTCGTTGAAGGAACCAGAAGTCGGATGATGGACATGCCGAGAACTGTCTTGCCGCAGCCAGTCTCGCCAATCAGGCCCAATCGCTCTCTGTTTTCGATTTGGAGGTCTATCGCATCTACCGCTTTTACCATGCCGTCGGGAGATGGAAAATAGGTTCTGAGGTTGATTATATCAAGCAGAGGCATTAGTAGGCTATTATGTGACTATACTATTAAAGGTTGCTACTAAATCATAAATTCTGGCATCCAATGTTTTCAGACCATTAATTTGTCAATATCATTTAGAATCACCAAAAGATATTGCATGAAAACATTTACTATACTCCTATGTTCATGTAGTGCTGTTTTGGGCTGTTCAGATATGCGCTCATAATTTCAAACTGCGCATAACATGTCTGACCTAATTGGATAATGATTATGCAGAATCCAAGGCTGGTGAAATGAGCTGGCATTGGATCTAATTGGCAGATTGGCCATAATACAAGACAGATCTTATTACTTATTATTCTTTTAGAAAGTTATCTTCGCGAAGGATTATGTATCATATGGTAATATGTTATAAAAATGTATAGTCACTTGATTTTGCACCACATAATACTATAATCTAAGAAAGAAAACTGTTTTATAGTTGAATCGCCTTATAGTGTATGCTGCTAAAATAGGCTAAATAAATTCGATGGGAGGTGAATGAGAAATGTGCTGTCACACTGATGATAAACATGAACATGCCCACGAGCATGATGGCAAGAATCACGTCCATGAGCATATCCACGATGCTGATCACAAGCATCCGCACAAATGCTGTCATTAAATTATAACCATTATTTTTTTGCAGTGAGTTGCTGCTCTGATTGGAGATCAACTGATTTTTTCTGCCAGCCAGAAGAGTATCATCCCGGAAATCACTGTTCCACCGAGCGATTTAGTCTTGAGGGCGATGAGAAACGTGGGAATTGCCACCAGCGATTTGATTTGCAGCATGTCCAAATGGCGCGGTGGGCCGGAAAGAAATATCTCTGAGAATACGAGGGCGCTCAGAATCGCTACAGGGACCATGTCCAGCCACTCGATGAACCCGCGAGGGAGATTTCGTTGGGCAAGAATGAATAACGGAAGATAGCGCGGAATATAGGTGACAAGTCCCATTCCGACTATCAGCAGGATGTATTCGGTCTTAAACATACGATCCTCTCTTTCTTTGAGCATATCTTTTGAGCGCAAATCCCGCAGTGGCACCGAAGAGCGAGGCCATAATAACAAAGCCGTTTCCGGGAACAATAAGAGCGAAGCCGATTGTTGCGACTCCGGATATGATGGCCGTTAAGAAGTATTGCCGCCCTCTGAGTTGAAAAGTCAGCAGGCAAAGGAACATGGCACTCAGCGCATAGTCTATTCCATAGCATCCGGCTGGAATGGACTGCCCTGCATAGCCGCCGAGAATTGTGCTCCCTATCCAGGTAAAATTGGACATCTGATTGACTGCCAGGGCTTGATAGCGATGCCATCCCCCATCTCTAAATTTTGCCATATTTACCGCGAAGCTTTCGTCCGTGACGCCGTAAGCGAAGACTGATAGAAATCCTTTCCCTTCTCCGTGCAAATGGACTGCCAGGGACGAACTCATCAACAAGTGTCTTAAATTGACAACGAATGTCGTCAGAATGATGGACGCAGGCGCAGATGCTCCACTGATCATGGCCACAGCGATGAACTGAGAGCTTCCGGCATACACCAATATCGACATGAGTGCGATATCGAGCAAATCCAACCCTGCCTTCTGGGCCAGAACGCCGAAGGCAAAGCCAAGGGGAAGGTAGCCCAGGCATATAGGCCATGCGGCCTTGATGCCATCCAGAACAAAGCCGACATGATACGGGTCTTTTGGCCCATGACGGCCATCATTTGAGATCGGTCTTCCCATGAAATATCCTTTTCGTCCCTATTTATTTTGGATCCGTTCGAAGTCATTAAAGCAAATATAATAAAATATTGCTGATGCAAGATATATTGCACTCGTTGTCATGAAAGGCATTTCCGGCCTGCCTGCTGCCATCATCATCCCGCCTGCATATGTTCCAATTCCCACGAATGTATAGCATGCCATCCACATTGAGCTATTTATTATCGATCTCTCTCTTGCCTCAGCTATTTCCAGCTTGAAGCTGTTAAGGATTGGGTTTGCCATGTTCATGAGCAGATAGCGCATCACATAACCAAAGGCTGCTAGGAGCAGGCTCGATGAGAATGTGAAGATCAGCAGAAATGGTATGGACATAGCCTGCAGCATTGATGCCAGCTTGACTCTTCCATTTCGTTCGACAAGCACAGGCACCAGAAAATACCCTGCCATCATTATCAATTGGGCGGATGAAAAAATCAATCCAATCTCAGTCGGGCTTGCTTTATGAACTACATCCAGGAATACGTTGAAATAGGGTAGAGCAGTGCCCCACCCAGCTCCTAAGAGACAGTAGAAGATGAGCATCCTTCGAACCCAGTGGGACTTGAATGTTGATCTGTAGAGCTTGAACGCACCGGAAATGCCGCAGCCTTCCGGGACAATCGTCTCTTTGATATGCACAAGAGGAATCAGTGAGAAGATGACTGCTGCAAGAGACAGGTACAAGGTCAGTCGATACTCCGTGCATCTGCCGGCCTCAAGAACCAGCAGATTTGATGGAAGATCTGCCATAACGTCTGCCAGAACGTCTGGGAAGTAGCCACCCACCAGATTTCCTGTGAGCGTGGCTACTGAATAGATGATCGAATACATGGAAAAGAGATGCATTCTCTCATAGGGTGTGGAGTTCTCCACTAAAAATGTCGCCCCCGTGACAAGGCTGAGCGTCATTGCACCCCCATAGGCGATGCTGAATACGATCAAAAGCCACCTGGATGCGGAATTGTAGAGGATTAGAAGGGAGACCGCGAGAAGTAGAGATGACAACAATAGCGTCCTCTTCCGGCCCAGGCGATCGCAGACAAAAGCAGCTGGTATTGCAAAGATTCCGATAGATACTGAGGAGATGGACAGTATCAGCCCTAAAAAATCCTCCCCAAAGCCCAGGCTCAGGATATACAGGTTGAAGATGACTCCATAGATTCCTACATTCAGGGTGATTAGAAAGACGAACAGAAGATAAAATCTGGCATTGGCGCTGAAGCATTTGAGCCTGGCAGCATAGCTGCTGGCTTCATCGGTTATGTTCTTTGAGACGAATTTGAACGCCATATCTATCCTTGAGACCTAATATCGAAATACTTATTACTATGTATATCAAACATTTTCCTTGGTGTATTATGAATGCTACCACATAAAATGCTATTAACGATATTTACTACGCTATTTATAATAGCATCACTGTCGTTCACCGTTTTCGCAGATTCAAGTTCTTCAGGCAATATTCTGAAGGCAGATATGCTCTTCGGGCCTGATGACAACTTGGACCCGGCCTACAAGTACACAGGCTGGTATCTGCATGAAGCAGGCATTTACGAGACTCTCTTTTCCCTTGACGAGGACATGAATCTCGTGCCCACTTTGGCAACAGGATATGACCAAGTCAGCGATACCGAGTATCGGATCAGTCTGAGGGAGGGCGTGACATTCCATGACGGCACACCACTTGATGCAGATGCAGTGGTCTATTCTCTGCAAAGAGTCATGGACTCCTCGAACTCTCGTCATGGTGAGCTTGATTTCATTGCGTCTGTCCAGGCTGCTGATGATAAGACGGTTGTCATCAACACCAAGCAGCCCTACTCTCCTGCAATCGCCACTCTGGTCGATCCCCTGTTCTCCATTGTCAAGCCCGACGTGGACCTGAATACCACCCCTGTGGGCACAGGTCCCTTTAAGTTCGAATCCTTTGAGAAGGGAGTTTCATTGTCTGTCGTCAGAAATGACGATTACTGGGGCGAAAAAGCAAAACTCAACGGCGCCGTCCTTTACTTCGTTTCCGACTCAATGACGAGAGCCATGCAGCTTGAAGGAGGAGATGTGGACATTGCGAGAGGATTGCCCCAAAGCGAGGTAGCAGGTCTCAAGGAGAACCAAGATCTTGAAATCTTGAGCATGGAAACCATGCGAGAGAACCTCATTTATGTGAACATGAATAAGGCGCCCTTCAATGATATATCAGTCCGCCAGGCTTTGAGCTACGCCATCAATCGTCAGGAGATTGTGGATACTGCTTTAGAGGGAATTGGCGGCGTTCCAGCTATTGGCGTCTTCACCTCCGAGAATCCATGGTCTGCCAACGATGAGCTGGTGGCATATGAGCATGACCCGGCCAGGGCCAAGGAGCTTTTGAGCAATGCTGGAATTACTGATGAAGACGGAGACGGCTGGCTTGATTTCCAGGGTGCGCCCTTCAATATCACCATTAAGACCTACACGTCCCGAGCTGAGAACAAGCCATCAGCCGAGGTCGTGGCATCTCAACTGGAAGATATCGGCATCAAGTGCGGAGTAGAGATCCTGGACTCCGGCGCTTTGAGCGGCGTACTGTCCGACGGAGATTACGATCTGGCATTATATTCCTGGAGCACAGGCACAACCGGAGACCCGGACTACTTCTTCTCCAAGCACTTTGAGTCCACAGGCGCAGAGGCCAAGAAGACCGGTTACTCCAATGCAGATGTGGACGAATGGCTGACGAAGGCCAGAGCCACATTCGATGATAAAGAGAGGGCTGAATACTACAATAAGGTTCAAGAGCAGGTGAATAAAGACTGCCCAGAGATATACCTCTTCTATCTCAATGAGCTGGCAGGGGCGAACAAGAAAGTCAAAGGATACAAGCTGTATCCATCCAGTGAGATCAACCTCCTGACGCCTGAGCTATCCATCGAGGGCTAGAGTTGCAGACCAAAGAGGTCATAGCCGGATACTGGAATCTGAGAAGCAGGAGCTATGGCCGCGGCGTTGTCGCAAGCAAGGATGAGGAGAGAGAGATCTGGAAGAAATGCCTAGCACCATTTTTAGCTGAAAGAGATGACTTTAAGGCGCTGGATGTGGGAACAGGCACCGGATTTCTCTTCCTCATTTTGGATGAAATGGGCCTGAATGTAACGGGCGTCGATCTATCGGCAGGGATGCTGTCTTTTGCCAAAGAGGCCTGTCTTAATCGGAAACGGGATCTTGGACTATGCATTGGAGACGCAGAGTCTCTGCCATTTCAGTCCTCGTCCTTCGATCTGGTGACAAGCAGACATCTCCTTTGGACGCTACCCGACCCGGCGAGGGCCATTGCCGAGTGGATGCGCGTCTTGCGCCCAGGGGGCAGGATCATCGCAATTGACGGAAATTGGTTTGATCCCACGCCCAAGAAGAGGATATCCAGATGGGTGTCGGACCGTCTGACAAGCTTCACAGATGATCGAAATCCTGTGCCCTTTTCCAGGTTCTATCAGCCGATAGAAAAGCGTCTGCCCCTCTATCGGACCTCCAGGCCGGACAATTGCCAGGATCTGTTTATAGCTGCTGGCCTCAAGATGGTCGCTGTCGATCGCTTGCAGGATGTCAACAGATTTTACAGACGAAACGCCAGTCTATCATTCCGATTGGCAAATTCCGACACCGTCTTCCTGGTGACGGGTGAGAAGGAAAGGCTGTAGAATGCTCTCATTTCTTCTGAGAAGACTCTTGTTGTTGCTGCCGGTATTGCTGCTGGTCTCAATCATCTCCTTCTCCCTCTTTTATCTCTCTCCGGGAGACCCTGCCGAGGTCCTGCTCACAGGTCCCCAGGGTCCGCCTGATCCAAAAGCTGTAGAGGAGTTCCGAGCTAGAGAGGGATTCAATGATCCGGCTCCAGTCATGTACGTCCGCTGGCTGTCAAAGGTAGTCCGGGGAGACCTCGGGTACTCCTTCACATCCGGAGAGAAGGTATCTGATGCGGTTTTCAGCAGCTTCCTTCCCACGCTGCGGCTGTCTCTGATCAGTCTATTCATATCTCTCTTGATATCCATTCCTATGGGAATTCTCTCTGCGGTGAGAAGAGGCTCAGCCATAGACGGACTTGGCCTCTCATTATCTCTGCTGGGAGTATCCGTGCCTAATTTCTGGCTGGCTTATCTCTTGATCATTCTCTTCGCCCTCAGGCTGGACATCCTTCCTGTTGCAGGATATGGAGACGGTGGAGACATCGAGCACATGATCTTGCCGGCGCTCACCCTTGGAATATCCGCTGCCGCCGTAACCGGCAGAATGATGCGCACAAGCATGCTCGAAGTAATGGAGCAGGATTACATTGTCGCAGCCCGTGCCAGAGGGCTGACGGAGAGGTCTGTGGTGCTCAGACATGCTCTGAGAAATGCTCTCTTGCCAGTAGTCACAATGGTCGGTCTGAATTTTACCTATCTGCTCAATGGATCCGCTGTTGTGGAGACAGTCTTTGCCTGGCCTGGAATCGGCAGTCTCATGACCCGTTCCATTTACTGCAGGGACTTTCCTGTAATACTGGGCTGTATGCTCTTTCTCTCGTTATTGACCATATCTTTGAACCTACTGACCGATGTTTGTTATCGATACTGCAATCCGAGGCTCATTCATGAAACAGGGAGTTGATCTGGGATTCAAGCTGGCCATGCTGACGATAGCATGTCTGCTCTTTCTCGCGGCCTCCGCAACGTGGATTGCGCCGCACGACCCTGAAAAGGCCCAGCCACAACTGCGGCTCAAGGACCCAAGCTACGAATATCCGCTGGGAACTGACCATCTGGGCCGCTGCATCTTCAGCCGCATTGTGTTTGGCATCAGAATATCTCTTTTCATAGGAATTGCTGTAGTGCTCTTCTCTTCGTTGATCGGCATGGTGCTGGGGGTTGCAGCTGGTTATTTTGGTGGAGTGGTTGATGAGACCATCATGCGAGTGGTTGACGCCTTTCTCTCTTTTCCGAGCATCTTCTTGGCCCTGGCTGTGATAGGATTTCTTGGGTCAGGAATTGCCAATCTCATGCTATCCTTGATACTCGTGGATTGGACTGGGTATGCGAGGCTCGTGAGAAGCACTGTCCTGGCCCTCAAGGGAAAGGAGTTCCTGGAGGCAGCCAAAAGCCTGGGTGCCTCTGATCTCTATATCATGAGCCGGCATATTCTGCCCAATATTCTTCCCTCACTGCTGGTCATGGCCACATTGAGTGTAGGGTACGTTATTCTAGGTGCCGCGTCTCTGAGCTTTTTGGGACTAGGCGTGCAGCCGCCAACTCCTGAGTGGGGAGCAATGATGAACGATGCGCGTCCCTTCCTGCGAACTCATCCGCTGGTCATGATCTTTCCAGGAATCGCCATAACAACTGTAGTTCTCGCATTCAATCTGCTAGGTGAAGGGATAAGAGTGCAGCTGGACCCAAAATTCAGGGCTGAAAGCAGCTATGGTTATGAGAAGTAATATATTCCTAAACATAAATACACACATTAAAAATATAAATTTAATATAAAACTAATCTTTTTTCCGGAAACGGTTTAATCTATAAATCCCTGAGCCTCAAAGAGAAGGGCTCCGTTCTCGTCCACCTCGCGGACTACCGCCCAGGTGGCTCTGTCTCTGGGAACAGGATTGAGGTCGTCATCGAAGTACCGAATCTCGGATTTTTTAGTTTTCTTCAAGCCTGTAGCGTGGTTATTTCTTTTCATAATATACTATTTCACACTCTTAGTATATAAGATTTTACTAAAGTTTGGTGTTTGTACGATCAAATATGATTAAGCTCGCACACTAAATATCCAAGTTAAATGAAATGTAGATATCATGATGGGTATTGCTCTAAAGTATTATACTTGAATGTGGCATCATGATTAATCATAACTATTAACCATAACGATATCATAAAATTCTAACTATCTAGATCGTGTTAACGTCATTTCTCTCCTGCTCTTCGAGGCCAAAACCAATGAGGACGAAGCTCAATACAGCCAGTGAGATGCAGATTCCCGGTGGGAGATACCACCACCAGTAGCCGTTGAGAAATCCGCCACGAGAGAATGCATAGCTGAGCATCATCCCCCAGCTCTTCTGCAGGGGATCACCAAGGCCCAGAAAGCTCAGGGAGGCTTCGGTGAGCATGGCTCCGGCCACGACCAGAATGAACTTTGCGAAGATCACCTGCCGGGTGTTGGGAAGGATATGCCGGAATATAATGTATGTGTCTGTAGCGCCAAGAGATCGGGCGGCCTCCACAAAAGGCATCTCTCGCAGTTGCAGGACGCGGGAGCGAACCACTCGTGCAGTAGAGCACCACCAGAGCAGTCCGACGACGAGAATGATGTTCCAGATGCTGGGGGCCGTGTGAGCTGCGAGGATGATCATGAGCGGCATGGCTGGTATGATGAGAATGACATCCGTTAGGCCCATCAAAGTTTCTTCAGTCATTCCTCGCAGGTACCCTGAGAACAAGCCTACCAAGGTGCCGATAGCTACAGAGATGAAAGAGGCAAAAAGGCCTACAGAAAGGGAGATTCTCGCGCTGTAAACCAGTTCGCTGAATATATCTTGGCCGATGTCGTTTGTTCCCAAAGGGTGCTCTTTATTTGGTGGCAGGAAGGACTTTCCCGGCTCCCAGGGGTCGTAGGAAGCGATAAATGGAGCGAATACTGCAAGAAGAAGGAAGACTGCGAGAAGGAGCAGACCAAAGAGCACCGGCCAACTCTGTCTTCGGAGATATGGTGCATCATAGAATCGCATATGATGTCATCTACCCTTAATTCTCGGATCGATCACCGCATAGATCACTTCCGCCAGGAAGTTCGATACCAGCACGAAGGCTGCGATCACGAGGAAGCTGCCGTGCAGCAGCGGATAGTCACGAGCCAGCACAGCATCGTAGACCAGCGTTCCCATTCCTCCCCAGGAGAAGACAATCTCGACAAGCAGGGCCCCGGAGACCATGAAGCCGAAGTCCAGAGCGATCACTGTGACCAATGGAAGCATGGCATTTCTCAGCACATGCCTGAATAACACATCCCTCTCGCTAAGGCCCTTGGCCCGTGCAGTGAGCACGTAGCTCTCTCTTGAGGCCTGCACAACCGAGCCTCTCATGATGAAATAGTTGTATGTGGCGCCAAATAGCGTCAGCACTGTGACTGGAAGAGCCATGTGCCATAGGATATCTTGCAGCTTTCTCCATCCAACGAGGCCGCCTCCGGTGATGCCGCTCAAGGGAAAGACCCCCAGGTAGAAGGCGAAGATGAGCACAAAGAACATGGCCAGCCAGTAGTGGGGCATTGAGTAGATGAAGAGGAACAGCGTAGTGATGCTCGTATCCGTTCTTTGGCCGCGCTGCCAGCCTGAAATCGATCCCAATACTATGCCAAGAATTGCTGCCAAGACCGCTGATGGAAGCAGCAGCACAACTGTCCATTTCATCTTGTAGGTGATAACATCCCAGACCGGCTGAGAGCAATGAATGGAGTAGCCTAGATCGCCCTTGAGAAGGCCATAAAGATAGGAGATATACTGTTCAGGCAGCGGCCTGTCCAATCCATACTCGGCTTTGAGTGCTGATACCAGCTCAGGGGATCGGTAGTAGACGTCCTCACCAAGCAAGCTGATGAATGGGTCTCCTGGCATCATCCTGGGAATCAGGAAGACCAGGGTGATTATTATGAATAGAGTGATGGAGTAGCGAAGGATCTGTCTTGCAAGGTAGCTCGTACGCGCCGTCATTTTTTCCTATCAATCATATTTTTTAAAAAAGATAAAACAAAAGGCAGCAAAATCTTGTGCAGCCCCTCATCCATTCACAGGCTCCACATTGAACCATGACTGATGGCTGGTCAGTCCATATCCTTCCAACGGCACCCAGTCCTCGAACCTGTCGCTCCGATAGGGATAAATCGACTTGCTCCAGTATAGAGCGATCCCTGGAAGCTCAGCCGAATAGTAATCCTGTAAATCGTAGACTGTTCTTTTAAGCTCATCAGGATCTTTAGCAGACATAGTGGCATTGTAAAGTTGAGAGAACTGCGGATCGGTGCAGGTTCCATACTGCATCGGGACCAGATCGATGGTGGCAAATCCGAGGGCTGTCATATATGGATCATGGAAGTCTATGTGCATATCGTAGTCTCGATCCTCCCAGACCATCTTCTGCAAGACTGATAGCTCATTGGTATAGGGCTGGAGGTCTATTCCCACCTTTTTGAACATGTAGCTCAACATCTCTGCCACCCTCATGTCCTTGCCGTCCGTCCAGGCAATAACCTGGAACTGCAACTCTGAGCCATCTGGCAGGTTTCTGATGCCGTCTGCATTGCTGTCCAGAAATCCAAGTGAATCAAGGATCTCATTGGACCGGGTCAGGTTGAATTCCAGCTTTGGGATCTCTGGATTGGACTCAACGATGCAGGACGACAGAATTCCGGCCCCCGGAACCTCACCGTACCCAGCCTCGATGGCGTCCACGAGTGACTGATAATCAATAGCGTAGGACAGCGCCCGGCGAAACATCGTCTGATTTAGTGGATATTTCTTGTAGTTGAATATGAGCAAAGGAAGCCCTGGGTTAGGCCCTACCTCAATGGTCAGGCCCTTCTCGTTCATGAGTGAAGGGACAAGGACGCCTGAGGGAGCCTCATCGATTATCACATCGATGTCTCCTTTCTTGAGGGCCAAGAGAGTTGAGTCCACAGTTCGGTAGTGCTTCCATTCGATTCTATCAATTGCGGGCGATCCCCGGAAGTAATCGGGATTGGCCTTGAAGTAGGCCGTATCAGCATCTCTATCGATCTTCTCGAAGATGAATGGGCCGCAGCCAATCATTCCATCCGGCTCTCCATACTCGCGTGGTTTATCTACCTTCTCCCAGATGTGTTTTGGAACGATATATACAGAAGGGAAGAGTGATTTGATGAAGTAGTAAGCATAGGGCTGCGTGAGGTATACGGTCCCGGTGAATTCATCCTCCACATCGACCCTATCAAGATACTCATTCAACCAGCCGCCCTGGCGATATAGCTGGTTGTCTCGCCAGTATTCATAAGTGAACTTCACATCTTCGGCGCGAACGGGTGTGCCGTCATGCCAGGTGGCATTATCCACAAGATAGAACTTGATAGAGCGACCATCTGATGCCACCTCCCAGCTCTTGGCCAGGCACGGCTCTGGTGTGAAATCAGGGCCGAATACCGCCAGGCCGACGTGAGTCACTGCAAACAGCTCGTTCAGCTGGTTGTAAGATGGACGCCTAAGGGCATTGAAGACCGACGGATACTCCTGGGTGTACAATCCTGCCCGCAAGGTCACTGCCTCTCGGTCTGATTCGCTGCCGCCGGAGGATTTATCTGTGCCGGAATCGGCTGCAATTGCCTGCAAGCCGATGCTTAGAGAGATTATAAAAACCGCTGTGATGCAAACCAATGCAGATCTCAATCTATCTGTTCTCATTATTTTATCGCCTGCTTTCTTTGTATTATCGATATTGGTGGTATGGATGCATAATGAGCATGATGATGTGGGTTTTAAGAGAATCAATCCGGATACTCAACCAACATCCTCATACTAATACTCATGGTAGTACTATTTAGTATTAAAATCTTTTTTAGAGAAAAATTGCGAGCTGGCAAGAGAAGAAGATACAAACCAGCTCGACAGCGTTCTATGCGTGCCATCATATTATGTCTGTCTCAATTCGCTAGTGGCGGATACACAAAGATTCCGCTTTCCTTCACATTCCAATTGAGCTCATTATGGAATTCATCCAGATATTCCTGGTGTATTGCTACGGGGTCTAAGTCTGCAAAGAGGTCCGGATGGAACCATTTTGCAAAATAAGCAATAGAAATCGGCATACCTGGAGGATAAAGCACATCATAGGCTATTACGTATACGTTATCATCTTTTAGTGCTTTTACTTCTGCAAGTTCTGTGCGGTTGGTGATGCCCTCTCTCAATTCAATCATGCCGCTGGAATTTCCGCCATATCCACCTTCCGAGTAGCCCCATCCTGCCATCTTGATTATGAACTCTGGATTGTTTGTGATCAAATATTCTGGGTCTACTACAAAAGCTCCGGTGGGGCCACCCTGCAGATCTGATGAAATGCTGCGGCCACCGGCAGCCTCTATCTGGTAGCTGCATCCTCCGGCTCGATTGAATGTGCGGTACGCCTCACTTCCGCTTTCCTGGAATACCAAAGGCCTATCCTCATCGGGTATCTGCTTTACTCTCTCTTCTATTGTCTTAATGTTTTTTTGGAAGAATTCGATGTACTTTTGGGCTTGTTCTTTTTTATTCAATATATATCCAAGGCGCATCATCTCTTCCTGCATTATTCTGCCTTTGTAAAAGTCAAATCGCAGGACCGTAACACCCGGCAAATTTTTCTCCATCTCACTGGGATTTACCCAATCGTAAACCATAACGGTGTCTGGCTGCAAAGATAAAATCTTCTCATAATTATCCCAGTTTCCTACATTTGGCAGATCACGAAATTCTGGAAAAAGATTCTGAGCATATTTCCTCTCTTTGAGGCTATTTCCTACACCGATTACCTTATCCAGCGACTGCAAGATCCTGAGAGCTTCGCCTTGTTCGCCTGCGCTGATGAGAATTATTTTTTCTATAGGCTTCTTCACAGTCACAGTATTTCCTGATGAATCCAAAAACGTAATGCTTGAGTCTATTCCTTCAATGATCCGATTGATCTGTTCAATATCCTGTTGGTCAATCTTTCCGTCATAATTTGCGTCGGTCAGATTAGTGGCAGGCTTAGAACCGCGGACTACATCTTCCACATAGGCTATATCTTGCTCGTCGACTGTGTCATCCATGTTTGCATTTCCATAGATGCCTAAAGTGAAGTCAGCTGCAGAAGAGATTGCGGTTATTAAGATTATGCCTAGACCAAGAGCAAATGCAATTTTATGTATCATTCTCACCATTCAACTCCCATATTATTTTGTTTCTGTAGGTAAATTGAAATCGACTGATTTTGTGGTGGTGGGGATCTACTTCATTGATAATAAATCTATTGGTAAATATCTTACTAAAAACACAATAGAAAAATATGATTATTAAATATTGCTACTTGAATTTAGTTCAAGATCAATCAGTTCTGCGATTATCCTTTTGATTCTCCAGGCACCCAGGAGAGTTTAACATATGTCGTTTTATCATTCATGAACAATCGGCCATCCTCCAGGCGCCAGTGGTCTTCGATGTATCTGCGCAGGATATCATCGTGATCATCATCTGAGAGGTTAAGAGTGCTTTTGAGATATTGTAGTGCATCTTTGATTTCCGAATACTCTCTGGGAAAGCTTGCAGCTCGCTGGACCTCTAAATCAGGATAGAGTCCTAAATCATAGAGAAGGTTATAGAGGACATTGCATTTAGGAGAATTAGCCAGATGATGACCGTTGACTTGAGGATTCAGATCCAAACGAATGCTCTCCCAGTTTGTGATTCCTGCAAACCAATAGAGGATGACTATCCTTTTAGCCAACCGATTCATCTTGAGCAGAGCCTCTTGAATGTTCTCAAAGTTCAATGAGTAGGAGGCAATAACCATATCATGTGCCTCTAATTGTTCTGAAGACACATCCTCCCAACGTGAATTGATTATAGCGACATTGGTAAGGCCATCCTCTGCCAGATGGCTCTTCAAGCAGCGTATCATGGCCAGAGATGGCTCAACAACTGTTACCTTTTTTGCTTTCTGTGCCAAAGGAATCGCCAAAGTTCCCGGCCCTGATCCGATATCCAGCACTGACCAGGATGGATCGGGGTTGAGTTCTGCAGCTCTCTTTCTTCCGTCTCTCCAGATGTTCTCTGACGCATCGTAGCTCTTTGCCCTTGCTTCTTGATCGTAGTAATTCTCTTTGCTCAGCCTTGAGGCCTGAAATTCCTTCTTCCAGATGGCATTCCAATCAATCATAGTAGGCAGTCTCCTTATTCTATGAGGTGCAATTGGGAAACTAAACACGTTTAGTCATACTACTATCAATACTAATATCATTTAATGATAAATCTTTTGGACATTCGCAGATTTTAAAGCCACCACTGCCAGATCAGCGGCTTATTTCTGCACATGAGAATGGTGTTTCTTTTGTAGGTGATCACAAATATTTCTCTTGCACCGCCCTCCTGCTGCAGGCTCCAGTTTGACTCCGGGTCAAGATAGTGGGTAGGCTCTGCCTGAAGATCTTGATCCTGAGAAGGAAAGCCTGCCTGCCCCGTCCAGGATGATGGATTCACCACATCGCCTTTGCCTGTGGTCAGTCGCACAGCACGAAATGAGCCCTGAGAGAATCCGCCGTCGCTAAAGGTGGCGGCATAGCTGCCAATTATATCTCTATCGTCTGACCTTCCGTTCAGCCGAATGAACAGGGTCGGATCATGGCGGAAGGTAATGGCCACGCGAAATGCGCCATCCGAACAGCATCCGATGAGGTTGCCATCGCTTCTATTTCCCAGACTTGCCCTGCCCTGAAGTGATGAATCCACTGCTGACAGTATGAGCGTGCTGCCACCGGCAAGTCGATCCTGGAGGCCAACGATGTCCGTTTCGTAGCTGACAGTCCAGCGCCCGGAGAGATCTCCGCAGATTGTGCTGGCTGAGGCGCTAGCTACCGTTATCGAAATCAGCAAAAGCATCAACTTCAAGATCGCAATGGCCCTGCACAGATGCCTGCAATTCTTGGTCATAACAGGCACAGCCGGAAATAAAAGATGAGGGCCACTGGATTCAGCCCTCATATCCCAGCTCAACGGCTCTAGAAAATGCGGCTTTTGCCTCAGAGACACGACCAAGATCCTCCAATGCATAGCCCATGCCTCTCCATGATGAGATGGCCTTCTCAGGGCTTATCTCCAGGGAGCGCTCATATGACTGCAGGGCATCATGATATTGACCCAGCCCGCGCAAGGCCTCGCCCTTCCAAAACCAGGCATAAGCAGACATAGGATCTCTGGCAAGCACCAAATTGGCTTCATTTAGCGACTTGTTGAATGATTGAGATGCTTCATCGCTCCGGTTCAAATGAGCCAGCGAAAAGCCCATTCCGCTGAATAGCTGCTCGCCATAGATTCCATCAGCTCGAGCATAGGCGTCTATTGCCTCCGGATATCTGCCCATCTCTCGCAAAGAATGCCCCATGACCAGCCAGGTTCTGCTGAGGTTCTGATCGAGCAAAAGGGATCTATTCACCGCATCAATTGCCTCATCATAGCGTCCCAGCTCGCAGAGGACCCTTGCCTTTACTTCCCAGACGTCAGCAGACTGCTCGATATCTAGCGAACGGTTCAGGGCATCCAGGCCTTCATCGTATCTGCCGAGCCACACTGCTTGAATATAGCCCTTGACCTTCCATGAGAAAGCACTCTTCTGGTCCAGGGCTGTAGCGTTGTCAAAGGCTTGCAGGGCTTCCGTTAATTTGCCCTGTTCCTGCAGAAGCATTCCCAGGTGAATCCAGGATTCCACCTGCTCTGCTGTGCTGTTTGCAGTCTCCAACTGCTTTTTCGCTGAGTCCTGAACATCCTTGTAGGAATTTTCAGCTTCTTCGATCCTTCCAAGAGCTGCCAAAGCCAGACCTCTGCCCTCGGCCAATGCCTCATTTCTCCAGCTTTCTGATGGGGGAAAGCCTATTTCCATGGCTCTATCGAAGGCATTGAGGGCCTCTTCATATCTGCCCAGGTTGGAGAGAGCACCCCCCTGAAAAAGAAGCGCGCTGGAGTTGTTTGGCTGGATATGAAGCGCTTCTGAGACTGCCTGAAGGGATGACTCAAGATAGCTCTCGTTGAAACCCGCTCGATCTGCCCACGCCAGGCTACTGTAAATGTGGGCCTTTGCCATCCATGAGTCGAAATCCGATGAATTTTTTTCCAGGGACTGATTGTATAACTTCAGGGCTTGCTCTGCGGATTCTTTGGCTTCTGCAGATCTCTTCAAGAAGCACAGGCAATCGGTCTTGCCCATCCATGCTTCTTTATTCTCTGGATCGATCTCTGTAGCCTGATCGTAGGCATAGAGAGCTTCCTCGTAAGACATGTTTCCGACGAGCGCACGCCCTAGCTCCGTCCAATCATCTGTGGAATTGTCTCCTGCTGCAGAGTATAAGCAAAAAGATGCTATCGTCAATATCCAAAAAGCCAATCTGAACATTATCATCATCCCAGGTTCTCAGGCTCTCGTTCATTCTCCAGAGCCAGAAGGGATTCGTTATGCCTGCCCATCTCATCTAAAAGCTCTGCCTTCCACTTCCTGGTTTCCGAGAGATTCATATAAAAATCTCGACCGGAGGCCACCCATCCAATGATCGTATCCGCGTCCTCTATAGACTCGTTATAGGCATGGGATGCTTCATCTGATCGTCCGAGCTTATCGAGGGCCCGGCCTTTGGAGTACCAGAGATAAGGATAATCGAATATTCTCTGCTCTTCATTCGAATAGATCTCAAGAATCCTGTCAAACGATGCAATCGCCTCGTCATTTCTGGATAACCTTGACAAAGCTATTGCTTTTCCCATCCAGGCCTCGACATCTGATCCGTTCAGTTCGATTGCCTTCTCCTGGGCCGCCAGAGATTCTTCATATTTTTCCATCTGACACAAAACGGTGCCTTTGCCGCGCCAGGACTGGGCTAGCGCAGACCTGTCTGATCCTGCGATCTTGATGGCATTCTCGTAAGCCAGAAGCGAGTCGTTGTACTTGCTCGGGTCCGCACCAACCATTGAGTCATGATAGAGGACAAAGCCCTTGCTGGACCATGATCGAGAATCATTGGAGTCAATTGCCAGTGCCCGATCACATGCATTGATGGCGTCGGCAAAGGAGATGTTCCTTCCCTCCCCGGACAGCAGCAGATTCTCATTGCTCATGGCCTGGCATTTTGCGCACCAGGCCTCTTTGTAATCCGGATTCAGTCTGACTGCCTGGTCATAGGCATCAATTGCATTCTCCCAGGAGCCAACTCTGGCCAGCTCCTGGCCTTTTTGATACCAGTTTTCTGCAGATTGATCAGACTCACTTTTCCGACCAGACGCAGCCAGAGCATCGCCTTTAAGCTTCCAGATGACTGCGTCATTGGGATTTATCTGCAAAGCACGATCAAAAGCTGCCAGGGCCTTGTCATATTCTTTCAGATCGCTGGCAAGAAGAACGCCCTTCATCTTCCAAGCCATCTCATTTCCGGGATCGATATTGCTGGCGCGATCAAATGCCTCCACAGCCTCTTTTGCTTTGCCGATGTTATTGAGGAGAACTCCTCTTCCCAACCACAATGTTGAGTTATCTGAGTCGGCTTCAAGCATTTTATCGGTGATATTGAGAGCCATCCGATAGGCATTTTCGGATTCAGGTGTCCTGTTCAATCTGTAGAGCGCATTGGCCTTGTTGATCCAGGCCAGGGAATTGTCAGGATCTATCTGGATCGCCCTTTCGTATGCCAAAAGAGCCATATCATTTGAGCCGTTTTTGCTCTGTTCATAGCCTTTCATCAGCCAATAGTCTGCGGTGTTCTCCTCTGCCAGCGTGCTTGTGAAATGCACTGCCAGTGCACCTGTGCAAAGTATGACCATTGCACCTGCTAAAAGTATTGCCATTTCCAGCAGGCCGAGTGCGTTGTTCGTCAATTTTCTGCAATTCTTTTCCTTACTCCCCAATCGATTTATTTTCAAACCAACCACCTCATTTTGAGCAATAAAAAGTGCCGTTGCATCTTACGGCATATGTCGAATAACGATATTCAACGAATATAAAACTTGCGGACAAAGCTAAGATTGTCACTTTTAACATATGGATATAAATTTATAGCATAATAAGTAATGCATTTATACTTGAATGATAAATGACAAAAACATAACTAATGGGTGATTATTATGAACAAGGAAATTCGCATTCTTTTAGCTGCATCATTTATATTCTCCGTCCTCATCTGTGCAGTTGCCATTGCACAGAGTGCTACAATCGACAGCTCTTCAGTTATTGACAAGCTGGTAATTGGCACCACTGATCAGGTCGAGGACATAAATGTCAACGATGGCATCTTCAACACCTATCGTGAGGCGTTTCTGACCAAATCCTTGATCAGAGTCGATCCATCCGGAGATTTTGTTCCATCGCTGGCAGAGAGCTGGGAGACGGATGATGCCCAGAAATGGGTATTCCATCTCGTCAAGAACGCTACATGGCATGACGGCCAGCCGGTGACGGCAGAGGACATCAAATTCAGCCTGGAGTATCTGCCAGAGAAGCTCGGCGGCTCCAACTGGAATATCATCAAAGAGGTAGATGCCCCTGATGAGAGCACTCTGATCATCACATTGAATTCGCCGGACAGCAATTTCTTGACAAATCTGCTCATGCTGCGCACTGTTCCCAAGCATGTCTTCGATAGTGTGGAAGACCCAAAGAGGTTCAATGATCCGGCATCTGCCATAGGCTGCGGCCCGTACAAATTCCTGGATTTCGATCCTGAGGCAGGGCTGATCAGGTTCCAGGCTTATGACAGTTATTTTGAGGGCCAGCCATCTGTAAAGGAGATCGACATTCGCATGTTCAAGAACCAGGAGGCCATGATGATGGCCCTCCAAAAGGGCGAGCTGGATACAGTCTACATTTACTCTGGCGGCATCAGCTACTACTATGTGCCTGATCTTCTGGAAAACAATGATCTTGAATACATTTTAATCAAGAACAGCGGAGTTCCAGCAGCCATTTGGGCCAACCAGAATAGAACTCCCTTCGACGATGTTCGCTTCAGAGAGGCGATGAGCTACGCCATGAATTACGAGGAGCTGCAAAATCTATTCACTGCAGGATATGGCAGAAAGCCCAACGCCGGCTTCATTCCCAATGGGAGCCTGAACTATATCGAGACGATGCCCCTCACCTACAACGCAAGCCTCGCGTCATCCATCTTGAACGAGACTGGGCTCTTGGATGCTGACGGAGACGGAATGCGAAATCTTGCAGACGGAAGCGAGTTTCATCCAGAGATTCTGGTCCGGTCCGATAGCGACAGCGTTCGCCTGGGAGAGATGCTCAAAAAGTACATGAATGCTGTGGGACTGGATGCCCAGATTGATGTCGCTGATAGCAGCGGATTTTGGGATGCGGTGGACGGCAAAGATTATGACCTGTTCGTCAGCCGCACGACCCCCTGGGGAATGATGATGGAGGCTGGGTATGCAACAGGATATATGGACAGCAGAAGCAACGGCTGGCCAGCCATCAATGATGCCGGTTTTACCGAACTGGTAGACGATCTATTGGCCTCTTCGAGTAAAGATGAGACTGCGAAGCTCGCCCAAGCAGTTCAGGAGTACTATGCAAGCGAGCTTCCTGCCATCCCTCTGTATTGGAATGACTATGTGCAGCCTTACAACAAGAAATACGAGGGATATGTGGTCAATCCCATCCATGGCATCTTATCCTACGAGACATTCTTCGGGCTGCATCCGGCTTGACGAATCGAGGCGACTGCATCTAACAGAAAATGCAAAGGCAACAATTGACCATAAAGGGAGAAAGACAAACCCATATCTTCAGAAAGCTGATGCGATATGGGTTCACTCTCTTTTTGATCCTCTCCCTCAACTTCGCACTGCCAAGGATGATGCCAGGCGACCCTATAGCCAATTTGCTGGGCGAGCAGGCCCGACGCAACGACCCTCAGACAATAGAGCTTCTAAAGGCCGAATATGGTCTGGATGTGCCCGTGCACATTCAATATTTTCGATATCTGAAATCGCTGACTAGACTTGAGCTGGGCTACTCCATTCATAAGAACTCAAGCGTTGCCGGGCTTATAGCCGCCAGGCTCCGCTGGACTCTCCTGTTGGTCTTCCCTTCGGTTGTCATCGGCTCGATTCTGGCTCTTCTTCTTGGCTCTCTGGCAGGATTCAAGAGCAGGAGTCCAACCGATTATGTGCTCACGGCTTTGTTTCTCATCCTCTACACGTGTCCCACGTTTTTGCTGGCCATGCTCCTTTTGAGCATATTTTCCTTTCACCTGGGGCTCTTTCCACTGGGAAACCTCACAACAGGAGGAACGACAGGTCTAAAATATGTTCTGGATATAGCATGGCATCTCATTTTGCCTGTGATCTCTTTGTCCTTGCTCGGAGCCAGCTATAAGTTCCTCGTCGTCAGGAATTCGGTGTCCCAGATATTCGACAAACAGTTTGTGGTGGCAGCCAGGGCAAAAGGCCTGACAGAGAGACGAATTCTCATGGTCCACGTCATCCGCAATGTTCTGCCGCCATTCATCAGCATGGCAGCCCTTAGCTTCGGCTTTATGGTATCCGGAGCACTGATTGTCGAGATTGTCTTTTCCTTGAATGGCATGGGAACGCTCATTTACGATGCAGTGATGGCGCGAGACTACCCGGTAATGCAGGGCTGCTTTCTCATATTGACTGTATTCGTCTTGGCTGCCAACCTTGCGGCCGACATTCTTTATTCTGTGGCCGATCCGAGAATAGGAGGAAAAGGAACTTGAAGAGTCCGGCATCTGATATATTTGCCATTTCCTACATGCGTCTGGCCGGTCTATTCATGATCGTTCTATTCCTGGCCCTGGCCATATTTGCGCCGCTAGTCGCCCCTCACGATCCTTGGAAGACGGAGAAGCCCTACCTGTCTCCCAGCGGAGAGCACCCTCTGGGGACCAACGATATCGGTCAAGACATACTCTCTGAGCTGATCTATGCCACTCGTGTCTCTCTCTCCATAGGATTTCTGGCCGGCTTCTTGTCGGTGTTCGTCGGAGCCAGCCTTGGAATGCTGGCCGGGTACTACCGCGGCGCTGTGGAAGAAGTGGTCATGGCGGTCAGCGATATGGTTCTGCTAATACCAGGGCTTCCGTTCATGATTATCCTGGCTGCATATCTCTCACCCAGCATGTACAACATAGTACTCGTTGTCAGCTTGCTCTGGTGGTGCCCCACTGCACGTGTTGTCCACTCCCGCGTCCTGCAACTGAGAGAGATGCCGTTTGTAGAGGCAGCCATTTCTCTCGGCAGCAGGGACAGCTACATCATCGTCCATCATATCCTCATCAACAGCAAGGAGATCATTTATGCCAAGCTGGCTCTCTCTGTAGCTTCAGCCATGGCAACCGAGGCATCACTCAGCTTTCTGGGCCTCGGAGATCCTTTGAGCATCAGTTGGGGTGAGATGATTCACTTCTCCTTTTCCAGAGGTGGATTTGCCAATGACATGTGGTGGTGGTATCTGCCGCCGGGAATCATGATCTGTGCAAGCGTTCTCAGCTTTGTGATGATAGGCATGGAGCCGGAGAGGATGCATAAGACGGTGGAGCTTTGAGCAACGGTGGGCTGCTAAAAAATTAGCGATTGAGCTATCATAACACAATATAAAATGCCAAGCATTATCGGCTGATGGATCAGATAGATGGCCAGGGAGTTTTGGCCCAGGATTGTCAGCGTTCTCACCAGCAAGTTGCCGGACAGGTCGGGCAGCTTCACCCTTCGGCAGTAGTCCGGATAGAGCACGCCTCCGAGGCCCATTCCAATCAGGACCACTCCGAACCAGGGCAAAAGGGGAACGTAGTCCAGGGAGCAAAAGTCCTGCGGTGCCAGCCCAAGCCAGAGCAGCCAGAGGCTATCGACCCTGACCGTTTGAATAATTATTCCTGCTGATATGAACAACAGCCCAATGATGAAATTCGCTCTTTTGATTCTGAGAAATGGATAGGCCAGCAGCAGCGATAGGCCGATCATGTGCAGCACTCCGAAGACTATGAAGCAACTGCCGACGAAAAGATAAGTGACGACTGAAATGCCGAGAGCCAGGATCATAATCCCGGCGCTCTTCCTGAGGAGCCGGAGAGGAAATCGGCCTTCCTGCCCCAGCATCCGGGCACGAGAGTAGCTCAGAGTGAGCGAGAGGCCCACCAGCAGCAAAAAGAGGACGACTGTTGTTCGGGCGACAGCAAAAGGAATGCCTGTGGTGTAATTCACTTCATATACATTAAAATAGTCCAGGTCAAAGACGAAATGGTAGAGGACCATCAGGACGATAGCTATTCCTCTCAGGAGGTCCACCTCCCAGAGACGGGCTATCTGCCTATCTTCCATAAAATATTACAAAACAATTGCTGATGATATGTCTCAAAAGAATATCCAGAGATAACCCGTTCAGAGGATTATCTCTATATCCAGCTCTTCTGCCAGCTCTTTGTAGCGGTTCCTGATTGTGACCTCAGTCACTCCTGCCACATCCGCCACCTCGCGCTGCGTCCTTCGGTCTCCGCAGAGAATCGAGGCGATGTAGATGGCAGCAGCGGCAACACCAGTTGGACCGCGCCCTGAGGTCAGCTCCTTTTCAGCAGCCTGCCTCAAAATTTCAATTCCCTTGGCCTGCACCTCGCCCTTTAAATTCAGGCCTGAGCAGAAGCGGGGAATGTAGTCGATGGGGCTGGTCGGCATGAGTTTCAGCGCCAGCTCTCTGGAGACAAACCGGTAGGTCCTGCCGATCTCCTTTCTGGACACTCTGGACACCTCTGCGATCTCGTCCAATGTACGGGGCACATTGCACTGCCGGCATGCGGCATACAGAGCTGCTGCGGCCACGCCCTCAATGCTTCGCCCTCTAATGAGGTTCTTGTCCACAGCCTTTCTGTAAACAACGGCCGCGGTCTCCCGCACGTTCCGAGACAGTCCGAGGGCTGATGCCATTCTGTCCAGTTCAGATAGCGCGAAAGCCAGGTTTCTCTCTGTGGCATTGCTGACCCGGATGCGTCTTTGCCATTTCCTCAGACGGTACAGTTGGGCACGGTTTTTGGACGAGATGGTCTTGCCGTAGGAGTCCCTGTTTCTCCAATCGATCATTGTGGAGAGGCCCTTGTCGTGGATGGTGTAGGTCATGGGCGCTCCCACTCTGGACCGCTTCATGCGCTGGTCATGGTCGAAGGCCCTCCATTCCGGCCCCTGATCGATGAAATTCTCGTCGATGACAAGCCCGCAATCAGAGCAGACCAGTTCCGCACGTTCGTAGTCGCGCACAAGGGTGTGGCTGCCGCACTCTGGACACTCTACAGTGAACTTTTCGAACTCGTCTACCTTCTCTTTCTCGCGCTTGAGCCGAGTTCTCTCCTTTAGCTTTTCCGGCTCTACCCTCTCTATCTCTCTCAGCTTCTCAATCTCTTCCACTTGCTATCTCTCCCCGGCGCCTCGTCGATATACAGCTTTTTCCCGACGTGGGCAGCGGCATCTACATCTCTATTTGGTCGAACTATGATGTACGGACGGTTAATGGGGCCGAATATATCTAAAACTTTTCCGACTCTGGTCCTCTTCTGATCCACAACCCAGGAATTCGTTCTGGGGATACTGGTCTCGCTTCCAACAACCTGTTCGCTTTGAACAATCAATTTATTCTGTACTACATGAAGAGCGGTGCCTAATCTCTTCAAGAGGCCACCTCATCTATATAGTTGATGACCTACTATTTAAGCCTTCCGAAAACCATTTATAAATGTCTATTTCCGGCTCCTACTAAAGGTTTATCTCCTTCTGCCGGTAACCTATAGTTAATGTTCGAGCAGCTTCCAACCGTTCCCACTTCACAGGAGCTTTTAGATAAGTCCTTTCGGCGTGCCACTCGTGCCGAAGATAACGAATCGATGGTGCAAAATGCAGGAAATATACTATCTGACAACCTCAGCAACCTGATTCGGAAATTTCCATCATTTGATAATCTGCCGCCGTTTTATCGAGAGATGGCGGACATAGTCGCGGGCGTGGATCGCATCAGGATTAGCCTTTCTCGATTGCGATGGGCCTCAACTCAAATAAGGGATATCACCCGCGAGTCCGTGGGCAAGATCAAGCGCTCCCGCGGCCTGGACAGCACTCCGGTGCGGAAGGCAGCCTTCGGAAGGTTCTCTTCAGTCATGAGGTCCATCGAGAAGGATCTGCTCTTCTTGAATGAGGCCAGAAACATTCTGCGAAAGATGCCGACAATTGATCCGGAGGTTCCCACCATTCTCATTGCCGGCTATCCAAATGTGGGCAAGTCGAGCTTTATCGTGCGGATCACAGGAGCGAGACCAGAGATTGCCAGCTATCCGTTCACCACGCGCGGAATATTTGTGGGCCACTTCAATAGGGGCGCGCAGAAATATCAGGTTGTGGACACGCCTGGTTTGCTTGACAGGCCAATGGATGAGAGAAATGATATTGAACGGCAGACGGTGGCGGCCCTTAACCATCTGCAGGGTGTGGTTCTCTATATTCTTGATCCCAGTGAGCACTGCGGCTATCCTCTCTCTTCCCAGCTATCATTAGCCGAGGACATCAAGAACTGGATAAAGCTGCCAGTGCTGGTGGTGGCCAACAAGGCTGACATACTGAGGTTCGAGTCAGACGGCACGGTGCCTGAGATGTCCACAGAAACCGGTCAGGGTGTTGAGGGTGTGCTGGAGAGGCTTGTAGGCATGATTGAGTCTGAAAAACTGTCCAAAACCGAATAATTTTTTTATGCTCTTTGTTTGATGATATAGGCTACCAGCTCGCGAGAGAGCTTTGTCTCTCTGGAGACTGCGTTTGCAATGTCCTTCGCATCTACGCCGCTGGCCCGCAGGCGATCAATTCTCTTCACGATCTGCTCATCGATGTTGTAGTATTCATCGATGTCCTTTCGGTGTCCCCAGACATCTCCCTCAACCAGCTCAACTCCCTGGATGAGAAGGAACATCTCGCTGGCTTTGGATAGGGTTCTTCGATAAGATGACGGGACCTGGACCACACGGATGCGGGGGCAGTTCTGGAGGAGCTTGAATATGTCGGTGTTTGCTGCCCGGAAAGCCAGGTGCACCATCATCTCGTTCTTGTTTAATTCATCAATCTCATCTCTGGAACTGACTACTCGCAGCTTCATCGTCTCATCACCGTTATGAAATTCTGTTATCTGTATCCGTTTCTTGCTCTCGCTACTGGAATATAAGCTTATGCATCAAGAGCAAAATTGCTCATTTCTGGCATTATTTCCCTGAACGAAATTTCACAGAGAATCCGTTGCGGTGATTTTAAGCACATAAAGCTGCTCGAAAAAACATCTCTCGCTGGCGACCACAACTGTCATCAGGCCGAAGGCATGTGCAGTCTCCTGTACTTCTCTGATACCGGTATGGCTTGATATGAGCAACAGTGCCCTGCCGTCCGGGCGCAGGTGTGTTCTCAGATCTTTGAGAAATCTTTCTACAGTCTCCCGCCCGTTTGCTCCTCCGTCCAGGGCATAGTCTATCCATCGTCCCGTTCTCTCTTCTGGATTTGTGGGAAGGTATGGCGGATTGAAGAGCACCAGGTCGAAGCTTTCTGAGATTCCCCTGAATAGATCTGCTCTCACAAACTCGATTGTGCAGGCCACCCCACTCGCCCTGGCTCTGTCTATCGTTACCCGGATGGCATGGGGATTGATATCTGTGACAATGAGGCGGCGCACCTTTGGGGCTAGCTCGACAGAGAGAATGCCTCTACCCGATCCTATCTCCAGGACGAGGTCCTCTGGGCTGGCCTCTGCCATGGCAGCATCCAGGAGGAGGTAAGTGTCCTCGGCTGGCGGGTAGACATCGTCCTCATGATCATCGTTGTCCACGTTACTATCCTCGTCTTTTGCATGCCAAAAGATTGAGAAAAAAAGAATTTAGAGCCCGGTGGCTGCTGCCAGCTCAGAGCTCTGGTTTTTATCTTGGTTGCCCTCTACAAGGGTCACGAGGCTTCCAGTGTTCCAGAGGTAGAGGTACCTGATGCTGTTATCTCCCCGGATGTCTTTGATCTGCAAGGCCTCATGGTCATTGATTGTGGCATTTTCGAACAACGGCAGGCCTCTCTTCAACATATCATCGTATTGGGATTTGAAGTTGGAGATGGCGGCAATTGCATGCTCTTCATCGGACAACTGGATCAGAGTGATCTTGGCATCGTAGGACTCGCCTGGGTTGCCCCACTGGTATATGCCCACGGATGCATTGGCCGGGCCGATATCATTTTCGCCCGAAAAGTCCTCAATGTATTTGGTCATATTGACGCTTCTGTCCATCTCTGGCAGAGCTGCCAGCAGCTTGAAGCCCTCAGGCAAATTCTCTTTGGGGACTGCCGGGATTGCTGTTGATGCGTCCGGCAGGTCCTTTGCCAGGCAAACAATGCTGGTAGACAGCACCAGAGATATGAATAGAATGCAGGTTATGTTCTGTGATCTCATGAGGTAGTTTGTTGTCTTTCCAAGTCCATAAGGCTTGTGAGCCGGAGTGGAGGCTCTTCATTCGACTTTAGCGAGAGATGAAGATGCTTGCTTAATGTTTTGGCCAGATCCCCCATCTTTACTGGCTTGGCAACGAAGTCGTTCATTCCGGCTTTCAGGCAGGTATCCCTGCATTCGGGAATAGCGGTGGCGGTGTAGGCGATGATCTTGGGTTGCATGTTTAATGGATAACGATTCCGAATTTGTCGGGTGGCTTCCAAGCCGCTCATCTCCGGCATTCTCAAGTTCATTAAGATTATGTCATACGGCTGGCGATCCAGTGCCGTCAGCACCTCTTTACCATTGGAGACTGCATCTACGCTATAGCCCAGGTGCTTGAGCATAGCGGATGTCGCTTTCCTGTTGGATTCGTCATCTTCTGCAATCAAGATTCTTGCAGAGCCAGAGGCTGTGTCGGACATTTTATCAATCTCCTGTGGCTGAATGATCCGTCCTCCATTTCGCATCGATGCAGCCCATAGTGTTCGCCAATCTTTTTAATAAATTACAAACTGTTTAGTAATTACTTTCTACTATATTTATAACTTTCTATGTAATAAATTTAGCCTAAAAAGTTATTAATAAACTGATATTTTTTTATTCAGAAAGATTTGCGATTATATCTGCAGCAGCAGCTCGTCCTCTCCCACGACGATATCCGGATAGCTCCGGACGGTGGCAACAGCGTCCCGGCGCATTTGGGTGCTCGTGTACCTTCCTGCGTCGAAGTGTGTGAGGGCCAGGCGTTTCGCTCGCGCCCGAGAAGCGATGTCTGCAGCGTCCTGCGGGTTGAGGTGAGGCCAGACCGGGCTCTTTTCGTCCGGAAGGAAGGCGCATTCGGCAATGAGGAGATCAGCGTCCTCAGCGAGCAGCACGGCCTCTTCGCAGACTCCGGTGTCCGGGCAGTAGGTGATGATCTTGCCGTCCAGGTCGAAGCGGTAGCCCATGCATGGTGAGGCGTGCACCAGAAAGCGGCAGTCCAGAGGGAAGGGCAGCTTGTATGGGCCCGGCGCCAGCTCCCGAATGGTCACCGGATAGGGCAGGTGGTCCAGCGGCACTGTGAATGGCTCGTTGACGATGGTGTTGAGGGCTGCTAGTGTGCCCTTCTGGCCGAAGATCGTCAGGCCGGCGAAGCGGAACTTGCTCAGGATGTGCAGCCCCTCGGTGTGGTCCAGGTGGAAATGCGAGAGGAAGAGGTAGACCGGCAGGTCGTCATTTATGTAGCGGTCGGCTTTGTAGATGCCGTTTCCTGCGTCGAGGATGATGTGGTACTTCTCAGAGTTGATGAGCGTGCAGATTGTGCTGCCGGTTGGGCTGTCGTACCAGCCGTTGGTGCCGAGAAAGATGATTTGCATGGTTAATTCTCCTGTTCGGAGGGCTGCCAGGCTTCAAGCTGCCTGCGGACCTTTTCAGCCTGGTGGTTTTCGATCTTCTGGAAGATCTGAAGGGCTTCTTCGGCACATGCGACGACTTGCAGGCGCCGGTCGAGCCTGTCCAGAGCAAGGCTTTTTTCGAAGATGGCCTCGGCCTCCCCGCGAGGGTATTCGATCTCCTTGAAGATCTTCAGGGCCTGGTCGCAATGGTCCATAGCCAGAGGCAGGTCGCCGCGGGTGGTGAAGGCTCTGCCGAGGGTGCAGAAGGCTTCGGCTTCTGCGTTTCTGTGCTCGATCTTGCGAGCGAGGTCCAGGGATTGGGTGCAGTAATCGATGGTTTTGTCGGTTTCATTCAGGTCCAGGTAGGCTTTGCCTAAATTGCAGAGAGATTCGCCTTCGTTCTGCTTGTCTCCGATCTCACGGGCGATGGCCAGGGCCTGCTCGTAGTATTCGATTGCTTTTCGTGTCTCGTTCAGATCGGCATAGACCAGTCCCATGTTGCTCAGGTGGGCACCTTCGCTCCTTCGGTCCCCGATCTCCCGTGAGATTGCCAGCGCTTGTTCGTAGTATTCGATAGCCTTTCGGGTCTCGCCCAACTCTGCGTACCTGTTGCCCAAGTTGCCCAAACGATTTCCTTCGCCCCTTCGGTCCCCGATCTCCCGTGAGATTACCAGCGCCTGCTCGTAGTACTCGATAGCCTTTCGGGTCTCGCCCAACTCTGCGTACCTGTTGCCCAGGTTGCCCAAGTCGGCCCCTTCCCCCTTTCGGTCCCCGATCTTACGTAAGACATTCAGGGCTCTTTCCATGTACCCGATAGCCTTGCGAGTCTCGCCCAAGTCTGCGTAGAATGATCCCAGGTTGCCCAAATGTGCGCTTTCAGCGCTTCGATCCCCCATCATCTTTGCAGCTTTTAAGCCGGTTTCAAGCCAGCTAATTTTCTCCTTTGGATGTAGACGCAAATCCAAGACGTTGACGCCATCGACAGCGTAAGAGCTTGCCAGTTGCAGGGCTGATTTCCAATTGCTCTTTTTCATTTTGCTGGAGATTGGAATTATGCTCTTTGCCCAAGCCTGTCCAATCTTGATATTAGCCCACTCGCGATCGAAGAGTTTGAGACCTTCTAAGACATTCATTCCACCCTTTTTGTAGAATTTTTCCGCCTTATAGAGGACTTTCGAGTAATAATTGGCATGTTTGTACTGGACATCGGCAAGTTCTTCTTGGTCAAGGCACGATTCTGCGAAAAGACGAGCCAGATCATGAAGCTTGTATCGCCCATCCTCTGAATCCGTTATTGGAATAAAGTCTACCAGGCTCCATCGAACCAGGTCGCTTAGAGCCTCTGCAGATGCTTCAGGAGACATCTTCAGAACTGCAGTCGCAGCATAGCGATCGAAATCCTCAGGAAAGACTGATAGACGTCGCCATTGCTTTTTTCTTCCGGGAGTGAGCAGATCGTAGCTGAGGCTGAAGGACCCCGCTACTAATTCAAGCAGTGCCATTTTGTCCGTCAGACGTCTTTGGTATTCAGGAACGCTCAAATCCCGCTTTTCAGCTATGGCGCTGGCAGCGTTACGTAGCGCTATTGGAAGATAGCCGCATCGCTCTGCCAGCCCTTCTGCCCGGCTGTCAATTCGTGGGGCAATTTCGAGAAGAAGCTCGCACGCCTTATCTGGTGGCAAAATGTCCAGATCTTTTTCCGCCAAACCAGGCAAAGCAAACTTAATTCTTGATGTGATCAAAAGAAAAGAGCCATTCGGCGGGATCAGAGGCTCCACTTGCTCTCTACTTCCTGCATTGTCCAGCAGCAAGAGAACACGTTTTCCAGCTAAAACTGAGTGATACAAACCTCTCAGTTCATTCGTGTTTTCCGGCAGGCGATCCGCAGGCTGGTAGGCTCGAATGACCTGGGCCATAGCCTCTTCAGGTGTCAGGGGTGGCAGCGCGGGATTGCTGCTCGTTCCCCGCATATCTACGAAGATCTGGCCGTCGGGAAATTGGCTTTTGATTTTATCAGCCAGGACCAGAGCCAATGCGGTCTTGCCGATGCCACCCATGCCTCGCAGGCCGGTGATGGTTGCACCTTTTTTGAAGTTGGAGAGGATGTCGCTGATTTCGTCCTCGCGCCCTTTGAAGTCGCGTGGAGGCGGCGGGATTTGATGGGGAATTGGAGCTTTGTCCGACCCTGAAATCGAAAAAGGAAATTCTCCATTGGGAGGACATGTTTCATCATCTTTCCGCCACTCTCTGTTTAAATCGCTCCAGCGGCGCAAAAAGACAGAGCCTTTGTCTGTATCGAAATCCAGATGGACGTAATTATACGAATAGGTGTAGGCCGAATTGGAGGGCATGCTTCTGTCGTAGCAAGTGCCCGCTGGAATTGTAATATAATATCCAAAATTATCTCTAACTGCTGATGCTCCTGGCTTATGGGCATGGCCATGCAGTATGAAATTGCATTTTCGTTTTAGATGGACCTCGCTTCGACTTAAATCGAATGGTGCTAACCAGTCAAGAGGATGGTGAAGCACAGCAATTCTGATATCTGAGTCCGAGATCTTCTCCAATGATTCGTAAATCTGCGGTTCTGTGATGCAGAGATATCCCTGGTCGTTGACCTCTCCGGCTTCATCTTTGTGGCGGGCACACATCCATGCTGAGTTGATGCCCAACAAAGATATTTTTCTATCATCTATGACTAATGGGCCGAAATCACAGTGTTCCCGGGATTCTTCGCCGGTCAACTCCTTTAAAAAGCGATGAAAATCCTGAAATGGCAAGAGTACAATTTTTCTCTTTTCACTCCACCAGCGTTCAGCTTCTTCATTTGATGTCAAAGGCTCTGAAAGAGAAACAGGAATCTGATCCCTGTCTAAATCGTGATTGCCAGGAACAATGAACAATCGATCCGTACTCAACTTGCAGGCTTCCAAGATTGGCTTGAATAAATTCTCGGTTGCCTTCTTGTACTCATCCGGCTGCCCGCCCTTGGCTGCATCTCCACTAAAAACGATAAAATCAATCTTTTTTAAACGAGGATCTATTCTCTCCCTCGCCTTGATATCCTTGAGAAGGCCATCGCAGACAACTTTGCGATTGAATTTATACTTCGCTCCGTCATCTTGATGCCAATCCGACAGATGAAGCCAGGTAACTCCCGTCATCTTTTACTCATGCCTCTTCTCTGATCCCTCATGATTCCTCTCGCACCCAGCGCAGCAGCCATCAGCTCTCCGAATCGGACTGACTTATTCATTTGCTCCAATTGATTGATATGAATAGTCCACGAGAACTTAAAATTTACCCACAAAGATGCTGCAATCTTGGAGCGAGAAGATCAACGTGAGAACGCCTCACAAAGAAAATGCATCCTCCGACCACAGCTAAAAACAACATCGGAAAAAAGAGACCTTCAATTCCTGTTCAAGCCCGTGCCTTCCTCTACCCCGGCCTCCAGACGGGCTCTTTTCTGCCCATCCTTTCTACCGCGCCCTCTTCTGGCAGGATTTGATCCCAGGGCTTCAGGTGCAGTACGGCAGCTCTAGCCTTCGTCTCCACCTTTGCAGAGGGCAAGTACCTCTCCCAAGCGGTCCAGTCTCTGTTTTTCATTTTCCTATCACCTAATAGCTTTTGTAGCTCCCTTTTACTTAGCTATTTTTGAGAATTGTTCATAATTATTCATATCATACTGATTCATAAAGACTCATAACATTTCATAACAGATTTAACTTGTAGGATTGCGAAGGACGGAGCGGGAAGTCCCCATCCTTCAGGGTGATCTCGCTAACTCCGCAGAGTTTGCGGGAGTTGCGACGCAGTCGCAACGGATGAAAGCGGAGTCCTTTGCCATGATTACTTTCACGCCGCTCTCAACTGATATAAATATTAGGTATGAATATCTGCATTTATATGATGATTAGCTACAAGTATCCTATTTTCCCGAACAAGATAATTCAATGGAAGTTAGCGGAGAATTTGGATGCTTGCAGGTGGCTCTATAATCGGCTTCTACAAGACCTGAATGAAGCAAAAGAAAAGGGCATCAAGCTCAAGACCTACGATACTCAGAACATGATCCCATCTTTG